>JAEEGK010003416.1_pt1 | contig 39537 bp, 29 predicted proteins | sample 8958771 | NCBI WGS metagenome assembly JAEEGK01 (sample SAMN16246547, study PRJNA631951) | gut metagenome | biome: gut microbiome; feature: rumen; material: SC-attached | host: Bos | place: Iran: Karaj | collected 2018-10
GTGATTCTGAAGGCCGAAGTGGCCAATGGCGACACCATCACCTGCTCGTACGACAAGAAGGACGACAAACTGGTGTTCAAAGTGGGCGGTGGAAAGGACAAAGGCGAAGAGACGGAAGAATCTGAAAAAACAGAATAAAGCACTTGGCTGAATTCCTACTTTGGAAACAGCAAACTAAAAACCCCGAAAAGCGTCAGCCTTTCGGGGTTTTCTATTGAATTTCACTCATTCAATCCTTCTCTCATTGATTAAACCCAACGCAAGAGCGGAACATCCTGACGGTGCGGCAGGTCGACGTTCTTGGCGAACAGACGCACGCCGTAGTCGTATGAGCCTGGATGGTCGAGTTTGAAGTCGATTTCGAAGAAGGCCATCGAGTCAACGTGCTTGTTGAGTTTCAGTTCCTTGCGGTCGAGCAGTTTGGTGCAGTCCTGGTCCATAATAACCATCTCCACTCCTACGTCGTCGATGTCAAGGTTCTTGATGTCAACAATCACCTCACCGTGATAGTTCTGGCCTGCCTTGAACTCTGTCTTAAGGGTGCTCGGGAAGTCAACCGAGACAACCTCAATCTTATCCCAGTTCTCGTAGATTTTGTTCTTCCAGCGCGACAGGTCGCGGGCAACTTTGAAGTTGTCGGCAATGACCTTGCTGCTGCGCTTGTAGAGCGGCGAGTAGTACTGGTTGATGTAGTCGTCGAGCATACGCTTTGTTGTGAAGTGCGGTGCGATGCCTGCGATTGAACGTTTGATGTACTGAACCCACTCTGTCGGGATGCCGAAGTTGTTGCGCTGATAGAACAGCGGGATAATCTCGTTCTCAAGGATGCTGTAGATTGTGGCGGCATCCAGTTCGTTCTGGAACTGTTGGTTCTGATAGGTCTGCTCCTGTGGAAGCGCCCAACCAGCCTTCTCTTTGTAGCCCTCAACCCACCAGCCGTCGAGCACGCTGAAGTTCAGCACGCCGTTCATTTCGGCTTTCTGACCGCTGGTACCGCTGGCCTCCAACGGACGTGTCGGGTTGTTCAACCAAACATCGACACCGCGAACCAGACGTTTTGCAAGGTCCATATCATAGTTCTCAAGGAACAGAATCTTGCCCACAAACTCTGGACGGCGCGAAATCTCAACAATATTCTTAATCAAATCCTGACCTGCCTTGTCGTGCGGGTGAGCCTTACCTGCAAACAGGAACTGAACTGGGCACGACGGATTGTTCACGATTTTTGCCAGACGGTCGATGTCGCTGAAGAGCAAATGAGCGCGCTTATAGGTTGCAAAGCGGCGTGCGAAGCCGATTGTCAGAGTGTGCTCGTTGAGTCTGCTCAAAGTCTCAACCACATATTTCGGGCTTTCGTGACGCATAATCGAACTCTTCTCGAAGCGTGCCTTCACGTAGTCAATCAACTTCTTACGCAGTTGGTTGCGCAAATCCCAGATGACGCTGTCCTGAACGTCGAAAATCTTCTCCCAGTATTTGGTGTTCGACTGGTCTTGCATAAAGCCGTCGCCGAAGGTGCTCTCATACAGACGGCGCCACTCTTTGGCAGCCCACGTCGGCATATGAACGCCGTTGGTTACATAATTGATATACAACTCGTTGGTCGAGAAACCAGGCCACATATACTTGAACATCTCCTTTGTCACATCGCCGTGCAGCATCGAAACACCGTTCATCTCCTGCGAAGTGCGGGTTGCCAGAACGCTCATCGAGAACTTGCCGTCGGGTGCAAGGCCAAGGTTCATAAATGTGTCCCAATCAATCTTCAGACGTTCTGGAATCGGGCGCAGATAGGTGCGAATCAGATTCTGGTCGAAGGCGTCGTGGCCAGCGGGAACTGGTGTGTGTGTGGTGAACAGCGACGATGCGCGGACAGCCTCAAGAGCCTCGTTGAAAGTCAAATTCTCGTGCTGAACATAATCCGACAGACGCTCAACGTTAATCATTGCGGCGTGTCCCTCGTTGCAGTGGAACACATTCGGCTTAATGTTCATCGCCTTCAGGGCGCGAATACCGCCAAGACCGAGCAGCATCTCCTGTTTCAAGCGGTTCTCCCAGTCGCCGCCGTAGAGTTGCTGCGTGATTGCGCGATCCTCTGCGCTGTTGTCGGGGTCTTCAGTATCAAGCAGATACAAAGGCACACGACCAACCTGCACTTTCCAGATGCGGGCTTTCACCATACGTCCTGGCAGATTGAGCGAAATGGTCATTTGGCGTTTGAACTCATCGAGAACGGCGGAAATCGGCAGATTGTCCATATTCTGCGGAACCAGACTTGCCTGCTGCTCGCCCGAAACTGTCAGTTCCTGAGTGAAATATCCATATTTGTAAAGGAATCCGACGCCAACCATCGGCATATTAGAGTCGCTGGCCTCTTTCAGGTAGTCGCCAGCCAGAATGCCCAGACCGCCCGAGAAAATCTTCAGGTTGTCGGTCAGGCCGTACTCCATACTGAAGTAGCCCACCAGCGGCATATCCTTGCGCGGTGCCACGCTCATATATTCTGCGAAATTCTTCGACACACGGTCGAATTTGGCCAGGAACGCTGTGTCTTTTTCAAGTTCGGCCAGACGGGCGGTTGAAACAACTTTCAGCAGGGCGATTGGGTTCTTCTCAACCTTTGCCCACAGTTCGGGGTCGATGTATTTGAACATCTCTATTGCCTCGTAATTCCAGCACCACCACAGGTTATTTGCCAGATTATCCAGATTCTTCAGCCTTTCAGGAAGGTCAGAGTGGATAATCATCTTCTTCCAAATTGGTTCGTTACTCATAAGTTTTTGACTATTATTAAAATTATTGTTCGTATGCATTATTTGGTCGTCGACGCGTGCGAGCGACAGTGTGAGCGCCTTGCTGTAGGCTTCGGCGTAGTAGTGGAACAAATTGTCCCAACTGATTTCGCTAGCCTGCTCTTTGGCGCGCTTGCGCAGTTTGGCGCGGTCGGCGGGCGACATCTTGTAAACGCGGTTGATGACATTCACCAGTTCGTCAACCACATCCCAGTAGTTGTCTTCAGTGCGTGTCACAACCTCAATGCCATCCTGGATTCCGCTGGTCTTTTTCAGCATCCACTGGCCGAATCCCGCAAGGCTTGTGGTCACTGTGGGCACGCCAACAGCGATGCTCTCAAGCGGTGTGTAGCCCCACGGCTCGTAGTACGACGGGAAGGCCGTCAAATCGAAGCCGCTCAGCAGGTTGTAGTACGACATATTGAAGATGCCGTCGTTGCCGTTCAGATAGACAGGAACCAGCACCACATTCACCTGCTGCCCCTGATTATTAGTCAGTTGCAACTGATGGGTTTTGTCCATCACGGGGTCGTAGTAGTCAGGGTTGAGCGAGTGCGTTGTGATGCGCTCGTCGGGTATGCGGACATTGCTGTCGGCCAGACGGTCTTGCAGGCATTTGCGCGGGCCGTAGTTGAAGTTCGGCACCAGAATGAAACCGACAATGTTGTGCTTGTAACCGCCCTGCTGGTTCAGTTTGCCGAGTGCGTCGATAAAGATGTCGATGCCCTTGTTTTTGAACTCGTAGCGGCCAGAGATTGCCACAAACAGAGTCTCATCGTCGCACTTGTTGCCTGTCAGCGCCTCCGTAACCTCGGCAAGTTTCTTGCGGGCTTCTTTGGTCACATTGTCATCCATATGCGGCAAGTGATTGAGTGCGAATCCGTTAGGTGTAACTGCATCGGGTTCGTTATTCAAAAGCACCTTGCACTCGTTGGCCGTCACCTTGCTCACCGTTGTATAGACCGACGCCACCTGAGCAGCGGTCTTTTCGAGTGAGTGTTTGGCCATCACGCCAAGTTCGCGTGCGCGGATGTCGGGGTCGAACGAGCCCAGGCTCTTATAGAGCGGGAATCCGTTGCCCGCAACCGAGCGGCCCAGCACTGTAGCGTGTGTGGTGAACACGGTTGCCACCTTCGGGCAGGCGCGGTCGAGATAGAGAACGCCCGAGCCAGTCTGCCACTCGTGGAACTGTGCAACCACTGGCGCGTCAGGCAGATAGAAGTTTTTGTAACTCTCCACCACCTTGCCTGCCGCATAGCCGAACAGCACCGACTCAATATACTCCCACTCGCCTGTGATGGAATCGAGTTTGTAGGTCTCCCACCACGAAGCCAGCAGTTTGTCTTTCAGCGGAATAAATACTGTATAATCGACCAGCACCGCCAGCGGCTTGTGAGCCACGTTCCAGCGGCCAATCTTTATGCGCAGGCCTTCTTTCTCAGCCGTCTCCTTCCATTCGGGAAACAGGCTCTTGTCCTCAGTGAACTCTGAATTGCCCTCTTCCCTAACCAAATCGGGGCCGATGAACATAATGTTGTCGCCGTAAGCGGCATATTCGTTCGGCATTTTCGAAGTTATCACAGTGTGGATTCCGCCCACCTTGTTGCAAACTTCCCAACTGGTTTCAAATAAGAATGCTGGCTTAATTAAATCGCTCATTTACTTCAAATTAATAATCACGATAATTTATTCAGCCTATGCCTTTTTGGCTTTCGATTTCAGTTTCTTGATTTCAGCCTTCTGCTCAAGCACCATATCCTGCAGTTTCTCAACGTCGCGGCAGGTTCTGATTTCTGCGTCGGGCAGAGCCTTGTTCACGCGCAACGAGAAGTCTGTCAGCACGTTCATATAGTTGATGAAAGCGTCGTACGGTGTCTTGTAGGGGTTGAAATAAGCGTGAACCTCGCCGTCGCTGAACCATTTTGTCGACATATAGTAGAAATGGTCGCTCGTCTGCAGGTACTCCCAATCTTGCAGAATCTGCGGGTCCTTCACCTGAGCAACCTTGTCGGTCAGGGCGTAGAGTTTGCTGAACGCCTCGTTCTGCATATTGTTGCCCAGCCAGGCTGTGATGTCGCGCTCCTCGTCGGCCCACGAGATTGGGTAAGGAACATTGATGGCGGCCACAGGCTGCACGTTCTTGATTATCTGCGACGGTGTGGCAAAGCGGAAATCGGTCTGATTCAGCACTGCATCGGGCAGATGCTCAAGGAATTGGAAGATTCCTGTCTCCTTCTCCTGATGCTCGCCGAATGTCTCGTAGTCCATAAACAGATTGACAATCTCCTCCTTGTCGGGAACCTCGTTCAGACGGGCAGCGTAAGAGTCTGCTGTCCAGTGCTTTGCGCAGAAACGGAACGAGATGTCGTCGCTCAATGTATAGTTACGCAACAGAAGTTTCAGTTGCGGCTCTTTTGCGTTGTAATACAAGAAGTTAGGCGATTTCCAACCCAGAATGTGCTTGGCGCCCTCGGTGAGCATTCCTTTGTAGCCCATCTTGTAAACGGCTGCGCCAACCTCGTCAGAGTAAATCAACTCGGTGTTGCGGAACACTTTCGGCTTCTGACCGAAGAGTTTCTCAATCTTTGCTGAATGGTCCTTCACCTGCTTCTTCATCACGTCGATGTTGGCCTGCGAAGCCAGCGAGTGCGAATAGGTTTCGGCCAGGAACTCAACCTGACCAGTTTTAGCAAGGCGTTGGAAACTCTCAATCACCTCAGGCGCGTAGAGTTCGAATTGGTCGAGCGCGATGCCCGTGATTGAGAAAGTAACCTTAAAGTTGCGTCCGTGCTTCTCTATCAGTTTGAGCAACAATTCGTTGGTTGGCAGATAGCAGTTGCGTGCCACCTTTTGCAGAATCGACTCATTAAGATAGTCATCGTAGTAATAATGGTCGCTGCCGATATCGAAGAATGAATATTTGCGGAAGCGGAATGGTTGATGAACCTGAAAATAAAGACATAAATGCTTCATAGTTCCAAATTTTATAAGGTTACTGATTTAATACTGATTTATAAACGTTGTAAACGTGTTTTGCCGACTCTTCCCAGCGCAGGCTGTTGGCCTCTTTCAAGCCGTTCTCGCCGATGGTTTGGGCAAGAGCGGGATAGTTGAGCAGAGCATAAATGGCGTTGGCCATCTTGTCGATGTCCCAGAAGTCAATCTTGATGGCGTGCTTCAGAATCTCGCTCACACCCGACTGCTTCGAGATGATGACAGGAACACCCGACTGCATCGCCTCGAGCGGCGAAATGCCGAATGGCTCCGAAACCGATGGCATAATGTAAACATCGCTGTATTTGAACATACGGAACACAGCGTCGCCGCGCAGGAAGCCCGTGAAGTGGAACTTGTCCATAATGCCCAGACTTGCGGCGCGTTCAATCATCTTGTTCATCATATCGCCGCTGCCAGCCATCACAAACCGCACGTTGTCCATCTTCTTGAGCACCTTGTAGGCGGCCTCAATGAAGAACTCAGGACCCTTCTGCATTGTGATTCGGCCCAGGAACGTCACCACCTTCTCGTCGAAGCCGCGTTTTTCGCGGTCGATGGCTTTCAGGTTGGGCTCCACGGCGTTGTAAACGGTCACCACCTTGTCGGGCGATTGGCCGTATTTGTTGATAACGATGTCGCGCGTCAGGTTGCTCACGGTGATGGCCTTGTCGGCTGCGTCGAGACCTGCTTTCTCAATGTTGTAAACGGCAGGATTCACGCGGCCGCCGCTACGGTCGAAGTCGGTGGCGTGAACGTGCACAACAAGCGGCTTGCCCGACACACGCTTCGCGGCCATTCCTGCGGGATAGGCCAGCCAGTCGTGGGCGTGAATGATGTCGAAGTCGTACATTGTGGCAATCTGCTCGGCAATCAGGCTGTAGTAGTAGATTTCGGTGAACAGGTTGTCGCCGTATTTTCCAGTGAACGGAATGCAGCCCGACTCTCCCACCTCAACAATGTGCTTGCCGTAGTAACGTTTGTTGTTTCTCAACGCGAAGTACTCCTCAGGCGTTGAGTACGGAACCAAATTCGAGCCCACCTCAATATACTGAAGGTTCTTGACTTGTCCCGAATAACTCTCTGATTTTGTGACTCTCAGCGGAATGTTTCCCGCACCCACGAGTTTGATGGCCTCTTGGTCCTCGTCGCCGTAAGCCTTTGGCACGACGAAAATAACCTCAAGGTCGTCAATCTTCGACATACCTTTGGTCAGGCCGTAGCAAGCGGTGCCCAAACCTCCAGAAATGTGCGGCGGAAACTCCCACCCAAACATTAAGACTTTCATTATCAGTTATTTTTATTGTTCTTTATTTCTTTTTCGATGCCTTTGCAGCGGCTTTGGCGGCTTTCGGTTCGGCCTTTTTGGCGGTCTTCGCCGATGCTTTCTTCGCTTCAGTCTTTGCTGCGGCTTTCTTTGGTTCGGCTTTCGCCGATGCCTTCTTTGTCTCAGCCTTTGCGGCTGCCTTCTTCGGCTCTGCCTTCTTCACTTCCTTTTTCGCTGCTGCTTTTTTCGGCTCAGCCTTCTTCACTTCCTTCTTCGCTGCGGCTTTTTTAGGCTCTACCTTTACCTTCGACTCTGATTTCTTCGGTTCCTTCTTTGCTGCCGCTTTCTTTGCGGGTTTGGCCTCAACTGCGGTCTCGCCTGCGAAAGTGTTCGACAGTTTTTTCATATAAAGCAGTGCCGCGAAACTCAATGCGAACGAAATGGCGCCCTTTCCGTGATACGGTGGGTCACCGTGATACATCTCTGATATACAACTGATTCCAGCCGTTCTCATCTCAGGCTCGAAGGTCTCAAGGAACTTGTTGACCAGCGATTCAATCATACGCGGTTGGATTTTTGCCAGCGCGTCGATGTAGGCGGCATAGAGCCACGGCCAAACCGAGCCGTTGAAGGCGGCGTTCTCGCGCTGCTCCTCAGTGCCACGGTAGTGCGACACGTAGCGCGGGTCGTCAGGTGTGAGCGAGCGGATGCCGTAGGCGGTCATCAGTTGCTCCTCAACCACACGCAGAACGGCTTTAATCTGATGCTTGTCGAGCATTGTGTAGTCAACGGCGCAAGCCAGCAATTGGTTCGGACGGACTTGTGTGTTTGCATAGTCGTATGTCACATAGTCAGCCAGATAGCCGCGCTCATCGTTCCAGAATGTGGCAACAAAACTGCCCTTCACTTTCTCGGCCAGTTCAGCCCATTTCTTGCCAAAGGTCTTGTCGCCTTTGCTCTTGTCGAGAACGTACATTATTGCGTTATACCACAATGCGTTGGTCTCAACAGCATAGCCGTTGCGCGGCATCACGGGGCGGCCGTGGATGGTTGCGTTCATCCAGGTGTTGGCCACTGCGTCCGATGTGTTGTAAACCATACCGTTCTCGTCGATGCGGAAACTGATTTTGTGCTCCAGATAAAGGTTCATCACCTTCTTGACGTCTTTTCCGAATTCCTTCCAAACGTCGTACTGCGGATATTGCTTGTCAATCTGCTGAACGCACCAAACGAGCCACAACGGCACGTCGGAACGGCAGTCGGCGTAATCGTCCAGATTGGTGCTTCCGCTTGCCAAAGTGTTGGTTATCTGACTGATGAGCGTCGATAGAACGCTCTTGTAAATCATCGGTGTCTCATTCTTGTAGAGCAGGTTGGGCAGTGCGATGAGCGCGTCGCGGGTGCGAGCGGGATACCACGGATAACCAGCCAGAATGCGGGTTTCCTTGCCCTCGTTCAGGAACAACTGCGCGGCACCGTTAATCAGGCAGTTCTCGAAACTGTTGCGCGGTGTGCGGTCGCTCACCTCGTCGTCGAACTTCTTCTTCAGCGTGTTGGTCTTAATCTCGCTCAGTCCAGCCGAGACAATGATGCTCTCGCCCTTCTTGATTGGCGCCTCGAAATAACCAGGCACGAACAAATCCTCTTTGAAATCGTAGCCGCGCTTCTGCTCCAGAATGTACTCAATGTTGTAGTACCAGTCGGGTGCCGACACAAACTCGCACTTCTTCGAAGTTTGGATATAAAGGTCGGGATAGCCCTGATACATACACGATGAGATGCCGTTGTCAACCATCTTCACCTTTGTGTTGGCGTCAAGGTTGGCCTTGCTCAGCGCGTGAATGTTGCGGAAGGCAAGGAACGGTTTGAAACGTATTTTGGTCTCGCTGTGAGCGTCGAGCAGAGTGTAGCGGACAAGAATCCGCGGCTCGCTCTTGACCAGGATTTTCTCCTTTTTCAGAACCACGCCTCCAACACCGTAGATGAGCGTCGGTATGGGGTTGGTATAGAATTCGGTAACATACTTGTGGCCTTTGGGCTCATAGTTGTCACCCTCATATTTATGCAAAGCCAGATTGAATTCGCGCTCGTGCTGAATGATAGTTTCATCGAGCGACGAAAGCAGCACGTGGCGTCCGCCATCGACCTGCGGCAGCGGGCACACCAGCAATCCGTGATATTTACGGTTGTTGCAGCCAATCAGCGTTGTGAGCGAATACGAGCCCGCGCGGTTGGTGCGCAACACCTCTTTTGTCAAGGAATTCTCAAGATTTACAAGTTCTGTTTTGTCAAACTCCAAATATCCCATTGCTTAATTTTTTATAGAATTACAATTTATTTCGTTGAATCTCGTTTCTAACACTTAAAAAGTATTATTCACTTTTCCTAAAAAGTTTCGCAAAGCTACGTATTTTTTTGCTAAAGCGGTTACACAAAATCAACTTTCGGAAACTGATAATCGTCAATTGCAAAACCGCCCCAGCAGTATGGTCTAACGTTTGCACAGATATTTGCGTATAACTCGTATTTTTGTGCATTCCGGCAGCGCTTTGCTGCGGATTTTTGTAAGAATTTGGGCAAAACTTTCTGCAGTTTGAACGGGCGGCAGGCGGCAAAAACAAAAAAGGCTCCAAAAGAGCCTTTCGTGAAAAAATGGTGATCCGGTTGGGATTCGAACCCAAGACCCACAGCTTAGAAGGCTGTTGCTCTATCCAGCTGAGCTACCGGACCGCTTTTGCTAAATGCGGCCGCAAAAATAAGCCTTAATCTGTCGTTTGCAAAAAAAAATTGCAGGCACCGGTGCAATAGCCGAAATACTCCGCTCCTACTGCTCGGTGGCGAACTTCTTCATATTGTCGAGCAGGCCGGCCACAACAAGCACATCGTTCTCGCGGAAGATGTAGTCATCATCTGGCATAAGGGTTGTCTTGGTGTGCTCACGCGACAGCAAACCCTTCTTTTCCTGCGACTTAACGGCGACGGTCTTCAACTTGAAGCGTGACTCAAGGTTGGCCGTGCCGAGCGTGTGGCCCACATATTTCTGCGGAGCCTTGAACTCAACAATCACATTCTCAGCGTCGATTTCGGTAATCTTGAGCGCGTTTTTCACCTGCAGCTGAAGGCTTATCATCATAGCCGTTTCCGACTCGGGATGAACTGTGTTCTCAATGCCGATTTGGTTCAGAATGCTCTTGTGCATCGGGCTGATAATGCGGCCGATAATATTGTTGGCGTTCAGCTTTTTCAGGATTGAAAGCGTCAGAATCGACGAGCCCACATCCTCGCCAATGGCCACAATAACGGCGTCGGTGTCGTTCAGCGGTAGGGTTTTAACGGCGTTCTCATTGGTAGTGTCCATCTCCATCACGTTGCCAATCTGGTTTTTAAGCTCGTCAACACGCTCAAACTTGTTGTCGATGCCAATAACCTCGTGCCCCTGCTCGGTGAGGCTGATTGCCAGCGTCGAACCAAAATAACCCAAACCGATAACAATAAATTTCATATTAATATGTTTTTAGTTTTCAATTAGTTGATAGTAAGATTCTTATAAGGATACTTGGCATATTTCGCCTTGCGCGACACAAATATGCCCGACAGCAGTGTGAGCGGGCCCACACGGCCAAGGAACATCATCACCATTGTGAGCACCTGCGACGGCATTTGCAGGTTCGACGTCCCGACAAGCGAGAGGCCCGTGGTGCTGTACATCGACACGGTGTCGAAGAACAGGTGCAGCGGATTCTGGTCCGGCTCAAAGAACGCAAACAGCACAGAGGCCACAAAGATTATCAGCAGCGACATTGTTACAAGCACCAGCACACGCGAAATGGTCTCAAAACCAATACGGTGGTAACCGATTTCGATGTAGCGGTTGCCGCGGATGAAGCTCACAATTGAGCAAAGCGCCAACGCGAAAGTTGTTGTTTTGATGCCGCCACCGGTCGAGCCGGGCGAGGCTCCAATCCACATTATTCCTATCATAAAGGCCATTGTGGCCGTGCTCCAGCAGCTAATGTCGGAAACGTTGAAACCGGCTGTGCGGGCTGTGGCGCAGCAGAAGAACGATTTCACCCACCGCGATACGGCCGTGCCTCCGGCCAGAGTGTTGTCGAGTTCGAGGAAATAGTAGCTCAGAGTGCCAATCACCAGAATGCCGAATGTGGCAATCACGGCAATGTGCGTGGCCATATCGGTGCCAAAATGCGAAACCAGACTGCGCCTGTCGACCGAAATGTGCAGCAGATGCAGAGTGCGGTTGCGGAGCGTTGAGTAGATGGCAATCAGCACCGGAAAGCCGATTCCGCCCAGCGTGGTGAGTATTGCCACCGACATCAGCAGCCAGTTGTTGCCCACCACAAGATGGTTGGCAAAGCCGTCGGGCAAGGTCGATATTCCGCAGTTGCAAAATGCTGACACCGAGTGGAATATGGAAAAGAAAACCGGGTCTTCGATATTGCTTCCGCTGATGCTCAAATAGATGGCCACAGCGCCAAGCGACTCAATCAGCAGAGTGAGCGACAGCACTTTGGCCAGAAAGTTGAAAATGTCGCTCATTGCGTCGGACGAGAACATATCCTTGAGCATCATTCGGTCTTTGAACGAAACCGTGCCGGTGAACGCAAAGGCGAACAATCCGGTGAAAACCATAACGCCCAAACCGCCTATCTGAAACAAAAACAGCAAGATGACGTTGCCTTTGAAGGTGAGTATGCTGGGCAGATCAATAACCGAGAGCCCCGACACGCAAATGGCGCTTGTTGATGTGAAAAGTGCCTGGAAATAGCTTATCTGCCCCATATGCACGTTGGGCAGCATCAGCAGGCCCGAGCCGATGAAAATCATCACCAGGAAGCTGAACGCGAAAAGCACCGGCGGCGACATCCGCATCGACGACACCACCTTCGACACCTTGTAGAAATCGGAAATCAGTATGAAGCCGAGCACTGCCGATACGGCGGCAAATCCCGAAAGGAAGGAATTTGCGAGCAACGGAATGCTGACAATGTTTGTGTTGGCCAGAAAAACCAGCAGCGAGACGGCGAAAAGCCCGTAATCGAGCCATCGCGCCCACATTTTGCGCCCGACAATGTTGACAAGGTCGTGAAGGTATTTGGCCAGGAACGTGATTACAAAAATACTGCGCACAAGCCCGTCGACATTGTCCTGGACAATCTGGTGGTGATTGAATCCCAGACGAGCCACAAGCAGCGTGACAAACAGAAAACTGCACACCAGAATGACCAGGTTGCAAACTGTTGAGAAAAACCTCAACACCTTGAACAGGACATCCTGAACAATGAAGAAATACTTGAAAAATCGCTCCTTAATATGAAACAGAAAACGGTTGCCCATTTCAGCAAAAAAGACAAAGTGCGCCCCCGCGCGTGGCAGAGGCGCACTTCAAATTTATCATTCGGTACTCAAAACCTTAAACTCCACACGACGGTTCATCGCCCTGCCCTCTTTGGTGGCGTTGTCGGCCACAGGCTGGTCGAACGCGTAACCCTTATACTCAAGACGGCTGGCGTCAACACCCTCCGAAATCAGGAAGTCGACAACCGATTTGGCGCGAGCCTCCGACAGGCGCTGGTTGGTGGCCTTGCTGCCCTGGTTGTCGGTGTGGCCCGAAATCTCGATGCGCATAGCCGGCATATCGCTCAGCAGCTTGGTCAGACGGCCCAGCTCGGCATACGATGTGGGTTTCAACTTGGCGCTTCCGGTCTCAAAGAACACGTTCTTCAGGATTATCTTCACGTCCTTCTTGATGTTGTTCAGGGCAATGTCCTTATCAATCTCCTGATACTCGGTTGCCGCCGGAATATCGAAGTTCTCTGAATGGAACAGATAGTTGTCGGCCTTAACCATCAGACCGTAGTTCTTACCCGAAGGCAGCGACACCAGGAACTTACCGGTTGCCGAGTTTGTCTGCGATGTAAAAATCACCTCATTCTTCTCATTATCAACAATATCGATGGTAGCGCTCACCGGCTCGTTGCTGATGGCGTCGCGCACTGTACCCTTGACAATGGTCAGGCGGATGGTGACAAGCTCAACCGAAGCCTCCATAACCATATCCGACACCGGCTGCGAGCGTGCCGAAATCAGGTTGTCCTCACCCGACAGAGTGTATGGCTTTTCGGGGCCGAGGAATGTCATTCGGTAGATGTCGAGACCGCCGGAGCCCTCCGGACGGACGCTGGAGCAGTATCCGTGGCGGCCGTTGGCCGAAATAACAAAGCAGAGGTCGTTGTCGGGCGAGTTGATTGGGTAGCCAAGATTGACCGGCTCGCTCCAGGTGCCGTTGTCGTCGCGCTGCGACATAAAGATGTCGAAACCGCCCATTGTGTTGTGGCCAGTCGAGCTGAAATACAACGTACGGCCGTCGGGGTGCATAAACACTGCCTCCTCGTCGTACTGAGTATTGATTACCGGGCCAAGGTTGATGGCCTCACCCCACTTGTCTTTGGCTGTGCGGTGGCAGACGTAGATGTCGCTGCCGCCGAATCCGCCCGGGCGGTCGCTCACAAAGTAGATGCTGCGGCCATCGGGCGAGAAGCAGGCCGAAGTCTCGCGTGCGTCGGAGTTGATGGGTTTCGGCATTCCCTTCGGATACTCCCATTTGGTACCTTTCAGCGAGCACTGCTCAATGTCGCCGTTGCCCTTGCGGCCGTTGTAGATGAGCAGCTGCTGACCATCGGGGAACAAGCCCACTGTAGCGTCGTCGAACTGCGTATTTATTGGCTCGCCAATCTCGTTTGGCACCTGCCAGTTCTTATTCTCGTTGTAGCTGATGTAGATGTCCTCGTCGTACTGACCGTCGTCAAGGCTGACATTGCGGCCGTTGGTGCGGGTCGAGGTGAAAATCATCATCGACTCGTCGGCTGAGATGAGCGGACTGTGGTCGTTGTAGCGCGAGTTGAGCACCGAGCCGATATTGTCGACGAAAGCTCGTGCCGGATTGTCCATCAGCTGCTTGCCGCACTCGCACTCGGCAATGTATTTCTCAAGCAGAGGTTTCATTTCGGGTGCCTCCATCGGCGTAAGCAAAGCCAAATGCGCCTTGTATTCGCCAATAGCCTTATCGTATTGTCCGTTAAGATGATAGCCGCGTGCTAGCATCAAATGAATGTCGGGCGCCACATCGCGGCGCAGCTGATATGCCTTCTCAAAAAAATCGATGCACTTGTACTTCATCGGCAGATTCATATAGCAAACGCCAATGCGGTAGTTGAGCAGCGAGTAGTTCGGATTAAACTTCTGTGCCTCAAGATAATACTGCAAAGCCTCGTGGTAGTATTCCTTGGCGTAGTACGACTCACCGTCTTTCAGGTTGTTGTTGGCCTCTTTAAAAGCGTCTTTCTGATTCTGAAAATAGTTTTTGTCGAACGGAATGTCCTGGCAAAAAGCCGATGCGCAGCAGGCAACGGCAGCTATAATTATATATAAACGTTTCATACTCAGCATAATATTATTCATAGAACGAAATGTAGTTTCTTGCCTTGGTAATGCCAAGCTGGTAAGCCTTGCGCCAGTCGGCCACAGCCTCCTCAAACTTGCGCTGCATCTCCTGGCAGCTGCCGCGGTTCAGGTAGGCCTCGGCAAAGTTGGCGTTGATGCGGATGGCGTCGCTGAATGAGCGGTAGGCGGCATCGTAGTCCTTCTTTTTCATCTGGGCGATACCCATATTATTATATGCGTACGCGTATTCCGGATTAATCTCGATGGCCTTCTGGCAGTCGGCAATCATTCCGTCGAAATCGTTCTTCTCAAACTTGGCGCGCGCGCGGTTGTTGTAGGCGATGAAATAGTCGGAGTCGAGTCCGATGGCCAGTCCGTAGTTGCTGATGGCGTCGTCGATATTGCCCTTCTTGAGCAGTGCGCTTGCCAGATTGTTGTAGGCTGTGGCCAGTTTCGGGTCGATTTTGATGGCCTGCTGATAGTCGGCAATGGCACCGTCGTAGTCCTCGTTCATACGCTTGGCGCTGCCGCGGTCGTTGTAGGCCTGGGCGTTGTTGCCGTCGAAGGTGATTGAGAGCGTGAGGTTGTTGATGCTCTCCTCGTAGTTGCCGCACTCAAAATTGGCCACACCTGCGTAGTAGTAAACCTTGGCCTCGTCGTAGCCGGCCTTGATGGCAAGCTCGAAATCGCTGAGCGCGTCGCTCGAGTTGTTCTGGTTGAAATAAGCCAGACCGCGACCATAATAGGCCACCGGCGACTCCTCAAGCTCAATGGCCATTGTGAAATCGGTTATGGCGCCGCTGTAGTCGGCCATTTCCGACTTGGCAAAACCGCGGTTCACAAGCGCCTTGGTGAATTTGGGGTTGAACGACAGCGCTTTGGTGAAACTATTGATGGCTTCGGGGAAATTGCGCCGGGCTACAAAATCGTTGCCCTCATTGAAAGCAACCTCTGCCTCCTGATTGCCCGCTATGACGAGCGTGGAGTCGTTTTTGGCTGTGTTTTGGCCGTAACTGCCGAAACAGAACGCCATAGCAACTGCCAAAGAAATTGATTTTAATTTCATTGCGTTAATTTTTAATTATTTACAGTTTCCTTTTGGTTTGTCGTAAGGCACACCAAAGAAATAGCTAAATTACACTATTGAAATTAAAAATTCAAATTTATTTGAATGCGGACAGTTTTGTTTCAAGGAGACAACACTATAAACCAGAAAAGCCATATTGGCAAACTATTGGAACAAGTGGATAAAATATATGGTTTAAAAACGGAATAAGTGGTTATTTTCCGAGGCGAAAATATGGAATAAGTGGAATTCTATTTGATATTTCGCAAAAAAACACTTTATTTACAGCGATTTATTTAAACATTTATGCTCGAACGCAAATTCGCCAAATATCTTGAGGATTATCTCAAAGAAAAGCAAGATAAATTTCTGCTTGTCAATGGTGCGCGGCAGATTGGAAAATCGTACTTGATACGCTATGTAGGGAAAAAACTTTTCCGTCACTTTGTTGAAATCAACCTCAAAGAGGACAAAGAGGGCGAGCGTGTGTTTGCCGCAGTGCACACCACAACCGATTTGTATATGCGGCTCGGCAACTACTATCCGAAGCCCTTAGGCGACAAGTCCGACACGTTGATTTTTCTTGATGAGATACAGAGCTACCCCCACCTGATGACGATGCTTAAGTTTCTCAACCAAGAAGGCCGGTACCGGTTTATTGCCAGCGGCTCGCAGTTAGGCGTAGCTCTGTCGCAAACGCCGTCGGTGCCACTCGGCAGTGTCGAGATTCAGCAGATGTTTCCACTTGATTTTGAGGAATTTTTGTGGGCAACGGGTGTCGGGCCAGAATGGATTGAGAGTGTACGCCGCCATTATTACAACAACGAGCCGCTCGATGAGGATTCTCACAATCTGCTTTTGAAGCGTTTTCAATATTATCTGCTTGTTGGCGGTTTGCCCGAAGCCATTAATAAGTATCTGGAAGACAGAAATATGGTGCGTGTGCGTACCGTTCATAACGACATTCACGAACTCTATCGCATCGACGCCTCACAATACGATGCGGAGCATAAGTTGAAGATTCGCCGCATCTACGACCTAATTCCAAGCAATCTTGAAAACAAAAAGAAACGTTTGATTTACAAAAACATAGAGAATAAAACCGGCAAGCATTTCTCTGATTATGCTGATGAGTTTGAGTATCTTTCAAACTCCGGTGTCGCCCTTGATGTGCAGGCCATCAGCAATCCGCGCTTCCCGCTCATCGAATCGGAACAAAAACGGTTGGTGAAACTCTATCTGAACGATGTGGGACTGCTCACCTCTCTGCTATATGGCCTCAATGTCAATGCTGTGCTGCAAGACATCAGAAGCATCAATTTAGGAACGGTTTATGAGTCGGTGGTTGCACAAGAGTTGCGCGCCCACGGTTTTGCGCTTCATTACTACGACAATAAGCAGAAAGGCGAAGTTGATTTTCTGATTGACGACTACGAGCGTCTTCAAGCGTTGCCGTTGGAAATAAAATCGGGCAAAGATTACACCGAGCACAGCGCCCTGACCAAGTTTTTGGAAAATTCTGATTATGGAATAGAAAGAGCCATCGTTTTTTCAAACACAAGGGAGATTTATCAGAAAAAAGGCGTAACCTATATGCCGATTTACTATTGTATGTTCCTTCAAAACACACCGACAGACACAAATGCCGTCATATTGCCGGAATTGGAATCTGTTTAAAATGAAAAAGTAACAAGGCCATTGTATAACAACAAACTAAAAAAACAGCCCGAAGGGCTGAATCTGCATAACCGACCGCAATCGGAGCGCAGCCGCCAGCCGAAACTCCATATTGGCAAATTCTTGTGCATTAGCGCTTTTCAAACAACGATATTCAAATATGCCTTACTCTGGTTGAGCACCGCGCGCACAGAGCCGAGGTGGTCGGTGATGTATTGGTGTATTCTCACTATTCCTCGTTTTTAGGCTTAACCAACGAAGTTTTATCGAAAATCTTGGTTTTTATCAAATTTCCGTCTTCATCATAGTACTTCCACTCTCCATATTCAATTGACATATCAGATTCGGGTTCATCTCCTTCATACCATAAAAGAGCTCCTTCTTCTTTCACAATGCCATTAAGATGATAACCTATGAAATAGCATTTGTGATCTGGAATAAACATTTCATTCAAATCGTTGTATATTGTATCTGTATTTGGTTCAAAGTTCTTTAAAATAAATGCCAAATGTCCAGTATTATAAAAATCATACCAAGTTCCGCACATTTGTCCATTTTCATATTCTCCAAATGACGACAAATAACCATATTTACTATACCATTTAAATACTCCTGATTTTACTCCATTTTTGTAATAACATTGTATTATATATCCATCAATGGTATCTGACCAAAAACCAACTTTTTGACCGTTATTATCATACTGATTTATTTTATCGGCATATTCATTTTGTGTTTTAGTAGTGACATTACTACTTTGGGTTTTTGTTGGAACGGATTTTTTCTGAAAAAATGTGCAGGCGCTAAAAGACAAGCACAGCAAGAGCAATAGTATTGTTTTTGTTTTCATATTTAACTATTTAATTCAAGAACGGTCATATTCTGGTTGAGCACCGCGCGCACTGAGCCGAGGTGGTCGGTATTGTATTGGTAAATTTTCATTGCTCCTCGTCTTCTGATTTAACCCATGAAGTTTTATCGAAAATCTTGGTTTTTATCAAATTTCCGTCTTCATCATAGTATTTCCATTCACCATATTCTATGAACAGATCGGATGTGGGGTCATCACCTTCATACCACAAAATAGTGCCCTCATCTTCGATGTTACCATTAAGGTGATAACTTATTGAGTAACATTTATGGTCAGGAACAAACGCTTCATTCAAATCATTGTATATCGTATCTGTATTTGGTTCAAAATTTTTGAAAATAAACCACAAATGCCCGGTACTAACATCAAAGTAAAACCAAGTTCCGGACATTTGCCCGTTTTCAAATTCTCCAAAGCAAAATAAATTACCTGTGCTGCTATACCATTTATACACTCCTGAACGCACCCCATTTTTATAGTAACATTGTATAATTTCTCCATCAATGGTATCCGACCAAAAACCTTCTTTTTGACCGTTATTATCATACTGATTTATTTTATCGGCATATTCATTCTGTGTTTTAGTAGTGACATTACTACTTTGGGTTTTTGTTGGAACGGATTTTTTCTGAAAAAATGTGCAGGTGCTAAAAGACAAGCACAGCAAGAGCAATAGAATTGTTTTTGTTTTCATATTTAACTATTTAATTCAAGAACGGTCATACTCCAGTTGAGCACCGCGCGCGCCGAGCCGAGGTGGTCGGTTGTTGTGTAATTAAAAGCTTCCTCAATCACGGTGCAGTTCATACGGTTCAGTTTGTCGTAGTCAAAGATAGTGGTATTTGCGGATATTTTGAAAGCGTTTTTCTCTCAAAAACAAACCGCCATCACCTTAAAAATAGTGTTATTTTTTTCGGAATAGCGCTGGTTGGTGTCGAAAACCCACTCCCACTCTGCTTTTGGCGGCGTTTGGGGCAAATCGGCATACACAAGCTGTTTCTCTTTTTGGGGCGAGCCGTCGAGCGGAATGTCAATCTGGCGGTAGTCGGTTATGAGGCAGGTTCGGCCGGCGGGCAGCCAGCTTATGTGGTTCTGCTGCACCGTTTTACGGACAGGCAGCAACTGCTCCTCGCCCACCCGGAATCGCTCGGCAAGGTAGTCGCACAATATTATATCGAGCTGGTTGAGCAGATTGACCGAAACCACAAGGTCGAACTCATCGAGGTTGACATCGGTCGCGGCCGAAGGCAGCCAACCAGCAAAACTCGTGAACAATGGAGCGCTCATTGCCTGGCGAACGGCACCGCCGGTGAGGTCGGCAGTCACCAGTCGCACATTGGACATTCGCGCCACACGCGCCTTAACCGGCTCAGGATGAACAATATCCACAAGCGTCACCGACTCGAACATCTGCGAAAGCTCATCAATCGGGACATCATAGAGCCAGCCGCTGCCAAGCACCGCCACCGACGTGCGTTTTTCAGCCCGCCGCGCCGCCTCGATGATGAAGTTCCGGGTGTTGTCAAGGTGCGATTTCCAGTTGCCGCTTTCGCGCAAAAAGCGGTTGCGGATGCCAAGCTGGTCGCTGACATAGCCCGCGCGCCGTGCCGCAGCCGGCAGAGTTTTAGGTTTGAAGATATTATCAATCAGTTTTTTACAATAATTCATAACAAAACACGTTTTCAGGTTTGCACCAATTCTTAAAAAAAGTAACTTTGAATGTTACGCACAAACAAAAATTGCGATGATAAGTAACAAATTTGGATTCAGAAGTTTTGCCGCCAAGATAGCCTGCTGCCTGGTGCTGACCACGGCCGCCCTGAGTGCATCGGCTCAATACTCGCAGTCGGAACGGAAACTGCTGAAAACCGCCAACAGCTATTTCGAGACCGGCAGGTACGAGAAGGCCCTACCTATTTATATAAAGCTCGACTCGGTGATTGACGACATCAACCTGCGTTACCAAATCGGCCTCTGCTATCTGAAATCGAGGTACGAGCAGGATAAGGCCGTCAGCTATCTGGAGGAGGCCAGCGTGTCGGCCGGAACACTCATTCCGCTCGACGTCATCTGGTATCTTGGCGACGCCTACCACGTGGTGTACCGCTTCGACGACGCCATCAAGGAGTATAACAAGTACATCAGCCTTACGGCGAAGAACGACAAGGCCGACATCAACAAGCTGAACCACTGCAAGCTGATGCTCGCCACCTGCCGCAACGCCATTGAGATTACCGAAATTCCGTATAAGGTTGATATTGAGCCGATAATATCGCTCTATGCGGCCGAATCGGACTACAACCCGCTCATCAGCGCCGACGAGAGCGTGATGCTCTTTATGCGTGAGATTGGCGTGGGCAAAGGCTTCGAGCCATCGACACACATAATGATTTCGACCAAAGAGAACGGCGGTTCGTGGAGCAAGCCCGAAGATGTGACGCTGGTTCTGGAGCACAAGCTGCAAGGCCACGCAACCGCTCTGGCCGGACTCTCGCCCGACGGGCACACGGTGTTCCTGAACATCGGTGAAGGCCTGAACAAAGACATCTACTCGGCGCAACTGCAGGGCAAGACCATCAGCGAGGTGAAAAAGCTGAACAAGAACATCAACACGCCATACTACGAGGGCGGGGCCAGCATCACTCCCGACGGCACAAAACTCTATTTTGTGAGCGACCGTCCGGGCGGATTCGGCGGGCACGACATCTACGTTTCAACGCTCAACAAGAAGGGCGAATGGGACGAGCCGGAGAACCTTGGCGAGCAGATTAACACAAAATTCAACGAGGAATCGCCCTACATCCACTACGACGGACAGACGATTTTCTTCAGCTCGCAAGGGCACAACACAATCGGCGGAAAAGACATTTTCAAATCGAAACGGGTGAACGGGCAATGGACTGAACCTGAGAACCTTGGCTTCACCAACACCACCATCGACGACCTGACTTTCGTGCTGAACGCCAGTGGCGAATACGGGTACTTTTCAACGTCGAGGAACAATTCGTACGGCCGCCACACCATTATGAAGGTGGGCTACAAAGACCCAATTCCACTGACTCTGGTGAAAGGAACCGTGCTGGCCGGAACACCGCCCAAACCGATAAAGGTTGACATCAAGGTGTACGACAAAAACACCCACGAGCAGGTGAAATACGTTTATACGCCCGACACCGAGACAGGCAAATACCTGATGATTTTCCCGCCGGCAAAAAACTACCAGCTGGTGATTTCAACCCAGAACTATATGCCGCAGCTCATCAACATCCACATCCCCTACCAGAACTATTTCTACGAGCTTTACCAGGAGATAACGCTTCAGCCCATCAAGCTGAACAACACTGACATTGGCGAGGAGGTGATGGTGAACAACGTGTTCTACGACATTTACAAGACAACCGAGGCCGACTCGATAACCAACAACAACTCACCGCAGCAGCCGCAATACTACGAGCATCTGCTTGAGCTGGTGGAGAACATCATCCAGACATCGGACACCATCAACAAACTGAGCTACAACAGCCACGAGGCCGACAAGCAGGCGCAACTGAAAAAGAACACCGACGACCTGCTGGCGCTCATTGAGGACGCCATAAACACCCAGGATTCGGTTACGCTGAGCATCCTGGACGCCAACACCAAGCAGAAAGACAAGGTAACCGAAACGCACTTCTACACCGACGGCAGTATGAGCAAATCGGTGACAATGCAAGTGATTGGACAGGACACGTTCTACACGGCCACCCCCATCGACCTGAGCCGGTTCGAGATTCCGACGCGCAACCGCAGTAGCGTGAACCGTCAGGAAAGCACCAATCCGGTGATGTTCAAAGTGTCGCGGCCCGAGCAGCGCAATGTCATACACAAGCACACGCTCTACTACAAGACCAACGAGAGCGAGCTGACGGCCAGCGCCAGGAAAGAGCTGCAACAGATTATAAACCTGCTGATTGACAACGCTTCGGTCGGGGCCGAGATTAACGGCTACGCCGACACGCAAGGCGAACGGACACACAATATGAACCTCTCGCAGCTCAGGGCGCAGAACGTGCTCAAATATCTGCAGGAGAACAACGTGGACGGGCGCAAAATCATAACCAAAGGACTCGGCGAATCGACCGAGCGCGGCAAATACGACAGCCGCACCCGCGAGATGAACTACCGCCGCGTTGAGATAATATTGTTCGAACTTAAAGACTGACCAAGATGAAGAGCTGCAAAAACATTCTGATAGCCTTTGCGACAGTCGCTTTAAGTCTGACTGCCGGCAAAGCCCGCGCGCAATATTCTGAATACGAGGTGAAAGCCGCTTATATTTTCAACTTTGCGAAATTCATTGAGTGGCCCGCCGACTACATCAATGGCGACACAATCTTCCTCTGCGTCTATAAGAACGACCCGTTCGGCATCATTCTGGAGAAGACGATGATTGGGCGAAAAGCGAACGGTAAAGATTGGAAAATCAAACGCATAACGAGCCTTCACGAGACCGACAAATGCCACATTCTGATTGTGTCGGGAATCAAACAGCACGAGGCCATTCAAGTGCTCAAATGCATTGGCGACAAGCCGATTGTGACCATCGGCGACGAGCTGAACAACTTCTGCAACATTGGCGGAGTAATCAACTTCCTGCCGCAATTCTCCGAACGGCAGTTCGAAATCAACAAAGACGTGGCCAACGACATAGGCATAAAAATCAGCCCGAAACTGCTGCTGCTGGCCAAGATAATATCGACGAAAGAAGATGAATTTTAAGGACTTATCGATACAGACCAAGGTCACCGTAATGGTGATAGTCATCAGCATTGTGGCGCTGATTCCGGCCGGACTGATTTTCGGAAGGTTCGATAAGGTGCAGTATAACAACCAGACACTCAACAATATGACCATTCTGGCCGACATTGTTGGCGACAACAACACGGCCAACATTATGTTCGACTACCCGCTCGACGCGCAGACGGTGCTGCAGACGCTGGCCGTGGACAAGAACATCCGCGTGGCGCGCATCTACGACACCAACCACAACCTGTTTGCCGAGTACACGCAAAGCCCGGAGTACAGCAACACCCACCTCGACTTCATATCGGAGCGCGACACCTTCGCCTTCGACAACAACGACCTCCTGGTGAGCCGCAACATTGTGCTCGACAACGAGAAAATCGGCTCCATCTACCTGCACACCAGCCTTGAGAACTACAGCAACCGACTTTTGCAGTTCATCAAGGTTTACCTGCTGATGCTGATGGTGACAATGTCTATCGCCCTGCTCCTCTCGAAAGGTATGCAGAACATCATCTCAAAGCCGATAATCGACCTCACACGGACAATGCGCGGAATGTCGAATGTAACTGATTTCCAAATAAAAGAAACCGAAGACCGCCGCGACGAGATTGGCGAGCTGATGCGGGGCTTCAACTCAATGATTAAGCAAATCAAGCGGCAGAACATCGACCTGACGATTGCCAAGGAGCAAGCCGAGAATCTGGCAAAAATCAAAGACCAGTTCCTGGCCAATATGAGCCACGAAATCCGCACCCCGATGAACGGTGTGATTGGTATGGCCAAACTGCTCAACGACACCAATTTAACACCCGACCAGAAGACATTCCTCGACAACATCACAATATCGGCCAACAACCTGCTGGTCATCATAAACGACATTTTGGATTTCTCAAAAATCGAGGCCGGAAAGATGGAAATCGAGAACATCGACTTCAATTTGCGCAACATAATCAACAATCTGTCAGTCACTTACAAAATCTCAACCGAGAACAAGGGCTTGTACTTCAACGCCGACATCGACCCGCGAATGCCGAATGTGGTGGTTGGCGACCCTACCCGACTGAACCAGATTCTGAACAACTTGTTGAGCAACGCGCTGAAATTCACCGAGTACGGCGGCATAACCTTCTCGGTGAAGGTTCTCAGCCAAGACGCCATATCGAGCAAAATGAGCTTTATTGTCCACGACACCGGCATCGGAATCCCGAAGGAGAAACAGGAGCTGGTGTTCTCAAGTTTCTCGCAAGCCAGCAACGACACCACGCGCAAATACGGCGGCACCGGCCTGGGACTGACCATTTCGAAGCAACTGGCCGAGCTGCAGGGCGGCAACATCAACCTCAACAGCGAGGACGGCAAAGGCAGCACCTTCAGCCTCGACATCACCTATAAACACGGGAAGGCCGTCGCCGAACAAACCGCCAGCCAGTCCGCCAAACACGCGGTCGTCAACAAAACCGACCACACGCCGAGCATTCTGCTTGCCGAAGACAACGAGATTAACCAGCTGTTTGTCAAGACAATACTGAAGAAAAGCTTCAACCTGATGATTGCACCGAACGGCAAGGTGGTTATCGACCTGCTCAACAAAGAGCATTTCGACCTGATTCTGATGGACTTGCATATGCCCGAAATGGACGGATACACTGCCACTTCGGTTATCCGCAAGATGGACGACCAGGAAAAGCGCACCATCCCGATTATTGCTCTGACGGCCGCCGCCATCAAGGGCGAAAAAGAAAAGTGCATTGCCGCCGGAATGGACGACTACATATCGAAACCATTTGAGACTCAAGACCTTATCGATATGATTTACAAACATATCGGAGGCCACAACAAACATACGGAACAAAGCGACGAAACCGCCACTGGCACCACCTCGGCCGACCAAGCGCCGGAAACGCAATTCAAGTTCATCGACCCGACGCACATCGACTCGGTTACAGGTGGCGACGAGAAGTTCAAGCAAGAGCTGATAAGCGTCTTCGTACAGCAGATGCCATCACTGTTAGTTGGGCTTGAAAAAGCGCTGCAAGACAATGATTATAAGCAACTTTCGGCCATCGCACACAAGACAAAATCGTCGGTTGCGCTGATGGGAATCGAGTCGTTGCGGGCCGATATGTCCGAGCTTGAGCAAAAGGCAAAAACCGGCGACGATGTGGAGTGCTACAAACGGATTGTAACCAAATTCTTAGAGGCCAGCACCGATGTGCTCGCCGAAATTGAAACATTGCGGAAAGAAGTATAAAACAGAATATAAACATCATTAAACCAATCAATTATGATGGAGATAAACAATCAGATTGCAGGTTGTGCCATTGTAACGCCAAAACCTGAAAACCGCCGGCTGACCATTGTCAACGACAGCCAGTTTAAAAAGCAGATGAACTCGGTCATTGATATGCGCGAGTACCTGAACATCATTGTCGATATGCAAAACGTCGACCTGATTGACAGCACCGGACTGGGCACGCTGATAAGCGTCTTCAACCACGGCCGCAACAACAACTGCAAAATCAAATTCTGCAACTTGAGCGCCGCCGTTGAAAATGTTATCAAAATGACCCGAATCGACCAGATTCTGGAAATTCACCCGACACTCAAAGCTGCCGAAGATTCGTTGTAACTTTTTGGCCAACAATGACTTCAATCATCGACGAGATAAGCTGCCTGTACAACAAGTGGGCTGGCGGCAGCTATGCGAAATGCACGCCCCTGCCCCGCTCTGGCTCCGACCGGCAGTATTTCCGGCTCACCACCGCTGACCAACAGACTGTGATGGCCGCCTACAATCAGAATGTGGCTGAAAACGAAGCGTATTTCTCATTCAGCCGGGCTTTCGCCGATGCGGGGATAAACGTGCCGCAAGTTCTGGCTGTGAGCGCCGACCGCACTTGCTATCTGATTGAGGATTTGGGCTCTGAGCCGCTCTACAATCTTGTCACCGCAGCCAACGGCACACCCGACGAGCACCTGAAACAACTCTACAGGCAGGCTCTTGCCGATTTGGCCCGAATGCAGGTTGTGGCAGGCCGCAACATCGATTACTCGCTCTGCATCCCCACCGCCTATTTCGACCAGACGGCCATTCGCTGGGACCTTAACTACTTCAAATACTGCTTTTTGAAGAATGCCCACATAGCTTTCGACGAGTATCGGCTTGAGCAGGATTTCAACCGCATTATTGATGCCGTAAGCACCATTGACAGCCAATATTTTATGTTCCGCGATTTTCAGTCGCGCAACATTATGCTGAAGAACGACGAGCTTTATTACATTGATTTTCAGGGCGGCAAGCGCGGTCCGCTGTTGTACGACGTGGCCTCGCTGCTCTATCAGGCGAAAGCCCGGTTTAGCGAGACTTTGCGTAACGAGCTGTTCGACAGCTACATAACTGCGCTAAAAGAGCTGATGCCTGTCAACCGCAACAAACTATTTGGCGAGTTCAAGTTGTTTGCACTCATTCGCACACTGCAAGTGCTTGGCGCATACGGCTATCGCGGATATTTTGAGCAGAAAAAGCACTTTATTGAGAGCATTCCGGCGGCAGCAAAGAACCTGAAAGACCTGCTTGCACTGAAATTCATCGATTTACCTCATATTGAAGAGATTGCAAACCAGATAGAAATTGCCGAACCGCACCCCGACAACTTCGACGGACTGACCGTTACGGTTTACAGCTTCTCGTACAAGAAAGGCATCCCCTCCGACCCCGAAAACGGCGGCGGCTTTGTGTTCGACTGCCGCGGACAGCACAATCCCGGGCGCTACGACGAGTACAAAGCGCTCACCGGTCGCGACAAGCCTGTCATCGATTTTCTGAAATCCAACTCAACCATCGACATTTTTCTGGAGCAAGCCATCGGCATTGTGTCGCCCACCATTGAAACCTACCTGCGGCGCGGCTTTAAAAACCTGATGGTCAGTTTCGGATGCACCGGCGGCCAGCACCGCTCGGTATATTGCGCGCAGAATTTCGCCGAACAGATTGAGGGAAAGTTCGAAGTGCGAGTAAAGCTGATACACAGAGAGTTAGGAATTAGGAGTTAGGAGTTAGAAGTTAGGAATTAGAAGTTAGGATATGAAATTGGTGTTAGGTGTTGGGTGTTGTAGGGACGCGATTCATCGCGTCCGAATTACCGAAACAAACGATTCACCAGTTCACCGATTAAACAATTCTCCGAACATTCAATCCTTCAATTAATCAATCCTTAAGTTATGGAAGCAATGATTTTTGCCGCCGGTTTGGGAACGCGCCTTCGCCCGCTGACAAACGACCGCCCGAAGGCGTTGGTCGATGTTTGCGGCCAAACGCTTCTGCAACACAGCATTACAATGCTTGAGAACAACGGGGCAGACCGAATTGTTGTCAACGTTCATCATTTTGCCGACAAGATGAAAAACTACATCGGCAACCTGAAATGCAAGGCAGACATTGCTATTTCCGACGAGAGCAATCTGCTGCTCGACACCGGCGGCGGTCTGAAAAAAGCTGTCTCTTTGTTCAGCGGCAAAGAGCCGATTGTGATTGCCAATGTTGATATTCTCACCAACATCAACCTGCGCCAAATGATGCAGCAACATATTGATTCAAAGGCCGATGCCACACTTGCCATCCGTCAACGGCAAAGCTCTCGGGTGCTGCTGTTCGACAGTCAGATGCAACTTGGCGGCTGGCAGAACGTCAAAACCGGAGAGGCTATTATTGTCAGCGACAGCAAAGAGCTCAAACCATTCGCATTCAGCGGAATACACATTATGTCGCCATCGCTTTTCAGCAAATTTCCTGCCGACGAAGTTTTCCCCATCATCCCCCATTATCTGAATTTGGCAAAAAGCCACAAAATTGTTGGTTATCAACACGACAACGACTATTGGTTTGATGCCGGCTCGGTTGAAAAAATCGCGGAAGCGGAAAGTTTTTTAAAGAGAAAACCTTAGCCCACGGAAAAAAACGGGGAAAAATGTAACCTTTTCTCTAAAATTGCGCATAAAAATTGAATAATTATGCGCAAGATGAAATACTACATTAGAGCACTGGGAATCACAATTTTAGCATTAATCAGCAACATCGGTTTTGCTGAAACAATTACCACAAACACCTCAATTAACGGTACCAGAAATTATTCGGGTGACGTTATAGTTAGGAATTGCACGTATGAAATAAATGCTCCGGTTACAATTAACGGTGATTTTATTGCTGAAGGTGCCACAATTATCATTGGCGAAAATGGCTCTTTGCACGTAACCGGGAATTTCACTTGCCAAAGTTATGAAGTATATGGCGGATTTATGGGATTGTCTTTAAAATCAACAACCCGCTCAACCGTAACCGTTGATGGAGATTTGATAGTTAATGGCGATATAAACGTTAATGGCTATAATTCAAGCAGTTCGTGTTCTATGACAATAGGCAATAATGGTGAAATTAACTCAAGAAATCTAACTATAGGAGACAATGGCGATTTAACCTTATCAGGAAGAATAATAACCGAAAAAACAACTACCATAAATGGCTCAACCACAGTAAACACCAATGCAATATTGTACACAAAAAGCGACCTGACCATTGGCGAATATGGAGAACTCTCTCTAAACAAAGGTTCCTATACCATTATTGATGGCGATTTATATCAAAACGGTAACACTCCTGTAGGGTTTGGTATATTATTTCCTCATCAAGGTGATATTAAAGCTGAAGATGCCACATTAGTGGTTGCTGGTGATTATAACATTTGGGAAGGATGGTTATCTGGCGCTGACCAGGATTCTGATTTTCCCGACCCCGGAGAAAATGAAAATTTCTTCGTATTTGGTGAGAATAATTTGGACATTATTAATAAAATAACTTCTTCCCCGGGCGACAGAAATGCTTTTTACACAAAACACCCCAATGGCTTAGCCGGGTTCATTATAGAAACTCTCCCCATTGAGCTTGTCTATTTCAACGCTCAAGAAATTGGCTATGGTGTCAGGTTTGAGTGGGAAACGGCTTCGGAACTGAACAACGACTTCTTCACTATCGAGTTCAGCATTGATGCCGTTGAGTTTGCCGAACTGACTACAATCGACGGCGCAGGCACAACGACAGAGCCGCAAAACTACCGCTACACCGACTTCTCATCGCACGCGGGCATCATCTACTACAGGCTCAAGCAAACCGACTACGACGGGAACTTCAGTTACTCAGAAACCGTTCCTGTGGTATTTGCCGAGCACCACGAAGCCGAAACCGAAGACATCAAATTTGTCGTCTATCCGAATCCCGCAACCGACCATATCACCATCAGCGGCGGCGATTACAAGAGCATATCGTTTGTGTCGGCCAACGGCGCGGTGCTGGGGCGTGAAGCGGCTCAAGGCTCACACGACATTACAAGGCTGCCCAAAGGCTTGAACTTTGTGATTATCCACACGGCAAACGGCGACGCAAGCGAAAGATTCATCAAACGCTGACAGTTATTCTAAAACACCAGCAACCCCGATTCTGCATTGAGTCGGGGTTGTTTTTTTTTAGGCCACAAAAAAAGAGAGCCCGTCATCGCGACGGACTCTCTCCCATTTATTAACAACTTAAATTTTACTTGTCAAGTCCTTCGATTGTCTGAATCTTGCCGTCCTTGTCGTATTGCAACTCGCAGACTTTCAGGCTTCGCAGCCAGGTCTTGTCGTTCGACGGAACGCAATCGTGGTGGAACAGATACCATTTGCCCTTGTACTCGGCAATGGCGTGGTGAGTGGTCCAGCCCACAACAGGTGTCAGAATCACACCTTGATAGGTGAACGGTCCGTACGGATTGTCGCCGATTGCATAGCAAAGGAAGTGGCTGTCGCCAGTTGAGTACGAGAAGTAGTACTTGCCGTTGTATTTGTGCATCCACGAAGCCTCGAAGAAGCGGTGCGGGTCGCCAGCCTTGAGCGGCTGTCCGTCCTTATCCACAATCAGCACACGGCGTGGCGCCTCGGCAAACTGCAGCATATCGTCGCTCATCTTAACCACGAAACTCGGAAGAGACGGCATATCGGGCTTTGCAAAGAGTTCGCCGCTACGTGTGGGCTCGGCACCCATATCAACAAGGCCGTTATTGTCGCCGTGCTTGCCGTGAATCGGCTCAAAACCTGGCGCAAATGGCTGCCACCACTGAAGTTGGCCGCCCCAGAGTCCGCCAAAATAGGTGTAAATGGTGCCGTCGTCGTCTTTGAACACGCACGGGTCGATTGAGAACGAGCCGCGGATTGGCTGCGGTTGCGGCTTGAACGGGCCTTCGGGCTTGTCGGCCACAGCCACGCCAAGACGGAACACGCCATCGTAACCTTTGCCTGAAAAAACGTAGTAGTACTTGCCGTTTTTCTCAACCACGTCGCTGTCCCACAACTGTTTTTCGGCCCAAGGCACATCTTTCACATCGAATATTACGCCGTGGTCGTTGACATTGCCTGTCATCGGGTCGCCGTCAATCGAGAGTGCGTGATAGTCCTTCATCTGGAAGTGACCGCCATCGTCGTCCTCTTCGGCACCTGCTTCCCAGTCGTGCGACGGGTAAATGAATATTTTGCCGTTGAACACGTGAACGGCTGGGTCTGCCATATAGTCGGCAGGGAATAAATAACGTTTCTGTGTCATTGCTTTAAGTTTTTGGTTATTACTATTTTAGTTACATTTCTGCAAGAAAGGTTTCAAATTGTAATCGCGGTCGAAAAGCAGCGGGTACTCGTGACGGCCTTTTACCGGGAAATCGTTTTTCCACGAATCGCCATCGCTAACACCCCAAGCTGTCACGCGGGTTATCACATCAGAGTGCTTCTCAAACAGTTTCAGGAATTTATCCATACGGTCATTCCAAATTGTTGATATTGAATCGGGAAGAGCTACCGGATATGGTGACAATTGTGAAAGCATAAAGTGCATCCGCGCAATCACGCTATCAGGATACTCGCCTGCAAATTTCGCCTTAAACTCCTCTTCCGAAGCCACTTTAATTTTGTCGAAACTTAAATTGGCCGGATTGTCGCTCAAAAGACCTTTGTCGAGTGCTTTGCTCACAATTGCTCCAATGCGAAGAGTGTCGCCAATGTTCGAGCTGCTGCTCATTGTTGGCAGAGCCGACATATCCCACTCTGTCACCATTACATTGACTCCCGCCGATGCAAATTTCATCAAGCTCGTCTCGTAGTCGTTGAAATCGGGATAATCCATTCCCACGTGCGTCTGCATTCCCACGCCATCGATGCGCAAACCTTTATCTTTCAACGATTTCACAAGGTTCACAATTGCATCTGCCTTGGCGGCATAGTGCATTGCATAGTCGTTGTAGTACAACTCGGCATCGGGGTCAGCCTCGTGAGCGCATTGGAATGCCCAAGGTATAAACTCCTCACCCATAATCTGATAAAGCGGACTATTGCGATACGAGCCGTCTTCCATAATGGCTTCGTTCACCACATCCCAGCCTTTCACGCGTCCTTTGTAACGGCCCACCACGGTGTAAATATGGTCTTTGATACGTTGTTTGAGCGTATCGGCTGATACCTGGTTGCCATTGCCATCAACAAAGAACCAGGGAGCTGCCTGCGAGTGCCATACAAGGCAATGGCCGATAATGAACATTCCGTTCTTCTCCCCCAATTCAACGAACTTATCAGGGACAACAAAATCGTATCTGTTTTGTTCGGGATGAATAGCCTCATTCTTCATACAGTTTTCGGCAACAATTGAGTTAAAATGCTTGACAACAGTTGCTTGACCCATTGTGTCGGTTCCTGTTATCTGAGCCTCATTGATGGCCGCGCCGATATAGAATTTGCCACTGAAACGCTCTTTGAGCGGCGGGCATTCCTGAGATTTCTGACTGCACCCCGCAAGAGCCGTAGCCACCAAAGCCATCGATAATAATCTGATATTCATATCTTTAAAATTAAAAAAAAGACGGAAGGGACGCTTCCCTCCCGCCTTATGTTGTCAATAGTTATGCTTTTGTGCGAGCCTCAATTTCGCGGTTCATCTCGTCGAGACGCTCATCGGTAAGCGGATACTTCTTAATCAAGTAAGCCACAACAATGAGAAGCGCTGCAGGGATTATGGTTGTGAACACCAAAATCGCATTTTGAGCAGTGGCTGAATATTTGCCCAACTCTGTGTAATAAGCATTTACAGGTGCGCTGATAAACGAAGCCAGGAACACTACAACGAAAATGCCGAGCACCAGTTGAAGGCATTTGTTTGCCTTGAACTCACGGAACATATCGCCGAACGAAACTGGTTTCTCAGGTGTTGTGGTGATATTCTCCTTGCTGCCAAGGAAGCAGAGCGTCAAGAGCACAAAGCCGACGAGCGCGAAAATGGCGGTAACTGTAAACCAGGCTTTCGGGTCAGTAGCCAAAGCCGATTCCTCACTTGCAAGGTTAAAGCCGATAAGGCCCATAACCAGCGGTGTAATCCAGCCTGCAATCGAGAATCCCGCTTTGAAAGCGACACCTGCCAAGGCGTTCACTGTGGCGGCTGGACGGTTGCCTGTGCGGTGCTCCGACTCGGTGATAACTTCAGGAACCAAAGCCCACATCAGCGAACCAACGAGCAGACCGACGCCAGTCATAATCTTTGCAATCTGGACAAGCAGTGTGCAACTCTTGACATCGCCGAACTTGCCAATGCCGAACAGAATGGCAAAGCCAATAAAGCCTATCGAGAGAAGTGTGTAATAAAGACCTTTTTTACCCAGCAGTTTCTTCAAAACAGGCAGCAACGGCAGGATAATGAATGCAGGAATGGTACCAATGGCCATAAAAATCGCCTGCTCCCAGTTGATTGCAGAGTGCACGCAAATGGCGAGTCCGATTGGGAAACCAGCCTGAACAATAATCTGACCGATATTGGCGCAAACCATACGGGTTGAAGTAAGGATAAGAACCTCGTCGTTGTCGCGGGTCATACTTGCCATAATTGAGCCGTACGGGATATTCACCACCGAATAAATCATACTTAATATGGTATAACTCAATGTGGCGTAAACCATCTTCGCTCCCATCGACCAAGTGGCTGCGGCGGGAAGCATCAGGAAGCAAGCGGCAACTGTGAGCGGAATACCACCCCAAAGAAGATAAGTGCGGTACTTGCCCAATTTGGGATTGCGGTTATCGATATACTTTCCTACTACAGGACTCCAGAAGCAGTCGATGAGTCGAACGGTGAGAATCAAGCCGCTGACAAATGCTGGATTGATTTTCAGAACCGTAGTAAGATAAAGCATCAAATAGCACGCAACCGTTTGAAAGATAAGATTTTGTGCCAAGTCGCCCGAGCCAAAGCCTATGCGTTGAGCCCACGATAGTTTGTAGAATCCTTTCGATTCCACTTCATTTTTTAATTCCATTACGTTTAGTTTAAGTTATTACTCTAAAAAGCCGCGCCACGGTGTTGTGAAAACCGCAAAAAGCGACATTCCAAATGTAAATTTTTGTTTAATGTTTCCGCACCTTTTTAGAATATTGTTTTGATTTTTTTTCAAAGACGATGCCCCGCCCCGCTTCCGTCCGATTTTCGCGAAAAACAGGCCGTCGTTCATCACACTGAATTTCAGTTTCTTCGCGCAAAGCGATGCCTTCCGTCAATTTTTGGCGTCCGCAGTGTCCATCGAAATAAAAACAACGCTATCTTGCACCCAGTAATTTTAAAAACTAATGAATATGAAAAAGATTCTAATTGCAGCCGCATTGCTTTTGACAGCAAATGTGGCAATGTGTCAGATTTTTGCATTGGGTATCAAAGGTGGTTTGAACTCTACCAAAATCAAGATGAAAGACGTGGTTGCAACCGTCAAAGCCAATGACGGAACTGAAGCAGAAGTTATGATGGAAGACGCATCTTCAGGCTTGGGTTACCACATTGGTGGATTTGCCCGTATTAATGCCTTGGTTATGTTTGTGCAGCCCGAAATCTACTACACCAATTTGAGCTCAAACATCAAAATCAGTCCGAAAGGAGAAGACGGAAAATATATTTCGAAAGAAACTGACGTTGTCAAAAACCATCGCATCGATATTCCTGTAATTATAGGTGCAAAATTCGGCCCCGCACGTTTAGGATTAGGCCCAGTTGCATCGTTCAACTTGAAATCGGACGCCAAAGTGTCTGACGAGTATAAAGAGACATTTGGTAAAGGTCTTGAAAACGCCAAAAACACAGCAACCTTCGCTATGCAAATTGGCGCAGGTCTCGACATTTTGAAAAAACTCACACTTGACCTTCGTTATGAGTTCGGGCTCAGCAAATTAGGTGACAAAGTTACTATCGGTGGAAAAGATTTCAAAACCGACCAGCGTGCCAACTCGTTCATCGCCAGCATTGGTTGGATGTTCTAAATAACACGCATAAAAAACAAAAAATCCTGCCAAACAATGCTTGGCAGGATTTTTTTATAATACTCTCAAAACTTTACTTTCTTCCCTATCCCCTTTACTCTTTACTCTCTACACCTTACACTCTCCCCACTACCCTTTCCTATAATTCTGCTCCCACTTCCAAGCCGAGAGCGTCATATCGTCGATTGAGAGTTGCGCCTTCCAGCCCAGTTCGTTGTTGGCAATAGTGGTGTCGGCCCAAATCTGCTCAATGTCGCCCTCGCGGCGGCCGGTAATCTTGTAGTTAAGTTTCACTCCCGACACCTTCTCGAACGATTTTATCACCTCGAGCACCGAATATCCGTTGCCCGTACCAATGTTAAACACCTCGAAATCAACCTTATTCTTACCGCCAATCATACGGTCGATGGCGGCGATATGCGCTTTGGCCAGGTCAACCACGTGAATGTAATCGCGAATGCAGCTGCCATCGGGTGTGTTGTAGTCGTCGCCAAAGACGCTCAACTGCTGGCGGATTCCGTAGGCCGTCTGCGTAATGAACGGCATCAAGTTGTTTGGCACGCCGCGCGGCAGTTCGCCAATCAGTCCCGACGGGTGCGCTCCAATGGGGTTGAAATAGCGCAGAGCAATGCCGTGCAGGTTGCCGCCTTCGGACTTGATTGTATCGCGTAAAATATTCTCGCACACCTGTTTAGTGTATCCGTAGGGCGATTCGGCAGGCTTTATTGGCGCCGACTCATCAACCGGCAGTTTGTCGGGCTGGCCGTAAACCGTGCACGACGACGAGAAGACAATGTTCTGCACTCCGTGACGCGACATCGACTCAAGCAGATTGATAAGCGACGTGAGATTGTTGCGGTAGTAAGTGAGCGGAATCTTCACCGACTCGCCCACCGCCTTCGACGCTGCAAAATGGATAACGCCCTTTATATCTGGTTCTTTATCAAATAGTTCGTCAACTTTGGCGGCATCTTTCAAATCAAATTCGTAAAACGCAGGACGAGTGCCTGTAATCTGCTCAATGCGGTCAACGATAAAACGTTCGGAATTCGACAGATTGTCCACAATGACAACTTGATAGCCTTGCCCAATTAGTTCGCAAACCGTGTGCGAGCCAATGTAGCCAGTGCCGCCGGTAACCAATATTTTGCCTTTCATAGTTTATTGAGTTATAAGTTTTTAAGTTTTAAGTTATAAGTTGAGAAGCGCCGAGGCTTATCTGCACAAAGTTAGAGTATTTTGTTCTTTAAAAATCCTAAAAATCTGTGCGATTCTGTGTCATCTGCGTTCTCTGCTCGAATTTTGCGCTCACCCGAGCCGCCTCGCTCCGTCGCCAATCACGACCTCGCAAATCACAGGTTCTTTGCCGTCTGGCGTTTTGTATCCTGCTTTTATAGCACGTTCAAAATCAGCCACTTTCGATTTCTCAACAAGTGAGATTGTGCAGCCGCCGAAACCGCCGCCCATCATTCGCGAGCCAAGAACGCCGGGCACCGTCCGCGCAATGGCGACCAACTGATCCAACTCCTTGCAACTGACCTCAAATTTGTGGCTCAGACCTTCGTGCGAGCCGTACATAAACTGCCCGAATGCGGCAAAATCGTTGTTGGCCAAGGCTTTGCAGCCTGCTATCAAGCGCTCGCTCTCCTCAACAATGTACGAGCAACGACGGTAAACCACATCGCCAAACTCCTGACTGTGAGCGTTGAGCATATCCATTGTGGCATCACGCAACGAGCGCACACCGCTGTAGTATTTTTGCAGAATCCTCACTCCCGCCTCGCACTCCGCGCGGCGCTTGTTGTACTCCGACGACGCCAACTCGTGCTTCACGCCTGTGTTGACAAGCACCAACAAGTGATTGGTGGTATCGAGCGGAAAATACTGAAAATCAAGGCTTCGACAGTCCAAGCGAACCACGTGGCCAGCCTTTCCGTGCATCGACGCAAACTGGTCCATAATGCCGCAGTTGACGCCGGCGTACTCGTGCTCGGCCATCTGCGCGAATTTGGTCATCTCGAGCCGCGAGCAGCCCAACCCAAACAAATCGTTGATAGCAAAGGCCATTCCCACCTCGATTGCCGCTGACGACGACATTCCCGCGCCAAGCGGCACATTGCCGCCGAACACGCAGTCGAACGCAGGCACGCGCTTGCCAGCCTTGGCAAACTGCGCAACCACGCCCAAAAGGTAATTGGCCCAAGCCGTATCACTTTTTTGTATATTATCTTCCTCAGTCTCAAACTGTTCGTTCAAATCATAGGCAAAGAAACGGAAGCGCCCGACGCTGTTCGGCTTCACGGCAAAAACAATCTGCTTGTCAACCGCCGCCGGCAGCACAAAACCTTCATTATAATCGGTATGCTCGCCAATCAGGTTCACCCGTCCGGGCGCGCAATACATCACCGGCTCCGCGCCGAAAAGTGCTATGAATTTTTCTTTAATTTTCTGATTCATTGAGCTTTTGTTCGTTGAATTTGTAATAGTAGGCGCCTTTTTTCGACACGCTCGTGTCTTTGGTGTCGAGCCTGTCGAGAACACCGAACGAGAGCACTTTCTTGCGGAAGTTTCCCGGGTCAAAATCCTTCGAAAATATTGAGTTATAAAGATTTCGCAACTGCGTAATGGTAAACGTCTCGGGCAACAGCTCGCGCCCGACAAGGTGGTAGTTTGCCTTCTGCCGCAGTCGCTCGAGCGACATCTCGAACATCTGCTGGTGGTCGAAAATCAAGGTTGGCAGCGACTTCACCGGCCACCACTCCGCGCCAAACTCCGACGAGAGTTTCATCCGCTCGCCGTCGATAACAATGAGCGCGTAGAAGACCACACTTATGACGCGGCCGCCCGGGTCACGGTTGGGTTTTGAGAAGGTTGACACCTGCTCCAAGAAAATGTCGTGCAAGCCTGTAAGGTGTTGCAGCACGCGCTTTGCGGCCTCCTCAGCCGACTCATCGGGGTTCACCCAACCGCCAATCAGCGACCATTTGCCCTTTTCGGGCTCTTTTTCGCGCTGAAAAAGCAGCAGTTTGAGCTCCCCCTCGTGGTATCCGAATATCGCACAATCGATTGATACCAAGTATTTTTCCTGATTATTATATGATTCTAAAACCATTATTATTGTTGTGTTTTTGGCGAACAAATATATAAAAGTATGGTTTACTTTTAAAGATTTTTTGGAAAATGCGAGTTTTTGAGCGCAGATTGAACATTTTTTTCGCACAGACGACACAGATTACACTGATTTTCACAACGGATTTGTTTTCGAAAAACGCAAAAGCGCGAAATTTTTGGCATCCTAACGGTTGCTTGGGATTTTAACCACGGAACGCGCGGAAAACACGGAGTTTGCAACCTGAAGGTTGCAATTAAGCCCGTGTTGAGTGGTTATTTCTATTTTGGAAATAACCATTTTTGCCAATTCCGCCCTATATTTATTTTTAGTTTAAATATTTTTCAGACGTCTGTAAAATTCGATACAACAAGTAATTATCTATCGTCAGATTCAAATTTACCATTATTCGTTTCTCCTTTAGCATTATACCGCGCTTCCGGCTCGCAAGCGCAAAGCAACCTTTCCGAAGAACGGGGCACTTCATATTCGCGGTCTCCGCCAAAAGCAGATTTCAAAATATCCAAATTCAATGCGAGCTCCAATCTTGCAATGGTTTCCAATGTCATATTGGAACTGCCTTTGAGAAGATTCGACACATACTGCTGCGAACAGCCCAAAGCTTGCGCCAACTGAAGCTGCGTAACCGATTGTTCGTCCATAGCTTGCAGCACCTGCAAAGTGATATGGCGGGCGTATTTCAGCCACGGCTCATTTTCTCTGCGCCACTCGGCATCTTCGCGCCAACGTGAAGGAACGGGCGACTCGTGCGATTTCAGAAATTCAATTGCCTTACTCATTTTCTATGTATTCGTTAAAACTGTCAAAATCGAATATTCCGTTGTCAATCAGAACGTTCCTAACGCGTTCCATCTTTGCAAGCTCAGCCATTGTGTGGCTTCTTTCAGCCATTGTCGCTGTCAGTTTTATGGCGCCGCCAGTAACAAGATAAACGCCAGGGTCCATTCTTATGGCGTATATCCGCAGCCACGATTTGTGACGATTTGCGCCCTGACCTTTCGCCTTCTCTCTGCCAAGCGTCATTTCTGCAAACCGACTGTTTTCCAAATGTCTGAACAGCGTATCAAGATTTGCGTCATCAGATATGTCCAACATTAAACACTCAAGCTTTGAAGCATCGTCCATTGTATCCATAATTGTCTGATAGACATTAGTAATACAAAAAAAGTCTGACAAGTCTTTCAAGTTTTCTTTAAAGAACTTCATCAACCAACTCATATCGTACCACTGGTTGAACAACGATTCAAAACAATTCAATTCTTCACCATCGTACTTCACCGCCCATAAGCGTCCATCTTCCAATATTCTTGAGAATTCCATTTCATTGTATTTGAAGCAAAAGTAATACAATATTTATATTGTACAACTTAAATATTGTAGCAAACCATCAAAAAATCCCCAACCATTTTCACAGTCGGGGATTTATCTAATCGCAATTAAATTGTTTTTCAATTACTTGCAAGCGCAACGCGGCTTCAGTTGCTTGAAGAAGTCGTTGCCTTTGTCATCGACGAGAATGAAGGCTGGGAAGTCCTCAACCTCAATCTTCCAAATGGCTTCCATTCCGAGTTCGGGGTACTCAACGCACTCAATGCTCTTAATGTTGTTCTGGGCAAGAATGGCTGCTGGGCCGCCGATTGAGCCAAGATAGAAGCCGCCGTGCTTCTGGCAGGCATCGGTGACGCACTGGGCGCGGTTGCCCTTGGCAAGCATTATCAGGCTGCCGCCGTGGTCTTGGAACTCGTCAACGTAGGGGTCCATACGGCCTGCCGTGGTTGGGCCCATCGAGCCGCAAGCCATTCCTGCAGGCGTCTTGGCGGGTCCTGCGTAGTAAATCGGGTGGTCTTTAATGTACTGCGGAAGGTCCTCGCCTGCATCCAAGCGGGCCTTGAGTTTGGCGTGGGCAATGTCGCGGCCCACGATAATGGTACCGTTAAGGCTCAAACGTGTGGCCACTGGATATTTCGACAGTTCTTTCAGAATGTTGGCCATCGGCTGGTTAAGGTTGATTTTCACAGCATCGCCCTCGCCTGCCTGACGCAATTCGGCTGGAATCAGGCTGCCTGGATTGTCGTCCATCTTCTCAATCCAAATGCCCTGCTCGTTGATTTTGCACTTAATGTTGCGGTCAGCCGA
>JAEEGK010003418.1_pt1 | contig 39513 bp, 17 predicted proteins | sample 8958771 | NCBI WGS metagenome assembly JAEEGK01 (sample SAMN16246547, study PRJNA631951) | gut metagenome | biome: gut microbiome; feature: rumen; material: SC-attached | host: Bos | place: Iran: Karaj | collected 2018-10
AACCGCCAATTTTCCTAAAATGAAATAATAACAAAATAATACTTTCCCATAAAAATTCAAAAATCAAAATATCACTTACAATAGTAACTAAATAAGCTAAAAGAAAAGTTTTTTTCTGATAATAATAAACAGGACAAAAAGTAAATGAAAAATGAAATCCAATAATAATATAAATCCATTGAATTAAAACACCTAAAAAATTCCACCAAAATCTATGATTAACTAATAAATCATATTGTCTCATAATTTGTAAACCTCTATCATTTTTGACTAATTGATATAAAATTCTAAAATCTTTAGTAGAAATATAAAACATAAAAGCAGGTAAATGAACTAAAATACAACTAAATATTTCACTTAAAATAACATATAAAACAAATAAAGAAATTTCAACTTTATTTTTATCATTTAATATTTGTTGTTTTTTATCAGCAGTAAAGAAAATAACTAAAAAGAAACCATAAAGTGAAATTTGTGAAACAAAATTTCCAATTCTCTTATATTTAGTATAACAAAATGAAAAATGACTAAATAAAGTAAAAATAATATATCTATTAGATAAATTTTTACAAAAAAAATCAGAAGGTGTTAAATTCAATTTATCATATTCATATAATTGTTGTTGATAATTTAAAGTAGGTTCTAATGTTGGAAGTTCATCTAACAATTCTTGTTTTGTTAAATCATTTTTTTTATTTATATTTAATATTGGTTTTTCTGTTATATTATCTAAATTATTTGATGTTTTTTCTTCTTTTAATATTACATTCTCAGTTGATATCACTTGTTCATTATCTATTTTCTTATCATAAATTTTTAATTTTTTACTTTTTCTTCTTTTTCCTAATTGAAAACTTGTTGCTTCTTCTGAATAATTTGACTCACTTTTTTTTGGAGGATTTGGATCAAAAAATCCTTTTTTTTTCTTTGGTTTTGTTTCCTTTTCTTCATCTGAATCATTTAAATTTGGATTTTTTTTCATATCAAATTCATTTGTAAAAAAAGGATTCATTGATATTTTCTTTTTACTTTTTGATGAAGATTTTAAATTTGCATTTGAATTATAAGTAAATTTACTTTCATTATCACTTTCTCTTCTTTCATTTTCTAAATTATAATTTGAAAAGAAATTTTTTTTATTTGAAATTTCATTTTTTTTTCTTATTCCAAAATTACTTCCTGCTTCTGGATTTGTTGTTATTTCTTCATCTCTTGATTTTAATGTTTTAATATTTCTCTTTTTCTCAAATTTCTTATTATAAATATCATTTCTTCTTGTTATTCTATCTGCAATATTCAATATATCTGCATTATCAATTTCAATATTTGGTTTTTCAACATTAAAATCTTTTCCTTCTATCATTTCATCTGCTTTTAATTGATTTTTAGTTTCTGGATCTAATACTAAATCTTCTTTAACTTTATAAATACCTAAATAAGGTAAATTAATTTTCAAAATTGACATACTTAAATAATTCAATAATTGATATCTTTTAATAACATATTTTTCAATGAACATATAAACAAATAAAGAAATGAAATAAAAAGCAATTAATATAATAAAAATATATAAACCATAATTTCCTTTATAATTTCCACCATATTTATATAATTCAAAATGAGATAAATAAAAAAATCTTGAATTAACGTGAAATTCTCCTTTAACATCATAATGTTCAACTACAAATTCAGAAAAATCATTATTAACTAATTTTGTTCTTTTACAAACAGCAAAATTATCATCAGTAAAATCATCATAATCTAAAATAGAATAATCCAATTTTAAATAATATTGTCTTTTAGGTTCAGTTTGTAATTCATATGATTTACAAGATAAATTAAAATTAATAAAATAATCTTTTTGTCTTTCAGCAGGAGTAGAATTATCAACTTTTCCATTTGGTGCAATATATACAGGATCATTAAACATAGAACCAGTCATTGAATATTGTTTTTTTGGTGAAACATATTCTTTTTTTTTATTTATTCTTGGTGTCATTAAATAATGAGAAATTGGAAAATATAATTTAATATTATCAGCTTCATTTCCACAATCACTTAAAAATATTTGATTAAGTGTATAATAATCAATTAATTCTAAAGTTATTAATGGTGATGTATTATTCCAAAATAAATCATTATCACTTAAATAAGGAGGAATTTTCCATATTATAGATAATAATATTGTTTTAAATGCTGTTCCAGTTCCTGAATTACTTTTTTCCATTACTGAACTTAAACATCTTGTCAAATCAAAATATGGTTCATATAATTCTCTTTCTTTTGAAAAATATGTTGAAAAATTGAAATTCTCATTTAATATTGCTGTATATACATTTATGTTTTTGTTTCTGAAATTTAATTCTTTTTTATGTAATGCATAAAATTTCATTAAATTTGTTAAACCAACTTTTACTTTATCAAAATAATCTAATATTTGTGCCATTGCTTGAAAGTCAGTGTAAGGGTTTAATGATGCATTTCTAAAATTATCTTCATTATATATTCCGCCATCTCCTTTTGAATTATTATTTTTAAAAATATTTCCTTTAATTTGATTAGAAATATAAATACCATATTCAATTAATGAATTATAAATATCAAAATATATTTCATAATCCCTTCCAGAAGTCATTTGACTTTCAAATTTATTTGTGTATAAAACAATATATTCAATTGCTTGTAACATATAATCAGTTGATTCAAGAGGCATAAATGCAGCTCCACTTTTAATTAATAAATGAACTGTATTTAATAAATAAAAATCATATTGAGTAGTTTGAGCAGCAAGTACTTTTTGATATAATTGTTCATAAATAGAAATTAAAGTGTTTAAAGATAAATTATCAATTTGACAAATTGAACCTGAATAATCTGAATTACAATCACAATATAAATATTTATAAATAACATAAGAATTTCCTCTTTTATTGCAATATGGATCTCTTTCACGACTAACTGGATCTTGTAAAGTTAAATAATCTAAAGTTTGAATTCTATTTTTAATATTAATATCATAATTAGTAACATTTGTTCTATTTAATATAAAATTTTTTGGAAAATCAACAGTAATAGTAGAAAGAAATTCAGCTCTATTTGATAATTGTTTTGATGATAAATCTTCATCAATATCAAGAGTAGAAATTACTTCTGATAAACTGAAACTTATACCACTTTCAGTAGGTGGTTTATTAACTCTTAATTCATAAGTAGAATAATCTGCTAATAAATATTCATCTCTACAATAACATTTTATAGTATATTGATTATAATTTGAATTACTTGGTATTTCTTCTTTAAACATATATAATGCTTCTGAATCATAGTCCCAATCTCTTACTATTTTTTCTGTTGATGTACCTTCTAATTGATATGTAAATTTATATTGAAGATTTTCTTTTGATGAATAATCATCTGTACATTCATTACAAGTGAATAAAAAGTTTGTTGATGTAAAACCTTTTGCAGGTAAAACATTTAATGTATTTACAATTGGAAAATCATTCATAATTAACATATATTTTAAAGAATAATCAGCTTCTTCTCCTGTATTAATATTTCTTTTAATAACCTTTAAATAAAAAATATATTTAAATCCATGTTTAAAATAATTTTTGTCAACAACATTAAATTTAAATAAATTACCTGTATTAGAATTATAACTAAAAAGTAAAGAAGTATTTACTGGAATATCATCAATACTTGTAAAATGTCTATTATTTTCATTTAAAGTTCTTGTTTCAAATAAATCATAAATCCAAGTAACATTAATTGGACTAGCAGTTTCATTAAAAACTAAAACAGATAAAGTATCAAAATTATCCAAATCAATAATAATACTTTTATCATAATTATCATAATCATAACCATCAGGAAGATGAATTGGTTCTGTTATATTAGCATGTGCTTTAAATGGTCCACATAAATTTGGAGTATCAATTTGAGGAGTTAATTTATATCTTTCACAATCTTCAACACAAATATTTAAACTTTCTACCAAATAATAAATTCCAGTACAACTTAAACAATTATTATATAACTTTCCAAAACATGTATAACAAGTATAATGACATTTTCTACATTGTCTTAAATATTCATCATTATAATAAATTGGACTACAATCTAAATGACATAAATCATCTTCACCTAAATATGGTGAATTACTTCTACAAAGAAGACATTTGTCATTTGAACTATCTGGATATGCACAATTTTCAGAATTAAACATATCACATTCTTTTGTAACACTATTATACATATAACCTTCATTACAATAAACTACATCTTCAAAATTTTTTACATAATTATATCCTATTCTTCCAGACTTTGGTGTTATTTCATTTAAATTTCCAGAAACAATATCAGTTATTATTACTTTATCTAATGCTTTTTCATTATTTGAATTATAATCAAAATTAAATGAAAAATAATGAAGAAGAAATTGATAATTTGATGGATTTAAAATATAATGTTCTTCAGTCCAATGATCGAAATTATATGAAGCATATAATTTAAGTTCCCTAATAAAACTAAATCCATAATTAAAATTAATAGTATGATCTTCAATAACAAAATTAGTAAATTGTTTTTTATTAGGATAAGAAATTGGAGTAAATGTACTTTCCGTATTTTGTAATTTGAATTTTTCTCTATATTTATCAGCACCACAATTAAGATAATACCAATTTCCAAAATGGAAAGTATTATTAGTTAAAGTTGCAGAAGGTAAGAGATTATTAGTAATATCATAATCAGGGAAACAAGTAACTAATATTTCATCTGCTCCTGTTCGCTTTCCTTGAATTAAAACTCTAATATGTTGATCCCAAATAATATCAATTGATTCAAAAGTTCTAATTTTATATTGATATATATTAAACCAAAATGAAATCATACTTTCATCATTTGATGAACTTTCAATATTATTTATATCTAATTTTTCATAAAAAGCAAAATTAATATTTGTAACAGTTTCACATTGATATTGAGTAACATCATCATTTGTTCTTATCCAAAATAATCCATCATAATAATTACATGAACATTTACTTTCTTCATCACCAAAACAATTTTCACTACAATTTTTAAAACAACCTGAACAAGGATCACTTGTTTCTATTTTATTAATATCTATATAATATTTATCAGAAACACATCTTAAATTAAAGTCTTCATAAGGTAAATAATCACTTACACAAATTGGTTTTAAAACATCAATTAAATTACTATTACCTAAATCAGTATCAGAAACACAATTTTCTTTTGTATTTGCATTTAATATTATTTCATAACCTAAATCAATAGTTTTTCTTTGTTCAGATGCAGTAACATGTCCATAAGTTCCAAACCAGAAATTTTTATAAAATCTTACATTAGAAAAATATGCAACTACACTTGTATCAAATGTAAATTTATTAAAAAATACAGGATGTAAATAAGGTTTAAATGCAGTCATTGGAGAAATAATATTTTTATTAATCATGAAATTAAACATATGAGGAAAATAACTTTCCATTTCATTAGTATTTGAAAAATGAGATGATAATCCAATATGAACCCATATTCCCATTAGACTTGCAATTGCTATATCATATGCTTCAATTTGAGAAGTAACTTTATTATTTTCTACTACAAATGATAAGAAATTTTCTTTGGCATTAAATGCTAAATATGTTAATTCTTCATATAAATAAATTATTGGAAAATATGGATAATATGGTCTTGTTGTTGTAAATTTTTGATAATCAACACCAAAAAATTTCATCCAGAATGTTATTGTTATTGGATTTGTTGTTGATAAATGAAATTTAGTTGTTTCTGTTTTTAATTCAATTCTGTTAATTGAAGGATTATCTGATGGAATTTTAAAATAATATCCAGTTGCTCTTTTACATCTTCTATTATATAATACGTAACCTGTACTACATTCATAACATGCATTTGAACCAATACTATAACATCTTTTACATCCTTCTGAACATTCTGTTAATACATAATTAGTTTTATCTTCATTTAATCCTGAAATGAAATGATTAGGATTTAAACCAGAATAATCAAATTCTTCACCTGAATAATTTTGTCTAAAATCATAATCATAATTAACATTTGTATAATACCAAAAAATATGATTAAATTTATAATTATCAATTTTTCCAGTTATTGTATTTTTCTCAATATAATCAACAGTAAATGGGAAATAAAATTTGAATGATTTAATAATTTCATTATAACCAATTCCATATGTTTGAATTAATTGTAATGATGTAATTTCACCATTCCAAATTCTAATATTTTTATACCAAGCAATTCCCCAATTAATATATAAATTATTACCATTTATTTTACAAGGTGTATTTGCCTTATTACAAAATACAATTCCTCTAAAATGCATTTTAGCTCTATTTGCATCTACTAATATTTCAACAGGAGGAATTGAGAATTCATAATTTACATAAACAACAATTTTAAATTTATAATCATCACCAATAAATTTATTTTCTATTATAATTCTATTCCATTCATATGAATGTATTGTTGGTAAAGGATAATGATATGCACCTCCAGAAATTAATTGATTTGAATATTTAAAAGTATTTTCTGATGTTGTTCTTAAAATTGAATGAGGATAACCATAAAAAAAATATTGTTCATCTTCACCATTAAGTGGATCATTTAAATTATCTAATTTAAACCAAAATTCAATAAAATATGAAGTTAATCTTCTATCAGTTGGATTAATTACTTTTACACCTAAACTATTTGTTATTAAAGGATATTCGGCTGTATTTGTATAATCAATATCAGTAGGATCAAATATTAAATTAGGAAATGAATAAAAATTTGAAAAATACATTGCGCCATTATCAACTAAGTTTTGAGGCATACAATCATAATAAACTCTTTGATAATTTTCTTTACATTTAAAATTTTCATAATAATTATTAGAAGTTGTTGATCTTTCACATGATTGAATATGATTAGTATCATTTAAATTAATTAAACAAAAACCTCTTCTTTCATCATAATCAAAATCTGGAATTCTACATGTATTTATAGGACAATTTGTATTAGAAGTATGTGTATCTAAATTTAATGAAGTAGAAGATATGTTTGCATAAAAAATTGAGGAAGTACTTCTATAATAATAACGTGCAGAATTTCCAGATCCAGTACATTCATTATCTAAATATGATGTTAATTTTCCTGGATAAGATCTTACTTGACCTGGACTACATAAATTTAAATTATAAATTGGTGGATATGATGTATATACTAAATCTGGATTATCTATAAAAATTTCTTTAATGTAACTTGATATATAACCTCCATTTTCTTTATCATTATATATGTATCTCAATCCACAACTATTACTTTTACAATTATATTTTGAGTAATCATAACTATCTTTATTATAAGTTGCAGATTCAAAATCAATAAATAAAACCATCATCCATAATGAATATAAATTTGCATTATTCCAATTTATACTTTTAATATCTTCAATTCTAAAATCTATATATTCTCTAAATAATTTAAATTGTTTTAAATATTGTCTTGAATAATTAATTCTAAAATTTTGAAATTTAACAATTGATGTTTTATTATAATCAAAAAATCTAAAAGCTCTATAATTTCTAGTACTACCATATAAAATTTCTGGTTCTAATTCTTTTTCATTATTAGCATATTGATATTTAGTTCCTTTACTTTTTTCTTCATCAGTAACAGTATAATCTTCATAAGAACTCATTCTAAAAACTTTTCTAGTCAAATCAACAGCACATCTAATATATTGCCAAGTATTATCAATATTATAAAATTCATAAGTATCTTTATTTAAAGCACTATTATACAAATCATAAATTTCAATACTTTTTTTTCCATCTACTTTATCAATATATGCTTGAGGGAAACAAATTGCATTTAAAACTGTTCCTTGTGTATTTGATGTTATTAATGTCATACTTAAATGATTTTCCCAAATGAAATTTACACCACTTGTCATTTGTGCTATTTCCTCAATAAAAAACCAAAATTCCATTGTATATCTTCCTGTTCTTGATGAAAATGCATTTGCTTTAAAATCATTTGCTCTATTTAAATTATATGCCCATAGACATTTTTGATCTTCTGTTAAACTCAAATACTCAAAAAATGTTTCATCACAAGTTTTATAAATACCATAATCTTGTAATAAATTATATCCTTTGAAATCAGCAACTGAATACAATTCAATTCTATTTTCTGGATTTACACTATCTTCAAATATAGGAAAAAGACTAGTTAAATGATTATTATCTCCTTTAAAACAATGTAAACAATTCATAAAATTAATATCACCAGTAACATAATCAAAATTTCTTTTACCTAATGTACAATCATAACATTCCCATAATCTCAATTCTTTAATATGAGTAACACCATAACCATTAGGTGAATTTTCATTAATTGTAAGAGTTACATTATTAATAGAAGGAATTTCTTCAAAATCAGTTTCAAAAGAAATTTCTCTTCCAACTTTAGAAGTTGTATCAGATTCAAACATTAATTTATCACCTAATGAAACACCACAAGTAATAAATTTCCATCTACCTCTAACATCACCAATATCAATAACTTGTTCAGTAGGAGAACTCAATGATGAATCAGAAACAACAGAAATTGGTTTACATTTAATATAATATGTATAAATATTATTTAAAGATACAAAAGAAGCTTCTAATGTAAATCTAATATGATAATCCCATTCAATAACAAAATTTTTAAAATTATTAGTATCCCATGTATTTCTAGTTAATTCATTATCAATTCCTATATTAAATGAGTCATAAACATTTAAAAAATTTTGTTGATATGTCCAAAAATCAATTGCCCATTGTTTACCAGGACTTTTAATATTTCCAATAGCCACATTTTTATATCTTGCATAATCAATATATTTTTGTTCTTTACATTCTATTCTTATTCCATCAGGGCAATTAGGATCTTTTTGAGTACCAACACCTCTATCAATTTGATAAATTAATTCATAATTTTTATAATAACCAGCTCTATTATCACATGATCTAGTTTTCATATCACTACCTGAGTTTATACAATGAACAGGAATATATTTTGAATTCCCACATCCACCTGAACATACATTACTTGTTGTTGATGCTGACCATCCTTGAGTCCATCCTACATAATTTTTTTCTCTAGATGAACATTCAACCCAATGTGGATTATAATCATTTACACATTCAAATGATTCTCCTTCTGCTAATGGAGTAATGAAATCATATTCTGAAACACATTTAGTTTTTTGTTTTGATTTAAACATTATATTTACTATAGGACTATCTGATATTGTGTTAAATCCACCCATTTTTATTATACCCCATGCATTATTAAAGAATTGATCATATATTCTTATATCTGAAAGTAATCCTACCCATTGACGAGATATTGTAAATTCTGATATTTCTATTTTTGGAAAAAAAAATGATTTATCTGTACAGTCACCAAATAAAAAATCTACTGGATTATCATTCATTGAACATGATATCATATTTAAAGTAAATGTTCTATCATATTCTCTAAAAGCTGAAAATGATATTGGAACCCAATGTCCAATCCATCTTGAACCATCTCTTAAATCATATGGTTCAAATATTCTTGTCCTTTTATAACTGAAAAAATATGAATCTTTATAATTATCAAAATCATATCCAAAATAAAAATTAGTTTTATTATCAAATCTTAAAATTTCAATTTCAGTTTCAGGAATATCAGTAATAGTAGGATCATTTTCACCATCATTATTAGGAAGAGCTCTACCATATAATTTAATAAAGAAAAAAATAGTAATATAAGAAGCTTTATTTAAAACATCAAAATTTATATTTAATGTCATTCTCTTTGGCATTTTTTTCCCAACTGGATTTTTATAAACATAATAAGCTCTCATTTGTTGTTCTTTTTTTTCTTCTTCAGTAGTTCCAAATGGAAAATCTTGTATAGCATCACCAATTTGTGAATAATCATCTGATTCTTGTCTCATACATTTATCACTAAAAAGTGAATAACCATCAATACAACTTAAACAAGTATCACTTGATGATACAATTTTACATCTTGGTAGACTTGATTGAATAGTCAAATCTATAATTTTTTTATTTAATGTATAGCTTGATATTTTAATTGATGATGATGTACCAGCAGTTGAAAATGCATCTTCTAAAGCAAAATTAGCAGAATATATTAAATAATTTTCATTATCTGGATTAAAACTTAAATCAAAAACATAACCTGAACCATTACCATATTCATCAATTAATTTATTTTTTCTTATTGATTCTAATTTATTAATAAAATGATGTTTCATTAAATTATTTACTCCAAATGCATATTGATGATTCATAAAAGCAGCAAAAAGATTTGATTCTAATATATTAAAAATTCTTATATCTCTATAAAATGAGTCTAACCATTTTGTATATTGACATACATTTCCAAAATTAATACTTGAAAAATCAGTTTTGTCTTCATTACAAAATATTATTTTTGTTAATGGTCTATATATATTATTATATTCAGCTGATCCTTTTACATATATTTTATTTTGAAATGTTATAAGTAGACGATAACCTTGATTTGAGAATTTTTTTTCCCATGCAAAGAAAAAATGATTCCAATTATTTAGATCGAATTTATCAACACTACTTTCTTTTTCTTTATTCCATGTACTTCCATTTTTTATTATTTCTGTTTCATTATATTTTACATGAAAATGATCCATTAAGAAAATAGAATAATTTTGAATTGTAGTCATATAATTTTGAGGATTTTCTAATAAATATTGTACTCTTTTATCAGCATAAATCCAAGCAGAAATAGCATAACTTTCATATACATTTTTTAAATCCAAAATAATAGTCTTTGATTTTAAAAAACTACTAAAAAGTAAACCACCAGAATTAATATTAATATCATTATTTTTATCATAACAATTATAATATAATTCATAAAAATTTAATAAATTACATGTAAATTGATCAATTTCTTGATAAAGATCTCTTTGACTTGGACAATTTGAATCATCAGGACATTTTACAGAACAATATAAACCTTGTAAATAACCAGTTTTAACATCTCTTGGTGGATGCATATAACCTTCCGGACAATATTTATTACAAACTAATCTATTAATATCTAACATATATGGATAATCTGTTGTTTCATTTGTTTTACAGAGAAATGGTTTATTATCATCAAAACAATATTGTGATCCTGTAATATCACATTTTATCTTTTGATATGTTTCTTGATCACAAGTAAGTGCTTCATTAACATAATTTGATGTTAAACTGTAAAAATTTAATCTTTGGAAATTTCTAGTTGGATGTAAATTTCTATATGGTTCTGCAATACTTGAAAATGAACCTACTAAATTAAATGAATTCACTGATATTTCTTTATAAGTATTTTCTACTGTTCCATCTGCTTTTCTGTCATAATAGTTATATGTAGAAAAATTATATTTTGAATTACTTACCCATTTACCTTTAAATGGTATACTATATAGTAATTGAGGGAATAAATGAGGTTTATTTATTGCTTCTGGAAATGTCCAATATTTAGTTTGGATCTTTTGAGGTATATATTCCCTGAAAATATTTAAATTTCTCATATAAATAAATGTTTCTGAAATTTTTGATACATTTTGAAAATTCTTTAATTTAATTTCTAAAAAATCATCATATTTATAAAATTTTTTCATATGAAATAGGAAATTAGATTGTTTTATATTAGACAAAGAATACAATTGTGGTATTTCTAAACCAACTTCAGATAAATCATTTAAATACATTTTACTACTTTTCAAATCAAAACCACATCTAACATAAATCCATTTACTAGCAATTTTAATTTTACTATCTTTCATGTGAAAAGCTCCTAATACATCATTAATATATTGTGAAGCAGTTAATTCATAATTATCAGATCTAGTAAAATTATATAACCATTCAATAGGAATACAAAAAATATCAAGAGCATCTTCTTGATTTGTTTTATCCATTGAAATAGTCATAAAATCAGTATAAATAACATCTAAATGTTTTTTTAAATTAAGAGGATAATTAATCCAAATCCAAAAATCCATTGTTACTTTCCAATGAATTGCAGGTGGAACTTGACCATTTCTTTCAGACCATTGAATTTCAAATTTAGTTAAATCAACAAAATCCAAATCACAACCACTTTTACCACTTCCTAACCATTGATTAACTGGAGAAACAGAAAAGCATTTTGTACAAGTTGCAGAACCTGAATTATTTAAACAACCTTTACATGAATAACTACTACATCTAACACATTTATTATTACTACAAACATAACCTTCCATACATTCTTCATTATTAGCACATCCTTCACTTCCTAAATAATTTAAATAACTATCAGATTTTCTACGATACATTAATTGAAATGATGAAACACCTACATATTTATCATTATTAACAACATGAAGTAATTTAATTTCCATTCTCCAACCTCTTTGACTGTCTTTATTTCTAAAATAATATACTCCGTTTGATGATCTTTCTGGAGTTATAATTTTATATCTACCTAGAGTATCTCCTTGTCCTAATTTAAATGGAATTTTATATAATTTTGCACTGTGACCAGATAATTGATAAATATTAGTAAGTTGAAATGATGTTTCAACATCATTTTTATAACCATCTAGTTGAAAATAAAAAGAAATTGTCTCATCATAAATATTAACAACACGAAAATAAAGATAGTAATAATTATTAAAATCACTAAGTAATTCATCTATAAAAAAATTAATATAATTATAACGACAATGATATTTATACAAATTAAAATAATTTGTATTAGCTTTATTAATTCTAACATATTCTGTAGAACTATCAGTTTCATATTTTAAATTTGTTGTCATTATTCTTGAATTAAATGTGGAATTATTATTATAATAACAAAATGATTTTGATTGATATGTAATTCCATACCAACGATCATAATAAACTTCTTTTAATGAATAACTAAAAGCAAATCCATAATATTTTTCATCTTGATCTGTATAATCAAGTTCATTCCAATAATTATCATTTGGCATAAAATGATCTGGAGGGCAAATAAGGGAATTTGAAAGGTTTATTAAAATTAATAATTTGATGATTATATATGTTTTCCTTCTCATTTTATAAATTATTTATATAATTTTTTTTAATATTTTTTAATAATATTTTCATATATATTTAATTTTAATTTAAATAAAGATTATCATATAAAAATTATTTTAATAAAGAATAAAATATTTTTTAATTTATTTCCAATTTCATATTACGTAATATTAGAGTTATTTCTATAATTAATAAATAAAACTGCAAATATACTATAAAACATAACTCCAAAAAAAAATAATTTATACAAAATAAAAAATGCTAAATCTAAATAGTATACTTTCATTTCTTTTAATCATCCAAATCCTAACATCATCTCAAAAAGAAATTGACATATCGATTGAGAGTACATCATCAAAATTTAAAAGACTTTTTGAAAATAATCTCCGTACACGTCTCTTAACAGAAAATGAACAAGTATCAGAAGATATGTGTCTTAGAAGAGTTAATCCATTAGATGCAAATTATTTTTATTTTTTCCCAAATATAAAAGCTCGTTTATTTAAAGAAGAAGATAAAGTAGAATTTAAATCAGGTTGCTTTAACAAAAATATTTTATCTTTAAAAAAATTATCAAAAGAAAAAACAATAATAGAATTAGAAACCTCAGAACCAAAATCTTTCTTATGTCAAGATATATACATAATCCATACATCAAATATAAATCATTTCAAAGCAATTTTTACAAGTGGAAAACATATAATAAAACTTAAAAACTTAAGTCAAGATGATTTAGACGAAATAAAAGTGAATTCCATAAAATTAGTAGGTTTTTGTTCAGGAGTAATAGAAACATTAAAATCCTTATATTTAACATTAAAAATGTATGTTGGTGGTTTAGGTTACGATCCAAATCACAAAATTCCTTTATTCCGTCCTCATGTTCCAGATTACATGATAAAAGCAAATTTAGAAGCTTTAAAATTTTATATGAATTACGTTCCAGAAACAAGAGATAACACACCAATATATTTAAATGAATCTTTAATTCATTCAGGTGATTTTCTTGCTATTTCAAGAATGGATGGTATTGATCCTATGATAATGATGGGTACTGGAAGTCATATTGGCCATTCTGCTGTTGCTAGTTGGATTGATGGTGAATTATATGTTCTTGAAAGTCAAGATGGTCCTTATTGGCCTACTAGAGGTATTCAAAGAACTCCTTTTAAAAAATGGGTTGAACAAGCTCATATTTCTGAATTTAATGTTGCTATTTTACCAATGAGAGAAGAATATAGAAAAAAATTTAATGAAAGTAAAGCTAATGAATGGTTCGTTAATGGAATTGAAGGTTTACCTTATGGATATGAAATCTTTCTTTGGGGATGGATTGATACTGTTGATTCTAATATGCCTTGGGCAATTACTCATTTACATTTTGAATTCTTATTTACTGTTTTAGAAAAAATTTACCCTTCTTTAGCTGATCAAATGATGGCACAATCACTTAATATTCGTTTAGGAACAAAGAAATTGAAATTAAATCAAATTATAGCAGAAGCTGCAAGACGTGGTATTACATTTGAAGAACTTTTAGCTATGCCTGAGAAAGATTATAATAAATATGATGATGGACAAGAAAAATATACTTGTGCTGTTTTTGTTGCTTCATTTTTAAAAGCTGGAGGAATTTTTGATGGTTTTGATATTAATGCTCAGGAATTTACTCCTAAAGATATTGTACAATTAGATATTTGGGATCATGATTATAAAGATAAAAGACCTCAAATTTGTAAAGATAGAGATCCTGAATTACCTTATTGTCAAATTTTAGGAAAGTATAGAGTTGATTCTCCTGGGTTTAGTTCTGTTCCTATTTATGATCATATGAATGAAAGATGTCCTTCTATTGGTCCTGAATATTATAGACCACCTAATTGTTAAATGTTGTTTTTTTAATTTTTATTTTTTGATTTAATCTTTTATTTTTTATAAAATATTAATATAAAGTGAATTTAAATATTATAATAGAAATTTTATTAAATATTTTTATTTAGAATAATTTTTATTTTTGTTATTTGAAAATAAAAAACTAATTATAATTATTTATATAAAATTTTTATTATATAAAAATATTATGTCAAAATCAAGAAAAATAATATCAGTATTTGATAATTTTGCTTCAACAATACTACAACCTTTAATCTCATCAAATGGAATGAAAAAAGATTTTAATATACAAAAAGAAATAAAAGAAAAAAGAAGAGAAATAAAAAAATTATTAAAAAGTAAAATTCAAGGAGATCAATTATATAAAGCAACTGATAGAATTCCAACTCCATTATTAAAATTTAGAAATGGATTAAAAACATCATTTTTTTCATATAATGGATTAATAAGTGAAAAATTAACTTCTTTTAGAAAAGCATTATTATCAGAATATTTAGAAAAAAAAAGAAAATTAAATAAAAAAATTGATGCAGGTGCATTAACTTATTATTATTTAAAAGAATTTGATGAAATGCCAAAAACTGAAAAAAAAGGAAATTTTTTAAGACAAAGAATATTAGCAAATAGTCATAATTATGATATTATAAGTGAAAAAGAAATTAATTTAGATAAATATAAGAAAGAATTAGAATCTGGAGAAATTAAAGTAGAAGATAATTTTTTTGATGATTTATTTAAAGGAAAATTAATAAAAAAAACAAGTAAAATATTAAATAATCCATCTATAATTGATAATAGTAGTCAATTAAAAAGTACTCAAAATGAATCTAAAATAAATACTTCAAATGATAAAATAAAAAATCCATATTATTCATATTTAGAAAATTCACATAATAATAAATTAATATTAAAAAAAAATATTATTCCAAAAAGTGAAAAATCAAAAAAAAGAAATTCTCAAATTATACAAATTCCATCATTAAATATAAATTCAAATACAAATACAATAAATAATTCATCAATAAATGATCAAGATTACTATCAAACAATATCAACATTTAATTATAAAAATAATAGAAATCAAAATAAAAACTTAGATTTTAAATCATATACTGAAAGAACATCAAATCTTTCTTCATCATTGCAACATTTATATAATCATTCAAACAAAGAAATTAATTTTATAAAAGAAGAAAAGAAAAAGTCAAAATCTCTTCAAAAAAGAATAGAATTTGTAAATAAAAAACAAAAAAAATTAGAAAAAAAATTATTTAAAATTATAGATAGAGCATTTTATTTATTACCTTTATCAATCGAATTTACAAGAGATGCAGAAGCAATAACAGGAAAGAAAATAAAATATAAAAAAAAGACAAAAGGAATAACTCAAGAAAATGTAAATCAAGCAGTAAGAATTGAAAATGATTATTCACATATGAAAAAAGAAAAAGCAAAATTAATGGAAATTTCTGATACTATTGTTAAAATTGATGATGTTACTGCAAATAAACTAGGAAAAAGTTTACAAGAAAGTTACTTTAAAAGTAATTATTTACATAAAAATGAAGTACCTTTAAAAATAAAATTAAAAAGAGAAAAAAATTTGCAATTACAAAGGGAAAGAATTAATAAAAATAATCAAATATTAGAAAAATTAAGATATAATATGGATTATACTTTTTCTCATTTAAAAAAATGAAAATTTGTTTATTTTATTATATATGTTGTATATTTAAAATATTTTTAACAAAATAATTAATTGTTATTTTATATTGATTTTGAATTATTTAAACACATTTTTTATATTCAAAAAATTAGTTTTTAATTTATAAAATAAAAAGTTGTATTTGTTAAAAATAAAAATTGATATCATATAATAATATTATTTTATTATATTATTAATATATTTATCAAAAAAAATAATATATGATGAAACATAGTATTAAAATATATTTCATTAAAAAATATTGATATTAAATTTTTATATGACAAAATAAAGTAAAAATAATAATTAATCTAAAATATGAAAGAAAATTCGATAGAAGAAGAAACAATTTCTTCTAATCATGAATCCCCTTTAAAAAATGTTTTATATTCTGAAAATATATTTAATCATACAATTCAAAAAGAAAAAGAAGAAAAAAACAGTGAAAAACCAATTAAATTAAGTAAATCATATTATATAAATTTATCAAAAGATAATTCAATGAATAAAGAAAATGAAGATTTGAAATATAATTTTGGCATATTTCCAGATATAAAAGAATCAGATTCACAAAAAAATAAAAATAAGGAAAAAGAAATTTCTTCTCCAAATGAATTTAAAGAATTTAAATTTACTTTATTAAAAATGATTGATGATGATTCTAAAAATAATATTCAAAATAAATCTTCTTTAAATAATAATTATGATTTAATTAATAATTCATTAATTAATAATGAAAAAGAATCAAATTCAAATTTTTTATTAAATAATATTTTTTTGAATAAAGATTCAAATAATTTAGTACAAAATTTAGATTCCTCTCTTAATGAAGAAATGAATAATTTAAATTTAGATAATAACCAAATTTATAATAAAAATAATATTAATTCTATAATATTTAATAATCCAAATGATAATTCAAAAAATAAATTTGAACAAAAAAATTTTATAAATGAGATTGAAAATAATAATGTTATTCCTTTATTTAAATATAATAATGATTTCAATATAATGAATAATAATATTAATTTCAATAATTTTCCAAATCCTTCAAATAATTTTTATTTTAATGATTATTCTAATATATATAATAATGAAAATTTTAATAATCTATTTACAAAACAAAATCAAATACCAATACTTTTTTATAATAATTTTAATAATAATAAATTAAACTCAAATAATTATTTTTGCCAAAATAATTTTATTAATATTAATAATAATGAAATAAATGAATTTAATTTACAAAATTTTTCATTTAATGATAATAATAAATCTCTAAATCTAAATATTAATCAAATAAATCAATTAAAAAAAAAACCAAAACCACCTTTAAAATTAAATTTAAATCAATTATCAATAGAAGACTTAATAAAAAATAGTATAATATTAAGTAAAGACCAAAATGGATGTCGTTTATTACAAAAAAAAATTGACGAACAACCTGAAATTGCAAAAGATATTTTAAATAATATATTAGAAACAATAATAGAAATAATAACAGATCCTTTTGGAAATTATTTAATTCAAAAATTATATAATTATATGAATGAAGAACAATTTTTAAAATTAATGGCTTTATTTCAATTTGATATTAATTTTATTTGTTGCAATTCATATGGAACAAGGGCAATACAAAAATTAATTGATTATTTAAATAATGAAACTTTAATGAAAACTTTTGTAAATTTAATAAAAAATGATGTTAAAAATATTATAAATGATATTAATGGAAGTCATATTCTTTTAAAAGTTTTTTCTTTGAACAATACATATGCTAATTCAATTATTTTTAATGAAATTTATAATAATATTTTATCTATTGCAACACATAAACATGGATGTTGTGTTTTACAAAAATGTATTGAAAGAATTAATATAAATGATAAAAATAAATTAATTAATTGTATTATTGATAATTGTAAAGTTTTAATATGTGATCAATGTGGTAATTATATTATTCAATTTATTATTTCTTTTAAAATTGATTATATAAATGAAAAAATTGTTTCTGTATTAATTGAAAAATTAGAAGAATATTCAATTCAAAAATTTTCTTCTAATGTTGTTGAAAAAATACTTGAAATTTGTTCTTATGAAATTTGTGAAAAAATTATTAATATATTGAAAAATGATGAACATATTATTTTAAGTATTTTATTTAATAAATTTGGTAATTATGTTTTACAAAAAGCTTTACAAAGAGCTGATAAAGAAACTCAACAATCAATTTTAGAAATTATTGCTCCTCATTTATCAAATTTAAAAAATTATTCTTTTGGAATGAAATTATATTCTAAATTAATTATTAACTATAATTATTTAGGAAGTGTTATTTTAACAAAAAATGAAGAACAAAATAATAAAAAGAAGAAATAAAATTTTTTAATCAAAATATAATATAAATAATATTATGATAATTAGTTATAATATGATTGTATTTATATTACAAATAAAATGAAATATTTTTTAAATAATAATGATAATGATTGACCTTTTTTATAATAAAATTATTTTTTTTTAATATTTTTTAGTATTTAATTTTGTATAATGGAGTATTGATTGAATTTTTTGGCTTTTAGTATCTTTTTTATAAATGATTGATGATTTTTAAAATATCTGTAAATGAAAAACATTTGATTGTTTTAAATATTCTTAAATTATTTATAAGTAGAATTGAGGTATAAAAAATATTTAATAATTATTTTTTTTATATTTTAATCTTTATTAGATGAGTTCAAATTAAAAAAAAAATATAATAAATAAATAAATAAAAAAACACCCAAATATAAATTTTAAATAAATACATTTTTTATTTACATATAAGGTGAAACTAATAATCCATTACTAAACCTTTCTATTTCATTTGAAGGAAATCTTTTATGAATTTTTTCTTTTTTAAATGACTTTAAATAATTATTATTAAATAAATCATTATTAATCAAAATATTTCGATTTTTTTTCTTAAAATAATTTATATTTTTATTATTATTATTAGTAGTTAAATTCTTTTGAAATTTATTTAAATTTTCAAAATAATTATTATGTCTATAAATTTGATAAGAAGAACGATATAAATTATCATCATTAAATAAAGATGAATTACTTAACAATAAATTATGATTGTTATTTTTGTGACCTAAAATTCTATTTATTTTATTTACTTCTTTATAAAAAATATTTTCATCATTTCCTTGAATTTTCTTTTTAATTGATTCAATATTTTTCATTGTTTTTTCTCTAGAAGAATTATTTCTAAAAATTGAATTGTTTTGAGGTGAAAAAGTCATTGAATTATTTCTTTTATAATCAAAAGTATTTTTAATAGTAGAATGAAAATCTTTCATTGTTAAATTTCCACTTAATATATCATCAATATGATTTCTTTTTAAATCATAAATAAAATGACAATTTTTTTCAACTGAATAATTAGGTTTTAAAAATGATTTTCCATAATTATGAGAATTTGAATCTAAAGAAAAATTCCTTTTTATTTCATTTATTCTTCTTTGAGAATTTAAGTTTGATATTGTTTTTAAATTTATTTTTGTTCTTCTATTTTTCTTTTTTGAATATAATGTTGTTAAAAAATAAGGATCTAAAGTATTTTCTTTTGTATTATTTGATATTGTATTTGTTTGACTATTTCTAAACTATTTTTTTATATTAATTTTATAAAATACTTTTTCTGAGTTTGTTAAATACATGATTATTAATTAATTTTTTTATTGAATTTTATTTTATTAGAATAATGGAAAGAACTTTTTAAATAAATTTAAATAATATTTTTTAATTTAAAAAATAAAATTTGATTAAATTAACATTTGAATATGCTTTTCCCAAAAAATTCAAATAAAAAGCATCAAAAAAATACAAATATTCCTCAATCTCGGAATTTACAAAAAAGAAAAAAAACACAATACCAATATTATGCATTTAAGAAAATAATAAAAAAATATATAAATCCAAAATACTATACAGTAAATATAATAAACAATATAATATATAATGAAAAAACTCATATTGTTGCAATTTTTAAAGATTATTTAATTTTAGATGATTCTAGTGAATTTTTAAAAAGATATTATAAAGTATATGAAAGTATAATTAGATTACCAAAATTTTATGAATATTATAATACTTATTCAAAAATTTATCCAAATTATACTTCACTTCATGAAGGTAAATATATTTATAAAAATATTTTAAAGAAACAAAGAATGATTGATATTCAAGAACAAATGGTAATTAAAAATAAGCAAAATAATTCTAGTAAAAGTTTTGATAATGAAGTAATTAATGAAAAAGAAAAAAAAGATAATGTTTTTTCTACAGATGTTATTAATTCAATATTAAATGAAACTAATAAAGAAAATATTGAAATTTTATTTAATATTAATCGAGATAATATTAAAATAGATGATCAAAAATTTAATGAAAAAGTTGTTGATTTAATTGATACTATTGAAAAATATGAAAATGCAAATAACAATGCACATAGTTATATTAATTTAGAAAATATTTCTCCAGAACATAATAATGAAAAGAATAAATCAACAAAGAATAGTTCATTTAAAACTCCAATGAATGTAAATAATAATATATTAAAAAAATATATGAATAATTCAATTACTAATTTAAAAGGAAATATCTCTTCTCAATTATTATCAAAAAAAAATAGTAAAAAAAATAATTTATTTAATATACATTCAAAAAAAAATATAAGTTCAAATAATTTTAATAATAATGATAATAATAGTAATAATAATTCAAAAACAGATAGAGCAATGATTGAAAAATTAGAACATAATTTATTAAAATTAACTAAAAAAAATCAATTATATTCAAAAAAAAATACAAGTTATTCTCAAAAACCAATTAAAAGAGAAAATTCATCATTAAATAAAAATAATATAAGTAATAATTCAAAAAAAACGTCAAATTCAAAATCAAATAAAACAAATTATCATCATAATATATCAAAAAGTAATAATATGAATAATACAAAAAATATAAATGTTCCATTAACATCAAGATATGATAAAATAAATCCAATTATATCATCAAATGAAAATTTTATGAAATCTCCTGTTGCAGTTAGAAATAATAGTAGTAGTAGAAGTATATCAAACCATAAAAGTCATAATAATATTAATGTTAACAAATCAAAAAATAAAATTATTAATTTAAATAATAATAATTCATCAACTAATAAAAAATGCATTAATAATATTATTTATATAATTAATCAAAATCCAAAATTTACTACAAATGTTACTTTTTATAATAATAATTTTGAAAATATAAATAATAATAATAGACCCAATTCAACAAGATGTACTTTAAAAAATAATAAAAAGAAAAATGAAAGTAATAGTAATTCAAAAAATAAAACAAAGATAAATTCAAAAGAAAAAAAGAATCAAATTCATAGTACAAATTTGAATAAAAATAAAATTAAAAAAAGAAATCAAACTAATCTTGTTAATTCATCTTCTGCAAATAATAAATTATTAATGACAACAAGAGATAGTGGATATAAAGAATTCAACATTTTAAAAAATACTTTAAGAACGATAGGTAAAAGTGATAATATAAATAATAAAAATAATAGTAACAATACTTCTAATAATAATATTAATAATAATAAAAAAATAAATTCTAAACAAAATTCAATTAGTAGAAACAAAAAAGTTGAAAATTATAATAATATTTCTATGAATAAAATAAGTAGAAATGATTCTTTATCTAAATTAGGTTTTTTAGATGTTGTGAATATGAAAAAAAGAGTTATAAAAGGAATTAATATTAAAAATTTTTCAAAAGTTTTAAATGTTAATTTATCTCAATCGAAAAATGATATAAAAAAAAAAGAAAAAAAATAATTCATATTCAAGTAAAATTTTTTTATAAAGATACATTATTAGATATATATATAAGCATATTATTTATTTATATAATTTTTCAAAATTTTAATATTTAAAACTTTTAAATTAAAAAGAAAAAATTATTTTAAATAAAGATTGAAATTAGGATATTATATGTTTTAAATAAAAATCTATTAAATTTATATTTTTTACATTATATATTTATTAAACTTTAATATAATATAATATAATATAATCTTAACTATAATTTATTATAATTTATTTCATTAAAAAATATAAAATTAAATTAATATCCACTCATATTTCTATTATTAGTTATAGAATTAGATTGATTTATTAAAAGATCACTATAACCAAGTGCATTAATAGTAATTTTTTTTGAATTATGAATATTTTTTTTAATTCTATTAAATTTCATATTAAATCTCTCATTAATTTTCCAAAAATTATTATCATTATTATTTTTATTAGGTTCAGTTTGAATTTTATAAGTAATTATTTGTTTTGGACCATTTAATATATTATTTATTTCATTTATATTAACACCTTTTTGAATTAAATTAAAGCATTTTTTAATTTTTATTTTTTTTTTCATATCCCCTGTTCTATAAAGTAATTTATATTTATTATTAAAATTACTATATGTTTGTTTTTTTATTTCATTCACTAAATCAATATCATTTGAATTTATTATTATTTTATTCTTTTTTCTTAATTTAAGAATATTACTCCTTATTGAAACTTCTTGTGATTTTATATCATCATTAATTAATTTTATTTTCTTTTCTTTTTGTTTATTTTGTTTATTTGAAAGTAAACTAAATAATTTTTTAAAAGAATTTTTCTTTTCTGATTTAAAAATTTTTTTTTTTGAAGAAGTTAATACTTTTCTTTCTGTTAAAGGAGAATTAAATTGATTTTTTTTTATTTTTTCTACTTCTTTTCTTGATGAAGAAGGAGAATTAATTAAATAATATTTTGAATGTCTTTCAGATAATGATTCATATTTATTTAAATTAAATCCAATTGATTCATTTTTAAAATGTATATTTGGTTTTATATTATATTTTAATGAAACCATTGCTGGAAATTTTAAATAAATTTTTGAAATTTTTGGACTTGACATTTAATTAATTTATATTTTAAAAAAAAAAATAAAAAATATGTCTGAGGATTATAAATTATTATATGAACAGTTAAAAATTGAATATGAACAATCAAAAAATAATTATGAAAATATTATAAAAGATAATAATAATATGATTGAAAATTTAAAAAATGAAAATGAAAAATATAAAAATGATTTACAATCTGTTCAAGAAAAATTAAAAGAAAAAACAACAGATTTAAATTTTTTAGCAGAACAATATAGTAAAATGGAAGAAAAAATAAAAATTTTAAAAACTTGTAATGAAGAATTAGAAAATAATAATACAACAGAAGAAATAAATAAATTAGTATTAACTGAGTTAGAAAATATGAAAAAAGAAGAAAAAAATTATATTGCAAAATGTCTTGCAGAAGAAAATTTTTCTTTTTATTATTTATCAATTAAATCACCTCTAAATAATATTAAAAAAAGACCATCTAAATATGAACATCAATTATTATCTGATAATGTTGATGAAATATTACATAATATACAACAAAAACAAGAAAAATTAATAATGACTCAAAAAATGATAAATGAAAATAAAAATAAAATACACAACTAATAAAGTATTAATTTAAATTATTTGTAAGTATTGGGAATAATAAAATTTATAAATTAATGTTTTAATTATTTTTTTTAAATAAAATTAAATTTTAGTTACTTTTATTAATAAAATAATCAAATTAAAAATTAAAAAATGAATTTTACAAAAATACATAAAGTTAGAAGAAATAATAATATAAAACTAAATAACAATGAGTTCTATGAAAAACAATTAAATCATGTAAATTCTGATATTACTATTTTAATAGAGAAATTAAATAATTTAAAAAAATTAAGAAAAACTTATGAACATGATTCTGAAATCCTCAAAAATAAAATTTTGTTATTAAAAAGTGAAGAAAAGAAAATAAAAACTAAGACTAAAAATATTTCAAATAGTATGGAAAGGTTATTAAAAGTTAGAGCTAATGTTTCTCAAGAAAAGGAAAAATTAGAAAAAAATAAAAAAGAAAACCAAATTTATTTAATTAAAAAAAGTATTAAAAATATTTTTAAAGTAGAAAAAAATAAAAACATAAAAGCTCAAAAAAAATTTTCAATAAATGGAAAAAATTCAAACAAAAATATAAATATAAATTCTAAAAATAATATTAAAAATAAAATAAAACCAAAAATAAAAAAAGAAACTATTAATATAAAATTAGAAGAGGAAAAAAATTCAAATAATAATAATAATGATACTAAAAATGAAATATTATATTCTGATAGGATTGAAAAAAATAGAAGTATGTTAGGATTACAATCTTTATCTTTAAATTATGAAAATTTATTCAATAAAATAAATAAAAATAACATTTTAGAAAAAAAGCAAATGAATAAATCATTTTTTCAAAGAAAATTTAATTTAAGTGAAAGATTAACTCCAAAAAATAAGTTCAAAAATTTACATATAAATAGAAAAAAGAATTTCAATAAAAATTTAAGTACTTCTAAATTGAATTAATTTATTTAATTAATGAAGTTATAAATAATAAAGTAAAAAAAGTATAAAATATATTTATATTATATATTCTATAATTTTTTATAATAAAATAAATATTAATAAATAATATAAATTACAAAAATCTGGGAGTTATTTAAAATTGATTGTTAAAAACAATTAATAAAAATATCTTTATTCTACCCTATATAACTAAACAACTCCCCATTAAAAAATCTAAATAACCACTTAAAAGTGAAAAATAAAATGAAAACATAATCAAATATAAAATAAAAAAGGTATTTAAATATAAAAATCAAATAAAAATATATTAAAAAAATCATTTTCAAATTAAAAAAAATAATACCTTAAAAAACGCCCTAAAAATTAAAATAAACCCCAATAAAAAAAATTTAAAAAATAAAATTAAAAAAATAATAAAAAAAATATACTAAATAAGTTAAAAAAAAACCAAAAAATAAAAAAAAATTTACAAAAAAATAAAAATATAAAAATAGTCCTTAAAAAAAAAAAATGTACTACCTAGAATGTGCATGTCAAACATATGCTTGGGGTCAACCTAGTTCAAAATCTTTAGTATCTAAAATTTTAAAAAAAAACAATCTTCCAGTAGACGAATCAAAACCATATGCAGAATATTGGATGGGAACACATTTAAATGGTCCATCAAAAATAAAATTACAAAATGAGACAAAATTACTTTCTGATTATTTAAATGGAAATTTATCATATTTATTTAAAGTTTTATCAGTAGAAAAACCACTTTCAATTCAATTACATCCAGATAAAGAAACAGCAAAAAAATTACATGAATCACATCCTGATATTTATAAAGATGATAATCATAAACCTGAATTATTTATTGCTTTAGATGATTTTGAATTATTATTTGGTTTTATTAGTATTAATCAAGCATGGGAAAAAATTAATATTTATAAAAATGTTTTTAATTTCAATGAAGCTGAAAAATTTTTAAATGATAAAACTGTAGAAAATTATGAAAGTGTAATTAAAAAAATAATTTTTTTAACAAAAGAAGAATATGAAAATATGATAAAAAATTTATTAGAACATAAAGAAACAAAAGAAGATTCATTAATAAAAAGATTATATAATTATTTTGGTTTAGATTTAGGAATTTTAGTATCAATGTTTATGAATCATTTATATAAAAAAAAAGGAGATTCTATATTTATAAGTGCAAATTATCCTCATGCATACATTCATGGTAATTGTTTAGAAGCAATGGCAAATTCTGATAATGTTATTAGATTAGGTTTAACTCCAAAATTAGTTGATAGAAAAAATTTTGAAATTATTATTGATAAATATTTCCCTAATATGATTTATGATGAAAGTATTGGTGATCCTAAAATTGTTGAACATGTTTCTTTTTGTGAAGAAAAAAATATTGTTACTTATGATAAAAAAGGAATTGATGATTTTAAATTAGAAGAAGTTAGAATTTTAAAAAATGAAACTATTAATATTGAAAAAAAAAGTATTATTTTTGTTCTTGAAGGAAATGTTAAAATTAATGATATGGTTTGTTATGAGTATAATACTATTTTTGTTGAAAATGAAACTAATCATGCTATGGTTCAGTTAATTGATGGATGTGAAAAAGCAAAGTTTTATATTATTAATATGAAGTAAAATTCAGTTTTTTTTTTTTTCGGTTTTTACTATTTTTTTTATTTTTTTAACATAATTTAGAAAAATATTTTTAATTTTTAATAATAAATATATTTTTTAATATATATGAAAAAAATATTATAAAAAAATATTCAATTTAAATCAATTTCTTCTTCCATTTTATTCCCATTATTATTATTATTAATTTCATTTTTATTTTCATTAACATTATCCCCATTATTATAATTAAAAATAGCATCATCAATATCATTTTCATATTCATATTTATTATAATCAAAATCTAAAAGTAAAACTTTTTTTTGTTTATCTAAATTTTTTTTTTCTTCTTCCTTAATAAAATTAAGTATCATACCATCAATATATAATCGATTAGCAACTCTTTTACAAAAAGGACATTCATATTTTTTAGTTCTTCTATTCATAATTAAAAAAGTAGGCAAATCAAAAACTGGTAAATGCATACAATCAAATCCTCTCGCAGGTAAAATTATAGGTTCTGATTTAGTATAAATATCAATTAAAGGAACTTTTTCATGTAAAACACTTAAATTAATACTTTTATTTAATAAAGCTCTTAAATTTTCTACATCATTTATTATTTGAATACTTGAAATTACGTCTTCAACATCTTTTATTATTTCACAAAAATCTACACTTATTACATATGAATAATGATCAATGTCTCTTTTTGAATTATTATCTATTGAAATTTCTAATCTATTTACTCTTATATCTTTAAAATAATTTTCTATATCAAAAATTATTCCATCATATGGAAAAATATTTTTATCTTGATATTCATTTTTATCTATTGAGTTTTTAAATGTAAAAACTATTGGTCTATCTAATTTTGTTTTTGGACCTTGTTCTTGTAAATTTAATACTGTTTTATTATTTATTAATATTTTTGAATTTATTGGCCAATGGAAAGAAAAACCTTTTTCTTCTAATCTCAAACTACGAAAAATTATAAAAACTTGATCTTTTTTATTTATTTTTTCAAATGATTTATAAAATGAAAAATCAGGAATAAAACTATATGAAGTATGGATTTTTTTTCCTGGTTTATATTTATATAAACTTGGAGGAAGAAGATGATATAAAATTTTTTGAAATAAATCAGATTGATTTAATTGACATATTGGACAAATATATCTTAACATTTTATTTGCATTTTTTATACATTCCACATGTTGAAAATATCCACATAATGAACATTGTATTTTTTGTTTATCTTTTTTTAATATTTTGTCTGTTCCACAAGGACAATTAAATTGAGATGATTCTACATATTTAATATTACTCATTTTTTTATTTTGGCTAAATAATAATTTTTAAAATTCAAATATAATAAAATAAAAGGATAATAATTAGAATATTTTATTATAAAAAATTAAACATTAAAATATATAAAACTAATAAAAAAAATTAAATAGAAAAAAAAAAAATTTTTATTTTTGATATTTTTGATAAGTCTCAGAATTCCTTTTAAGTAATTTTTCCAAAGGTCCCAAAAGTCTTTTAAAAGCAAGTCTATCTAAAGTAATTAATTTACATTTAGTTTTAGCAACAACACTAGCAGCTCTTGGTTCATCTCTTAAAAGAGCAAGTTCTCCAAAATAATCCCCACTTTTATATTCTTTAACAATTTGTTCTTTTTCTCCTTCATTAAAAACTTTAGCAGCATAAGCTTCTCCTTCATCAAGTATATAAAATTTATCTCCAATTTCATTTTGTTTAATAATATAATCACCTTTTTCAACTTTCTCACTTTTAACAGCATCACAAATTTGTCCTAATTCATAAGCATCAATAGTACTTAAAATATGAACATTTTTTAAAGAATTTTCATATCTTTCTCTTTTTTTAACAGCAGCTTCCTTAACAATATTATTAAAAGTTCCTCTATCAAGAGCCCAAAGTAAACAATCAGTTTTAGCTTTAATCGTAGCAGCTCTTGGAGCATTATATAAAAGAGCAAGTTCACCAAATGATTCTCCTGGTTTATAAGTTTTTAAATAAGTTGGTGGATCACCTTTTTTAAAAGTTTTCTCACAATCTAATTCTCCAGTATCAACAAGGAAAACAACATCACCTTTTTCTCCTTCTTTAATTACATATTCACCAGCTTTATATCTTTTCTCTTCAAATGCATCTATTACTGATATCATATCTTGATCTTCTAATGCATTAAAAATGAAACTTTGAAGACAACGTGATTTTATTGTTTCTTTCTGTGTATCTGTTTTAGGAATTACACGAGGCTTAAAGGCACTTTTCTTATTAAACATTCCAAAGGCTTCTGCTGATACACTTGATCTTTGACCTCTCTTTAACATTTTATTACGTTGTTCTTTTATTTTATTATCAAATTCTTGTTGAGATATATTGTCTTCTTTTTCACTTTGATATCCTGATGAATTTTCTTCTGAGTTTTTTTCACTGTTGTTTGATTTTGAAGAATTTGATTTTTTTTCTTCTTCTTCTGAATTTTTATCTTTTTCTTCTTCTGAGTTTTTATCTTTTTCTTCTTCTGAGTTTTTTTCTTTTTCTTCTTCTGATTTTTTATCATTTTCTTCTTCTAAATTATTTTTTATATGATTGTCTTTTTCTTCTATTTTCTTTATATCTTTTTCTTTTTTTTCTTCTATTTCATTTTCATTAATTGTAGAAGTGTCTTTTTCTAATTTTTGATATTTTTTAATTTCTTTTCTTAAATTTTCTAATTCTTCTCTTTCACCATTTGATGTAAAATCACTTCCTTGAGTATAATTAACTAACCAAGTTAACATAAAACGCATTGGCTCATCTGGACATGAAAGTAACATTGAATTTACCATTGGTTCTAAAATTCCTCTTACTTTTGTTTGAAGGTATTCTTCAGCCATTTAATTTTTTTTTAAATTATCTAATTTTTTTTTTTATTTTTTTATTTTTTAGCATTTTTTTTGATTTTAAATATGGGAGTGAATGGATGTGTATGTAAATGTAAAGATAATAAAAATGAAAAAGAAATGGATTTTGGAACAAATGATAAAAAAAATATTAATATAATTGTTAATGAATTTAATCAAAAAAATAATTTTTTGGAAAAGAAACAAAATTTAATAGAATTATTTAATAAAAATGGTAAAATTGAATATAGTAAAGAAATAACAAGTAATACAAATGATAATATTAATAATGAAAATAATTTAGAAAATAAAAATAATATAAATCATAAAAGAATAAGAAATTTTTCATTTGATAATAGAAAATTTAATAAAATGAATTCAATAAATATTGTAAGTAATAATAATTTTCAGCATCGTTATAGATATTCTAAATTTGATTCTATAAATACAAATAATGAATTACCTGATAAAAAAAAAATGAAGAAAAGAAATTCTAAAACTCATAGAAAATCAGTTGATATGACTTATCAAAAAAATAAATTGATAATAATAGAAGATACTCAATCAAAAAATAGTAAATTAAGTAATTTAAATCCAAATACAAAATTAGATTTAGAAAGAAATTATTTAGATGATCCTATTTTTAATAATAAAATATGTAAAGATTATTTTAGTAAAAATCATATTTATCCAGTTAATTCAAATTCAATTAATATTTATTCTTTTATTGAATTAAATAATCCTTTAATTGATAAAAAAGATGAAACTTTGTTTTTTTCTGAAATAAGTAGAGTACAAATTTTAGGAAAAAAAAAAATAAATAAAAATTTTATTAAAAGATATTGTTCAAGTACAAAAAGAGAATTTAGAATTTTTAATTCAAAAGATAAATTTTTAAGTTTACAAAAACCAATTCAAATTTTTACTTATAAAGAAATGATTAAAAGTTGTTTTATTGATTTTGAAAGAGAAAAAAATGATAAAAAAAATATTGAATCTGATTCAAGTGAAAATAAAGAACCAATTTGTTTTATTATTTATTTTAAAAAAGAACGTTTTGAAATGTTTGCTTGTGAAACTATTGAATATGCTGAAAAATGGGTTTCTCTTTTTAATTATTTAATTAGTAAACAAAGTGAATATGATAAAGATGATAATCAATTATAATGTCATTTATACTTTATTATAATCAATATTTTATGATTTATATATAATAATTTAATTGTTAAGTTTTATTGTAAATATGATATTAAAAATAATAAACAAAAACTTATTCAAATTTTTTTGAAAGACTTATATAAAATAAAAAATTTTTAAAAAATAAATATTAAATTTATTATAAATGAATTTTATTTATCAATACTTACAATTATTAATTTATATATATATAATTTATAAAACTAATATTAAATTATAAATTTCATTAAATAGATAATAAAATATATAAAAAGAAATAATTAATAAAAAAAACTTTACAAAGAAAAAAATAAAAAAAAATTTTAAAATTTTATTTTTCAATTTTCCCTTAATTAATATAAAAAAATAAAATAGAAACCCCAAAGATAAAACCTAAAACAAAGAAAAAATTATAACCTTACCCTTACCAAAAAAAAATAAATAAAATTATTTAAAAAAATAAAAAACAAATATTAAAAAAAACCAACATTAAAAATCAATAAAACTCAATAAGAAAATTCAACACTTCCAAAACTAACTTTTTTTAAATTAGTAGCAACACTTGCTCTTCTATTTCTAACAGGAGTTTCATTAATTTGAGTCATAGATAATTTCAAAATACTTTTTGGTTTAGGTAAATTAGTATTTAAACCTAAATTAAATTTTCTATTAAATTTAATACTCATTGAAGTTCTTCTTCTCGTTTGTGGAGAATTAGATCTTGTAGAATTATTATTTCTATCTTTTTCATATTCAATTCCTTTTTCTGTAAATTTTATTCCTTCTGATTTTAAATACATACAAACAAATTTTAATTCTTTTGCATTTTCTTTTATTTTTTCTATTTCTTCTTTTTTTATTCTTGCAAAATTTATTATATTTACAAATTGACCATTTTCTTCTGAAGTAAAATATGATGGATCAATTACAATTTGATTATCTTCTGTTAAGAAATTTACTTGATATTCATTTTTTGTTATTTTATTTCTTGGAATATATATTGCTAATTTATTTAAAAAAGGGTCTTTTATTACATCAAATATTTTTTCTTTTTTACCAAAATATACTTTCATTTTTAAATTTTCATATCCTTCTATTTCTGTTGTTATTATGAAACTTGTTTTTACTTTTGATAAATATGATGATACTTTCTTATGTACTAAATAACCTTTTATTGTTGCTATTAACTTCTCTTGGGCTTTTTTTCTTTTTGATAAAAGATATTTTAAAAATAGGAATTTTTTTATTATTAATTTTGATGAATGAATTTGTTTATATTTTGAAGTTATTAAATTTGCACTTTGTTTTCTTTGATTTAGGATTTCTGAGAGGAATAAATCTTCTTTTTCTTCTATATTCAACATTTTGTTTAATTTATTTTTTTATTATTATTATATAACTTTTTACAGAATGTAAATAAAAATAAAAATATAAAAAATAATAAAAAAATAAAACAATTTTAAATTAATTAGAATTAATTAAATATTGATATTAAAATAATATTTTATGAATTATCTTTTATTTATGAGAAATAGAATTAAAAAAGGAAATAATTTATAATTTAATTTTGATAAATTTAAATTTTAGAAATCAATGGTTAATACAAATAAACTCTAAAATAACTTAATAAATAAAATATTATTTCTTTATTGTAAAATATAATTTATGACTAATAAATAAATAAAGAATTTAAAAATATATCAAAAAAAATCTTTTTATTCATTTATAAATCAACAACAATTTTTTTTCTTTTTTTCTTCTATATTTGCTTCTTCATTTTTTTTAATTAACTCCTGACTCAAAGACAAATTTTTTTTAGTTATATTAATACTATTATTTTTTGGTTCATCTTCTTTAAAAATTTTCATAATTTTCTGAGAAATAGTATCAAAAATTAATAAAATATTATTTCCACTTTTTGCACTAGCATCAATATAATTATATCCAAATTTTTTTGTAAAATTAATTCCTTCATCTATACTAACAATTCTATCTTTTATATCATTTTTATTTCCAACAATAATAACTTGACATTCACTTAAACAATTATTTTTAATTTCAGAAATCCAATTATTTAAATTATTAAAACTATTTATATTACAAACATCAAATATTAAAATAATTCCATGAGCATCTCTATAATATTGTTTAGTTATTGATTTATATTTTTCTGAACCTGATGTGTCCCAAATATGTAATTTAACTTCAGTGTTTAAATCTGGAAAAATTGGTTTATATTTATATTCTGCTTGAATTGTACATTCATATGTTTCATTAAATGTATTTTCTAGAAAACGATTAAAAATTGATGTTTTTCCTACATTTGAATCACCAAGTAATATTATTTTAAAATTAAAATTAAATTTTATATTTTTATTTGATTTTGATGAATTATTTGATGAATCTAAATAACTATCTAAATCTTTTTCATTACTTTCATTGTGAATACTTGTTTCTGATTTTTCTGGATTCTCTATATTTTGTAACATTATTTGGGACATTTTTTTTGTAGGAAATTTTATTTGTTTTTTTTATTAATTAGTATGAATCATTCTTATTTTTAATTAAATTATTTTATTTTTTATAAAGATTTATAAAAAATTATATTAACAATATTAATTAAATGAAGTCATCTAATCAAAAATCAAATTTTAATTTTGATGATATTACAAGATGTCCAAAATGCAATTTAATTTGTTTAATATCATTAATATCAGGAGATATTATTTCTATTAATTATAGTTGTGAAAATAACCATCAAGGAAAAATAGAATTAAAAGATTATTTGGATAAACAATATAGATATTATTCAATTTCAAAAGAATTATGTGATGATTGTGGTATATCTCAAAAAGATAAAGATGGTGAATTTATGTATTGTTCAAATTGTAAACAATTTTTATGTCATGATTGTATTAAAAAACATAAAGATCATGAGAGATTTTCTATTGATAAATATGATTCATTATGTAAAAATCATTCTAATTTATTTTCATCTTATTGTAAAAAATGTAAAATTAATTTATGTCCTTATTGTATGAAAGAGCATAAAAATCATGAAAAAATTGATTTAACTGAATTAAAATATTCAAAAGATTCAAAAAATAAATTAACAAAGGAAATCACTATATTAGAAAAGAAAATTGATGATGTTGATAAAAACAAAAACTATATTATTTCTTTATTTGATAAATTAAAAGAACAAATCCAATCAGAAATAAATTTAATGAATTTATTATTGAAAACATATGAATATAATGAAAGTAAAAAGAATTTAAATTTTTATACTTATCAAAATTTAACTGTTTGTGAAAAACAATTTGAATTAGATAAATCTAAATTTTCAGATTTTATTCAAGAACTAAATACTTATAGTAAAGAATTAAAAAAAAAATTTGAATTTAATAAAATCAAAAAAATACAACCAATTGAAAAACAAAATAAAATAAAAGATAAAAAATTTGACATTATTAATAATAACATTCAAACAAAGAATTTTCAAACTGAAATGAATGAAAAAAATAATAATTTACAAAATATACAAGAAAATTTGGATAAAAATGAAATAAATGATAATCTTTATAATAGAAAGAAAACATTTGAAAAAAAAAATGATGAAACTAATAATTTTTTAAAATATCATATTAAAAACGACTATAATTTTGATGATAAACCATTTTTTGAAGAAAAAATTAATCATCCTATGGCTAAAGAGTTCAAAAAAGATAAGTTTAAAGGAAGCGATATAATGGTAGAACAAAATATAAATTTAATTAAAGAAATAAATTTAAAACCAAGAAGAAATCTATCATGTGAAACCATATTTAAAAAAGAAATTAAAAAAGAAATAATTAAAAATTTATATCAGTTTAATTGTGAATTTAAAAATAATGGAATTTATGAATTTTATAAATTAAATGACTTTAAACCTAAAGTTTCATTTTTAATTAGAAACATTGGAAATGTAGAGTGGAAAGAAAATGAAATATTTCTTAAAACAAATAAAAATTCTCAAGTTTTTATTAAAGATTATAAATTATCACCTTTAAATAAAGAAGAAACCCAAAAAATAAGTTTAACTTTTACTTCAATAAATAAAATTAAAGAAGGTAATTATAATATAATTCTTGATTTTTGTGTAAATAATAAAATATATGGAGAACCAATAAAATTTGTAGTTAAAATAATTCCATATGAAACTGTATTATTAAAAGTAATAGAGTTTAGAATGAATTTTGATTTGGATGAAAAAGAATTTCCAAATGAGAAAGTTATAGAATATTTAAAAAAGAATGATTTTGATTATAACAAAACATTTCAATATATATTTAAATAATTAATATTCCATAGCTTGTTTAAAATTCAATTTATTTTAATATATAAAATAATTTATTAATCAAAAAATATGTTTAAATAAATTTACATTTTTTTATAAATAAATAATTATATATAAATTATTAAAAATATTTTAAATGATAGAAGGAATAAGTGAAAATGTCAATTAACAAAAAAGAATTTTTTTCTAAATAATGTATAAAAATTCAAAAGAAAATAAATATTAGTTAAATAAATAAAATTTTCAATTTATTGCATCCTATATGACAAAAGATAATTTTCAAAAAATATATTTAAATATTTTTGAATATAAATATTATTAATTATTGTGATTTCAATAAAATAGTTATAAAAATATAATTAATATAATTTTATTAGAAAAATAAAATAAAAAATGATATTAAAAATTTTCAATAAATTTAATTTAATCTTCTTTCTTAAAGTTTTATTCAATATTTCCTTGTAATTAATTTTCCTTTAAAAATATCATCCTTAACTTTATGTGATTTGTAATAGAAATTGCATCATGTTAATAAAAAATTAAATTTTATTTTATAGATATTATATTATAAAAATAAATGGAAATAAATAATGAAAAAAGTAAAACGATTACTTTATCAAATTTTAATTTTGATGATATTACAAGATGTCCAAAATGCAATTTAATTTGCTTATTAACTTCATTCTTTAAAGAAAATAATAAATTTTATATTAATTATAGTTGTGAAAATAACCATCAAGGAAAAATAGAATTAAAAGAATATATGAATGATTATAAAAATTATTCAATTACAAAAGAATTATGTAATAATTGTGGTATATCTCAAAAAGATAAAAATGGTGAATTTATGTATTGTTCAATTTGTAATAAATTTATCTGTTATGATTGTATTAAAAAAAATCATAAAGATCATTTTTTATATTCTATTGATAAATATGATTCATTATGTCAAAAACATTTTTATTTATTTTCATCTTATTGTAATAATTGTAAAATTAATTTATGTCCTTATTGTATTGATGAACATAAAAATCATGAAATAATTTATTTAACTGAATTAAAATTTTCTGAAGATACTAAAATAAATTTAAAAAATGATATTAATAATTTAAAAAAGGAAATTGATAATTTGAATGATAAAAAAGAAGATATTATTTCTTTATTTGATAAATTATTAGAAGAAATTAAATTAGAAATTAATTTTATGAATTTATTATTAAATACTTACGAATATAAAAAAAATCAAAAAATTTTAAATTATAATATTTATCAAAATTTAAATATTTGTAAAAAGCAATTTGATATAAATAAAATTCAATATTTACCTTTTACTCAAGAAACAAATAAATATTTTCTTTTTCTTATTAAAAATTTTGATGATTATATAAAAAGCAATAAAAATGAAAATTTAAAGGGAAAAAAAGACAATAATAATATAAATCAAAATTTTGAAAACAATATAATTCAATCAAAAAAAATGAGTTATGATAATAAACAAATATTGAATAATAATTTAAAAAATAAAAATGAAAATAATATAAATAATAATACAAATAATCAAAATCAAAATACAAAAGAAATTATTAATGATACTAAAGAAGAAGAAAAGAAAAATAATAATAATATTTCCCTATCTATGCCTTTTCAAATAAAAATTAATGATGCAAATAATCAAATTCCAAAAGTTGAACAAAGAAATAAAATGGAATATCAAAATAATGAAATATATAATAAAAATTTGTATAATTTTGTTTGTGAATTTCCAAATAATGGAGTTTATGAATTTAATTTATCAAAAAGAATAAAACCTGAAATTATTTTTAATATAAAAAATATTGATAATAAAGATTGGAGAGAAAATGAAATGATTCTTAAAACAAATAAAAATTCTATGCTAATAATTAAAGATTATAAATTGTATTCTATAAGAAAAGGAGAATCAAAAAGGATAAATTTATATATTCCTTCCATAAATGAAATTACAGATGGTACTTATAATATAATTCTTGATTTTTGTGTAAATAATAAAATATATGGAGAACCAATAAAATTTAAAGTTAAAATAATTCCAGATGAAAATCTATTAAAAATTATTGAATTTAGGAATAATTATCAGTTAAGTGAAAAAGAATTTCCAAATGAAAAAATTTTAAATCTTTTAAAAAAGCATAATTTTAATTTTGATGAAACATTTTCAGATTTATTTAACTGTGATTGATTTCTTTAATAATTCTAAATAAATTTTAATTGATTTTATATATAAATGATTAATAATTAATAATAAATGTCTCTAAATGAAATTTTAAAAATTAAAAAAAGATTTTTTTCAACTAATGATAAAAAGATTGACAAAAACGATATTTCATAGAATTTATAATTAAAGATTATAAATCACAAAACTTAATTCTAAATAATATATTTAAATATTCTTTTAATAAATGAAATCAATATGATATTAAAATAAAAATAATAGTAAGAATTATTAAAATTAATTAATAAATTTATACATAATATTTTTGGATAAAAAGATTTTAGATTAATTTATTTAAATGATGAAAAAAATTATTTTATTATTTAATAATTATTTGTTATAAATTAAAAAATAAATAAAGTTAATAATATAAATTAATAAAATCCCAATTAATTATATAAAAAATAATATATTTAAATAGTTTCTACAAATTTCATAATATCATCTTTTTTTCTTTGATCTTTATTAAATATTTTCCCTTTAATTAACTTTCCTTTACAAGATCCTTCTAAATTTTCCATAGTTTTTTCAAAATCACTTTCCCAAGAAGTTCCCCAAATAATAATATCTTTTCCATTAAAATCATAACTTTCTAAAAAAGTATTAATAATAACAGGAGCTTTATACCACCAAATAGGAAAGCCAATTAAAATAATATCATAATTTTCAATATTTGGATTCTTATTTTTTTTAATTTTTGGTCTTTGATTTTTTTCTTTTTGTTCTATTGTTGATCTTGATTTTTCATCATTCCAATTTAAATCATTTGATGTATATTTTTGTTCTGGCTCTATTTGATATATGTCACAATTTAATATTTTTTGTATTTGTTCTGCTACTTTTTTTGTTGTGTTTGTTGCTGTGAAATATGCTATTAAGATTTTTTTTCCTGATTTCATTTTCTTTTTTTATTTTTTTTTAACTTTTTTGGAAGCTTTATATATAATTTTTTATAAATTATAATTTTTTTATAAATGAAGTTGAAGTTTAATTATTTTTATTTATTAATTATTATTAATATTTTGTAATAAAATTTCTAATTTATTTAAACGGATATAAATAATGAAATAAATAAAATAATTATTTTATTCAAAAAAATTGAATAAATGAATTTAAACAACAATATCAATTAGAAAAATTCTTTTATGATGAAGTAATTTTTGCTGTTTTAAAAAAGAAGTATTTTAAAAAATTTTTGAAGAATAAATAATATTAATATAATTTATATATATTATTTATATCTTCTTCTTTATCATCTTGTTCAACATATTCAATTTTTTTTCTCTATTTTAAATTCAATAATCCTAAGTCCTACTTTTTCATTAAATTTAAGTTTTTCATTTTTAATAATATATTCTTCAGTTTTTACAAGAATATCTAAAATAAAATAAAAAAATTCTCTTTTATTATAATTATATTATCTTCTAATTTTGGATCTTTATCATTTATTTATTTCCTTTTAATCTAATAATATTATATTCACCAGCTTAATTAATTGAAACAATAATTTTATAATTTCCAGATACTTCTAATCTTATTATAATATTATCTTTTTTTTACAATAATTCTAATTTTTGCTCAACTCCATTTCCTTTTAAATTTAAAAATCCTAATTCATCTATTAAACATTTTAATCTTAAATTTTTTTAATTTTTTAATAAATAATTTATATTTTCTTTAAAATCTTCTATTTTAATTAATTCTTATTTAAATGTTTTTTCAATTATTTCTTTTGATATTTCTTCAAATCTTTTCTTTTATAAATATCTATCACATCAAATGATTTTATATCTTTTACTTGTTGTTAATATAAATTTTCAAAGAAATCTAAAGTATTATTATTATAATAAATTCCTTTTTCTGAATT
>JAEEGK010003422.1_pt1 | contig 39500 bp, 43 predicted proteins | sample 8958771 | NCBI WGS metagenome assembly JAEEGK01 (sample SAMN16246547, study PRJNA631951) | gut metagenome | biome: gut microbiome; feature: rumen; material: SC-attached | host: Bos | place: Iran: Karaj | collected 2018-10
TGGTCTCCATCTGGATGATCCTCATGTACCGTGCTTTCTCCTATAACGGCACGCGGCAGATGTCAAAGCAGATCATCCAAGGCATCGCGGAGCAGGTGAGGCTCCCGGAGGGCGGCAAAGGCCTGGACGTGGGCTGCGGCAGCGGCGCCCTTGCCATCGCCTGCGCGAAGCGCAATCCCAAGGCCGCCTTCCTGGGCATCGACCGCTGGGGCAAGGAATATGCTTCCTTCAACAAGCCCCTGTGTGAGCGCAACGCCAGGGCGGAGGGCGCAGGCAACGTGCGCTTTGACCGGGGCGACGCCACGGCCCTGGATTTCCCCGACGAGAGCTTCGACGCGGTGGTAAGCAACTACGTTTACCATAACATCCCCGTAAAGGACCGGCAGGCTATACTGCTGGAAACCCTGCGGGTGCTGAAAAAGGGCGGCGTTTTTGCGCTGCACGACATTTTCTCCCAAGCCAAATACGGGGACATGCAGGCCTTCGTCCGAAAGCTGAAGGAAATGGGCTACAAAAAGGTCGAACTGATCGACACCACGAAGGGAAAATTCATGACCCCCTGGGAAAGTAAATGGATGGGACTGTCCGGCTCCGGGCTGCTGATCGGAAGGAAATAGAATATGGGACTGTATAGGGATTTCATTTCTCAAACGAGGAAGCCGGAGGGCTTCCTGGGAAAGATGATGGTCAGCGGCATGAACGGCGGCCACGCGAAGCTGGCCGACTGGGGCATGTCCCATCTGGAGGGGATCGCAGCTTCCAACATCGCGGAGCTGGGCTGCGGCGGCGGCAGGAACGCGGGAGAACTCCTGAAGAAGTATCCCCGGGCGAAGCTCATGGCGCTGGACTATTCCCAGGTCTCCGTGGAAAAAGCGAAGGAGGTCAACCGGGACATGATCGCGGCGGGGCGCTGCAGCGTCGTGCAGGGGAGCGTCGCCGATCTCCCTTTCGAGGCGGAGAGCTTTGACCTGGCTACGGCCTTTGAAACCGTCTACTTCTGGCCGGGGCTGGAAGCCTGCTTCGCCCAGGTCTTCCGGGTGCTGAAGCCGGGCGGGGCGTTCCTGATCTGCAACGAATCCGACGGCAGGGACGAGACGAGCCTGAAATACGAGAAGCTCATCGACGGCATGAAATGCTATACCGCCGAAGACCTCACGGCGGCGCTGAAAGCGGCGGGCTTTGGGGAAGTCAACTGCGGCCGCCACCCGGAAAAGCCCTGGCTCACGGTGCTGGCGAAAAAATAAGGAGAATGACGGCGGCGTTTGTCTCTGTCTGCGGCGGAAGGACCGGACGGCGATAGGGGAGACGATCACCTTTGCGCCGGCGCAGATGGTGCAGCAGGACAAGGAGCTGCGTATCGTGGCCCGGCGGCTGGAGAGCGTCACCGGGCGGAAGGTCTATTACACCCTGGGGGGGGCATCAAGAGGACGGGCGCAGACGGCAAGACCGGCACGGTCCGTGACGGCTTCAGCGCGGCGGAGATCGCGGCCAATCAGCGGCAGATGGCCAGCATGCAGCAGAACTTTGGTCTCCAGAGCGCCATGCAGCAGGGCTTCTGCGACAACCGGGCGGCCACGGCAGACCTGAAATACACCGTCGCCACCGAGGCCTGCGCCGACCGTCAGGCGGGCTATCAGAACACCCGCGACATCATCGACGCCATCCGCAGCGGCAACCAGGGCATCATGGACAAGCTGTGCCAGCTGGAGCTGGACGGCGTGAAGGGGCAGTATGCTGCCGCGCAGCGCGAAATCGTCGGCCTCCAGAATCAGCTGAACATGGCCGCTTTCCGGGAATCTCAGGCCAATCAGAACGCGCTCTTCCAGCAGGGTCTCAACAACGAGGTGGACGCTCTGTATAACCGCCTGAAGAACTGCCCCGTCGGGACTACCCCCGTCTATGGCAATCAGCCCATCTTCACCTGCAACAACGGCGGGTGCGGCTGCGGCTACAACGGCGGCTTCGCCAACTGAGGTGACGTCATGGCAAGGTATGTCACAACGGCAGACGCCAATGTATCTCTTAATGGGACTTGGCCGTTTAACAGCGTGTCCGTTCCGTGCGGCAGCGGAAGCGTAATCCCGCTGTCTACCGGAATCCTTACCCTGCGTGGCGGGAAAAATCAGTTTGCCCGGTATGATGTAAGGGTCCAGGGCAACGTGGCGATTGCGGAAGGTGGCGCGGTGACTCCTGTTGCGGCAGCCATCCTGCTTGATGGTGTTGTGATGCCGGAGAGTGTGGCGATTGTCACGCCCGCGGCTGACGGAGACTATTGGCACATCAACACCGGCACGACCATCACGGTGCCCTGCGGGTGCTGCGTATCTGTCTCTGCCGCCTATGTAGATGGAACCGAGGACGATGCCACCGTGACGCCCACGCCGTCTATTACCCTGCGCCGAAATGCATCTATCGATGTGAATCGCACAGCCTGACGGGAAGGAGGTAACACCGTGGATAAAAAACTGGAAACCTTGTATGATCTTTGCGAAAAGGTCAGCGACAAGCTGGAGGAATGCAAGCGCAATCTCGACGGGGCGGACACCATGACCGTCACCGATATCGACGTGGTAGACAAGCTCGCCCATGCGCAGAAATGCCTCAAGACCACGATCGCCATGATCGAATCCGAGGAAGACGGCGGCAGCTCCAGGCGGAACTATCGGAGCTATGCTGACCGGGCTATGCGCAGCCGTGACAGCGGGAGCTATGCCGACGGCGGAAGCTATGCCGAGGACGGCTACTCCGAGCGCCGGGGACGTGACCGCATGGGGCGCTATACTTCCCGTGACGGCGGTTATTCCGGGCACGACGGCGTGGAGGACATCATGATGGACGTCCGGCAGATGCCGGAGAGCGAGCGGCGCAAGCTGAAATCCATGCTGGAACGCATGTGAAAGAAGAAGGGATCGGGAAACCGGTCCCTTCTTCTTTTGCCCAATAATCTGCCATCAATTTTGCCATCAAAATACTTTTCAATATGTTTCAAAATGTTCCAAAATGAACGGAGGGCAGTCAAAGGGACGTGCACGGAAAAAGCCCCGAAACCCTTATATTTCAAGGATTTCGGGGCTTTTCGGTCACTTTATGACCTGGCACACCGCATGGCGTGAAATGTGAACTGGGGGAGGGGAGCGGCTCGCCTTCGGATAGGGCGGTGAGGGCTCCTTCCAGGGTCAGGTGGGAATCGTCGCCGGTGAAGTTAAGCTGGAGGATCAGTCTTCCGTCATCGAAGGCGTAGGCCGCCAGGAGGAATGTGTCCACCAGGTAGGAGCGCCAGACAGGATCCTCCAGGTCTCCGTCCCGGAAATTTCGGAGGAACCAGATCACAGAATCCCGGTCCAGCTTCGGCTGTTCCATGCGGGCGATGGAGATCGAACCTTGCAGATCCGCTTTCTGCGCCTCCAGGGATTTCAGACGCGCACCGAGTTCCGCCGAAAAGAAGCCGCTTTCAATGGCTTTCAGGCAGCCGCCGATGGCGCTTTCGACCTGGGTAAGGCTGGCTTCCAACTCCGCCGCCGGGTCGGCGCTCTGCTCCTGTTCCTGCCAGGCCATATAGCGGTCCGCGAAGGCGTTGACGATCTCATCGGAGCGGGCGGCTTCGGCCAGCTTGCGAACGACCAGGTCTTCCAGCTCCTGCTTCGGATTCTTCTTTTTGTCGCACTTCTTTTTCCTGGCCGCGTTGCAGATATAATAGCGATAGGTGGTGCCGTTGTGGCCGGTGCCTGCATAAGAGGTCATGGGCTCTCCGCAGTGCCCGCAGAAGAGTTTGCCCGTCAGCAGGAAGCCTCCCTCTTCTTTTTTCAGGGCCGGTTTTTCATGGTGCATCTTCAACAACTCCTGCACTTTATCGAAGGTCTCCCGGGAAACCAGAGCCGGGATCCCGTGTGGGTCCTCAATTATGTCGAGGTATCGGTATACCCCGGCATATTTTTCGTTTTGGAGTATCCTGCGGATGGAATTGGCGTTGAACGGCCTGCCGGTGGCCGTGCGCAGGCCGGAAGCGTTCAAGCGGGAGATGATATCCACGGTAGATTTCCCGGCGGCATACTCGGCAAAGATGCGCTGGACGATGGGGGCCTTGTCCGGATCCGGCTCGAAGGTGCCGTCCGCGGCCTTGCGCAGCCCATAGACTTTGACGCCCAGGGTCTGCCGCTTCAGAGCGGATTCGTAGTTGCCGCGCTTCACATTCTGCGAGAGGTTTGCGGAATAGTATTCCGCAAAGCCCTCCATGATGCTCTCCAGGATGATGCCCTCCGGGCCCTCCGGGATACTCTCCTTGGCATAGAGCAGCCGGACGCCATGCTGACGGAGCCGGGCCTTGTAGATCGCGGCGTCGTATCTGTTCCGGGCGAAGCGGTCCATCTTCCAGCAGATCACCGCGCTGAAGGCGCCGGATTCGGAATCCCGGATCATCTTCTGGAACATGGGGCGCTGATCGCTGGTGCCGGAGAGGGCACGATCCGGGTAGACGGCCACGACGCGCAGGCCGCTGCGTCGGGCAAATTCCCGGCAATCACGGACCTGACCCTCGATAGATTCCTCTCGCTGGCCGGAGGAAGAATAGCGTGCGTAGATCACCGCGGCATCCGCCGGAGCCGCCGTTTCAGTCTTTCGATTTGCGATACGATCACCTTCTTTCCCGTCGAAGGGACTGTCTGAAAACGCAAAAAAACGGGTCAAAACAGATACCTATTCCTGTCTGAAAAAAGGAACGGAAAATGGTATCGATTTTCCGATTTTTATTCTCCCCACAATGGAGCGGGAGATTCTGGTATCAAAATGGCCGGGAAAATTAGCGGGGTCTTTTTGATCGGAGCAGCCGGGGCCATCGGCAGCCTTGCAGAGCCTTTCAAGAACCTTACAATTTCGGCGCGAAGCTGCGAGGCCAGGCGGCAGCCTGGGCAGCCACATCAGCCGGGAGAAAGGTTATCTTTTGAAAAACAGGGAAGAAACGAAAGAACTGCACAAGAAAGTGAATTATCTTTCCGAAAACTCAAGAATACAGAGAGTTCCACAAGAGGAACTTCACTTTTTCTTTCAGAATACTTTGCTTTCAGTAGAGAAGTTACCTATTCGGCTGCCGGAAGAGATCCAGAACCAGTACTTTTTTTGAATGAATCCGTCTCAGACAAATGCTGAACGAAATGTAGAGCCTCGTCCTGGCCAAGGGAATTAAGTCGGCGAAAGTCAGAGATAAAAGTTAATTCGTCTCCAGAAAGATTATTAGGAATATGCGGGATAACGCCTGCTTTGAGCTCATGAATATAAAAAAATACGGTACCTTGCTGTGATTCATTGAGAGAAGAAAACTCAGACCATAAGCGATTCATATTTGCTGACGCGGCATCATGAGGGAATTTCTCTGAAAGTTTATCTTGATAACCTTCAAAACTGGGAACACCATGACTAAGAAGAATATATATACATTCGAGAAGAGAAGCATTGAAAAAATCATTATAAAGATCAAGAGACCATTCGTTATCTCCAGTTGCTAATGGAAGGTTATAACCGAAAGCTCCCATAATATCTGAGATACCATAGATTTCACATAGACAGAGAAAAGTATTGACGTTAGGGGTAGATACACCATTCTCATAACCGCTCAATGTTTTGGGTGAAATAACAATACCGCGAGATTTGAGCTTGTCAACGACCTGTTCACACGTTAGTCCAGCCATGTTTCTGTGTTGACGCAAGATCACAGGAATCTTAGTTTCCTTTTTCATAATCATCACCTCAAAACTACAATACGACTAAAAAACGAAATAGTCAACAAAAATTCTGAGAATCTAAGAAGAAGGTATTGACAATCTTAGATTCTCAGATTATTATGAACATAAGGTCTTAGATACTAAGAACATATGGAGTGATAAAGAATGACAGTTGAAGAAAAGATAGCCAAAACAATCAAGGAAACGGGCATGACACTCGCGGCGGTATCAAGAAAGACGGGGATTGAATATAACAAGCTCCAGCCAAGCATGAAGGGACGCCGAGAACTCAGGGCGGATGAATACCTGAAACTGTGTTATTTGCTCGGAAAAGATCCCCGGGACCTGGCAAGGGACACAATGCAATGAAGGGTGGTAACCATGGCGTTTGACGATAACCTGCGGCAGCGGAGAAGGCAACTGGGGCAGACCCAGGAAGAGCTTGCCGGGAAGCTGGGCATGAAGCAGAGCACCATCGCCTGCTATGAGACGGGGGAGCGGGAGCCGGGATTCCAGACACTGGTGAAACTGGCGAAATGCCTTGGCGTAACTCCGAATGATCTGCTGGGCTGGAGAGACGAAAGCGGCCACGGCAGCCGGCAGTCAGAGACGGAAACCGACGAAACCGCCTTGACAAGGACCGGATTCATTCAGATTCACCGGATCATCCGCGGAAAAAACGGGGATGCCGACACCACCACCGAATCGTGGATCAACACGGACCACATCATCAGCATCGAGCCGGGCGGCCTGTACCCGGGGACGCGAATCATTCTGCAAGGCAACTACATCCGAGCAGAAGAGAACGCAGCGGAGCTGCTGGCGCGGATCACGGAGGCCAGGAAAAACAAATTTTGAAAATTTCTTCTCGCGGCAGGGTGGTCAAAATGGCCTCCAAAACGGCATTTATTAGTGAGAGGTATAAAAACCGGCTCGATTCTACATTCATTGTGAGGGCAATTCCCAGGACGGAAACAGGAGGAAGACATGAAACAGACGATCACGCAGGTGGAGGTGCGGGGCACGGTGAAGCCGGAGCTGATCCCCGGATATCAGATGGAATGGGGCTGCCGCCAACTGAAGCGCATGATCACCGCCGCGCTGGAGGATCCGGAACGTCGGGCGGAATACGAGGCCTTCAAGAAGGCGCGGGCAGCAGAGAGGGGAGAGCAGACGGCATGAAGCATGCACCGATGAGAGGGCGGACCTGCTGGCTCTGCGGACGGAACGGCAACGGAGATCCGCTGGACAAGCATCACATCTTCGGCGGCTGTAATCGGAAGCTGAGCGAGGAATATGGGCTCTGGGTGCCCCTGTGCCACCGGCGATGCCACGAGAGCGGGCCGGAAGCGGTGCATCGAAACATGGAGACGATGCAGCGGCTCCACGAATACGGACAGGAGCTGGCCATGGAGGAAAACGGCTGGAGCATCGACGATTTCCGGCGCATCTTCGGGCGGAACTATCTTCCGGAGGACTGGGAGCCAAGGGCCGAAGAGGAAGGCTTCTTCATCCTGGAGAATGATGAGGCCTGCTGACGGAGGCAAGCTCCGGGCGCTGAGTGCCCTATATGGAGGGGAAGGGGGATCCGGGAGCCCGCTTGGGCAACGGGACAAAGCGGATCGCCGACTGCGGGAGTGTTCTTTGCCGACGGTCATGTGGTTTCGTCCAGCTTACCTCCTTTCTATACCCGCAGCCCCTTCCCTTCCATATAGGGCACCCGGACAAGCAGCGGCACGGCACAGCTGGGATTTGCTATGCGAGGGCGTTGCCGTGCGATGCTCAGCTGGGGCAAAGCATGGCTCAGACTCACAATGCGGCGGCATTGCATAGCGAAAGCACGCACAGCAGAGGCATTGCACGGGATTGCAGTGAGTTGCAGGGGCAGGGCAGTGATTTGCCGAGAGATGCAACGGAATAGCGCAGCTGCGACACGCTAAGACCTGCGTTGCAAAAGAGTAGCCCAGCTTCGATATGCACCGCCGGGGAACTGCACGGCTATGGACGGCATGGCACCGCAGATGCATTGCCGAGAATTGCGGCGAGCTGCAAAGGCAAGGCACGTCCTTATTCGCCGAAATGTCAGGCGTCGGGCCTGACAGCCCAACACCTGAAAGATTCCGGCGAAACGTCCTTCCCAAATCGAAGCGGCTGCTTCGATTTGGAGAGGAGGAGCCGGGGGAATCTTTCGGTTGCTGCCGCTGGCGGCGGCAATCGACATTCCCCCGAGCGACGACGAAGCAGAGGCATAGATGAGCACCGAACAGCTGTGGCGAGGCTGTGCTCTGACCAGCAATGCAAGGGCATGGAACTGCGGAGCGACGCTCAGAGAGGCGACGGAACTGAACGGCAGGGCACAGCTGGGCTGAGAATGGCTGCGGCACAGCCAAGAACAGAAGCGCGAAGCAAGGGCATGGCATTGCGAAGCGGGTCGCTGAGATGCGATGGCAGGGAACTGAACAGCGGCGTTAAAAGGGAACGATTTGAAAGGAGAGCGGACCAATGAAGACCATGAAGATCAGGATCACGTTCGTAGAGCCGATCCTGGGGACAAGCCCCCGGAATGAGGACATCTATCGGGATTTCATCGGCAGCAAGGCGCCGGATGCGCCGAAGCTGGAAGAGGAGGTGGAGGCCCTGGGGGCGGAGACCGTCGCCGAAAAGGGCATGACCGTCTTCCCCCGGAACGAGGCCGGGCAGCCCATCCTCTGGGATTACCAGGTCAAGGGATTTTTCAAAGACGCCTGCAGCATGCTGGCGAAGGTGGGCGGCAAGGACGAAAAGGGGAAGAAACGGGCCGTCAACGAATCCGGCAAGATGACCGCCTACAAAAAGACCATCGACGGCCTGATCTTCGTGAAGCCCCGGCAGATCGTCCTGGAGCATCCCGGCGAGGTGGGCATCTGTCAGCGACCGCTGCGGGCCCAGACGATGCAGGGAGAGCGGGTTGCCCTGAGCATGAGCGAGGAGCTGCCCGCAGGCACCACCGCAGAGATCGAGATCACCTGTCTCTGCGACGAGCATGCGGCCGCCGTCCGGGAATGGCTGGACTATGGCATCCTGCGGGGGATCGGCCAATGGCGGAACAGCGGAAAGGGGCGCTTTGCCTGGCAGGAGCTGGCATGAGGAAGCTGCATTTGCTGGTGACGGACGCGGAGACGGGGGAGCCGGTCACCGTCGGCGGGGCGAAGATGGATTGTGAGACTGAGACCCTGATGATGGTCTTTGAAATGGAGAGAGACGGGAGACCGGCCATCACCGCAGCGGCCAGCGGCCTGGAGGGCTGGGAAGCGGAAGACCGGCGGCAAGCGCCCATTCGGGGGCTGATGACGCTGCTGGGAAGTCTCTGCAAAGGAAAGCCGGACGAAAGAACGGCCGGGATCATGGAGGCCTGCGACAGCTTCGCGAAGATGCTGATGGAGCGATTGGACGGCGAGACAGTCGCCTGGCTGCTGATGCAGATGGCGGAGGGCGTGGCCAGAGAGACCGTCGAGAGGAAGGAGAAGCCCAATGAGTATCGGAACTAAGAAGATGATCGCGTCGGTCCTTGGGTGGACAAGCCTGCTGCTTATGCTGGGAGTGGTCCGCGGAATGGAAACGGGAGCTATCAGGCTGGGCGTCGGCGCGGCGCTGGCCTTTGGGCTGGAATTGTTCGGCGCGGCGGCGCTGTGGAAGGCCGGGTGGATCAGGCTGTGAGAATCCACGACCTGAAGATACTGCCGCACTATTTCGAGGCCGTAAAGCGCGGGGACAAGCGTTTTGAACTGAGGGAAAACGACCGTGACTATAAGGAGGGCGATGTCCTTCGACTGCGGGAATGGTCCGAATTCATTGGATACTCCGGACGGGAAATCACGGTACAGGTCACTTATATGCTTCGGGGGCCTGGCTTCGGACTGCGGGAAGACTACTGCATCCTGTCATTGGGGCCGGAAATCGAGGTCACAGGGGTGAAAGACAATGGATGAATACATCAAGAAGAATACTGCGCTGAAAACCATCTTTGATTCTGTAGGGAAGCCTGCAACAGAGATATATCAGGCAGTCCGGGACCTGCCCGCAGAGGACGTTGTAGAGCGGAGTACAGCATATTGGGAATGGGAGCCCATTTGCGCGGATCAGGAATCCGGTGAGTGGCGATGCGGCAAATGCCGCCGAACACCCCAAACATGGTGAAACAAACTGCAGGCTTGCTATCCTACCAAGAATCCCGGAGGGAACTATTGCGGATTCTGCGGCGCGAAAATGGGAGACGCCACATGATCCCGGCCATCGTGATGAAGCTGCTGACCACCATGGCGTTACTTTGCGGCATGAGCCTCGCACCGGTGCTGCCAGAGGCAACGGAAGCCCCTCATCCGGCGCTGTGCGCCATTCCGGGCGAGAGGGCCCCATGCTGGGACGCGCCTGCTACTGCCGAATTCCTCCAAGGGAAGGCAGAGGGAGAGCGGAAACGCACTGGGGAGGCGGAGACGGACACGGAGCGTCTGGCCTGCGCGATCTATAGCGAGGCGGGCGGCGACGAGTGCAGCGACGAATGCCGGATCGACGTGGGTGACATAATCCTCAACCGGGTGGAAGACAGCCGTTTCCCGGGCAGCATCAAGGAAGTGCTGACGGCGCCGAAGCAATACGGACGATTTGCCGTGACCGGGGTGACCTGGCCGGAGCGGGCCCGGAAGCCGGAGGAAGCCCACGCGGTGGAGCGGGCGTACAGGATCGCAGAGCAGCTGCTGGCCGGAGAACATGGAGAGCTTTATGGTCAGGGGTACGTATGGCAGGCGGAATTTGAGCAGGGCAGCGACGGCTTCTGGCTGGACGGGCTCTTTTTCGGGAGGTGAGCGGGCTTGCTGACGAAGATCCTCATGGAGATCAGAATGACCGGGGACACCCAAGGCTGCAAGGAGATCGTGGCAGTCGAGCTGGAGCGTTACCTTCTGGAGATCGGACCGGCGAGGGTGCGCTGCCTGGGAGCCACCGTTGAAGAAGATGAACAACTGAGAATGGACCGGGGACGGGGGAACGGATTGCCGCGTCGGCCTTCGGCCTCCTCGCAATGACGAAAACCCAGAACCAAAGCGGAGCCCAGCGGAGCGGGTCCGATTTGGAGAGGACGTTTCGCCGGAATCTTCAAGCGGCGACCAAAGGAAGCCGCGCCGTATTCCGGCGAATAAGGACGAGGGAGGTATCCCGAACATGTCCCGGGGCCGCGCATGAGTCGTCTCGGGCCCAGGGACCTCCTTACATAAGCGCGATCCGCTGTAGCGCTCCCCAAGGGGAAGATCGATAGAGGCCGAGGGGCCGAGCGGTGGAACACCGACGCGACGGATCAGGGGAAGCCGGGCGGGGAAGCCCGCCCGGCGGAACTCCGACGATATACCGGGGTAGCACAACAGGGAGTGCAGGCAACGCGGCGTAGGCCGAAGCAGTGTGTCAAAGATGCAGGTTCGAGGCCTGCCCCCGGTACCAGGGACCGGCGGCACCGATAGGGCTGCACGGTACCTCTCATCTCCTTTCTTTCATCATATTGCGCAGATCCGTGGATGCGCGCTTTGCGGCAGGAACCTGCTGTCCCAGAGTAGGGCGGAGAAATCCGCCTGCTGCGGATCAGGGTAATGCCGGGCGGGAACGCCCGCCCGGCAGAGCTTTCCCAATGAAGGAGGCAAGCATGAACACAGTGAGAACAAGCGGCGTCGAGTTCTGCGCGATCTTCAAGGAAACGGTACAGCGGGAAGGTGCGGAGAAGCTGCTGGAGTGGATGCGGCTCAGCGGCATCATGAGCGACCCGGCCAGTTCCCGGCACCATCTGGCGGAGCCCGGCGGCCTCTGTCGGCACAGCATCAACGTATACCGGCGTCTGAAATGGCTCTGTGAGGCGGAAAAGGCCCGCAACCCGGGCTTCCGGATGCCGGAGGAGGAGAGCATGGCCATCGTGGGCCTGCTGCACGATCTCTGCAAGGTGGGACTGTACCGGCAGGGAAACAAGGGGTACAGCGTCTATGACGAGTTCCCCTTCGGACACGGGGAGAAGAGCGTGTTCCTGATCCAGAAATACATGGACCTGACGGAGGAAGAGGCGCTGGCCATCCGCTGGCACATGGCATCCTGGAACGACGGCGAGAAGAAAACGGCCGGAGACGTCTTTGAAAAGCACGAGCTGGCGCTGCTGCTGCACATGGCGGACGAGCTGGCCACGTTCATAGACGAACGATGAAGGGCTTCACACCGGAAGAACTGGCCCTCCTGCGGGAGGCGGACGAGAAGATCGACCGGGAGGAGGGCCTGACGGCAGCGGAGGTGAAAGCTGCCGTCAGCCGGGACGCCGACGCACGGCATGATCGGGCGGACGGTCGAAAGGCCAGGAAGCTCCAGTACCAAAAGGAGTATGCCAAGAAGCACGCCCGGGCGGTGAAAGCGAAAAACCGGAGGTACTACGCCGCCAACAAGGAGCGGCTGAAGGCATACCAAAAGCAGTATAACAAAGAACATGCGGAGGACATCAAGGCCAGGAAGGCGGCCTACTATACCGCGAACAAAGAGCATTTCCGAAAACTGAGCAAGCAATACAACGAGGGCCACAAGGAAGAGATCCGGGAACAGCATCGGAAGTATGACGCGGAGCACCGGGAGCAGATCAACGCCCGGCGGCGGGAATACAGAGCGGCGCACCGTGAGGAGATCAACGCCAAGGCGCGGGAACGATACGCCGCGAACCTGGAGGCCAACCGGGAGAAGAAGCGGGCGGCCTACCTCAGACGGAAGGCACGACTGGAGGAAAATAAGCCGTCATAGCTCAGCTGGCAGAGCAGCCGACTTGTAATCGGCAGGTCGTGGGTTCGAGTCCCACAGGCGGCTCCAGCCGAAAGGCAAACGAAAAGAAGGGAGGCCCGAGTGAAAATGCTATTGCTGTTCCCCCTGAATGGCCGCTTCGGCCTTCCTGTCAGAGAAATGCGCTTTGCCACCCGCGCATTTCATCTGGCGAAATGGCCCGTAGAATCGGCATATTATCCCACCGGATTTGAGTAGGTGCTTCTCTTTGGGTGGCTGTTACGAATATCGAGAACTACGAAACGAGGAGGCGCGGTTAAGCGTTCGCTTCTGCGCCTCATTCTTAAACGTCGGGGTAGCTCAACAGGAAGAGCGGTCTACTGAGCCTTTATACAGCCCTAAAGATGCCAGATACGAAGCGGGTTCGAGGCCCGCCCCCGACACCAGCTGAGAAGGCGAGCAATTTGAGAGGAGAGCGAGACATGGACAAAGCGATGGAGGCCATCGCGGCGCAGCAGCAGAAGGTACAGGAACGGTCTGCGCCGTGGATGGTGGGGGAGCAGCTGAAGGATATGCTCCGGCGGGAGCCGGCGCTGGCGGAGCTGATCGCCCAGGACCTGACCGCCGGGGGCATGAGCCTGACGGCGGCGGAGCGGGAGATCAAGAAAATCGCTGACGGGCACAAGACCGGGGGCTTCGCCTGTGTTACCCCGGCGGAATCGGAGGAGATCATCCGGAAGTATTTCGGACTGCCGGAGGTTGGAGATGCGGCTTCACCTCCTCGGGAGCAGAAAGGGCAGGTGATCGACCTTGCGGACTTCTTCTGAGGCAAAGACGATTGAGGCCCTGCTGCCGGAAACGTTGCCAGAGAATGTGACGATGAATCTGGTCAACAGCGTGAAAGATGACCTGGGAGGCAAGGAATTCCTCCTGTTTCGACGGGAGAGCTGGTGCAACTCCTTCGATTATGAAATCGGGTATCCGCTGACTGACGAAGAAGAAAAACCGCGCTGGGCCTCCTGGTGCCGCTGCGGAGCCTGCGGTGAGGAGTGGCATTCCGGATGGGCGCGGAAAAAGCGGCTCATCCCATTGCTGGTGGGGGAGCAGCGGGAGGCGATCCAGACCTGGCGGAAATCCCTGGGCCTCACGCAGCGGGCCGCCGGGGCGCTCCTGGGCGTGACCGGCTCCACCGTCAGCCACTGGGAGGCCGGGGAAGAACGGGCCAACTGGACCCTGCTGGAGAAGCACGGGTGCAAGAGGCCTTGACCATCGGACCAAACCGAAGCGCGGGGCTTCGGTTTGGAGAGGAGGAGTCGGGGGAATCTTGCCGGTATTCGGCCAGAGGCCGGATACTGGCCATTCACCCGAACGACGACGAAAGGAGATAGGCCATGAAGGTCAAACGGATCGGGACGATCTGCAAGGCGCGGAAAACCTGCATCCTCTATAACGAAGACAACGCGGACGGGGAGATCGTGCGCCAGTGGATATCCTGCGGCGCGGCCATGTGGCCGGTGAGCGGACTTCCTATGCTCCAAGAGAAGCACCTGAGCAGCCTGTTCCAATTCGAGGCGAAGCAGGCGAAGGAGATGCGCATCTATGAAGACCTGATACCGGATGCCCTGCGGGAGGTGACGGGGGACTGGGAGGAATGGGAAGCAGACCTCCAGGAAAGCAACCTGATCGTCGCGGGGGAGGGCATGAGCCTCAGTATGCTCAGCAGCGGGGACAAGCACCTGTGGATCAACCGGGACCTCCTTTCGCCCTGCTGGACCGGGCAGACGAGGATCATCCGACGGGAGAGCGGGCTCGGACCCGTGGCGGCGGTGATGGACGGGATGCTGATCTCCGGGATCATCCTGCCCGCGCAGCTGCCTGCGGACTTCTACCGGGAGCTGCTGCGGATGGGCTGCTCCTCCCCAAGACCCGTGACACCGCCGGAGGAGCCGCCGGAGGAAGAAGATGCCGACGAAGACGGAGGCGACGAGGGGCCATGAGCTACCGGACGTTTCTGGAGAGCAAGATCGAAACCGCGCCGGTGTCCGGCTTTGACGTGCGACCGGAGGAAATCAACCCGGCGCTGAAGCCACACCAGAAGGATGCGGTGATCTGGGCACTCCACGGCGGACGGCGGGCGCTGTTTGAAGCATTCGGCCTGGGAAAGACGATCCAGGAGCTGGAATTCTGCCATCAGTGCCTGCGGCGTTTCGGGGGAAAGGCCCTGATCGTCATGCCCCTGGGCGTCCGTCAGGAGTTCACGGGCGACGCGGTGAATCTGCTGGGGTATGAGGCCCCAGCATACATCACGGATCAGCAAAGCGCGGAGGATGCACCGGCGGGCAGCATCCTCATCACCAACTATGAGCGGGTGCGGGACGGGGACATCGATCCGGCGGCCTTCGCCTGCTGCGTGCTGGACGAGGCGGCGGTGCTGCGCTCCTTCGGCAGCAAGACCTATCAGACGTTCCTTCCGAAGTTCAAGGGCGTGAAATACAAGCTGGTGGCCACGGCCACGCCTGCGCCGAACCGGCTGAAAGAGCTGATCCACTATGCGGGCTTCCTGGAGGTCATGGACACTGGGCAGGCGCTGACACGCTTTTTCCAGCGGGACAGCACCAAGGCCAACAACCTGACCCTTTATCCCCACAAGGTGGAGGAATTCTGGATATGGGTAAGCACCTGGGCCCTGTTCATCTCAGAGCCCGCGGACCTGGGATATCCGAATGAGGGGTATGATTTGCCGCCCATGGAGGTGCGGACCCACATCATCCCGGACAGCTACGGGGAAAACGCGGACAAGGACGGCCAGATCAAGATGCTGAACGACGCCGCTACCAGCCTCACGGAGGCCAGCCGGGAGAAGCGGCAGAGCCTGGAGGCGCGCTGCGCGAAAGCAAAGGAGATCGTGGACGCCTCGCCGGAGGAGCATTTCCTCCTGTGGCACGACCTGGAGGCAGAACGGCATGAGCTGAAGAAGATCCTGCCGGAGACGGTGGACATCTATGGCAGCATGGATTACGAGGAGCGGGAAAAGCGGGTCAACGACTTCTCTTTCGGACGGATCCGGCTCTTCGCTACGAAAAAGAGCCTGAGCGGGTGCGGCTGCAACTTCCAGCGCTACTGTCACCGGGCCATCTTCGTGGGCGTGGACTATGAATTCCACGACTTTATACAGGCAATCCACCGCATCTATCGCTTCCTCCAGAGGTCAAAGGTGATCATCGACATCATCTATACCGAGGCGGAGGAACCCATCTACATGGCCCTCATGGAGAAATGGAAGCTCCACCAGGAACAGCAGGAGAAGATGCGGGAGATCGTGAAGAAATACGGACTTTCCGGGAAGGTGCAGATCGAGAGCCTGAAACGAAGCATCGGGGTGAAAAGAGTGGAAATCAAGGGCAAGAACTTCCGGGCGATCAACGCCGACTGCGTGGAAGAGACGGCGGGGATGGAGAGAGACAGCGTGGACATGATCCTGACCAGCATCCCCTTTTCCAACCATTACGAATACACGCCCTCCTACAACGACTTTGGCCACAACGAGGATACGGCGCGCTTCTTCGAGCAGATGGATTACCTTTCCCCGGAGCTGCTGCGGGTGCTGCGGCCTGGGAGGGTGTTTGCCTGTCATGTGAAGGACCGGGTGCTGTTCGGCAACGCCACGGGGACGGGGATGCCCACCATGGAGCCCTTCCACGCCCTGTGCATCCAGCACTACATGAAACACGGCTTCCAGTATTTCGGCATGATCACCGTGGTGACGGACGTGGTGCGGGAGAACAACCAGACTTACCGTCTGGGCTGGACGGAGCAGTGCAAGGACGGCACGAAGATGGGCGTAGGCTGCCCGGAATACATCCTGCTGTTCCGCAAGCTGCCCACGGACACCTCCACCGCTTATGCGGACACGCCGGTGAGCAAGACGAAAGAGGAATACACCCGGGCACAATGGCAGCTGGACGCGCACGGATTCTGGCGGAGCAGCGGGGACCGGCTGCTGACGAAGGCGGAGCTGGAGCGGATGCCGGTGGACCGGCTCCAGGCAGCCTATCGGAAATTCAGCAGGGACAGCATTTACAGCTACGAGGACCATGTGGCCCTGGCGAAGAAGCTGGACGCGGACGGGCACCTTCCCGCCACTTTTATGGTGGTGGCGCCGGGGAGCTGGTCGCCGGAGGTGTGGGACGACGTGAACCGGATGCGGACCCTGAACAGCGAGCAGAAGCGCAGGGATCTGCAAATGCACGTCTGCCCCCTGCAATTCGATATCGTGGACAGGCTGATCAATCGGTATTCCAATCCGGGTGACCTGATCTACGACCCCTTCGGCGGGATCGGGACCGTACCGCTGCGGGCCATGATGGCAGGGCGGAGGGGCCTCATGACGGAGCTGAACCCGGATTACTTCCGGGATGCGGTGGGGTACCTGGAGGCGGAGGAGGAGAAGATCGAAGCGCCGACGCTCTTCGACCTGATGGAAGCCATGTAGGAGGGAACGGATGCCGGTCAGCAGGAAAAAGCATCATGGCAGCGGGAAGAAGCCGACGGGGACACCGAAAGCGCCTGTGCTGCTGTTTGGCGGACATATCGGAAAACTTCCGCCGGAGCTGCAGACGGCCATCCGGGAGAAGCTCACCGCCCGGGAGCGGGAGTTGCTGGAAAAGAGCTTCATCCGGACGGAGATCGCGGGCAGCGCCGCAGGATCAAAAGAGATTGCGGCGCTGCTCTGGTGCGTCAGCCTGCGGATCGCTTATGACCGGCTGGGGGCGGACGTGCCGCAGCTGGCCATGATGACGCAGCTGGCGGACGAATACCTGGAGGACGTCCGGGACGGGCGGCTGACGACGGAGAACATTAGGACCTCGCTGCTGACGGACGGGCTTGATCTGAGCGGGATGTTTGGAGGCCTGAATGGCAAACAGGAAAAAACTCTGTGACCGATACTGCCGGCCCTGCATCTATTTCAACCTGCAGAGCCGGAGCTGCGATTTCATGTATATCACCTTTCAGCGGAGAGGCTGCCCGCCAGGGCGGGGCTGCATCCGGCGGAAAAAAAGAGGGAAGAGCAAATGATGGAGCGCAAGAAGAGGAACGTCGAAGAGATCCAGGAACAGCATGCGGGCAGCCGGCAGATCTGCAGCCTGTGCTCCCGGACATGGTACGGCTCCCTCGTCGGTCCCTGTCCGGAGCGGGAGGGCCGGAAGGTATGCATGTACTGCTGCCGGATGTGCGGGCACAGCTATTTGAGCCGCCTGGGGGGCTGGGCCTGCCGCCTGAAGGATCAGGAGCGGGAAAAGGTGCTTGCGGCGAAAAAGACGGGGAAGAGGATCCCTGCCGGGCAGGAGAGACCTCGCAGCGACGACGAAGGAGGGCTGACGGCGTGAAGATGATCGAGCGGTGGATGATCCGGCGGCTGAAGAAGATGTGCAGGGAGAGAAGCTGCTGCGACGCACGCTGTCCCTACTTCCGGGCGGGGCATCACATCATTCCCTGCAAGATCGGGATGCCCTGGAGCTGGCAGACGGAAGCCCATGACCGCAAATGAGCGGGCCATCGTGGCCCTGGAGGCTGAGGCCCGGCGGCGGGGCCTCAGCTACGGGTATCTGGTGTGGATCCTGGACGCGGACGAGGTGCAGCAGATCATCCAGTCGCCCATCTGGGCAAAGCGGCGGAAGAAGCTGACGGCGACGCTGCGGGGCGAAAAAACGCGCCGGGGCATCCGTGCGGCATCCCTGAAGAAGACGGAGCGCAGAAAGGTACTCCGACTCTGTGAGGCGGAAGAGCATGCCGACGCCGTCCGGGAATATCTCCTTACTTCCGACGACGCGGCGAAGGAGATCGCCCAGCGGCACCACATCAGCACCTCCACGCTGTACCGCAGCGCCCGGCGGATCTATGAACAGCTGCATTTGAAATAGGCGCAGGAAGCGAAAAACGCTGACTGCGGCTGTTTTCTGCCCCGGCAGGACCGGGACGGAAAAGAGCCGCAGAGCAGAGATACATTTATAATCGCGTGCGCGTGCGCGCGATTGCGGGCTTGTAGGGAATCATAACTAATGGACAGGTGGCAATTATGCGAGGAGAGTACCGGGGCAGATTCTTCCTGCGGCGGCGGATCTGGCGCTGCGGCGATTACATGGAGGTGGAGACATACCCGGTTTTTCAGCGGCCGGGTGTGCGGCGGGCCAAGTGCAGGCCGACGAGGGAGGCCCAGCGCCGATTAAACCAGCGGGATGCGGAGCTGCGCTTCCTGCGGACGGCAAGGCTGAATTTCACGGACGGGGACTATGAGATCGATATGACGTTTGCCAGGGCTGCGGAAGAAGCGGAAGCCAGACAGGCACTGCGGGCATATCTCCGGAAGCTGCGGACGATCTATCGGGCGGCAGAGAGCGAGCTGAAGTACATGTATACGCTGGAGCGGGGAAAGAAATCCGGGAGGACACATTTCCACATGATCCTCAACCGGGGACCGCTGAGCCGGGACGAGCTGGAGGAGCTCTGGCCCCACGGATGGCGCAACGCCCGGCGGCTGGACTTCGATGAAACCGGGCTCTGCGGTCTCAGCACCTACATAGCCAAGCAGGGTAAGGCGAGGAAGCCGGAGGAGATGGGAAAGCGGCGGTGGAGCTGCTCGAAGAATCTCATCCGTCCGCAGCCGGAGATATGCGACGCAGCGGTGGCCATGCCGGAGCTGGAGCGGCTGGTGGACGCCATCGACCGGCGCATGGCGGATGAAGACGTGCGGCAGGATTACCCCGGCTGGGAGCTGGTGGACGCCGAGGCGGTGAGGAACGCCGTCAACAGGGGCATGTATGTGCGCCTCAGCATCTGCCGCCTGGAACGGTGGCGGGGGCGGCGGCCCGTGGCGCGGTATTCGGTGGCGGATATCGGGGATGAATGGTAACAGGGACAGCGGCAGAGGGCATCTGCCGCCGATGAGACGTTGACGGGAGCGGGAATTTCGAGGGAGATTCCTGCATTTTTTATGCACAAATCGCAGGAAACCCGGCAAAAAGGAAAAAGTTGACACACTCGGATGAAAAAACGGGTGTATACAGGAAGTATAGATGCTCGGGGAGGCACGGGACAGTGGGTGGGAGCAACAATCGAGGCCCGGAGGACATGACGCTGGAGGAGCTTGAGCGGGCGCTTAAGCCCCAGCAGCGGAGCTTTGTCATGGAGCTGCTGCAGAACGGCGGGAACGGCACGGCGGCAGCCATCAAGGCGGGATACAGTCCGAAGAGCGCAGCGGCCCAGGCGACGCGCCTGTTAAAAAATGCAAAGGTCGTTGCGTACAGGCGGGCATGCGCGCGACAGATTTATAGCCAACTGGGACTGACGCCCCAGGCCATCGGGCTGCATCTGTACGAGATCTTCCAGCGGTGCATGGAGGCGAAGCCCCACATGAGCTGGGACACGGACGAACACGCCTATGTCCCGGACGGGAGCTGGCAGTTCGACGCCCGCGGCGCCATCAAGGCACTGGATATGCTGCTGCGTCTGCCGGGAGACACGGGCAAGCTGCCGCCAAAGCCCATGACCCTGGCGGAGAAAAAGAAGCGCATGGAGGCCCTGTTGAGCGCCGCCATGGAGGGAGACGATGGCGCAGATCGACGATGACCTGTCCCTGCTGGAATGGTGGGAGCAGCTGCGGGAGACGAACAACGCCGCCTTTCTGCCGCTCTTTTTCGACGAGCATAAATATCTGGTGCTGTGCGGGGGCGGCGGCAGCGGCAAGAGCATCTTCGCCGGACGGAAGGTGCTGGAGCGCCTCACCACGGAGCCGGGACACCGCTGGCTGGTGTGCCGGAAGGTGGCGCGGACGCTGCGGGACAGCTGCTTTGCCCAACTGCGGGGCCAGATCGCGAAATACTACCCGGAGGCCATGGCCAGGGTGAACCTGAGCGATATGCGCATCCGCTTCCGCAACGGTTCGGAGATCCTCTTCGCCGGCTTGGACGACGTGGAGAAGCTGAAATCCATCTACGATATCACGGGCATCTGGATCGAAGAGGCCAGCGAGATCACGGAGGGGGACCTGAATCAGCTGTCCATCCGTCTCCGCGGCGAAACGGCATACTACAAGCAGATCATCCTCAGTTTCAACCCGATCAGCATCACGCACTGGCTCAAGGGGAGATTCTTCGACCGGACGGATCCAGAAGCCATGACGCACCGGAGCACCTACCGGGACAACCGTTTCCTCCCGGAGGAGGACCGGCAGACGCTGGAAGCCTTTCGGGAGATCGACCCGTATTACTACCAGGTCTATTGCCTGGGGGAGTGGGGCGTCACCGGGAAGACGGTCTTTGATGGGCAGGCGGTATCCGAGCGGCTGAGCAGGATCCCGCCGCCGGTGAAGCGGGGATTCTGGGAATACCGGGAGGACGGCAGCCTGAAGGACATCCGCTGGACGGAGGACAAGGCCGGGCCGGTGCTGATCTTCCGGGAACCGGAGGAGGGGCGGCCCTATGTGATCGGGGGCGACACCTCCGGCGAGGGAAGCGATTTCTTCGTGGCCCAGGTGCTGGACAACGTGACCGGGGAGCAGGTGGCGGTGCTGCGCCATCAGTATGACGAAGACACCTACGCCAAGCAGGTCTATTGCCTGGGAAAGCACTACAACGACGCCCTGGTGGGCATCGAGGCCAACTTCTCCAGCTTCCCCATAAAGCGGCTGGAGCAGCTGGGATATCGCAATCAGTATGTCCGGGAACAGGAGGACACCTATACCGGCGCTGTCAGCCGGAGCTTCGGATTCCGGACCACCACCGTAACGCGGCCGGTGATCATCGGGGAGCTGGTGGAGGCCATGCGGAGCGGGATCAACACCGTCAACGACCGGACCACGCTGGAGGAGATGCTGACCTTCGTCCGCAGCGAGAAGCTGCGCGCCGAGGCGGAGCCCGGTGCCCATGACGACTGTGTTCTGGCCCTGGCCATCGCTTGGCACATCCGCCATCAGCAGCGCATGACGGTGACGGCAAAAGCGGCGGAAAAGAAAGCCAGGTGGACGGAGGATATGTGGGAGGACTACTACGGAGCCGACGCGGAGACGCGGAGGTACCTGATCGAGAAATGGGGGGAACCACAGCGGTGAACGAACGCAGAATGGAAAAGCTTTCTGCGATCCAGAAGCACAATAACCTGAACGAGGTTTACAGGTACAAAGACCGCGGGCCAGGGAACGCCTGGCACAAGTACCTGATCAAGGGGGCGGATACAAGCGGCGCAGTTGTAATCGTATTCCAGGAGGGGCCGCGCTATGAGCCCGGCAGTACCACCGGCGTGCTGGACTGCGACCTCCTGGAGATCGTCAGGGACCGGCTTAAGTGCTTTCAGGAGGGCGACTATAGGTGCAGGGAAAATGCCATCGCGCTTACGCACATCGAGGAAGCCCTTCTGTGGATGAACAAGCGGGTGGAAGATCGCGCCGAACGGAATGTGCTGGGGACATACAACCAATGAGCCGGAGTAAAGTGATAGAAGTCGCCAGGGGAGAGCTGGGCGTGACGGAGTTCCCGGCTGGGTCGAACTGCGTGAAATACTGGCCGGATTATACCGGGATAGGACCGTCCATGCAGGGCCAGCCGTGGTGTGTGTGCTTCCTCTGGTGGTGCTTCTGGAAAGCCGGGGAATCGACCGCGTTCTTCGGCGGGGCGCAGACGGCTTCCTGCGGGACGCTGCTGCGCTGGTACAAGGAGCAGGGCCTGACGGTTCCCGTGGAGCAGGTGCAGGTAGGGGACATTGTGATCCTGGATTTTTCCGGGCGACAAAAAGATACCCAGCATTGCGGTCTGGTGGTGGATGCCTATTGGCACTTTGATGCTAGGTATATCACGACCATTGAAGGAAACACATCACCCTCTGACGGTTCACAGTCGAATGGCGGTATGGTATGCGAAAAAAGAAGATTCCCTTACCAAATCGTTGCCGTCTGCCGTCCGCAGTACAAGCTGGAGCAGGAGATCGTGGACGATGTGACCGGGCATTGGGCGGAGAAAGCGATCCGCCAGTGCATGGAGTGGGGGCTGCTGAAGGGTTATCCGGACGGGAGCTTTCAGCCAGACAAACCGGTGACCAGGGCGGAGCTCGCTGTGGTGCTCAGCAGGATGGAGGGAAAGCATGATTGATACTGCGAAGCTGGATTACTGGAAGGATTGGCTGGGGCGAAACGAATCCGCCTTGGGGGAAGAACCCCGGAAGATGGATGAGCGGGAAGAGCTTTACCGGGGAGAAGTGCGGGATATCGAGCCGCTGACGCCCAGAGATACGAAGCGGAGCGGGAAGAAACGGAAGACCGCCCACCTGCGGAACATCATCGCGGAGAACATCGAATCCGAGGTTTCCAGCAACATCCCGCAGCCGAAGGTCACCGCCCGGCGGAAGAGCGATGAATGGCGGGCGAAGATCCTGGAGGACATGCTCCGCAACGAGCTGGACCGCCTGCCCATGGAGACCATCAACGATCTCATGGAGAGGACGATCCCCATCCAGGGAGGAGCCTACTGGCTGGTGGAATGGGACAATTCCAAGCGGACGCATTCCAGCATCGGGGACGTTACGGTGAGCATGCTGCACCCGAAGCAGGTGGTGCCCCAGGATGGGGTATTTACCTCCGTGGAGGATATGGACGCCATTGTGCTGAAGCTGCCCCAGACGAAAGCCTATATCAAGCGCGTCTACGGCAAGGACGTGAGCGAAGGGGAGGAAGCACCGGAGGCCAGGACCCTGGACAGCGACGCGGACGCGGCGGAGGACATGGTGACGCAGTATGTCGCCTATTTCCGCAATGAGCGGGGCGGTATCGGGAAATTCTCCTGGGTAGGGGACACGGTACTGGAAGACCTGGAGGACTTTGAGGTCCGGCGCATGCGCAAATGCGAGGCTTGCGGGGAAATCATCGCGGATCCGGACGCAAAGGCCTGCCCCGTATGCGGCGCAGAGGCGATCACGGAAGGCGATGAAGAGCAGGAGCTGATCTACGAAGGCTTTACGACCAACAACGGGACCGAGATTCCCGGTGCGGTACCGATCGAGAGCATTGGCGCACCCGTCCGTCAGCCCACACGGCTGCCCTATTACAAGCCGGACGTCTTCCCGGTGTTCCTCCAGAAGAACGTGTCCGTCTTTGGGCGGCTGCTGGGGGACAGCGATGTGGACAAGATCAGCGACCAGCAGAATACCGTCAATCGGATGGAGACCAAGATCATCGACCGCTTTGTGAAGGCCGGAACGCGGATCACCCTGCCGGACCGGGCGGATTTCCGGGTGGACCCGGAGGACGGGGAGAAGTGGTATATCGGCAACGCCGCGGACGCCAGCATGATCGGAGTCTATCAGTTTTCCGGAGACCTTCGGCAGGAAATGCAGTATCTCACCCAGGTCTACGAGGAAGCCCGACAGGCCCTTGGGATCACAGACAGCTTCCAGGGCCGACGCGATCCCACGGCGCAGAGCGGGGTAGCCCGGCAGTTTGCCGCGGCGCAGAGCGCGGGGCGGCTGGAATCCAAGCGCGTGCTGAAGGAAGCGGCCTATGCCGAACTCTTCAAACGGATCACGATGCTGAAGGTAGCCTATGCCGACGAGCCGAGGCCCGTGGTGGCCACGGACAACCGGGGGAGCGCCCAATATGAGGAGTTCAACCGCTACGACTTCTATGAGCAGGATCCCCAGACCGGAGAGTGGCACTGCATCCTGGACGACGACCGCTTCCTTTTCAGCTGCGACACCTCGGCGACGCTGGCCAACAACCGGGAGCAAATGTGGCAGGACGCCAGCCAGATGCTTTCCATGGGCGCTTTCGGACAGCCCGGGGAGCTCGAAACCCTGATCCTGTACTGGACGAAGCTGGAGCTGCTTCACTATCCGGGAGCCGGCGACACCAAGGAATACCTGGAGAAGAAAAAAACAGAACAGGATCAGCTCATGCAGCTGCAGCAGGCGCTGCAGCAGGCCATGGCAGAGAATCAGCAGATGAAGCAGCTGCTTCAGCAGCAGACCGCGCCGGGGCAGTTCCCCCCGCAGCAGGGAATGCCTGAAGGTGCGCCGGCGGAAGCGGGAATGGGGATCCTGGAGGCCGTGGACGCCCAGGCAAAGGAAGCGGCCATGAGAGATGCCCAGGCCATGGCGGCGGAAAGGCAACAGATGCAGTAAGTGACGATCACCGCCGGAAACGGCGGTGATATTCGCGGAGAGCGCGCAACAATCTATTCTCTGGTCCGGAGCTTAGGACAAAAGTCAAAGCCCCCTGCGAGGCAGGGAGAACATGGGAAAGGAGGACGACCCATGAAGAAGGAAGGCTATGCCGGCAAGGTCCAGAACGCCGGCGCTCAGGTCGTGAAAGCGCCTGCTCAGTCCCAGAAGAAAGGGAACGGGAAGGTGACAACGGGCAGCGATCTCCGCACGGGGAAAGGCAAGTGATTCCTTGTTTGCCGGATTCCGGCGCAGCGCCGCGAGCGGCCCTGCTTGAACATTCCGGCAAAAACGTCATCTTCAAAACGAAAGGCAAGCTTTCGTTTTGACAGAATGAGAGAACGCATTGGATAGCGTACCATCTATTCGCAGAGAACGCGCTAAAATCTATTCCCCCTGCCAGGGCATAAAGGCAAAGGAGATAAACATGGAAGAGAATCAGGAACAGCAGGAACTGGAACAGACCACAGAAGGAGCTCAGACCGAAGGAAACAGCCAGCCGGAAGGCGAGGCCGGGACGCCGGAAAAGCAGGAATCCGCCGATTCCGCCGAATACGCTGACAGCCGCGAACAGCAAAAACAGCAGAGCAGGCAGGAAAACGCACGGCAGGCCGAAGGCCGCAGGATCCGGGAGCGGGAGCAGAGAGCTTATGATGCGGCTTATCGGCAGGCTCGGAACGATATGAGCGACCTGCTCCGCAGCATCGGCATCAAGAATCCGCAGACGGGCGGTATCGTCAACTCCGTGGAAGAGATGGAAGACTTCGCAAAGAAGCTCCGGGAGAAACGGGGAAAGGAAGGCCGCCTCAACGAGGATGATATCCGCCGGATCGTTCGGGAGACCGAACGGGAGAGCAGGCGGCAGCAGACGCAGCAGAGCGAGCCTCAGGGGAAAAATCCCGTGGTCGAAATGGAGCTGGCCGAGATCCGGGCCATGGACCCGGAGATGAAAGACCTGGGGGCCATCCTGAACAGCGAGGCCGGAGACAGATTCCGGCAATACGTCGACAGGGGCTTTACATTCCTGGAGGCATACAAGCTGGCGGCAGAGGACCGACTGAGAAAGATCAGCGGCAACCGTGAGCGTGCGAGACAGGGAGGTAAGGAGCACCTGGCCTCCACCGTCACCCGGGGGAAGGGCGGAATCTCCGTGCCCCCGGAGGTGATGGCGCAGTTCCGGGCATTGCTTCCTGATGCGACGGACGAAGACATCCGCAAGTTTTACGCCGCAGATCAGAAGCGCCTGGGGAAGTAGTTCCGGGCGAAGCGGCAGGAAGGACCAACGAAGATGGACGAATACCCTTACAGCAACGGAGCAAACGTGCGCCGGATCGGCCAGGAACCCGAACCGAGGGAACAGTCTCCCCTCGACAGACGGGTGATGCCGGGGGAAATGCGCGCGCAGCTGGCCGCGATCCGGGAACTCCACCCGGAAATGACGGATCTGGGAACCATCCTGCAGAGCGAGCTCGGAAGCGATTTCCGTGAATTCGTAAGACAGGGCATGGATTACGTGGACGCATATACGCTGGCGGCAAGAAACTGGATGCACAGAATCAGCGGCGACCACGAGCGGACCCGGCAGGGAGAAAGGGCGCCGGCGCCCCCCTCTGCCGGAAGAGAAAACCCCGTGCCTCCGGGCGTGCTGGCGCAGTTCCGCAACATGGCGCCTGACGCGGCAGAAGAAGACATCCGGAATTATTACGCAGCCGATCAGGCCCGCATGGGCAGATGAACCCGGGCGGATCGGCAGGAAGGACCAAAGAGCAATGAGAGGTTTTATTCCTTATCAGAACGAAGACGGGCGGGTGCCCCCCTGGGAGTATCTGCCCTGCGGCGCGATCACGCCGAAGCTGGGCATGGCGCTTTACCAGTCCAGCGGCAATCTGGCGATCGCCACGGGCACCACGAAGCCCACCTACATCTCCATGGTGGAGAAGAGCGCCGCCTGCACGGCGGGCGATCTGATCCCGGTCATCAAGGTACAGCCGGATCAGATTTTCGAGTGCACCAATTCCGCCAGTCTGAGCGGTGTTCCCATCGGCAGCAAGGTGACGCTCCATGCTTCCAACGGCCTGCAGATCACCGGCACCACCAGCTCCGGCGTGGCCAGCATCGTCGCCAAGGACGGCGACGCCAGCGGCAGCCGCTGCCTGGTGAGATTCGACTAATCGAGGAAGGAGGACAAAACAATGGCAGCAAACATCACGTTTTCCGAAGGCTCCGGCGTCAACAACAGCATCTACGGCAATTCCCAGAGCCCCGTTCGGATGATCATCGAGAAGAGGGGCGAAGCCTTCGAGCAGGAATCCATCGTCAAGCAGATCTTCAAGATGGACAAGTCCGAGCACTGGTCAGAGAAATACACGGGCCTGACCGGCATGAGCGGCTTCCAGGCCGTTGGTGAAAACGGCGCGTATCCCACCGACGGCCAGGAAGAAGGCTACAGCACGGTGCTGGCGGCCGTCACCTGGAAGGACAGCTTCTCCCTGAGCCGCGAGATGATCGAGGACACGAAGAGCCTGGATCTGCGTCAGAAGCCCATGGGCTTCGTTACCGCCTACTACCGCACCAGAGAGAAGTTCGGCGCGGCCCTGATCGGAGGCGCCATCAAGGGAGATGCCAGCCTGAGCTTTGCGAGCAATCATTTCTCCCTCAAGACCGCCGACGGGCAGAACCTGTTTTACTCCGCACATCCGAACAAGATCGCCGGAGACGCCCAGTGCAACCTTTTCTCCGACGCTTTCAGCTCGGATGCCCTGGGCATGCTGGAGGTCAAGATGCAGAACACCCGCGGGGACAACGACGAGATCCTGGACGTAGCTCCGGATACCATCCTGATCCCCAACCAGCACGCCCTGAAGAAGGCTGTCTTTGCCGCCGTGGGCGCGGACAAGGACCCGGAGACCGCCAACAACGGCTTCAACTATCAGTTTGGCCGCTGGAATATCATCGTCTGGCCCTACCTCAACCAGTTCATCACCTCCGGCACCAGCCCCTGGGTCCTGCTGGACAGCCGCTACAACAAGGACTACGGCAGCCTGATCTGGCTGGACCGGGTGGCCCTGGACGTCAAGTCCACGGTGGACGACAACACGGACGCCAACGTGTGGCGCGGCTACGCCCGCTTCACCGCCGGCTTCCATGACTGGCGCGGCATCGCCTGCGCCGGCGTCAGCGGCGCGACGGACCTGTCCTGATCGGAGGTGTGAGGCATGGCCGGATACACCAAATTCACCAATGTTGAGGTGACCGGGGCGCTCCGCGCCTCCGGCGGCGTGAGCGGCAACGTCACCGGCAAACTGATCGGGCTCCCGACGGGCGTCAGCATTTCCAAAAGCGCCAACTATACGCTGGCGGCCGGAGAAAAGGTCTTCTACATCGGGATCACCCTTGGGGCGGCCAGCAAGACCGTGACGCTGGACCTCGACGAAGGCGCGGTCTGCATCGTCGTGAACGAAGGCGGGACCAACGCCTTTACCTGCAAGAACGTCTCCGGAGACAGCGGCACCAGCATCGCGGCGGGCAAGGCATATCTCGTGAGAGCCAGCAAGACCGCCAACAGCACCAAGTTCACCCTGCTGAACGACGGGACCTGATAAGGAGGCGGCGTTATGAAAAAGTTTCTCAGAGCGGCGGGGATTCGAGCGCTGAGGACCGTGGCACAGACGGCGGTGGCCGTCATCGGCACCAGCGCGCTCCTCAGTGACGTGAACTGGGTCGCCGTTGCCTCTGCGTCGGTACTGGCGGGAATCCTGAGCCTTCTGACATCGGTGGCCACGGGACTTCCGGAAGCTGGAGGCCGGGGAGGCGACATCTGATGGAATGGACCGTTGTGGTGGTGCTGATCGCATTGGTGGGGCTCATCGTCAGCGTCCTGACGCCTGCGATCAAACTGAATACCAGCGTCACGAAGCTGAGTACTCTGGTAGACAGCCTCAACAGCAAGCTCAGCTCCATGGAGAGCAACAACAGCGAAGCACACAGGCGCATTTGGAGTGAGCTGGATGGCCACCGTGCGACAATCAACGAACACGAGACCAGGATCACCGTACTGGAAATGCACCAGGAATAAAGCTGTCAACGAAAGGGAGGCGGGGAAGGAATCCCGCCTCCCTTTTGCAGTATATCGGATAAGGAGGCGACGAAATGCCGAAGCCGACGGAGAAGAAGCTGAAGGAGATCGAGGACGAGCGCAAGAAACAGAAGGAAGAGGAAGAGCGCAAGAAGAAGGAAGAAGAGCGCAAGAAAAAAGAAGAACAGGAGAAGAAAGAGCGGGAGCAGCAGGAACGGAACGCAAAGAGCGCCGGGGAGGCCATGGACCTGGTGAAGAGCTTCTCCAATGCGGGAACACCCGGCGGTGGCGCTGCCAGGAACGGCGGGAGCAAATCCGGGAGCGGAGCAGGCACCCAGACCGGGAGCGGGATTGCAGGCAGCGGCAAGACCGGATCCGGGGAAACAGGCGCCACCGGGAGCAGTGACGGGAGCAAATCCACGAGCGGGACCACCCCGTCCTTTGTGCAGGCATATCGCCAGACGATGCCTCTGGTGCGGGGGAACGCCACCGCGAACCTGGTCAAGGGGATGGAGGAACGTCTGCAGCGGAGAAAAGCGGCGGAGACACCGACAATTCGCACAGAATTGGCGCCCCTTCCGCAGCGGTCAGAGAACCGTGAGGAACCGGAAACACTCACGCTGCCGGACCTGCACGAAAGCGAAGCCCGCAGAGATCGCAGGGCCGGGAGCGCCAACGGACTCCCACCGGGAATTGTGCTGCTTCCCGGGGATCCGAATGATAAGTCCAAACCGGTAAAGCTGCCGGGAAATCCGAAAGAAAAACCGACCCTTACGCTTCTGAGCAAGCCGAACCTTCCCGAACTGCCCGATGACAATGGTGGGAGCGGCAACGACGACCGGAACGCCAGGAGCGCCGGGGAAGTTATGGATATGGTCCGGGGGATGGGCGAAATCGCATTGTCCCTCCGAGAAAAGGACGAAGCTCCGACCAAAACCTACGGCCAGAGCGAGCATTCCGGGAGCGGGCTCAGTCTACCTTCTTTGGATGAAGACGACGATACCGCCGGAACGCCCGGACGGTATGCCCTGACGCCGGAGCTGGAGGCGGAGTATCAGCGGCGGAGCCGCGGGGAAGTCGGGCCCAATACAGCGCCGAACGCCTATCAGCAGTACATGATGGAGCAGGAGAACCGGCGGAGTGAGGAGGCAGCCCAGGCGCGGGAGAACACGCCCAGCGGGTGGAAAGGCGTCGGCAACACGCTGGGCGGCATGGCAGCCGGATTTATGTCCGGCGTGGGGAATCCGCTGTACGTCATGGCGCGGATCATGGAAATCCCGGACGATATCCTTTATGCCATTACGAAGAATGAAAGATTCAATCTGGACAGGGAACCCGGACTGCGGGACAGCGCAGCCCTGAAAGCATCCGATTCCTTCAAAGAGGAAGCGGAGAAGGCTTCCGAAAAGGCCGGCGTCGCAGGGAAAATGCTGATCTCCGGCGCGGAAGCAGCGGGGAACATGATGTCTTCCGCCGGGATCTACGGGCAGGCACTCGGCTCGATATCGAACGCCGGCGGAGCTGCCAGGCTCGCGGAGATCGCGGACAGCAGCCCGCTGCTGACCTCAGCCGCGAGCCGCCGGGGCGCGAAAATGGCCCTGGATATCCTCAGCAATCCCGGAAACTTCGGAATCTCTTTGGGGAGCGGCGTGAGCAGCTACTCCGACGCTCTGGCCAGAGGGGCGACCCTTGAACAGGCCGCTGCAAACGGAATCTACAAGGGCCTGCTGGAATACCTCAGCAACAAGAGCTTCAACGGGACCCCGTTCGAAGACGTACCCGGTGAAAAAGGCTATGTTACGCAGCTGGTGGAGCATCTGGCGGACAAGATCGGCGCCAGCGATATCCTCACCGCCTTTAACCAGAGCACGGGCGGAAAGGTAGTCAACTGGCTCTTTGACAAGGCGGGCGAGGGCATGGAAGAGGTCATCACCGGCTTCGGCGAACCCTTGATCGACAGGCTCACCTTTGACAGAAACGCGGACCTTGCCACGGTGGATGAACTGTCGGATGAGTTCTTCGGCGGCGTGCTGCTGAGCCTGCTGCTGAGCGGCGGAGACTTCCTGGCCGGCGGGAACAAGACGAGGGTCACCGAGCGCGAGGTGATGGAGAGCCTTGTGGAGAAGGGCATATCTCCGGAGACCGCAAGGAAGTACGCGGGAAAAGTGGCCGAGGCTGCGACAGCAGCGATCGAGGCCGGCAATGCCGAGGCGCGGGGAGAACTGGCCGAGGCGGAAAACTATGAAATGACGCTGCCGACGATAGACCGGGATGCGGTGGATCAGGCGGCACAGGAAGCGGCGCAGCGGGATGCCATGGCGGAGGCGCGGGGGATCCCGGAAATGTCGCTGCCGGCGCTGGCGGAAGAATCGGAAACGATTACGAATCCGATGGTAGAATCACTGCCCTGGGAGGCAGGGAAGACCGCGGCAGACGTCAGGGATGCCAAGCGGGACAGACGGCGGCAGACCGTGCTTGCACAGCAGCGGCAGCGGCAGATGGCGGACGGTACCGCCGAGAGCCTGAGAGACCTGGGCTTCGAGACCGCGGGAGAAGAAGAGACCGTCTATGTCCGGCCGGAGGAACGCTGGGACGCCGATGAGCAGGCCGTGGCCGCTGCGCTGAGAGCGCAGGGGATCGAGCCCACCTTCGTCACCGGGCTTATGCGGAACGGGAACGGGGAAAAGGTCAGCGGCATCCTGGAAGGGGATCGGCTGGCCCTGCAGACAGACAATCGGAGCAGATCCCTGCAGGAACTGGCGGAGGATGCACTGGGCAGGCCTTTGGACATCGGGCGCGAAGGCTTCGACGCTGCCGCCGGCGCTGCCATGCAGAGCAGGACCGAAAACGCCAGGAGACCGGCAAAAAAAGAAACCGCCCGCGCGCAGGCGACGAGAGCCAGCGCGGAGGCGGCAGGAGCATCCGGGGAAGCGGCAGACAGCGCGGCCCGGCTGTCTTCCATTCTGGGAAGGGATATCCTCTTTTACAGCGAGGATGCGCAGGATGGGAGCTGGACAAACGGCTACACGGCGGATGGGAAGATTTACATCAATGCTGCCGTGCAGGAAAGACCTGTGGTGTGGGTGGTGGCGCATGAACTGACCCACAATGTTGAGAACTCCAAAGCTTATGAGGGCCTGCGGAAAATAGCACAGCAGACCTACGGCGATCGCTGGAGCCAGATGGTCAGGAACCGGGTCGAGAGCTCGGAGAGATCGGCGCAGAAGCTCGGAAACGAAGAGATCGCCCTGACACCGGAGCAGGCAGAGAGGGAACTGACGGCAGATTTCTTTGCCAATCAGCTGCTGACCGATGAAGATGCGATCCGGCAGGTCGTGAAGTACGACGCAACCATGGCCAGGAGGATCGTCAGCTATCTGCGAAACCTTCTGAACAAACTGAAGGGGAAAGAGCCTACTCTGGAATGGGCCATCGACAGATATTCCGCTGCCCTGAAGGAGACCGCGAAGGGCGCGATGGCGCGGGGCGAGGCCAGGGGCGCGAATGCCGGAGAATATGAAATGACTCTGCCCTCGCTTCAGATGGAAGCTGAGCGGGAATTCGGCCTGGAGCTGCCGACAGATGCTCAGTACAGCGCCGAAGACGGTAGCGAGTCAAATGCAGATCAACAGTATGAGGCGGCGCAGAGAGCCTATGAAGGCAAATCACTGGCAAACAGCGAGGACCTTTATTCCTATGATTTCCTTACAAGCCTGCCGGACGTCACGATCGTCAACTTGCCTTCTTTGGCCGATCTGTACGGAAATGACGGAGAATTCGCAAGATCAGATGTTGTTGAAAAAGGGAAGGGCAATGCCGCCCGGCATGGCGAGGAACGCAACGGGAACATCTATGCGAAGAACAAATATACCGGAAGGGAAATCCGAGTCACGTCCGGAGGCATTCGGCATGGTCTCCAGGGAAGTTCTCAGCGTATACTCACGAATGCAAGACTGGGAGCACTGGCGGGAGACCTCATAGAAGAGGCGGTACCGATCAACGGACTTCATCCTGAAACGTCAGACCCAAAGGTGAACGGCACATACGCCATGGCGTCATACGTTCAGGATGAAGCAGGACATGAATATGTGGCGATCCTCACAATTGACCAGCGTAATGAGGAACTCGTCGGTATTGATTTGGTCGATGTCCTCCATTCGATCAACGGGAGATATAGAAATAGTAGCCGGGTAAGCACAAAGCTCCAGGGGTTTAACCCATCCACGACTACTAAAACGAGTGTAGCAGATTTCTTGAATGTTGTCAACGAATGTTTCCAGAGCATCTTGTCGGATGATGTTTATAATAGACTGAATCCTGGAAGCGCAGAACGGGCAAAGGGGTATTATACCGGCAGAACGCTCTTCAGCGCAGAAAACGAAGGAGACAGCGCGGAGATCATGCTCGGCGGGCGAAAGCTCCTGGGGACCCCTGCGCTGGACAAACTGGGCGTGAAGGTGAGCGGGAGCGTTGGACGGTATGCCAACACGGAGCAGCTGCTTGCGAAGAGCAGGGCAGCGAAGCAGCTCCAGGAAGAGACCAGAAAAGCGGAGAAGCGTCTCCAGGCCACGGAAGCCGAGATGGAATTCGCCAGCGGCATCGCCGCCATGATCTACGATGAGGACGATATTCCGGACCGGCTCCGCAAGGACGTGGTCATGGAGCTGGCGGACTACTACTACGCTGCGGACAGCGCGAACCTGGACACCCTGGGCAAGGTCCGGGCGGACATCAACAAGGGGCTGCGGGATGAAGTGCAGGGGCTGTTGGAGGAAGTGGACTTCCGGCCTATGAGCATGCTCATGCTCAACGAACGGACACCGGAGCGCAGCTTCCGAAGGATGTTCGGAGAGCGGGGGAAGGAGATCTCCGAATGGCTGATCAGCCCGGTCAAGGAGAATGAGGCTGAAAAGATCCGCTGGTACAATAAGCAGATGGACGCCGTGCGGAAATTCCGGGACAGCAGCGGCAAAGAGCGGGAGCTGACCAGGGAGGAAAGCGCCCTCACCATGAAGGTGATCGAGGGGAAGGCGGCAGCGGAGATGATCGCGGACCTGGAAACCAATCCGAAGAACCGGGACGGAAAGCAGACGGCCAAGGAAATCCGGGCCGCAGCGGAGAACATCCGGAAGGGTGAGGATCCCGGCGACGCGGCCAGAGAGTTCAGCTTGGGAGATCGGGAGCGGGACATGGCGGAACGCTATGCCCAGTGGCAGAACACGCTGGAGGAACTCAAAAGCGCCGACAGCACCATCGTCGAGGCCGCAGCGGAGAAGTATTCGGAGCAGTTCGACGACTTCTATGCCGCGATCAATGATTTCCTCGCTGCCCACGGATATGAGCCCATCGGGTATCTGAAGGGCTATGCGCCTCACATGCAGCCGGAAGAGAATCAGAGCGCGCTGATGAAGGCATTTAAGGCGCTCGGTATCAATACCGAGGTCACGGAGCTGCCCACCAACATCGCCGGACTGACCGCAGACTTCAAGCCGAATAAACGGTGGGACCCATACTTCCTGCAGAGGACCGGAGACACGGCGGAATATGATATCGTCAAAGCCTATCAGAGCTATGTGGATTATCTGTCGGACATTCTCTATCATACCGACGACATCATGCGGACCCGCCAGATGAGCAAGTGGCTGCGGCAGACCTACGCTCAGGAAGAGATCCGCAGTCAGTTGGACTGGGTGGAGACCATTCGGGAGGCTCCCACGGAAACCAAGCAGAGATTCCTCCGCGATGAAGGGCAGATCGGGCAATCGACCGTGCTTTCCCCGGCGGACACCGAGGCGGCGCTGGAGGATTATGCGGAAAAGCTCTTCGAGAACATCAAAAACACGACGCAGTATTCCAATCTGGTCATGTGGCTGGACAACTATGCGAATGTCTTGGCCGGGAAGCAATCCTTTGCGGACCGCGGCTGGGAGTACAGTTCAGGCCGAAAGGCCCTTAACTGGGCGAACAGGCTCAACAACGCATTTCAGAAGGCGAACGTGGCCGGAAACCTGAGCAGCGTCCTGAACCAGACGGCGCAGTTGCCCATGATCGCGGCGGAGCTGGGGGAGCGGGACTTCTACCAGGCGCTCGCCGAAGTGGTCACGGGAAAAGCTCGGCAGGGGACTTTTACACAGGATTCGGATTTCCTCACGGCCAAGGCCGGGAAGAATATGCTCTATACGGATAATGCGGACAAGTTCATTGCGGCGTTGTTCACGCCGGCCGGAGTGGCGGACAGCGTTGTCAGCACCGTGGCAGTGCGCGGCGCTTTTAATAAAGCAGTCCGTGAAGGGGCGAGCTATTCGGAAGCCATGAAAAAGGCCGACGCTTTCGGGCAGGCGGTCATGGGATCCAGAGCGAAGGGCTCCCGGCCGCTGGCCTATGAGAGCAAAGGATTCTTCTCAAAGATGCTCCACATGTTCCAAGTGGAGGCCGCCAACAGCTGGGACCACATCGTTACCGACATTCCCAACGAAATCAGGACGATTGCGGAAAACGAAGGGAAGGGCAAGGCTGCGCGCACGCTGGGAGCTCTGGTCATCCGGGCGCTGGTGGGCGCTTTTACCCTGAATAGGTTGACAGAAGAAACCTACGGTGGCACTCCTGCGCCCTTTGACATCCTGGGCTTGACGGCCAACTTCGTAGCCAGCGGCAAAGGACTGAGTACCAACAAATACATCGCCACCATCACGGATGATGTGCTGGAGCAGCTTGGCGCGGGGCGGATCCTGGGCACGGAGCCCATGACAAACGATGATTTCGACCTAGAAAGCGCGGCGGATGATCTGAAATACAACGTCATGAACGACCTGCCTCTGTTTCGGAACTTGGCAGGCTTGATGGGATGGGGAGATCAGACGATGCCCCTGCCCGGCGCGAGCGGAGAGTTTAAGGACTTTGGCAAGGCTGTTGACGCAATGCTCAAGAACGGCGTGGAACCGGGAGAAGTGGAGAACCTGGTGCGGGCGACGCTCGGCGCGGCAAGCCAGTTCATTCCCGGCGGGCGGCAGCTGCGCAAGACGGCGGAAGGCGCGGAGGCGGTCATCCGTGGCGGCAGCTATAAGAACGGGAAGTTCCAGTATCCCGTCGAAGGCATAGCAGACACGGCCCGGGCGCTGCTTTTCGGCAAAAACGCCACCGGCGCGGCACAGGATTTCTGGGCGTCCGGCGGAAAGGCACTCAGCGTCAACAAGACGGAAGCCTATGAGAAGCTGCGCGATGCGGGCATGGATTACGGAGAAGCAAAGGAACTGCTGAACGGTGATTCTGCCAGGATCGAGAAGTGGAATTCCGTGGTCGGGTCGATCCAGGATGAAGACAAGCAGCGGGAAGCCCTGTCCATGTTCATGACCGACGCCCAGACGGCGGCTTTTGAGGCAGGGCGAGAGTTTGACATCAGCCCCGGACGCTGGGTGGACTTTGCCACGCGGCTGGCTACTGAGTATGACGCTGACGGGAACGGCAGATACAAGCAGACAGAAATAACCGCGTGCATCGATGCGACCTGCGACGACCTGACGGATCGCCAGAAGGGCGCCCTGTGGCAGCTCTGGTCAGGGAGCAGCAGCACGAAGAACAATCCCTATGATCAGGATGCCGGCGCTGAAGCACTGGGCCAGAAGTCTTCGGCAGCCATTGAGGCGGCGGACAGGGAGCCGGAAGCGACGCCGCGCCCGGAGGCGACCGGCGGGAGACTTACGGAACGGGGACAGCAGTACCATGACAGCCTGATCAGCGCGGGAATCTCAAAAAGCACCGCCGACACACTGGCCCCGATCCTGGACAGCAGCGACGCCGGCGGCAACAAACAATGGCAGCTCATCATGGACAACGTAAGCGATCCGGATGAGCAGGAAAAGGCCGTCAGGGCCATGATGAACCAGGCGACAGCGCGGAATCTGGACATCGCCGAGAATGCAGGAATCAGCCTGTCCGATTATATCGGCGTCCGTGCGTCCGTCGTGGACCTTGACGGCAACGGGAATGTCAAGCAGTCGGAATACCAGGCGGCTCTGGACGGCTACACCTTCTCGAAAGACCCCGATGAGGACAATTACATGAAGGGAATCATGTGGCAGATCCTCACCGGGAGCGGCAGCACGAAGAATAACCCGTACAGCAAAGAAGCGGGCCAGGTGGTGCTTGACAGCAAGAGCGGGGGCGGCGGAGGCGGATCCGGAAATTATGCTCCAGCGCGGCTGCCGACAATGCGGCTACCGACGCTCTCCATGGAGGACATGGCCGAAGCGAGGAGCGGATTGGAGCTGCCGTCTCTGGAAGAACGGGCGGACGGCTCGGACAACTGGAGCGGGCTTGTGCTGCCGTGGTAAGAATCTGAATAAGGGAAAGGCCCAGGGGCGAACCCTGGGCCTTTCTTATTTGGTGACGGTGAGAATCAGTGATCCGGCATAGAACAATATGCAAGAGTTCTGATTCGCGCCATCTGGCACGCCATGAGGGATTCGAACCCCCGGCCTTCTGGTCCGTAGCCAGACGCTCTATCCAGCTGAGCTAATGGCGCATCTGCCGTTCATTTTCAACAGCTTATGCATCATACCTCTGATCGGCGGAAAATGCAAGAGTTTTTTTCGTGTTTTCCGATTTTTTCTCCCGCCCGAAGAGGAGCGCCCCTTCGGACGGGAGAAAAGACGGTCAGAACATCTCGGCGCTCATCCTGTCGATCTCTCTCGACAGAGCCTCGTAGACGCCGGGGAAGGTGCTCACGGGCAGACCCTGGGAGGCGTTGGGGATGAAGTAGAGCTTGCCGCACTCGGTGCAGGCGCGGCGCACCTGGGCTTCCACCACTTCCTCGGTCCAGCCCTCGTAGTCCACGGTGGCGGAGTCGATGCCGCCCATAAAGGAGATGCGGCCGCCGTACTGCTTGATGAGCTCGGGCACGTTATTGGTGGTCATGACGCCCTGCCAGATGTCGATGCCGATGTCGATCATGTCCTCCACCAGCGTTGCCGCGTAGGAGTCGGAATGATGGACGATCAGTTCTACCCCGTGGGACTTGTAGTAGCCGTAGATCTGCTCATAGGCGGGCTTGATGAACTCGCGCCACATATCCGGGGCCATGAAGGTGGAGGTCTGGCTGCCCCAGTCGTCGTGGTGGAACAGGGCGTCGGGCTTCACGTACTTGCAGAGCTCGGCGGCGTAGTCCAGCTCGAACTGGGTGATCATGTCGATGATCTCGTGCATCTCGTCGGGATACTCGTAGAAATCGATCAGGCAGTTCTGGATTTCCAGCAGATAGTGGCACTGCTCGAAGACGCCGGGGGCGAAGAAGGGCGTCACGTACTGCTCCTTGCGGTCCACCTTCTCGGCCATGGCGATGAAGGGCTCCCACTCCTCGGCGTCGTAGACGACCCGGGGTACCTTCACGTAGTCCTTCCAGTGCTCGATGTCCTTGATGACGATCTTGTCCGGCGTGTGAACGGGGAAGGGACCGGGGGTGCCGACCGGGTAGGATTTGGTGACGCCCCAGGCGTTCACCACATTGAGCTCGCCCAGCTTGGGATTGGGATTGCGGTTGCCGAAGGGGGAGCCGGTGATGATGGCAAAGGGCTCGTATTGATTGACAAAACGGTCCGGATGACCGCCGCGGATGGTTTCAAGAAGATTCTGACGTTTCGTAAGCACAGGGATCCGCTCCTCTCTCATGTTGTTGATGAATCCGCGGTCTGCCGCTGGACCGGCGGCGCCGCGGGCGCTGACGGTTCATCGCGTCTGTGAGAGCCTTTTCAGGTCCATGGTGATATCCTCCTTTTCCTTGCAGACGTCCCGCCGTCGGGATGCCGGACGCGATCCGGCATGGTAAATACATAATAACACCGCCGGCAAAATGCGTCAATTCAATTAAGAATATATATAGACTTCTTTTCCGTTCACGCGGGAGCTCTGGCGCGCCGGTTTTTTCCGGGGAAGCTCCGGCGCGGATTTTTCGGTATCCGTTTTCTGAAAAAACTTGACTTTCCCAAAGCGGTGATTTATAGTCATAAATCATTAAAAGCAAAAGTCTAACGCAGTTTTATGGAAATGGAGTGAAAATCATGAACGCTTACGTAGAACGCGTACTGAAATCCGTTAAGGAAAACAACGGCTCCATGCCGGAGTTTATCCAGACCGTGGAAGAAGTGCTGACTTCGCTGGAGCCTGTTATCGCCCAGCATCCGGAGTATGAGCAGAACGCCATCCTGGAGCGGATGACCGCCCCGGACCGGATGGTGGAATTCCGCGTCACCTGGTGCGACGATCAGGGCAAGCCGCAGGTGAACCGCGGCTGGCGCGTGCAGTTCAACGGCGCCATCGGCCCCTATAAGGGCGGCCTGCGCTTCCATCCCGCCGTTACGGAAGGGACCATGAAGTTCCTGGGCTTCGAGCAGGTGCTGAAGAACTCCCTGACCACCCTCCCCATGGGCGGCGCCAAGGGCGGCAGCGACTTCGATCCCAAGGGCAAGTCCGAAGCCGAGATCATGCGCTTCTGCCAGAGCTTCATGACGGAGCTCTATAAATACGTCGGTCCCGACGTGGACGTGCCCGCCGGCGACATCGGCGTGGGCGGCCGCGAGGTCGGCTATCTCTTCGGCGCCTGGCGGCGGCTCACCGGAACCTTCGCCAACGGCGTCATCACCGGCAAGGGCATCTCCTTCGGCGGCAGCCTGATCCGTCCCGAGGCCACCGGCTACGGCGCGGTGTACTACGCGCAGCGGGTGCTGCAGCATTTCGGCGAGGACCTGAAG
>JAEEGK010003425.1_pt1 | contig 39465 bp, 21 predicted proteins | sample 8958771 | NCBI WGS metagenome assembly JAEEGK01 (sample SAMN16246547, study PRJNA631951) | gut metagenome | biome: gut microbiome; feature: rumen; material: SC-attached | host: Bos | place: Iran: Karaj | collected 2018-10
GCAACAGTCAAAGTACAGGGTAGCAATGAAGGCACAGTTACCGATTTTGATGGTAATTTCAGCGTCAAGGCTTCCTCTAACGCCACTCTGGTTATTTCCTACGTGGGTTACGTAACCCAGCAGGTGCTAGTCGGAGGCAAGAGTAACATCACCGTTACCTTAGTTGAGGACAACACCACGCTGAACGACGTGGTCGTTATCGGTTATGGTGTGCAGAAGAAAAAGCTGGTGACGGGTGCCACTGTTCAGGTAAAGGGTGATGACATCGCCAAGCTGAACACCACCAATGCACTCGAGGCTATGCAGTCAAGCACGCCTGGTGTACAGATTACCCAGTCATCTTCACAGCCAGGTAAGGGATACAAGGTTTACATCCGTGGTATCGGTACTACTGGTAATTCCAAACCTCTTTATGTGATTGATGGTGTTGCTGGTGGTGATCTTGACGGTATCAACCCCAACGACATTGAGAGCATCGACATTTTGAAGGATGCTGCATCATCTGCTATCTATGGTGCCCGTGCTGCTAACGGTGTCATCCTGGTTACTACCAAGCAGGGTAAGGCAGGTAAGATTGAAGTTACCTATAATGGTTCTGTAGGTTGGTCGAACGCCTATAAGCGTCCTCAGCTCCTCAATGCACAGCAGTACATGACTATCATTGATGAGTATAGCTTCAATACTTCTGGTCAAAAGATGGATTGGGCTGGCTTCGTTCCTGCTGACATCCTTACCAAGGTTAATAGTGGTTGGGAAGGTACTGACTGGTGGGGCGCATTCGAAAACAAGAATGCTCTTCAGCAGAATCATTCTGTAACCTTGACTGGTGGTACAGACCGTTCTAAGTTTGCCATGTCTTACACCTATACTGGTAACGAAGGTATTATGGGTGCTGATATGGCTTCTTTCTACAAGCGCCACACCGTTCGTCTCAACAGCGAGCATGTGCTCTTGAAAGCAAAGGACTTCGATGCTATTACCATCGGTGAAAATATCTCTATCGGCTATAACAAGAGTCACGACTTGGCTGAGGATGGTATGTACTGGAGCTATATTCATAGCTTGCTCCAAACTTGTCCTCTCATGCCACAGTATGCTGAAAATGGTGACATCTATTTTTATCAGACTCCTGACGCTGTAGGTAATGTTGTTTATGGTCAAGGCTGGAACTCTTCATTGTTCAGCAACCCATGGGAGAACCTTTCAAAGGGTGGCTTCAACTCTAAGGCGGAGAGCCGTAACGTTAATACCAGTGCTACTGCTTTCATTACCATCCAGCCTATTAAGGGTCTGAGATTCCGTTCTCAGTTCAACTATAGCTGGGGTTCAGGTGCATATCGTAACTATAATGAGCCACGTTCTACTGGTTATGGTAATGCTACATCAATTATTTATAGTGTTAACCAGAGTGCTTGGTTGAATACTAATTTCTCTGTTGAAAATACCCTCACATACGATCTTCCTATTATTGCTGGTCATAAGATTAGCGCCATGGTTGGTCAGAGCTTCCAGAGCACCGCTTGGAGCACAAATGTAGGTGGTTCTAACAAGGTTAATAACGGTGAGCAGCTTGCAACACTGAAGGGTTGGGATTCTGCATACCTGACTAACGTCAAACTGGTTAATGCTACCGATGCTACTCTGACTGGCAAGCCCAATGATGAAGAGTATCTGGCTTCTTGGTTCGGTCGTTTGACATGGGACTGGAATGAGACCTATATGGCTACCTTTACCTTACGTCATGATGGTTCAAGTATCTTCACAGACGGCAAGCGCTGGGGCACCTTCCCCTCTGCATCTGTAGGTTGGGTAGTTACCAATGAGAAGTTTATGGAGAGCACAAAGAGTTGGCTTGACTTCTTCAAGATTCGTGCATCTTGGGGTCAGAACGGTAACTGTTCTATCGATAAGTACCAGTATTTGGCAACCATCGCTCTGTCTGGTGAGGCTTTTGACAGTGGTTACAAGTTTAGCTCTGATATGGCTGCTTCTGTTGCCGGTACTCCTAATGTTGGTGCATACGCTAACATCGTACCTAATCCTGACCTGACTTGGGAAACTTCTGAACAGCTTGACTTTGGTTTTGATGCTCGTTTCCTCAACAGCCGTTTAGGTTTAACCTTCGACTGGTATAAGAAGACTACTAAGGACTGGCTGATTACAGGTCCTCAGATTGCTATCAATGGTACCAATCCTGCAGCCATCAATGGTGGTGACGTAAAGAATACAGGTATTGAGATTGCTCTCTCATGGAATGACAGAGTTAATAAGGACTTCAGCTACAATGCAAGTGTAAACTTGGCTACCAATAAGAACGAAGTAACCCGTATCGCTAATGAGAATCATTATATCAATGGTCCTAGTGGTGTGCTTTCACAGGGTACAGAATACTGCTACCGTGCTGAGGAAGGCAAGCCCATCGGTTATTTCTATGGCATGTCATATAGCGGTATCTGGCAGAATCAGGCACAGATTGATGCTGCTAACGCAGAGTCACTGAAGCGTCATCCTGGACTTGAGAAAGCTACATGGGACGGTGCACAGCCTGGTGACTGCATCTGGGATGACTGGAACGATGATGGTGTAATTACCTATGCAGAGGGTTCTACATGTGACCGTCATGAGATTGGTAATCCTAACCCCGACGTGATGCTGGGTATCAACCTTGGTTTGAACTGGAAGGGTATTGACTTCTCTGTAAACGGTGCTGGTGCATTTGGTCATCAGATCATGCGTTCTTACCGTTCATTCAGTGATGCACCCTATCAGAACTATGATACTTCGATTCTGGATCGTTGGTATGGTGAAGGCACCTCAAACGATCAGCCTCGTATCTCAAGTACAGGTCACCAGAACACGAACTGGGTATCAACTCGTTACATGGAAGATGCTGACTACTTCAAGATTAAGACTATTACGCTGGGTTACGACTTTAAGAATCTTTGGAAGTCTTGCCCATTCCAGCAGCTTCGTCTCTATGTTCAGGCACAAAACCTCCATACATTCACCAAGTACAAGGGCCTCGATCCTGAGGTAGGTAACAATGCTGGTGGTAGTGGCTGGGCATCTGGTATTGACCTGGGTCTTTACCCAAGCGCTCGTACTTATCTGATTGGTGCAAGTATTAAATTCTAATTCGACAATTAAGTTATGAAGAAATATATTTTATCAGCATTAGTTGTTTCGTCAGCAACTTTGTTTACAGCTTGTAACGACATGCTGGATACAGATCCGCGTGTGACTGATCTGACCGCAGCTACTTTCCCTGGTAAGCCTGCCGATGTTGAGGCACTGAATGCGGGTACCTATAGTATTATGAATACGTTAGGTGGCGGAGATCAAAGTGGTATATTAAATAATCCTTTCTACTGGTGGTCGCTCATGTCAGATGACTGCTTCGGTAGTGGTGGTTTGCAAGACAATGTCGCAAAGTCACTGCATCATTTCACAACTGCAAGTGCTAATCAGTATGAACAGGACTTCATCCTCCTCTTTGGTGGTATCTCACGTGCCAACAACCAGATTGAGACCATCGACAATGTGAAATGGACTGACGCTCAGAAGGCTCAGCGTAATCAGCTTCTTGGTGAGGGCTACTTTATGCGTGGTTTCTACACCCTCTTGCTTACCCAGATGTATGGCGATGTACCTCTGATTACTTCTACTACTATTACTGATGCGATGCAGGAAGAGAAAAGTGCAGAGACGGATGTATATCCACAGATTCTCTCTGACTTTGTTTCTGCCAAGAATCTTATGAAGGCAGAACGTGCTAATGGTTCAGGCCATGCTGACAAGTACACTGCTGAAGCATTTATTGCACGTGCATGGATGTTCTGGGCAGGTTTCTATAAAGGAGTTCGTGAGCTTGCTTCTGGAGATGCTTCTATGGATCTTGTAGCTCAGGAGGGTTGCGCAGAAGGTACAAAATTGGCAAAGGCTGATGTTGTTGCCGCACTGAAGGATGTCATTAACAATGGTGGTTACAAGCTTTGCGAGGACTTCCGTTCACTCTGGCAGTATTCTAACAGTTTGCTTTGGGATGAGGCACACGACGGTAAAGGTCATGCATATGAATTCATTGCAGACATGAAACGTGAAAACTGCTTCGACCAGCCTGGTATGGGTAATGGTAACACTGAGGAGATTTTCCAGATTCAGTTTATGAACGCCTCTAACTGGAACATTGGCGGTACATACAACAATCCTCGTATGTATTCAAACTATCTATCTTGCTTCTGGGGACTTCGTAATGGTGCTACCAATGATAATGGTAAGCGTGACAAGACATATCCATTCAACCAGGGTTGGGGTCAGGGTACTCCTTCAAACAACCTGTGGGATGACTGGACAGATGCTGAAAGAACAGGCGGCTATACCGACATTCGTAAACTTGGTACTTTGATTGACCTCGAAAATGAGCTTGCAGCTTATACTTACGAGAAAGACGACTGTGAGGAGTCTGGCTATGGTGTTAAGAAGTATGCCGATGTAAACCTCGATGCTTGTGCTGCAGATAACGATTCTTGGTGGAGTAAGGCTCCTGATTATACCAGCAGCTCGCTTGACAATAAGCAGCAGGGTGACCACTTCGAGGACTACTACCTGATGCGTTATGCTGACGTTCTTCTGATGATGACCGAGCTCACTGGTGATCCTCAGTACATGAACCAAGTGCAGAAGCGTGCTGGTGTTCCTCAGACAGGATACTCTTTGACAGCCGTTCAGAACGAGCGTCGTTGGGAGTTTGCATTAGAAGGTCTTCGTTTCAACGATATGCGTCGTTGGTCTGGAGCAGATGGCCACAGCGAGAGCTCATACGCTGCTAAGGCTCTCCAAGCTCAGAAGGGTAAGCAGATTGTATGCCTTGGTCAGAAGGGAGCTAAGCGCAGTATGGAGCACATGACATGTTCTTGGTCTAAGCGTTATGCCGATACCAAGGGCTTCTTGCCGAAGCCTCAGGCTCAGATTACTCTGATGAACAATAAGATGAAGCAAAACGCAGGCTGGGATGAAAATGCATCTGCGACAGAGTACACATATAAAGTTCTTTATTAAATTTAATTAAGTAAACAATATGAAAAAGATATTATTTTTGCTCGTTGCCGCAGTATGTTCTTTTGCAGCTTGCAATCCTACTCATGAGGATATTGGCAATGCTGGACACATCTCTATCGACGAGCTCATAGCAAAGACAACTGTCACTGTTGACAAGACAGCAGACGGTACGAAGAATGGTAACGTCGTTTACTGCCAGACCTCAGCTCCGGTCAATGCTAAGTGGAATATCGGTGGTAAGGAGTTTATTGGTAACTATGCATGGAAGAAGATGAAGGTTAATTGGAATCAGAATGGTGATTACGTTAAGACTCCATATACCATTGTTCTCACTGCTCTTTGCCCAGACGGAACCCAGCTTAAAGCTGAATTCCCTATCGAATGTGACGATGTCACTAACCCTCTTACAAAGTACTATATCTATGGTGATCCTTCAAAGCCAGAAGAAGCACCATTCAAGCCTGGTGCTTGGGATGCAGCAGCTATGCGTTTCAGCTCTACTGAAGGTGCACACCTGCCCACGATCTCCGATGATATCTACTATGGTCTCAAGACCTTGATTTTTGACGTGTCAGATGTTACTGCTGATTTCGATTTGAAGGTCATGAACGGTTGGTGGAGTAACACCTATTACGATCATGTGAAGTGGACGTCAGGTTTGAATGAACTTCAGATTACTGAGACTATGGCTAAGGAGTGCGCAAAGGGTGGTGAAGGCCGTGACCTCGACCTCATGCTTTACAGCGGTTCTATGACTCTCAACGCTGTTTACTATGAAGAATAGTAGTTTCTGATATGTATAATATGTATAATATTAAAACATCTGTTATAATGAAAAGTTTTTTGAATTATAGTAAGCTCGCAATCGCCATGCTTATTACATCAAGTGTATTTGTGGCTTGTAGCGATGAGATTACCGAAAATTCTGTCGATATCCAATACACAGCGAATACAAGCAATATCAAAAGTGCAGGACAAGCTGTGGATTTAGGCCTCCCAAGTGGAACAAAGTGGGCCAATATGAATGTTGGAGCAACTTCAGAATCTGACAATGGTATTCTCTTCGTTTGGGGTGATATCACTGGAACTCAGCTTCTGGCATCTACACCTACATCATATTTGGATGTGACTTCAGCTACATCTGTATCTGATTTGTTTGATTTGTACAAAGGAGCAGAAGTGAAGGTTGGAACGATTTGTGATACAACAAATATTACTAAGATTGTTGAACCTAAGCTTATTGACTTAACGTTTATAGGTGATACGACTCAATTGGATTCTGCTTCACGAGCTGCAATTGATTATCTGAAGATGACAGCCATTAATGCTTTCGTATTGGCTAAGTTGACTGATGCCGTTGATAAGGGCAATACAGGTTTCCTTGAGGCAACACTTACCAATGAAGACTTTACTCTCATTATTGATTGGGATGGTTCTCAGTTTATTGAGAGATTCCCCAAGCAGAACTCAGCTAAGGATACATTAGACTATTTCAAGAAGTTTGAATACGCAAGTGTTTCAACTTTCGTTTTAGACAAGATGGGTTCTACTGATGTCAATTATTATGAAGCTCCTAAAGCTAATAATTATGATGAAATTAAAGATCAGTTAGGTGTTGTAATGCGTAAAGACTATAAGGGTGGTGATATTGCTGGATCTCCTATTTATAGTATTATTGCAGACGCAAACCATGATCCTGCTACTGCAAATTGGGGCAACAACTGGGTAATGCCAACAACTGCACAAGTCCAGGAGTTGATTGATAACTGCAAGTGGGAGTTTACTGGTAATGGCTATAGAGTGACTTCTAAAAAGGAAGGAAACAATAACAGTATCTTCTTGCCTGCTGCTGGTTATCGCTTCGGAGATAAGTGGTACGGAAACGGAAATGCTGGCTATTATGCTACAGGAGAGATCTTAGGAACTTATCATTTCCCCTCAATGTTAGAGCAGAAGAATGAATCAAAGGGAAGTGTTAGCGGTAATGATAACATGCCAAACATATTGGTTTTCCAGAATGGTAAGTTTGATAATTCTATGGGTATCTACAACAACTTGAGTTCTAGTTTCGGTGTTTCTATCAGACCCGTTGCTAAGTAATGAGACATAGATAATTAATATAAGATGAGGGTGTGTCAAAAAGGAATAGGCACACCCTTATCTTTTTCACTTGTGCGAGAGATTAATATATTATAATTAATTAAACGACGTATATTATTTGGCAGTTTATTAGAAAATGCTTAACTTTGTAGCCAATTAACTGAAGACTGGTTTATAGAATGAATAACAAAAGTAAACTATATAGTGCAATCCTCTATGCAAGCCTGATGGCTTTCATCTCTTTCGTTGTATATATTTTATATATCAATCAAGAGGTGTTCTACACGGCACACGACCGTTCCGAATGTATCTACGGAGCCCCTTTCTTCCAGACGCTTATGTCGAAGCCTTTTGGCCTGATACAATATATGGGAGCCTGGCTTACACAGCTTTTCCATGAGCCCGCCGTAGGTTCAAGCGTGCTGATGGCCATTTGGATAATCATATTCTTTGTGGGTACCAAGGCATTCCGGTTACAGGGAAGTGCCTCAGCGTTGATGCTCTTGCCTGTAGCCTGTCTGCTAACCTCTGTTGTCGATTTAGGTTATTGGATATATATATCCACTATCCGAGGCTATTGGTTCTCGCAGTCGGTAGGCTATCTGGTCATGCTGTTGCTATTGTGGGCAGCACGTTGCACCCCGCGTAAATGGCATCTTGTGTGGTATCTGGCCGCCGTATGTTTCTATCCTGTGCTTGGGTGGTTTGCATTACTTTTCGTATTATGTCTTGCATTGGCTGAGAAACCTACATGGCGTGAGTTTCTGGGTCTATTCCTGCTCATTTTTACCGCCAGTATCTGGCATACGCAGTTATATTCGAATCTAAGATTCGACGATGTCGTGCTGGCAGGCTTGCCTCGTTTCGAAACACCTATGGACTCAAGTCCACGTCTCTCCATTCCGTTCTGGGCTCTTGGCGCGGTCTCTGTATTTATTCCGCTATGTGGTAGCTATCTAGCACGACTGAAGGTCAAGGCAATTATTCCTGTGCTGTGTGCTGTTGCTGGCATCGTATTTACTTGGTCGTTGGTGTTTCAAGATCGGAACTACGTTGATGAGATGCGTATGGTACGCTATGCTGAAAACGACAACTGGAAGGACGTCTTGGCCTTGGCAGAAGCAAACAAAACGCCCACCAGTACGATGATATTCCTTAAGAATGTGGCTCTAATGCACGAAGGTGGCCTTTTTGACCGTTCTTTTAAGTTGGGTAACGATGCAACTGACATCAATAACCCCGATACGCTTCATGTTACTCTTTTGGATATCGCCTCGCCTTTGGTCTATTATAACTACGGCATGATGAATGAAGCCATCCGACTGAATTTCGAAAATGCCATACAGGCAGGCTTTTCGCCCTTCTATCTGAAGATGCTTGCTCGCTGTGCTCTGGCTAAAGGAGATAAACAACTGGTAGAACGTTATACCACGCTGTTGCATCATCTCCCGTTTTACGACAACTGGCAACCAGCTCCCGTTAAAGAAAATATAAAGGAACTTCAGAAATGCTATCCTGATGAGCTAACTGGTGTTGAGAATAGCGAGAGCTATCTTGTCAACGGCATCAGTCTTTGGTATGAATCCGATAGTAAAGTAGCCTCAGAACAGGCATTGCTTTATTCCATGTTGCGTTGTGACTCACGTCGCTTTTGGGCTGCGCTGCGTAACTATGTAAGGTTGCATCTCGATGAGCAATTTCCTTTGCATGCGATGGAGGCTTATATTCTCTTTATTGACAAAGCTCCAGAAGAAAAGCGTATGATGCTTCCTGTCGAGAAGTCTGTTTACGAGCGCTACAAACAGTTCTGGGAAACCTTAGAGGGGTTTGTAAAGTCTGGCACGACACTTGATAAGGTCGGTGAAAAAATGCGTGAAAAATGGGGAGGCACCTACTGGTGGTATAACATCTTCGGAAAAAAACCTATTAATATACGTGGCGGAATTGGTCACGAAGTAGCATCATAAGAAAATATGAAAAAAACTATCTATTCCTATATCTTGTTTCTGGTTGCAGCCATGTTGCTGATGTCTTCATGCACCAGTCATCCTGACGTGCCCTCTTCGTCCAAAGAGGCCAAGTGCCTACCAGCCATCTTCCCAGATTACTGTGATGTTACCGTGCCATGCAATATAGCGCCACTCAACTTCATGCTTCCTGTTGACGAGTACGAAGCGTGTGTGGCACGCCTCACTACACCCGACGGCCAGCAGCAGACATACGGCAGTGGTGTGAAGGTGCAGATACCCGAGTCGGAATGGCACGATATGCTCAATGCCTCGAAGGGCAAGAGCATCAAGGTAGAGGTTTGGGGGCAAAAAGAAAACGAATGGCTGTCGTTTACCTCGTTTGAAATCCGCGTAGCAAAAGAACCCATTGATGAATATCTGTCGTATCGCCTCATCGAACCGTCGTATGTCGCATGGACTTTCATGGAAATTGCCCAGCGTAACCTTACAACGTTTGAAGAGACACAGATATTCAACAACGAGATTACCATGAATAACAAGAAAATAGGCCAGTGTATCAACTGCCACAGTTATCAGAACTATAAGACGGACAATATGCTCTTTCATGTGCGTCTGTCTAATGCAGGAACTGTCATTGTAAACGATGGTAAGGTTTCGAGAGTCAATATGAAGCGCGACTATACTATTTCTGGAGGTGTCTATCCTTCATGGCATCCTACTGCCAAGCTAGTTGCCTTCTCTACTAATAAGACACGTCAGGCCTTCCATACGGAGAATCCCAATAAGATTGAGGTTTACGACTTGGCCAGCGACTTGATTCTATACGATGTAGCGACCGACTCGGTAAGCATTGTCAGCAATGATTCCACGCTTCTGGAAGTGTATCCTACTTGGTCGCCTGATGGTAAATACCTTTATTACTGCAAGTCTGTGCCGCTTCCTGAGGAGATGCGCGACAAGGATATTCGAACCACGTACTCGAAAATACAATACAACCTCTATCGTCGTTCGTTCGACGTGTCTTCGCATGCCTTTGGTGAGGAGGAATTGGTTTACGATGCTGCGTCGTCCGATAAGAGCGTCACGCTCCCGCGTCTTAGCCCCGATGGCTGCTATCTGTTGTTTGCCTTGGGCCAGTATGGCTGTTTCCATAGCAGGCACCGCGATGCTGATATTGTTTGTATTCCGATGGAACAGTATACAGGTACTGGTCTTACCGCAGAAACTGCGTTACCTGTCAACTTAACCCTGCTCAACAGCGATGGCTATTCTGACAGTTATCCAAGTTGGTCAAGTAATGGACATTGGATTATGTGCGCTAGCCGTCGTCTCGACGATAACTATAGTCGTGTCTATTTTGCCTATTTCAATAACGGGAAGGTAGAGAAGGCTTTCCTATTACCTCAGGAAGATCCCGAAATGCATGTCAGCCTTCTGAAGAGCTACAATCGTCCGGAGTTTATGGTTGAACCTGTCAAAATCAGTGTTGAGGAGTTTAGCAGGGTGTTTGACAAGTAGTTAAAAGTTAAGAATTAAAAATTAAGAGTTAAAAAATAAGAGTTAAGAATTAAGAGTAGGGGATGAAGTACCTGCATGGTTTATATACGCTCCTTTTCGGTGTGGCGGTTGTCCTCTTTTGGGGATTAGCCTATCCGCATCATCTGCATTATCAAGAGCAATATCAACTTTTCCTTTTCGACAGCACCTATGTGTGGGAGATTGTAAAGCTGCCTGGTGGTTTGGCTGACCTGCTGGGCCGCTTTTGCACGCAGTTTTTCCTGTTTGCATGGATAGGCGCATTGATGATAGCTGTTCTGCTCTCGCTGATACAGCTCCTAACGCTCAAATTGGTAAAGTGGGGGTGGCTATATGGGTTGACTTTTATGCCTTCGTTCCTGCTATGGCTCTTTCTGCTTGACGAAAATGCCTTGTTGGGTGGCGTCTGGGCCGTCTTGCTTACGCTTCTTGCCATTCATTGCTGCCTGTTAATGCCCCAAGGTTGGGTGCGTCGCATCGCGATATTGGTTGCTATTCCTATTCTATATTGGATGGTAGGCCCCTCATGGAGTGGTAGTCATTATCATCGTTATCCGGCAGCAACGCCATATCTGCTATATGTCGCATGGCTGTCTGCTGTCGTACTACCGCTGATTGTTCATTTCTGCAAGATTCAAGGTTCATGGCTCAAAGCTCAAGGCCTGTCATTCCTTTTAGTGGCAATTGCCCTGGGAACTGTCGTTTGGAAAAGCGCCAATTTCCAAGCTGAGAAGGTGATGCAATATGACTTCATGGCTCGCCATCAGCAATGGAACCGCATACTTGAAACCGTTAACGCTGAAAAACCTAACAACCAGATTGGCGTGACTGTCCAGAATTTGGCTTTGGCGATGCACGGCATGCTTGCCGACCACTTGTTTGAATATAACCAGAACGGTATCTTAGGTCTTTTACCTGATGTGGAGCGCGATGCAACCAGTCCTATGCCTACTGCTGAGGTTTTCTATCAGTTGGGCATGATATATGTCGCTCAACGAACGGTGTTCGAGGCTCAGGAAGCCATTCTTGATTTCCAGAAAAGTGGCCGATGCTACAAGCGATTGGCACAGACCAACCTTATTATCGGTAGCTACGAAGTGGCACGTAAATATCTTACGGCACTACAGAAAACCCTGTTCTATCGTGACTGGGCCAATGAAACATTGCAACTGTTAGGAGATGAAAAGGCCATAGCCAACCATTCCGAATACGGACGTCTACGTCAGTGGGCCTACAAGGATGACTTCTATTTCAGTGACCATGTGACCCCTGAGATGCTCGAAAGCCTCTATTCCCGCAACCCAGACAATCGCATGGCCTATCAATATCTCTTGGCCTACTATATGTTGACGGGTGACCGCAAACGCTTTAATCAATTCATGTCTGCTAAGCAATGAGAAAAATCGTTTATTGTTTATTGTTTGTTGTTTATTGTTTTGCCGCTTGCATAGAAACTGTCAGCGATGCCAAACAGGAGAATGCTCAGCCTAAAATATACCCCGACTACCTCGGTGTCACCATACCTGTGAATATTGCGCCGCTCAACTTTAGCATGGCCGACGAGACGGTAGTTAATTGTCAATGTCAGCGCATCAATGCGGTCATAACGGACCGACATGGGCACATGCTGCACAGTCAAGGCGAAGAATCAGTTGACTTCGATATTGACGACTGGCATGAATTGCTTGGCCAAAATCGTGGTGACTCGCTCAGCGTGACTGTTTCAGCCAAATATGACGACGGTTGGCATACCTATAACCCCTTCTCCATCTACGTAAGTCCGGATAGCATTGACTATGGCATCTGTTACCGTTTGATTGAGCCAGGTTACGAGGTATGGAGCAAGATGGGCATCTACGAACGTGATCTTTCCTCGTTCGATGAGCGTGCGCTAATTGAGAACACCCAATTCGAGGGTTGCGTCAACTGCCACAGTTTCAATCGTGGCAACTCTGCCGATATGAGTCTGCATATTCGTGGCCCACATGGTGCTACGTTATTGCGTCATCATGATGGGCCTCTTGCTGCTTACAATACCAAAACCGATCAGACGCTCGGTTTCTGCGTCTATCCTTACTGGCATCCCTCGGGTCGCTATATTGCCTATTCCACCAATACCACGAGACAGTTGTTCCACAGTTCCGACCCCAACCGCATCGAGGTCTTCGATGAAGCCTCCGATGTTCAAGTATATGACGTTGAAAAGAATGAGTTGATTCTGTCGTCCTTTCTGAAACAGGACTCTATCTATGAAACCTTTCCTGTTTTCTCGGCCGATGGGCGTTCACTCTATTTCTGTGCAGCCCGTGCTCTACCTGAGGATAGTCATCAACTCGATTCCATTCGCTATAATCTTTGCCGCATTGATTTCGATCCTGCGACGGGTACCTTCGGCAGTCGTATAGACACGATAGTTAATGCTGAGGCTATGCACAAGTCGTTATCCTTCCCCCGTCCTTCCTATGATGGGCGTTTCCTTTGCTACACGCTATCCGACTACGGACAGTTCAGTATTTGGCACCATGAGGCTGATCTCTATCTGCTTAATCTTTCTACAGGAGAGAGCTGCCCTATGGATGGCGCCAACTCTGATGATACTGAGTCGTTCCATAATTGGAGCACCAACTCCCGTTGGCTGGTGTTGAGTTCCCGTCGTGACGACGGCCTTTTTACGCGTCCCTATTTCTGCCATGTCGATGCCAATGGAACGGTCAGCAAGGCCTTCATGTTGCCCCAGCGCAATCCGCGCCGTTTCTATCGCGAACGTTTCTTCTCCTTTAATGTGCCCGATTTCGTCATTGCTCCAACCCACTTCGATAGTCATCATGCCAGTCGTATCATTAACGATGACTATCGTAAGGACTTTGGCGTGCGCAAGTGAAAGCACTTGTATAATATCCCCTCTTTTGCCGTCGTGCTACAACAGCAAAAGTATTTGATACATTCGCTGAATCCTATGTCCAGAATTATTCGTAACTTTGCAACCAATAATCATAACTATTCAATAACGATTACGGATAACTGGATATGAAGTGGATTTTTGCCCTCACATTAAGTGTGCTGACGCTACATGCATCAGCGCAAACCTTTCCTTATCAAAACCCCAACCTGTCGGCATTGGAACGTGCCAAGGATTTGTGCTCCCGTTTGACTTTGGAGGAGAAAGCTAAGCTGATGCTGGACGAGAGCCCGGCTATTCCGCGTTTGGGCATCAAGAAGTTCTTCTGGTGGAGCGAGGCACTGCACGGCGCAGCCAACCAAGGTAACGTGACGGTGTTCCCAGAGCCGATTGCTATGGCGTCATCATTCAATCCTGACTTGCTTTATAAATGCTTCGATGTGGCATCGACGGAATTTCGTGCCCAGTACAACGAACGTATGCAGCGTGGCAGTGGTGAGGACGAGAAATTCCATAGTCTTTCCGTGTGGACACCTAATGTAAATATCTTCCGTGACCCTCGATGGGGCAGGGGACAAGAGACGTACGGTGAGGACCCCTACCTGACATCAGTGATGGGCGTGCAGGTGGTGAAGGGCCTTCAGGGGCCTGAGACAGCGAAATATCGTAAGTTATGGGCCTGTGCCAAGCACTATGCCGTGCACAGCGGTCCGGAGTATACACGCCACTCGGCTAATCTGACCAATGTGTCGCCCCGTGATATGTGGGAGACTTATATGCCAGCTTTCAAGTCGTTGGTGCAGGATGCCAAGGTGCGTGAGGTGATGTGTGCCTATCAGCGTCTGGATGACGACCCATGTTGTGGCTCACAACGTTTGTTGCAGACCATTTTGCGCGACGAGTGGGGCTTCAAGTATCTGGTGGTTAGCGACTGCGGTGCTGTCTCCGATTTTTATGAGTCGCACAAGTCATCTACGGGTCCTGTTCATGCTTCAGCCAAGGCAACCATTGCAGGTACCGATGTGGAGTGTGGCTACGGCTATGCCTACCGTAGCATTCCTGAGGCTGTGAAGCGCGGTTTTATTACTGAGGCTGAGGTCGACAAGCACGTCATTCGTCTTTTGGAAGGCCGTTTTGATTTGGGTGAAATGGACGATCCCTCACTGGTAGAGTGGTCTAAGATTCCTTATTCTGCCATGTCTACCAAGGCGTCAGCCAATATCTCACTGGATATGGCGCGTCAGACGATGGTATTGTTGCAGAACAAAAACAACATCCTGCCTCTGAATAAGAAGGAGAAGATTGCCGTGATTGGTCCCAATGCTGACAATACCCCGATGATGTGGGGTAACTATAACGGAACCCCCAATCATACTATTACGATTCTTGATGGTATCAAAGCCAAGACGAAGAAACTGTTCTATGCTGCCGGCTGCGACCTGACCTACGACAAGGTGATGGAGTGCCTGATGGCCTCGCAGTGTAGCTTCGAGGGTAAGAAGGGTATGAAGGGAACATTCTGGAACAATCGCCGTATGGAGGGTAAGCCCGTTACGACGCAATATTACACCGCACCACTTGCTGTTACCACGTTTGGTATGCATAACTTCGCTCCAGGCGTTCAGCTCGAAGACTTCTCGGCCAAGTACGAGACCGTGTTTACACCTAAGGAGGCTGGCGAGTATGTGGTGAATGTGGATGGTTGCGGACATTTCGAACTCTATATCGACGGTGTGCAGAAGTTCCGCCATCACATTTGGCGTACCACACCTAACCGTGTGGCTATTCAGGCTGAGAAAGGCAAGAGTTATAATATTGAGGTACGCTTCTCGCATATCCACACCTATAATGCTAATCTGGCCATCAATATTGCCAAGGAGCATCCTATTGACTACCAAGAGACCATTGCCCAACTGAAGGGCATCAACAAGGTCGTGTTCGTCGGTGGTATTGCTTCCAGCTTGGAAGGCGAGGAGATGCCAGTCGATATTGATGGGTTCAAGGGCGGTGACCGTACTCACATCGAACTGCCAAAGGTGCAGCGCGACTTCCTGAAGGCACTGAAACAGGCTGGCAAGCAAGTTATCTTCGTCAACTGTTCAGGTTCTTGTATTGCCCTGCAGCCTGAGACGGAGACGTGCGATGCTATCCTGCAGGCCTGGTATCCAGGTCAAGAGGGCGGTACGGCTGTGGCCGACGTGCTGTTTGGCGACTATAACCCCAGCGGTAAGCTGCCTGTAACGTTCTATAAGAATAGCAGTCAGTTGCCCGACTATGAGGACTACTCGATGAGGGGGCGCACCTATCGCTACTTTACTGATGCCCTGTTCCCCTTCGGTTATGGTCTGAGCTATACTGATTTCGAAATTAGAAATGAGATATTAGAAATGAGAAATGGTGGTAATGGCACCCTTTCTGTAGAGGTAGCCAATACAGGCAAACGCGACGGCACAGAGATTGTACAGCTTTACATTCGTAATCTGCAGGATCCCGATGGCCCGTTGAAGTCACTACGTGCCTTCCAGCGCGTCAGTGTGAAGGCTGGACAGACAGCGACCGTCAAACTGACACTCGACAACAAGAGTTTCGAGTTCTGGGACCCTGAGACCAACACCATGCGTGTGAAGCCGGGTAAATACGAAATTCTGGTTGGTAACAGTTCGTCAGACAAAGACCTGAAGAAGTTGAGCCTGTCGTTGAATAATTGATTCGAACAATCGAGATATCGATAATTGAGATAAACAACATATTAATTAATTTTTAATCCTAAAATCAACACAATGAAACAAACATTTAAAATTGCTTTCGCTCTCGTGCTGTCTATGTACTGCATGGGTTCATGGGCCCAGTTTGGAGCTCCCGCAGATCCAAACCCCAGTGTTAAACTGAAGGACGCTTACAAGAACTACTTCATGATTGGTGTAGCTCTTAATCAGCGTAATGTGAGTACGCCTGACCAGATTAATCTGGTGAAGGCTGAGTTCAACAGCATCACTGCTGAGAATGACATGAAGCCCGGTGAGATACATCCAAAGGAGGGTGTATGGAACTTCGAGCGTGCTGACAAAATTGCTAACTTCTGCCGTCAGAACGGTATCAAACTGCGTGGCCACTGCCTGTGCTGGCACTCTCAGTTTGCCGATTGGATGTTTACCGACAAGAAGGGTAAGGAAGTAAAGAAAGAGGTGTTCTACCAGCGCCTGCGCGAGCACATCCACACGGTTGTAAACCGTTATAAGGATGTGGTTTACGCTTGGGACGTTGTGAACGAAGCCATGGCCGACGACAATGGTGGTGGTCCACGCTGGGGCCGTTTCGGTGGCCAAGAGCCGAGTCCCTACCGTCAGAGTCGTCACTTTAGACTCTGCGGTGACGAGTTCATTGCCAAGGCATTCCAGTTCGCACGCGAGGCTGATCCCAACGCCCTGTTGTTCTACAACGATTACAGTTGTGTAGACGAAGGCAAGCGCGAGCGTATATATAATATGGTAAAGAAGATGAAGGATGCCGGTGTGCCCATCGATGGTATCGGTATGCAGGGACACTATAATATCTATTTCCCCGACGAGGAGCAGCTCGACAAAGCCATCAGCCGTTTCTCTGAGCTCGTGAAACACATCCACATCACAGAACTCGACCTGCGTACCAACACTGAGAGCGGTGGCCAGCTGATGTTTGCCCGCGGTGAGACCAAACCTCAGGCACCCTACATCGCAACCCTGCAGGAAGACCAATACAACCGTATCTTCAAGATCTTCCGCAAGCATAAGGACGTGATTGACAACGTGACTTTCTGGAACCTCGGCGACAAGGACTCATGGCTCGGTGTGAATAACCATCCGCTGCCTTTCGACGTAAACTATAAGCCGAAGCGCTCTTATTTCGTCATCAAGAACTTCGATGCAGCCATGGATAACATCACACCGAAGGAAGACTTCCGCCCGAACGTGCTGAACCAGCCTGGACAGGAATACCCGATGGTGAATTCCGAAGGCTATGCACGTTTCCGCGTGGTGGCTCCCGATGCCAAGTCAGTGATTGTCAGCCTCGGCCTTGGTGGACGTGGCGGCACCGTACTGCGCAAAGACAAGGACGGCGTATGGGTCGGCACGACGGAAGGTCCGATGGATCCCGGTTTCCACTACTATCATCTCACCATCGACGGTGGCGTGGTGAACGATCCCGGCACTGGCAATTTCTTCGGCTCCTGCCGTTGGGAAAGCGGTATTGAGATTCCCGCTCCCGATCAGGACTTCTACCAGAACCGCATGGACGTAGCACACGGCAACCTGCAACAGGTACTCTTCCCATCGAAGAGCACTGGTGAGGTAAAGCGCGCTTTCGTATATACCCCACCAACATACGGCAAACTCGTGAAAGGCAAGCAGCAGCGCTACCCAGTGCTCTACCTGCAGCACGGTTGGGGTGAGAACGAGACCAGCTGGCCAGTACAAGGTTGTGCAGGTCTGATTATGGACAATCTGATTGCCGAGGGCAAGATCCAACCGTTTATAGTCGTGATGACCTACGGCATGACCAACGACATTAAGTTCGGTGGACTCAACAAGTTCACAGCAGAGGAATTTGAGAAGGTGCTCGTCGATGAACTGGTACCCTATATCGATGCCAACTTCCTGACAAAGGCCGACAAGTGGAACCGTGCGATGGCAGGTTTGTCGATGGGAGGCTTCGAGACGAAGCTCATCACGCTGCGTCGCCCCGAGGTGTTCGGATACTACGGTCTGCTCAGTGGTGGTCAGTACGAGCCCCAGGATATCAAGGACGCTAAGCAAGTGCGCATGATCTTCCAGAGCTGTGGTTCAAAGGAGCGCCCCGAGGCCATCATGGAATCGACAGCCAGACTGAAAGAAGCTGGCTTCAATGCCCACGGATTTGTCTCAGAAGGCACCGCTCATGAGTTCCTGACATGGCGTAGAAGCCTGCGTGAGATGGCTCCTCTGCTGTTCAAATAGAACAATTTATAGCAAAAATCGTTCATTTCCAAAGGTATGAAACAAAATCGAAAGTAAATGTAACAATATAGCAAGTGCGTTTCATTTTTTCGTCGTACCTTTGCACCAGAGTTAAAAGATAAAAGTCATCAAATTGTTTTAGTTATATTAGTAGTTAGTAGTTTTTCCTACCCCGGGACGAGAAAGGCGTTTCTCTATCCCGGGGTTCTTTATGGGGAAATTTATTTCGCCGTTGCGTCTCTCTTAACACTATTGAATACGAGGTCGATGATTTTTTGCTCGTCAGCGCCTAAGTCTCCTATCCTGACACCGTAGCCAACACCATCAAAATAGATTTGGTCGCCCTGACGGTACACCTCTTTCGTCACGGTATTACCTTTACCATCTTTCATGGAAAGGTACAAACCAGTAGAGTTTTGCAAATCATAATAGTAGTTGCCTTTAGAATATTGACCTTCCATAAAGTCAACTTCGGCAGTTGTCACCTCCGTTCCCTTGCAGATGAGTACGCGAGCCTGCTGAGCAGCTTCGCTGATCAATGTCAGGCAAACGCCTTCTCGGCTGAGCTGTGACGGAGAAATACTCTGTTTGATTCCACTATCACTACCGCCACCACCAATTGTAGTCTCTTCCTTGGAACAAGAGGTGAATATCGTTGTCATAAGGCCGCAAATCAGGATGGCAGCCAACATCCAATTGATACTTTTTTTCATTCTTGTAATAACTTTGAATTAATTTGTGATTAATGAATTGGCGCAAAGATACGAACTTTTTTTGAGAATGATGATTATTATTTGGAATTTCTCATTAAAAATTTGTATTTTTGCAGCATGAAAGAAGCATAACCAAATTACACTAACGTATTCAACTATGATTTACAATGAAATTGGAAAGACAGGCATGCGTGTGTCGAACCTCGGATTCGGGGCTTCGTCGCTCGGTGGCGTATTCCATAGCATCCGTGAGGACGATGGCATACGGGCCGTACACGTAGCCGTAGATAACGGTATCAACTTCATCGACGTGTCGCCTTATTATGGCTATCTGATGGCAGAGACTGTTTTAGGCAAGGCCCTCAAGGACATCCCACGCGACAAGTACTATCTATCGACAAAAGTAGGGCGCTACGGCAAGGATGGTGTGAACTCATGGGACTATAGTGCCAAGCGCGCCACAGAGAGCGTCTATGAGAGCATGGAACGCCTGAACGTCGATTACATCGACTTGATCAACGTACACGATATCGAATTCCAGGCAGCACTGCCCGGCGGTCTGCAGAAGATTGTCGATGAGACGCTGCCCGCCTTAGTGGAGCTCCGCCAAAAAGGTATTGTTCACCACGTAGGCATTACTGACTTGCAGCCAGAGAACCTGAGGTGGGTGGTAGAACACGCGGAGAAAGGTATGGTAGAGAGCATCCTGAACTTCTGCCACTACTCACTGAACGACACCCTATTGGCCGACTATCTTGGTTTCTTTGAGATGAACGACATCGGTGTCATCAATGCCTCCCCCTTCTCGATGGGACTGTTGTCGAGAAGAGGTGCTCCCGACTGGCATCCCGCCACATGGGCTCTGCGCGAAGCCTGCAAAAAGGCTACTGCCTACTGTGAGCAGAAAGGCTATCCGATTGACAAACTGGCCATCCAGTTCTCGACGAGTCTCAACCCACGCATCGCCACAACCCTCTTCAGCAGTGCCAATCCCGACAATGTGCTGAAGAATATCCAATATGTCAACGAGCCGATGGATGAGCAATTGGTAACAGAAGTGCAACAGATCATCGGTGACCAGATGTTTGTAAGATGGAAAAACTCATAATCATCGATGCCCATAGCCACCTATGGCTCCGACAGGACACAACCTGGAATGGCAAACCGATACGAACGCTGAAGAACGGACGCTCCATCTTCCTCGGTGAGGAGGTGCAGATGATTCCACCCTTCATCATCGACGGGCGCAATACAGCAGAAATCTTTCTCTCAAACATGGACTATGCCCAAGTGCAGGCTGCTGTCGTCGTTCAGGAATTGATTGACGGCATGCAGAACGACTATCTCGAAGACGTTGGCAGACGATTTCCCAGCCGACTCATCACTTGCGGCATGTGTGACTACTTCGCACCCAACCTCGCCGAACAAGTGAGGGCACTCATCCAACGCGGTTTCAAGGGGATAGCCATCCCCGGACACCGGCTGATACAGGACACGAGCAGCGTAGCCCTCAATTCCCCGGAGATGATGGCGATGATGAAAGCGATGGAGGCGTCAGACTGTTTCCTCTCCATCACGCTGGCAGACGGTGAACGACAGGTGAAGGAGCTGGAGGAAGTGATTAGCGAGTGTCCGCAGCTACGTATCGCCATCGGGCACTTCGGTATGGCCAATCCACCACAGACGCCTTGTTGGGATAACCCTGACTGGCAGGCCCAGATTCGGCTGGCACGCCACAAGAATGTGAGAATAGAATCAGGCGGCATCACCTGGCTCTATAACGCTGAGTTCTATCCTTACCCCTCGGCTATCCGAGCCATCCGAGAGGCAGCAGCATTGGTGAGCATGGAAAAACTGATGTGGGGCAGCGACTATCCACGCACCATCACCGCTATCACCTACCGTATGTCATACGACTTCATTGTGAAGTCAGAGGCCTTGACGGAACAGGAGAAACGCCTCTTCCTCGGTGAGAATGCCCGCCAGTTCTATGGGCTGAAAGACTTGATGGTATTACCCTATATCAAAAACATGAGCGAATAAACAACCTAAAAAAACGAAACAATGAAAGCAATACAAATCAGTGAGCCTTTTGTGATGAAGGTGATAGATATCGCAGAACCCCAAATGGGCGACAACGAGGTCTTATTAAGAATGAAATATGTAGGTTTCTGCGGCAGTGACCTCAGCACCTTCCGTGGAGGCAATCCGATGGTGAAGATGCCCGTAGTGCCAGGCCATGAGGTGGGAGCAGAGATCGTCAAGATTGGCAAGAACGTGCCCGAGGGACTGAAGCCTGGCATGACTGTCACCGTGAATCCCTATACCAACTGTGGCAAGTGTGCCTCGTGCCGTAACGGCCGTGTAAATGCCTGCCAACATAACGAGACACTGGGCGTGCAACGGTGGGGTGCTATGTGTGAGTATGTCGTGATGCCCTGGGAGAAAGTCATCCCTGCAGGTCTGCTTACCCCACGTACCTGCGCCCTGATCGAGCCGATGAGCGTAGGTTTCCATGCCGTGAGCCGTGCACAAGTGACAGATATCGACGTGGTACTCGTCATCGGCTGCGGCATGGTCGGCATGGGTGCCGTGGTAAGATCCGTACAACGCGGTGCCACCGTGGTAGCCGCCGACATCGACGACGAGAAGCTGGCCTTGGCCCGCGAGATGGGTGCCAGCTATACCATCAACACCAAGACCGACGATGTGCACGCCCGTCTGCTGGAGATGACCTCCGGCTTCGGTCCCGATGTAGTCATCGAGGCCGTAGGCAGCACCATGACCTATCAGATGGCTGTCGATGAGGTAGCCTTCACGGGCCGTGTCATCTGCATCGGCTATGCGAAGACCGAGGTATCGTTCCAGACGAAATACTTTGTGCAGAAAGAACTCGACATCCGCGGTTCACGCAATGCCCAACCCTCAGACTTCCGCGCCGTGATCCACTATCTGGAGAAAGGAACCTGTCCCGTTGACCGCCTCATCTCGCGTGTGGTAACACCCGAAGAGGCTCCTGAAGCTATGCAACAGTGGAATGACTCACCAGGCAAAGTATTCCGTATTTTAGTAGATTTCCAGTAATATGAAAAGACTTACTATTTCACTATTTGCAGTGTTTTGTGTCATCTACGCAGAGGCACAGCAGATAGTCTCACCAAACGGAAAGATTACAGTTGCACAGAAAGGTTGTGGACTGGTCATTCACTATCAGGGGCAGCAGGTGATTGAGATTCCCACCGTTGGCTTTGAATCAGTTTCCACTCCAAGCCAACTCACCTACCGCCGAACACTGAAGGAAGACTATCAGATGCTTGCTGGTAAACGTCTGCAATGCAGTAATGAGGCCAACGAGTATCTGGCCTCACTCAGCGATGATATCCGCCTGATGGTCCGCCTCTATAACGATGGAGTGGCTTTCCGCTACGAACTGACTAACCTTGAGGATGCCACCTTGCCTAAGGAACAAACCACCTATCGCATTCCCGAGGGCATGAAGCGCTGGACCATGCAGTGGAATGATGCCTATGAGGAGTATTTCCCCTTGCAAACCACATACAAGGTTGCCCCCCTGCGCTCACAATATGACCAAAATGCCGAAGGCTATGCCTGTCGCTGGGGCTATCCCGCCCTGATTGAACCTGCCAAGGACTTGTTTGCACTCATCTCCGAAGCAAACATTGAGCAGCGTCAGAGTGCTTCCTGCCTTTGCAATGATGGTGAACTCTATCAAGTTACCCCTGCCACTAACGACCTGAAGATCTCAGGCAACTGGCATACCCCTTGGCGCACCATCATCATCGGTTCACTGGCCGACATCGTAGCATCCACGCTGATTACCGATGTCTCAGAGCCTTGTCAGTTGGCTGACACCAAGTGGATTCAGCCTGGTGTGGTGTCGTGGATCTATTGGGCTAATAATCATGGCAGCAACGATTATAACATCATCTGCAAATATGTTGACATGGCCACTACCCTCAAGCTACCCTATGTGCTAATTGACGCAGAATGGGACATGATGAAGGATGGTAAGACCATAGAGGATGCTGTCAGTTACGCGAAAGCCAAAGGCATCAAACCAATGATCTGGTATAACTCCTCCGTAGGTTGGATAGACGGAGCTCCAACACCTAAGTTCCGTCTGAACAAGCCAGAAGACCGCGAGAAGGAGTTCGCCTGGTGTGAGAAGATTGGCGTGGCTGGCGTGAAGATTGATTTCTTCTCAGGCGATACAGAATTGAATATGGATTATTGCATCGACCTGCTCAAGAGTGCTGCACGCCATCACTTGCTCGTCAATTTCCATGGTGCCACCGTGCCTCGTGGGTGGCAGCGCACATATCCAAACCTGTTGTCAACAGAAGGTGTATTGGGGGCTGAATGGTACAACAACAGCCCCAGACTCACGAAGTTGGCAGCATCGCACAACGCCACCCTACCCTTCACACGCAACGTGATTGGACCGATGGATTATACCCCATGTGCTTTCAGCGACTCGCAGAATCCTCACATCACCACCAATGCCCATGAGCTGGCACTGACGGTACTTTTTGAGAGTGGACTACAGCATCTTGCCGACAGTCCAGAGAGTTTCCTGGCCCAACCACAAGAAGTTCAGCAGTTCCTCGGACAGTTGCCCACCGTCTGGGATGAGACACGTTTCGTCTGTGGCTATCCTGGGGAGAGCGTCGTACTGGCACGCCGTCATGGCGACATCTGGTATGTAGCAGGCATCAATGGCCTCGACAGCGCCCAAACACTCCACTTCGACCTCAGTTTTATCGCAGCAAAACAGGTTCAGATCTTTGCAGACAACACTGCTAAACCATGGGATATCAGAACAGTAAAGAAAATCCCTTCCAAACAAGATTGTCAGCCTCGGGGCGGCTTTTTATACTTTATCAAATAGCATATGAAACAACAACAATCTCTGATAACGAAGGATGGCGTGAGTTTCCTCTTGCCGTTTATCCTCGTCACTTTCTGCTTCGCCCTTTGGGGATTCGCCAACGATATCACAAACCCGATGGTGAAAGCCTTTTCGAAGATTTTCCGCATGAGCGTCACCGACGGCACATTGGTACAGGTGGCCTTTTACGGTGGTTACTTCTGCATGGCCTTCCCTGCTGCCATCTTCATCCGCAAGCATAGTTACAAGGCTGGTGTGATGATGGGCCTCGGTCTCTATGCCACAGGAGCCCTACTCTTCTTCCCTGCGAAAGCCGTTGGCATCTACGGTTGCTTTCTCATCGCCTATTTCATCATGACCTGCGGACTGTCGTTCCTCGAGACCTCATGCAACCCCTACATCCTGACGATGGGACCAGAGGAGACGGCTACCCGAAGATTGAACATGGCGCAGTGCTTCAACCCCTGCGGTTCGATTATTGGCATGTTTGTGGCGATGAACTTCATCCAGGCCAAACTCAATCCCATGAGTAGCGACGAACGTGCTCTGCTGAGTGATGCAGAGTTCGAAGTCCTAAAAGATGCCGACCTGAGCATACTCATCTCTCCCTACCTTATCATCGGACTGGTGATCGTGGCCATGCTCATCATCATCCGGATGGTGAAGATGCCTAAGATTGGCGATGCCAACCACGACGTGCATATCTTCGTCACCCTCCGTCGCATCTTCTCTCTGAAGTATTACACAGAGGGTGTGATTGCCCAGTTCTTCTATGTCGGTGCACAGATCATGTGTTGGACCTTTATTATACAATATGGTACGCGCGTATTCATGGCTGAGGGCTTGGACGAGCAGAGTGCAGAAGTGCTGTCGCAACAGTTCAACATCTACGCAATGATTTTCTTTATCTGTTCACGCTTCATCGCCACCTTCCTGATGAAATATGTCAAACCCGCCATGCTTTTAGCTATTTTTGGTGCACTGGCCATGGCCTTCACGGCAGGTGTCATCGCCTTCCAGGATCGCACGGGTCTTTACTGTCTGGTCTGTGTCAGTGGCTGTATGTCACTCATGTTCCCGACCATCTATGGCATTGCACTCAATGGTCTGGGCGACGACGCAAAGTTCGGGGCAGCCGGCCTTATCATGGCCATCCTCGGTGGTTCTGTACTGCCCCCGCTGCAGGCGATGATCATCGACCAAGGCACGGTCTTCGGTGATTTCCCCGCCACCAACGCCTCATTCGTACTCCCCTTCATCTGCTTCCTCATCGTTGCCGTCTATGGCTACCGCACCCATGTCAGCCGCGGCATGTAACCTTGCAACAATAATAATTTTCTATCAACTAACATATGAAAAAAACTATCTTATTACAACTACTTCTCGGATGGACTGCCATAGCTGCGGCCCAGACCTCAACCATCTGTCATGATGATGGAACCGTCACCTTCAAGTACAAAAACGATCAGGCAAAAGAGGTTCTGGTCGATGTACAGTTCGCCGGACGCAACGCTATGAAGCGCGATGCCAGTGGTGTCTGGACAGCAACGCTCGGACCCGCTGCACCCGACATGTACCCGTATTGTTTCATCGTGGACGGAACAAGTGTCATGGATCCTGAAAATCCACAGTACTTCCCCAACGAGGGTTTCAAGAACTCATTGTTGGAAATTCCTTCCTCAAAGGGTTCACTGGCTCACGACATCAAAGACGTGCCCCATGGAAACATCGATTACATCCACTACTACTCGAAGAGTCTTGGTGCCACCAACCAAGCTGTGGTATATCTGCCACCGAAGTACAAGGAGAATCCAGACAAGAAATACCCTGTTTTCTATCTCATCAGCGGTACGACTGATACCGAGGAAGTGTACTATAAGGTTGGGCGTGTAAACTATATCCTCGACAATTTATTGGCAGAGGGGAAGGCCGAAGAGATGATTGTGGTACTACCCTACGGCAACCCCTACAAGCTGCTACCCATTCAGCCCGACTTCTCAAAGATACCTGTAACAGGATTCGGCAAGGATGTGTTCAGCCTTGATCTGACAACCGACCTGATGCCGTATATTGAAAGTCACTACCGCACCATCAACGACGCCGACCATAGGGCGATAGGTGGTTTCTCACGAGGCGGCAATCAGGCATTGGCTAACGGATTGCTGAACCTCGACAAGTTTGCATATTTGTGCAGCTACAGCTCGTTTACCTCAACCGATCTACCGAAGGTCTATGATAATGCCGCTGAGACGAACAGCAAGATACGCCTGCTCTGGCTCGGTGTAGGTACGGACGACTTCCTCTACGGCAATGCCCGCGATTATATGGAATTCCTCGATAAGCACGGCATCCGCAGTGTGAAAGTTTATACCCACGACAAGTTCGGTCATACGTGGATGAATGCAAAGTATTTCTTGAGTGAGACCCTGCCACTGCTCTTCAAGCCCACAGCAGCAGAGACCGCCATGAAAAACGCAAAGCCTGTGAAAGCCGCTACCGGCAAGGAGCCACAGTTTACCCCAGGCGTCATGGCACGTCTTTTCCCCAAACCCATCATTTCACCCGAATATAAATACGACAGTGTCATCTTCCGTATGAAAGCGCCAAATGCCAAGGAAGTGAAGCTGGCTGGTGAGATTTTCAACAAGCCCATCACCATGGAGCGTGACAGTGACGGTATCTGGACGGCAGAAGTGGACGAACATATCTACGAAGCCTTTACCTACTACTTCATCGTAGATGGCACCCCTGTGGCTGATCCTCAAAACATGTACTTGGCTCCCTCGAAAGGGTTCAAGCCAAGTATCTGCAACAATCCTGCTGCCGCCTTCAACTACATGAACATGGCAGAGATAGAACATGGTGTGGTGAGTTATGACTTGAACAAAAACCGTGCCTGCTACCGTCCAGCTAACGGAAAACCGCAGTTTGTCATCCAACTGATTCCGGGCAAGGATGACACCGCCGAGAGCTGGTTCAAGATAGGCGGTGCCGACGTGATGGCTGATCAGTTTATCAGTAGCAAGAAACTCCAGCCGTTCTGCATGACAACAGACAAATCCAACTGCTGCGAAGGCAAGAAGTGCGAAAAAAAGGTATATACCCTGCGTGCCGATGACTATACGACATGGCCTGAGCGCAGACATGCCCTCGAGTCGCTGCTCGACTCACTGATGCTGAAGGCAGCAGTAAAGGGAGAAATAGAAATGAACCTACCACTCTTCCAAACGAAATACACGGCCGACCCTGCCCCACTGGTGGTGGGTGACACCTTGTTCCTCTACACCTCGCACGATGCCTCACCAGAGGATATCCCCGACTTGAACGAGCGTAGTTCGGCAGGATTCTTCATGTATGACTGGCTACTCTGGAGCACCACCGACATGGCCAACTGGACAGAGCACGGTGCCGTGGCCTCACTGAAAGACATCCCCTGGCGCTCGCGTGAAAACGGCGCCTGGGCCATCCAGACTGTAGAGCGCAATGGGAAATACTATCTCTATGCCCCTCTCCACGGACATGGCATCGCTGTTCTGGAAGCAGATTCGCCCTATGGCCCATTCAAGGATCCTCTCGGCAAACCATTGGTTTGGGACCAGAGCAATTGGTATGACATCGACCCTTCTGTCTATACAGACACCGACGGACAAGCCTACCTCTATTGGGGCAACCCCCACACCTTCTATGCAAAACTGAATGACGACATGATCTCGCTGAAGGGCGAAGTGACCAAGTTGCCACACATCAAGCATTATCAGGAGGGACCATGGTTCTACAAGCGAAACAATCACTATTATCTGGGCTATGCCTCCACCTGCTGCCCTGAGGCTTTGGGATACGCCATGAGTGACTCGCCGACTGGCCCTTGGGAATGGAAGAACTACATCATGCGCCCCACCCTGCGAGACAGAGGCAACCATCCCGGCATATGCGACTATAAGGGTCATAGCTATGTGTTCGGTCAGAACTATGATCTGATGCACCTCGACACATTCATCCACCACGAACGTCGCAGCGTTTCCGGTCAGGAAATCACCTATCATGCCGACGGTACCATTGAGGAGATACCCTACTGGCTAGACCAACAGCCTTTGAAGCAACTGCAGTGGCTGAACCCCTACCAACGTGTGGAGGCTGAGACAATGGCATGGGGCTATGGACTGAAGAGCGCCAAGATGGGCATCAAAAACACCGGAGTCGTAGCCGACATGCCTACTTCGACAGGCAAGCGCAACATGTACATCTTCGACATCGACAACGATGAATATATCAAGTTACGTGGCGTCGATTTCGGCAAGGGCGCCAAGGAATTCGCCCTAACCGCAGCCGCCAACGGCAAATGCAGCGTAACAGTCCGTCTCGACAGCCAAGAAGGCCCCATTGTAGGAAAGGTACAAGTCACAAATACCGGTTCGACCGAGAAATACAAACGCTTCAAGACTGCGGTAAAAGATGCTACCGGCGTACATGATCTCTTCCTCTGTTTTGATGATGTCAGTGGAGAAGTTCATCTCGATTGGTGGCAATTCAAATGACTTTTCTAGCATTTTTCCTACCAATGTTACATTTGACAAAGTATCTGAGACATGGGATAATTCCTATGTCTCATTTTTTTCATACCTTTGCACCCAGAAAACAACAATTCTGACTGTATATGCATCATCGACTATTCGTAAAAAGACATTACCTAACTTTATTATCAACTGTATTATTCATTATCTGTGCCGGCCAAGAAGTGTCGGCACAGTCTTTTCCTTACCAGGACCCAAGTCTGAGTGCCCATGAACGGGCCGTTGACCTTTGCAGCCGCCTGACCATTGAGGAGAAGGCAATGCTGATGCTCGATGAGAGTCCCGCGATTCCCCGCTTAGGCATCAAGAAGTTCTTCTGGTGGAGTGAAGCCCTGCATGGAGCTGCCAACATGGGCAACGTCACTAACTTTCCGGAGCCTGTAGGCATGGCCTCATCCTTCAACCCTGACTTATTATATAAGGTGTTCGATGCCGCCAGTACGGAGATGCGAGCACAATATAACCATCGTATGTATGACTTGGGAGGTGAAGATATGAAGATGCGCAGCCTGTCGGTATGGACTCCGAATGTCAACATTTTCCGTGATCCCCGTTGGGGACGCGGACAGGAGACTTACGGTGAAGATCCCTACCTGACAAGTGTAATGGGTACGCAGGTGGTGCGTGGACTGCAGGGGCCTGAGGATGCCAAGTATCGCAAACTCTGGGCCTGTGCCAAGCACTATGCCGTACATAGTGGCCCTGAATACACCCGCCATACCGCCAACCTCACAGATGTTCCCGTACGCGACTTCTGGGAAACCTACATGCCTGCCTTCAAGACGCTGGTACAAGATGCTAAGGTCAGAGAGGTGATGTGTGCCTATCAACGACTCGACGATGACCCCTGCTGCGGCAGTAACCGTCTGCTCCAGCAGATTCTTCGCGACGAATGGGGTTTCAAATATCTCGTTGTGAGTGACTGTGGTGCTGTCAGTGACTTCTACACATCGCATAAGAGTTCATCCTCTCCAGTCACCGCTTCGGCAAAGGCTACGTTGGCCGGTACCGATGTGGAGTGTGGTTACGGCTATGCCTACAAGAGCATTCCGGAAGCTGTGCGGCGAGGACTGATTACTGAGGCTGAGGTTGACAAACACGTCATCCGTCTGCTTGAAGGCCGTTTCGACCTCGGTGAGATGGATGATCCTAAGTTAGTGGAGTGGTCGAAGATACCTTATAGCGCGATGTCATCGAAAGCATCTGCTAACATCGCCCTTGAGATGGCTCGCCAGAGCATCGTGCTGCTACAGAACAAAGGTGGCATTCTACCCCTGAGACGCAATGCAGAAAAGATTGCTGTCATCGGTCCCAATGCCAACAACGTACCTATGATGTGGGGTAATTACAATGGCACACCCAACCACACCGTCACCATCCTTGACGGCATACGCGCCAAACAGAAGAATGTGGTCTATTTCCCGGGCTGCGACCTGACCTACGACAAGGTGATGGACAGCCGTATGGCCACAGAGTGTACCTTCGGTGGCAAGAAAGGCTTGAAAGGAACCTTCTGGACCAACACAGAAATGGAGGGAAAACCCTTCACCACAGAATACTACACAAAACCCGTGAACGTGACAACTGCCGGCATGCATGTATTCGCCCCCAACCTGCCCATCGATGATTTCTCTGCCAAATATGAGACAACCTTCACACCGAAAGAAGCAGGGGAATATGTAGTGAATGTGGAGAGCACAGGACACTTTGAACTCTACGTCAATGGTGAGAAGAAATTCATTCATCATATCTGGCGCGCCACACCTACCCGTACCGTATTGAAAGCGGAAAAAGGTCAGCAGTTCCAGATAGAAGTCCGCTTCAAGACTGTAAAGACTTGGGGTGCCTCGATGAAGATCGATGTGGCCCGCGAGCTTCCTATCGACTATCAGGAGACTATCGCCCAGTTGAAGGACATCGACAAGGTCATCTTCGTAGGTGGTATCGCACCGAGTCTGGAAGGCGAGGAGATGCCTGTTAACATAGAAGGTTTCAAGGGTGGCGACCGTACCGACATTGAGCTGCCTAAAGTACAGCGAGATTTCCTCAAGGCTTTGAAGGCTGCTGGCAAACAGGTGATTTACGTGAACTGCTCCGGTTCGGCTATCGCTCTGCAACCAGAAACCGAGAGTTGTGATGCCATTGTACAGGCTTGGTATCCGGGACAGGAAGGTGGAACTGCTGTGGCTGACGTACTCTTCGGCAACTATAATCCCAGTGGTAAACTTTCCGTCACATTCTACAAAAACAGTGCCCAACTGCCGGACTACGAAGACTATTCTATGAAGGGACGTACCTATCGCTACTTCGATGATCCACTCTTCGCTTTCGGCTACGGACAAAGCTATACGACCTTTGAGATAGGCGATGCCACTATTGTCGCTGCCAATAAACAGGCAAAAGACGATACGGCTTACAACCTACAGGTGAGTATTCCCGTTACGAACACTGGCCATTGCGACGGAACAGAGATTGTACAGCTCTATATCCGCAACACAGCAGATACCGAGGGACCATTGAAAACGCTCCGCGGCTTCCAACGTGTCGAAGTGAAGGCCGGACAGACTGGCACTGCTACGATATGTCTCACGAAGAAGAGTTTTGAATGCTTTGACCCAGAGACCAACACCATGCGCACTAAGTCAGGTACCTACCAGATACTCTACGGCAATAGTTCGCAGACTAAGGATTTGAAGACAATTGAGGTTGAGTTCTAAATGGGGAGCTCCAGAATGATGCGGCAGCCCTCGATATAGGATGTGTCGATTATCAAATCGCCACCCAGGTTCTTGGCATGGCGCTTAGTCAATGGCAGTCCGAGGCCAAGACCTTCTGACAGATTGTTCACCTTCGTAAACGGTACAAACATCTGATTCATATAGGCTTTGTCGATACCTGGTCCTTTGTCTTCGACAACGAACCTTAGCATCTTTCCTATTTTTGCCACACGCAGGATGATGTGTTTACCATCAGAATATTTCGCTGCATTATAGAGCAGCTCGCGCAAGCTACGGACAAGATATAGTTTGTTCGTATGCAAAGAGAACTGGTCAGAAATAGAGGTAGCAAAGGCAATACTGGAATCAGGGAACTGGGCATAGACATTGGAGATACAATCCCTGGCCATCTTGTTCACTAATATATGTTCCTCCTTCAGACTCTTCATCTCCTCAGAAAGTCCGACATCTGAACTGTCGAGCAACATCTGCACCATGCGATGCAGCAATTTCACATTACGGTTCATCAAACCTGTCAGTTGCTTCACCTCCTCGGGTGGCATCTCATCACCACAGTCGCGCAATACCTGCGAAAAGCCCATGACAATGTTCAGCGGTGTACGTATCTGATGGGATATATCCTGCACGAATGCCGTCTTTTGATGAATAGCCTTCTCAACGAGCTTCCTGGCGTGAGCCAATTCATCATTACGCTTAGCTGTCTCCTCATTCACCTGCTGAATCTCGCTTATATGTTGGTTTAGCGATGACTGCATCCTTGCAAAGCTGTTCTGTAACCGACTTACCACATTCCCTTTCTTCGAATAGGCTATCTGCTGACTATAGTCACCTTCGGCCATACGCTGTGTCTGGACAAGCAACTCTCTCACCGGCCTAATGGCAAAACCCACAATCTGACGGGTAAAGAAGAGTATCAATAACAGTCCGAACAGAATAAGAACTATAATGAGGCCTGCCAGTCGATAATACCTACTTATATTCACCTTTGACTCAGCATAGGCTTTCTCCTCATCCACTGTTTCAGCAAGCCTCTGGGCTGATAAATCCGTAGCAATCACGCCGAGTAACTTACCATTATCATCGTATAACGGTTTGCAGTAGGAGGTGATGTGTTCGCCTGCAGAAAGAGTTCCTTCATTATAGTCATCGTATGGCCCTACCCAACAGGCCCGCCCCATCTTTTTGGGTGTGCTATACCATATCTTCTCATAATAGTCATACGAGCCTTCTCTGACTGTGACCACAGAGTCACCCTTTCTCACGGAATAAGCCGAGAAATAACGCCCTGCCTGTGGAAGCACATCTGGTTCAAGGGTAATGGAACATCCATCGACATTTGCATTCAGCATGACAACTCTACGGGTCAACTCCAACAACAAGTCAGGTTGCATGAACTCCTTGATAAGCCAGTCAGAAGAATTTGTGGCCGTTTCCACCGTACTCATGAAAGAGGCTTTGCGTAATTCCATTGTCTTCAGCGTACTGGCTGCACGCCCATCTGCCTCTTTTTTAAGATTATACAGTGATTGGACAAAAAGGAGACCCACACAGATCACAAACACAGGAATAGCCATCAGCACGATGCCCAGACTGAGCTTCGTCGCGATGGAACGTCGGATTTTATTGGTCAGTTTTCCCATTTTCTTTCCTGCTTATTGTTTGGTTCCCTGTTGCGATATGTTGAGTAGTTCGTCGAGCAGCCTGATGATTTCTGTTCCCTGCTGCTGAATCTCGTTGGCAGCCTTCTCAATCGTCTGTCTGTCAGGACTGCCCCCATTACTACAGAGCGTCCCCACACTGGCAGAAATAGCATTTACTGGATAAGTCATCTTATCTGTCATATGGTGAAGGAAGGTGGTCTTCACCTTATCAGCTTCTTTTGCCTCTTCATAGGCTTCTCCCAACACCATACCCTTTTCACGTAGTGACTCCGTCAACCGTTTGAGTTCGTCGATGTTAACAGACAAAGCCCGCTGCATCTCCTGGAAGTGATCCTGCAGCAGTCCTACTTCGTCGTCATGATCACTGTCAGGCACCACCTCGTCATAGTGTCCATCTGCTATCCTATGGGCAGATTTCTCCAAGGCACGCAGCGGCACCAATTTGCGATGCACAATATAATGTACCGAAAAATAGAGTAGTCCAATACCCACCAAGGCGATAACCAACACAAAATATAGTAATTGGTTGTAGATACCAAAAATATCATTTTCCGGATATACCAGAGCGATGCTCCATCCCAACTCCTCGTTGGCACGTCCAGGCACAACCGCTCTTCTAAAGGGCTTATAAAACACATAATTTAGCCTGCCATTCAAATGCACAGCCCTATAGCCTGACTTTCCCGCCAACATATCCCGCGCCGTTTCTCTTAGTGCAGGTTCTGTCTCCCGCTGGGCAACCATGCCAATAGTCTCATGGAAGAGCCTGGATGTATCCGGATGCACAATATAAGCCCCTTCACGCTCCACCACTGCGGCATAGGAATTAGGCGACGGCTTTCCTTCTTCTACGATACGTGTCAGTCTGGTGAGCGACACATCAACTCCCATCACGCCCACGATTTTCTCTTTGTCATAGATAGGCAAGCTGAAAGTGACAATGGCATCATCGTCCGCACTGGCATCCACCATAGGGTTAATCCAGATCGGATGTCGCAACTTCACACAATTATAATACCACGATTGTTGTGGATAGGGCAGATTGCCGAATGTAGAAGGCTGGATAATAGGTGAGTCGGAAACCTTAAGCCCACTGGAGTCCACCCGGTGAACATAGATTTGAAAATATTCCCCATGCGCCTTAAAATAATAGGGCTCAAAAGAAATGGCACATCCCACGATGTGCGGATTCGTTTCCACGACTGTACGGCAATAGGTCTCCATTCGCTCCGGCTCTCTCAGATGGAAAAGCAAGTCCCAATAGATATTACCTGCCGACTGCTCAACACTTAAAAGAATATTATCTATCTGCTGAACCGTACCATCAAGTGTCTGTTCAGCTTTCCGAAGTGCTTCCTCCTTTACGGTTTTACGGGCAAAATGCAGCATGATGAAGAGTGCTGCCGAGAGCAGAACCGCTATCGCCAGTACAGCCATAAGGCTGATCCTAACGGATAAGGACTTCGGTATAATATTGATAGTTTTAAGCATTCCGGCTACAAAGATACAACAATTTCTGCAATTCTATGTATGATTTTCAGAAAATATGCATTCGTTACCTTCATTTGCGGAAATTCCATTTCGAATTATCACTTGCGAAATCGTAAACAGCCAGCGTTGGTGTGGAGTCACCAGCCGAATAGAGACAATAGCGCTCATTCTGTCCTTGCTGACCTGGAATGGCATAGGGCATGATGCGGTAAGTTCCGTCGGTAAGCTGTTCGATACGCCACAACTGCGACTGATCATTCTGGAAAGTCTGCGTGGTCACTTCACACGCGGCAGTAGCAGTCAAGGCACGATCCGTGCCAGCAATCAGGATCTTATAGAGCGGTCCGGCAAGCGTACAGCCAGCCTCAGGAACGGGTATCACTGTCCAATGTTGATGAGGACGAAACATATAGTCGCCACACCGCACTGCGATGTTGCCCTTAGGCCAAGTAGCCTCCACCTGGTCGAGTGTCTGGGCGGGGATAGATTCCAACGGCTTAGTGAGGTCCATATCCCAGAAACGCTCACGCTGCTGTGCCATCCGCACGAAATCTACAGCCAATTCAAGGCTATAACCACGACGTTCAGAAAGGATGGCATAGTCACCCTGCCGAATCTGCTCTCCAGCTACAGGCCAGCCATTGCGCCAAAGCAACGGACGGATGCCTAGAACAGAACGCCCACTCATATCCAGATCTGCCTCCCAATGAAACGACATGAGTTCAACACCATCGTCGAGAACGGTACGTCCAAAATGCCCAGGGCCCGTCTTGCGGTCACCTGCAGCGATGACCATACGACCACCGCCGTGGAACATGTCACGCCCCACATTATCGAGATAAGGACCTTCCACACTACGCGAGCGTCCCACAACAATGTTATAGGTAGAGTTCACACCGTCACAACAGGTACCATGGGTACCAAGTAGGTAGTACCAACCATCACGCCAGATAAGATCGGTGGCCTCACAGTCGATAGCAATATCTCGTTCTACGTTGCCTTTCATGCGCTCACCCGTAGCAGGATCGAGCTCTATGAGCCGGATAGTACCGAAATAAGTACCGTAGCTAACCCACAACCGACCTGTGGTGGGATCAAGCAGCAGTGAGGGATCGATAGCGTCCTGATCTTCCATGCCGTCTGATGCACAGACCTCCACAGGCTTACTCCACTTGAAGTCTGGCGACAGTGGATTGAGCGTCTTGTTCCACATGGTTAGGATCCGACCATTATGTCCACCACCAAGACCACCTCCTGTAGCTCCATAAATGCAGAGATAACGATCACCAATTTTTAAGACATCAGGTGCCGCTCCTCCACCTGGACGGACACTGGCGGCACGGTCTCCAAGTTTCAGACTACGAGCTATATCTCGCCAATGCCAACCGTCATCAGAGACAAGTCCTCCGCCTCCGGTACCAAATGTGTAATACTTACCTTCACACGCCGCAATGGTTGAAGGGTCATGGATATAGGGCTCTCCCAATTGAGCATTTACAGTTTGTGTACTGAACCAAAGGGTTGCAGAGAGGATATATAGTATTTTCGATTTCATAATTACTGCAGTTTGATAGTATAATTTGTTACAGGAATTCCGCTTTCATCAAGGAAACGTACACAGAAGTCACTAAGGCCTGGGCCGTTGATAACAGCTCCACGCAAGATGTTGCGCCCTTTCTTCAGGGTAAGCCGGGGCGACATACCATCGTCGCGCACCATACGGCGGTCACCTTCCAGCAAGAGCGCCGATTCACCGTTAAGCCACCACTTCGAGGCACCATTGGAACCTACAGCAAGGCGCACGCCAGCCATTTCCTCTGGACAATCAATAATCGTGACCATCCAGAAGAGGGAACCATAAGTTTGCTGTCCCCATTTCTCTGCAAAGCGAAATAGCTTGACATTATAGTTCTCACTGTCAAGGGCATGCCAGGCGAGCGTCTGAGAGATTGTTTTGCCATCGGGCTGCTCGGCAGATACCTTCACCTTTTGTCCGTCGCGAGGCAATAAAGTCTGCTGTCCCTTAAACCAAGTCTTGGCAAAAGCATCCTCGAGCCAGGTGTTGGTGAAAATCACATTAGAACGGATATCCTGACGGATAGGTTCCAGGAGCATCCAACGGCGGATGTAGCCATCAGCATCTGGCTGCGCCGCCGGTGTGGTGACTGCCGAGAAATAACGGGGACGATTCTTGAACTGCACCCAATCAATACAGACGCCCTCGTCGCCAGCTGTTACAACCAAATCACAGATTCCCTTTGGTACATAGTCAAGTGCAGCCGTGAGTGTGATCCACTGGCCTGACATATCTCGACGGAATGGACCCATTTCAGAGACTACTGTCATGGGGATGCGAGCAATGATCCTGCCCTTCTCACTCTTCTCGCGCAGGCAGAACTCAGTATTGGCATTAGCCTTTGCACAAACAACGACATAAGCATCATTGAGTTTACTGAAATCCACATTGTCGTAGCGCACCCAGCTCTGTCGGCCTGGCAATATCGTCTCCCAACCACGGAAACGGTTCATCGTATCGAGGTATTCTATAGAGGCATCCGGACTGAGGGCGCTATAACGATCGGGATGGATGCGTGACGTAGCCTCTGTGACACCCACTCCGCGCAACGTCGGCTTGACCTCACGAATAGTACCGTCAGCATTGAAGTAAAGCTTATCGATACAGACAGAACGGCGTTTGTCACGTGCCGGTGAATAGTCATTATGATGGTAAAAGAGATACCATTGCCCCTGATATTGGGTGATGGAATGGTGGTTAGTCCAGCAACGATTGGCATGCTCAGCCATGATGATACCCTTGAAATCCCAAGGGCCAAGTGGCGACTTCGACATAGCATAGGCCAGCGTCTCAGTTCCCCCTTCCTGCCTTACCCATGGAAAAGTGAGATAGTACCACCCGCCTTGCTTGAAAGCATAGGGACCTTCCTTGAAACCGTCGGGCAGTCCTTCCATCACCTGACCACCTACTTTCATCGGCGGCATTTCTGGCATGCCCTCCCGTTTGGGGAACTTTACCTCCTGTAACTCGCCATCGAGTTCCTTCATGTTCGGTTTGAGCCTTGCGCCCCTGATACCCATGCCGCTCCAATAGATATAGGACGTACCATCATTATCTACAAGCACACAGGGATCGATGCCAGAAACACCTTTGATGGGTTCTGCCTCCGGCGTAAAAGGACCTTCAGGACGATCAGCTGTCGCTACTCCTATCGCGAAGCCCCTCGCCTCACCTTTAGGGGCATTTGGGAAATAGAAGTAATACTTGCCATCTTTTTCCACACAATCCGGTGCCCACATGGAATAGGCCTCCGGATTACCCCATGGCACCTGTTCCTGAGAAAGGATGACACCATGGTCGGTCCAGTCGGTAAGATTCTCGGAGGAGAACACATGGTAGTCAGCCATGCAGAACCACTCCTTGAGTCGTTCGTTTCCATCCGGAGCATCGATATCGTGGGATGGGTAGATATACACCTTATTATTAAATACGCGTGCGGTAGGGTCTGCCGAGAACTGGTCGCGGATGACGGGGTTCTGTGCCGCAAGCACGAGCGGCACGCCCAAAAGAATCGTGGTTAGGGTCTGTTTCATTTTTTGTTAGTTAGAAATACGCTGCAAAGATAGTAAGAAAATTGTGAAAAGCCTACCGCAAATGTAACATAACTGCTTATAAAAGCAACATTTTTTGCAATATGTTACTTTTTGTAAACTATGTGTTACATATAAGAAAGCCTACGCAATAAAAATATAATACCTTTGCAGCGTCGAAATATTAAATCGAGGTGAAAAGAACCTAAAAAATACAATTTTTTTATAATTCAATTATCTAACTTATTATCAACTATGTGGAATTTTAAATCACTACAAAAGCCGCTAGTGTTTCTGTTCCTGCTCTGTTTGTTCCCCTTGGGAGCTATGGCTCAGAGCATCATCAAAGGAACGGTAAACGACGAGAATGGTGAACCAGTTATCGGTGCAACGGTGAAAGTAAAGGAGACCCAGAAGGGTACCATTACTGACTTCGACGGTAACTACAGCATTGAGGCTGCCTCCAATGCTACTCTCGTTTTCTCCTACGTAGGTTATGTAACCCAAGAGGTTAAAGTAGGAGGAAAAAGTACGCTCAACATCACCATGAAGGAAGACAACACCACGCTGAACGACGTGGTCGTTATCGGTTATGGTACGATGAAGAAAAAGTTGGTGACTGGTGCAACGGTTCAGGTAAAGGGTGATGATATCGCCAAGCTGAACACCACCAATGCCCTCGAAGCCATGCAGTCAAGCACGCCTGGTGTACAGATCACACAGTCATCTTCACAGCCTGGTAAAGGATATAAGGTTTATATCCGTGGTATCGGCACCACTGGTTCCGCTTCACCTCTTTACGTCATCGACGGTGTTGCTGGCGGTAGCCTTGACGACATCAACCCTGCCGATATTGAGAGCATCGACGTCCTGAAGGATGCTGCATCTGCAGCCATCTATGGTGCCCGTGCTGCTAACGGTGTTATCCTGGTTACTACTAAGCAGGGTAAGGCAGGTAAAATTGAGCTCACTTACAATGGTGCTATTGGTTGGTCTAACGCCTACAAGCGTCCACAGCTTCTCAATGCTCAGCAGTACATGAACATTATTGATGAGTACACCTTTAACACTACAGGTAACAAGCTCGACTGGAAAGGATACGTTCCTCAGGACATCTTGGAAAAAGTTGGCAAAGGATGGGAAGGAACTGACTGGTGGGGTGCATTTGAAAACAAGAATGCCGTGCAGCATAATCACTCTGTAACACTCACTGGCGGATCTGACCGCTCTAAGTTCATGA
>JAEEGK010003427.1_pt1 | contig 39445 bp, 31 predicted proteins | sample 8958771 | NCBI WGS metagenome assembly JAEEGK01 (sample SAMN16246547, study PRJNA631951) | gut metagenome | biome: gut microbiome; feature: rumen; material: SC-attached | host: Bos | place: Iran: Karaj | collected 2018-10
ATGTTGGTGGCGTTGATGCGCCAAATGAGGTCTTCGAGCTGCGTAAGGCAGATGTCGAGTTCCTTCATCAGCTCCATAGGCTCTTCCGAAGGCGCGTCGCCCTCCTGCACCTTCACGTTGTTCTGTATGCGCTGTCCCAGCTGTTGGATGCGCTTCTGCAGGTCTTTCCTGATGCTTAATGCTTCCGCGAGTTTCATAGTGGATGGATTTGGGTGCAAAGATAGGAAAAAATCGGTTGTTGTCACCGTGTGGGTCTGCGAACTATACAGACGCGCTTGCGCGTCATCGCGAGGAACGAAGCGATCCGGAGTTAATGCATCACCAACAGTGTTATTCCCCTAACGCTTTATACAATGCTAGTTCCTTCGCCGTCAGCAGGTATTTCTGCCGTGGATGACGGGGTGAATGAAGGTAAAGTAGGTGGACATAACCATTCTGTATGGCTGGGTTAAGGTAGAGTCTTAATAAGTTGTCTCGTCCTTTTAGTCTGACTCCATTATAAGGTTTCAAGAATCTCTTATCTATTCAATCAGATTTCATTAAGGATGTCGATTGTGTCTTCGAGGTTAGAGACAGCTTCTTCAAGGTTTTCGATGGCTTCTTGCATGTCTTCGCCACGCTCACTTTCCTGTATACCTTCGGGCATGTTGTCGAACTTGTCTTCCTCTTCTTCCCTCATGGAATCAAGATTGTTTTTGATTTCTTCGAGAGAGGCAATGTACTTTGCAATCTCTTTTCTTCCTTGTGCGTTCATAAAAAAGTGTATTAGAAGGATTATTAGTAATAATATTTGCTGGCTGCAAAGATACAACCATTCGCAGAAATGGGCAAGTTTGATTTTGAAGAATTATTTTCGCTGCCCACAAAAAAGTATGAAATAAAAACTCTATTTTTGCACTTTATAATTTGTACTGTGCCTAAGAAAAGAATTAAGATTGGATTGGTAGATGCCGACCTGCTTTGCAATGGGACTCGGCATCCTAATCTTGTCTTGATGAAACTGGCTGGATTTTTTAAAGACAATAAGATTGACTTCAAACTGATAATTGATCAGGATGAAGACATAACACCCTATAAATACATCTATGTATCGCGTGTTTTCACATTCACCCAAATGCCGGCTTTCTATGAGAATGCTATTCCGTCTCAGAAAGATAAGTTTCGAGAAGGGGGGACGGGGTTCTATGCCAACGAGCTTAATGTGAACATATATCGTCAGGAACGCGATAAAGACATGTCTCGATTGGAGCGCGATGATTTTTTGAATAAATATCCAAACCATCGAGGCGGTGCCCGAACTCACGGTATAGATCTTGTCAGACAGATGCCATACTACCATCTATACGATGGGTTTGTTGAACGCAAGGTAGCGGAAGGTTTTAAACGTGACAAGTACAAAGACTATCAGCAATATAGTATTGGCTTTTTAACTCGGGGCTGTATTCGACACTGTCCTTTTTGCATTAACAAGTTGGAGGATACAATCTTCCCGTATTCTGAACTTGAATGGTTCCTTGATGAAGAGCGGGATGAGCATGGCCATCTGGTTCGCCCGTATATCTATCTTTGGGATGACAATTTCCTTGCTGCTGATCCTGATGTGTGGCGTTCCAAATTACAACAACTGATTGACACAGGCCGTCCATTCCAGTTCCGTCAGGGCCTCGATGAGCGAATGCTTGCTGAAAGTCCTCATGGAGAAGAAATGGCAGAAATGCTTTCAAAGACGAAATACCATGGCGATTTCATCTTTGCTTTTGACAATTGGAAAGACCGTCCACTGATTGAGCGAGCCTTGAAGATTTGGAAGCACTATAATCCCAATAAGGGCACTAAGTTTTACCTTTTTTGTGGTTTTAAGCAGAGTGAGAAAAACCAGGACAAATTCTACAAGGACATTTGGGAAATATTCCAGCGCATAAAGGTTTTGATGACATACGGCTGCGTGGGTTATCTGATGCGCCATGAAGATTACAAAAAGGCACCTGTTTCTAATCTTTATATCCAGATAGCTCGTTGGTGCAACCAGCAAGCTTTTTACAAAAAGATGTCGTTTTGGGAATACACTTATCGTAATCAAACATACTGGGAACAGAAAGCTGGTTTTGAGGTGTTGAAGGAAATAAAGAGTTTTAAAGAGTTTCAGAGGGATTATGAGACAGGTTATTATGAAAGAGAGGATTCGCGGGGAAAAGTGAGAAAAATTTGCAAAACTTTACAGTCATTGCTCGATGTGCTTGAAATGTTTCCTGAGCATCGAGAAGAGTTGTTGGAGATGTTTGACTATAAAATGACTGATCTAATCAATCCCAAACTATGGGAGAACCCTATAATTGTCAAATAACATGCCCATTATTTCTCATGTCAGCTATAACAACTCCAGTGATTTGGAAGCAATCATTACCCAAAATGATGGCAGTCCCCTCTATGGTGAAATAGAGATGTTTAGGCGCATCTATTCTGATTGTTCGAAAAGCGAGCATACATGGCATTTCTGGCATAATCTAAGGCTGCCTGTCTCTGTTAAGAATCAGAACGAAATACAAATTGATTTCTTATTGGTATCGGAGAAAGGTGTAATCGTAATAGAAGTAAAGGGCGGGAAAATCGGCATTGAGCAGGGCTTGTTTTATTACGAAGTATCACGAGAGCGAACCTACATGGAGCGATCACCTTTTGACCAGGCAAGAGATTACATGTACGCTCTTATTAATAACAGGGTTATCAGTGCCTCGCAATTGTTTATTGATACGGTGTGCGCTTTCCCTCACACAAGGATGGAGCATACTAATGCCAATCCAAGAACCGATTTGGGGTATAAACTGTGGTCTAAAATTCAGCATGATGACACAACCAAATCTTTTGCCGATTTCTGCATTGAGGTTTTAGAATCAGACAAGAAAAATAACGGATGGCATAGACCAGATCTTCAAGCTCAAGATGTAGAAATTGCCATACAGTCATTATTATTCAATTTCGACGATCGCAGTAGAAATGTTTACTCAGAAAGAGGAATGGAGGCAATTTTGCAACGCTTAAACATAGACAATTTAAGTACTTTCAACAGCCTCCAGAAGAATGAACGATTGTTTATTGAAGGTGGTCCCGGCACAGGCAAAACGACAATTGCACGTGCATATATAGAGAAGTATCATACGCTTAAGGGATTGTATCTGTGCTGGAATAAATTGCTAGAGGCTAAAATCAAAAGTGAATTGTGGCAAGCCGGCCTTCCCAACTGCCGCGTTGATCAATTTGCATCATTTATCTTCTCTCTTCAAAACCCGGTCTTATCGGATAAGCTTACATTGGATGAAATATCAAGTGGCGTTGCCAATGATAAATTGGAAGTTTTGTTCTCTGCGATAAGAAAACAACCTGATTTTGTTCCTTACGATTATGTCGTAATTGATGAAGCACAAGATGTTTTGGACAAAGGGGCGATTCCCCTTCTTAACGCTTTAACATCAGTTACAAAAGACGGGATTTCTACTGGACGCTACTTAGTGTTTTTTGACACAGAACAAGGTTACAACCAAGAATCTAGACAGATTGACGAAATAGCTGATATGGTGGCCCTAAATGGAGCTAGATTTGTTTTGGATACAAACAAACGTGTTCCAACTAACAAAGAAATTGTTTCTTTTGCCAAGCAATTACTTGACGGCATCTCTGCAAAAGAATTGTTTCAATGTATCATCAAAGAAAACTACGCATCAACGCAAGTCTTTATATTTGATGGCGCCAAGCAATTGATCAAACACATTAATCAGATAAAGAAGGAGATAAGAGAAGGATCCAAGAATTGGAACGACTATGTTATTCTTGCCGATTCAGGAACGAAAAAAGAGCAAACAACAGGAAACGAAAAACTATACGATAGGATTGCTACAATTGAAGGAATCAAAGAATTAACCGCTAGGAATATATGCCAAGACACTTCCGAAATAGCTTTTACTTCGATGTTGGCATACAAAGGTTTAGAATGCAAACATGTTATTCTAATTATAAACGGTCGAACCGAAATCAGCACATTTGAATTGTATGTTGGTATGACCAGAGCAATAATGGATGTTCAATTATTAGTTTTGCAATAGTTATGGGCACACATAAAGGTTTTACTGATTTAATCGAGCATGAAAGCACTAGCTTTTCTGCCATAAGTAAAATGATGTATCATTCGAAAGTGGATTTAGGGCGGAACTTTTTATGTGCCATGAACAACATCGTCGATTATTACACCAAAAGAGTTCCTGAACAAGGTATTAATTATCATGTTATTTATTTGCCCACATGTCCCGATTGGGCGCGAGAACTGTTGGTGCGTTTTTTAATTCAAAAGGTTGCTTTCACATATTCATCGAAGTTTTTTTCAATTGCCAAAAAGAAAACGACCGGCCCTATGGTACTACCCGAGGGCGTGTCTTCAAAGCACAAGCGATTTAAAATTTTACAGGAAGAAAGGGTGTATTATTCAAAGCTTCTAAAACTATTTGGGAATAGAACAATTGAGAATGAAGTTGAAGGGAAGTCTTTATTTGTAGTTCAAGAAAAAGATATAACAACCAGAAAACAAGACAAAAACCCATGGCTTGAACAATTGTACGCAACGGACTTTCTGTATAATGATTACAACGCAATAGTAACATGTGATCAAACAGCAGATGATGTTGAAGCCATAATCAGGAGCGACAGAAATAATGTGCCTAACATTGAAAACATCTTCGTTTTTCATTCTCAAAATAGAGGTAAAACCACCTATTCCTATAATTTGGATCAGCTGGAACGTCTAAATCAATATGGGGTGGGTATAAAAAACTGTTTTGTGTTCTACATATCAGAACAGCCTTTCCGTTTGTACTATGCAAAACAAAACATCAAAGAGACAATTGTATCAAATCTGTTAAAACGAGAGATTAAGCGGTTTGACGACTTCGATGGCTTTATTACTTTTACACCTGAAGAATTAGATCTGTTCTTTGGCAGAGATCCAAAACGAGGTCAATTCAGAATAATCGATTCTGATGAACGCGATATTTTCACATCTAATATTGATTCGATTTTTGACGAACTTCCACATAATTACAGGATCAAGAACAGTCTGTCCTTGGCGTTTACACATGCAACGCAAAACGCTTTTATTGAAGAGTGTGAAGAAGAAACGGGGATTTCTATTCCTCAAGACGTAAAATCATTTCTCAATTATTATAAGCATTTCTGGAATGAGGAAATTAAGCTTCGGCTTATTGATGAACTGAACTATTACCACACAGTTGCTTTTGTTCTCCCTCCAGGCACAAACAAAGTATATAAAGATATCATAAGAAAAATATTCTCTTCGGAAACAAGAAAAGTTTACGTAGTAGATTTCAACCAACTTAGAGATGGATTATATGTAGAACTCGTTGTTTTGTTTTCTTTCAGATACACAGACGAGAAGTACAAGACTTATCCTAATTCTTTTGACCCTCTTCCCTTGAAGTATGGACAACATGGATTGACTATCATAAATAGACTCACTCATAATAATTACTATGAGTGGAACAGGTATTTTTACGATAAGGATCTTAACGGATTGCTTTTCTCTTCGTTTAGAAGTGATCTTCTTGGCTGGAATAAAAGAAACGTGAAAAAGCCAGTAATACCCAATATTATTAGCAACTTAGATGAAGCCGAAGCTGATGCCAGGGAGTATATGGCAGAACGGTGTTTTGTTGTGTTTGATGAGAACAACACTATCAGAAGGCTTGTGTCGGAGCGTGTTCTATACAATGACGGTGATTGCTATTGCATATCTAGTTTGAAAGAGTTGTTATTTGAAAAGAGTCAACTTCAAGATGCTGTCTCTGAGGTGAATGGCATGAAAGTACTAAAGATAAAAGACATGAAGATACAATTATTAGATGATCTTGTAACACAGATAAAAGACAATCTAATAAAACGAACTGATGCTGATCTTAAATCCGAGTCTTTTATCCGAAGAGACCCTCAATATGGATTATCCGAAGAGCAGATCAACTCAAGCGTAGAGCTATGGAAATATCTTCTTAAGAGGAAAGTTGATGAGTTGGGGCTAGAAAAAACGTATGAAGCGATATTTCCCAAAGACAAAGATATTTCATTGAGAGGTTTTGAACGCTGGACTGATTTAGAATATCCGATGATTTTGCCTAGAAGTAGAAGGAGCCAAAACAGTTTATTGTCTTTCCTTGGTTTTAGTTTGGGTTCCCCATATCACAGAGTTATTCTAACCAAAAAACTGCTAAAAAACAGTAATACCAGGATGTTAAACAATCAAATTGAATCATTACTCCAATCAATATTGACTTCACCTGTTAGTGACGATAATTTTGATGATTTGTTTGATGAACATTCCGAGATACTTACATTACTTGAGATATACAGCGCATCTGAAATAAAAACGTTGATCCAGTTATTAGACATCGATTTGAAACCATTTATAGGAATAGTTTATGATTCAGACAAAACGAAACTCCCTTGAAAAGTTCCTGAGAGAACAAATGGAAGGCCCAGGCGGATGCAATGGCCATTTTGGTTATATCAATGACAACGACAACGGCGAAGAGGTTATTAACACTACGCCTGGTTCATTATACAGTACCGCGGTATTATTCCCACAAAGAAAAGCTGCAGAAACCACTTCTTCAGATAGCACAACTTCAATCGCAAACACCGATGAATCAGAATTGGAGAGTGATTCCATATATCAAGAATCGTTGGATGATAATAGCAGTGAAGAACTTGACGAAAAAGTAAACCGATTAGGTGCGGACGAAGAAGACTTATACTCCCTAAGTCAACGATTCCCTACAACAATAGGCGTTTCGTGTTGTCTGGATAAGAACGGAGCTCCTCTCCTTCCAACTGATTTGTCAGTTACAATTTCAGGGCGTTATTACACTAAAATCTCAAATAAAGAATGTTGTAACATTGTCATAAAAATCGAAGATGAGGGTGGGTTTAAGACATTCTTTGATGAGTATAAGACACAACTTGACCAATGTTTCGCAACTATTGAAGGTGGCATTCGACTAACAAAGGATATAACCAAGGAAATAAAGACGGTAAAAGACACTATTCTATCAGTAAACAAAGAGTTGTGTAAAAAAGTCGCTCTCAATCCAGACGAAACCATCGATAGAGAATACGAGCAGATCGGCGATAATTACAGATATCTAAAGTCGTACAAAGAACGTCTTTGGCGGAAACTGAAATACTTCAAAGACACATATTTGACTGATGAGGAATTAACATCTATCGAGAGAAGGATAAAAGAAATTGAACGCTATGAAACATATTTATCCTATTTAGAAGATGCGATGAATATTTGCAACACCAAGTCATTTGGTTTTTGGCAATCTCATACTTTTAGCAAGGCAATAGATCTGAGTGGAATTGATTTGAATAAGGTTGGTAATAAAGTCATCTATTCACCACGCGAACACGAGAATCTAAATGTCCTTTTCGGGAGCAACAATGAAGAAAAGACGGATTATCTTCGCAGATTATCCGTATGGTTACAGGTCACCAGATTAGCTAACAGCTCTACGAACAAAGTGTATTTCAAAGTACAACTTGAAAACAGTTCAACACCATTTGTAGAATCTTCTGATCATTATTTTTCCATTGTCACGGAAAAGGTAAATGAACGTTGCTTTTTCGGAGTTCAAATCAAGATTGAAAGCGGTCTGTTGGCTCCATACCAAGAAAGAACTAATAATGGTCGTCAAGAAGATGTTGAGCACTTGAATTATCTATATCGTTCGATTAAAGATTACGCAGTCGGCCATTTATGTTCAGTGGATTGGAAGATAACTGAAAGTGAGAAATGGGTTCGTTCCGAGTTCATTCCTTCTTTTGAAACACCAGATGTTGAGCCCATCCCTCGCGATAAGTTTTTATATGTGGAAGAAAACGGCATACAAGTACCTCGGCCTATTTTAGAAGATCAGCGCGCGTTGGAGTTTAAGTGGCTATCTCTTTTTTCGGATGCTACAGACAATGAAATCATTTCCCATTTACATGGATTTGTAAGCAAATACCTAGCATGGATCGAAAAGCAAAGAGATGTGGTGAAAGGAGAGCAAGGAGTCCAGCGAATTGGTTTTGAAAACCTTGACAAATGTCAGAAAGACTGTGAAAGAATGGCGGAAAACATAAGACTAATTCTTGAAGGGAACGCTGACAACATGATGTGTTTTCGTTTGATGAATTCTGCCATGTTTATTCAATTATGGCATAGTAAAAGGTCGACTGACAAAGAAACAAATTTTGATTTCTACAAAGAATGTGCAGATGATCACTTGTTTGGGAATACATCTGCAGCTTGGAGACCTTTTCAGTTGGCTTTCATCCTCCTTAATCTTGACGGCATCATTCAGCGCAAGAATGACCCAGAATGGAAATACAGGAATGAACTAGTTGATTTAGTATGGTTCCCAACTGGTGGCGGTAAGACCGAAGCATATTTGGGTATTATTGCACTTTCCATCATTTGCCGTCGCAGACAACAACCAAAAAACGGAGGTGGGACGACCGCGATAATGAGATATACACTTCGACTTCTTGCCACACAGCAATTCCAACGTGCTATGCGCTTAATATTGGCGTTAGAGCAATTACGTCGATGGAACTTATATGCATTAGGGAACGAGCCTATTTCAATTGGCCTCTATGTTGGAGACGATTCTCTTCCTAATAATGCGAAATCCCTTTCTGATGAATGCCAAAAATGGAATACCATAGATGATTTAGGAAGGCGGCGTGAATCAAAAATACCCTTAGATTTGTGTCCATGTTGTGGTAAACCTTTAAAATACCAAAACAAAGGTACGGTGTCCGATCCTAAAATCATTTTTAGATGCGACAATATTGACTGTACTTTTTCCGATGTGCTTCCTGTAAAGTTGTGTGACGATTATATTTATCAGGAGCCCCCCACTTTGCTTTTTGGCACTGTGGATAAATTTGCAATGCTCGGCCATAGAGTTTCTACATCTAAAGAGAAACAAGATTCAAGAAGACTATTTGGGAAAGGTGGGCTAAATAATCTGCCTCCTTCGTTAATCATTCAAGACGAGTTGCATCTATTACTCGGTCCGCTTGGTTCAGCTGTTAGTTTGTTTGAATGTGCTATCGACCAGCTTTGTTCTTATAAAAATGGTTCGAACCAAATAATCCGTCCAAAGATAATATCATCAACGGCAACTACCAGGAATACTGAATTACAAATCCGAGCGCTCTATGATAGGGATGTAAGCATTTTCCCAAAGCCTGGTATTGATTATGACGATTCGTTTTTCTCATTCTATCAGCGCAAAAAGGTCGATGGTGAAGTACAGTTTGTTTCCAAAAGGAAATATATAGGGATACTTCCCACCGGAAGAACACATATGACCACTCAAATGCGTTTGGTTGCGACCATGTTTGTTCATCGCGCACTGTTTGAAAAAGAATATGCGTCACGGCTTTCTGAAAGAGATGTTGAAGAGGCGATGGACTTTTATCATTCCATTATTGATTATTTCAATAGTTTGAAAGAAGTCGGAAAAACCGATGCCCAGTTCTATACCGAATTCACAAAATACACGCGCCGTTTATTTAAACGTGTTTTACGATATAGCGACAAATTGGAGTGTCTATATGGTTATGATTCTTCATTTAGCAAATCAGAACTTACAGGCAGACTTTCGGGAGCTGAAGTCGTAAATGAGCTTGAAAAAGTTGGGAAGCATTGGAAATCGACAGATAGATTACCACATCAGAATGAAGCAAAGACAGAGTGGATTCATGGAACCACCCCACCAGACTTGATACTTGCCACAAACATGATTTCCGTTGGATTGGATGTGGACAGATTCAATACAATCATTATGAATTCAATGCCCAGGAATATTGCGGAATATATTCAAGCTAGCAGCCGTGTAGCTCGAAATAAACTTGGACTTGTAATCACATTACATAATCCTTTTAGAGCAAGAGATTTGTCCCATTTTGAGCGATTCAGGGAGTTTCACGAGAAATTGTATTACTACGTAGAGCCTATTTCAATTACGCCTTTCTCAAAAAAATCAGTTAACAAATATTTGCCTCTATACAATGCGGCAATGATTCGACATCATTATGACGATCTAGCCAATGTTGAAAATGCTTCAGTTCTTACAGTACAGATGCAAACTAAAATCAAAAACGAAATGCATGTGTATTTTAGAGAACGTTTAGAAAGGACAAACAAACTCACAAGCGAATTGAAAGAGCTGCTCACAAAGGAGTTGGAGGAGTACATCGAACTGTTTATTGAAGAGGCATTAAACAATTGGCAAGGATTAGTAGACAACCAACAACAAGGAGAATATCACCTTCGTTATTCAGGGTCGGATTTCCTTAACTCTACTGGTCGGCAGAGAGTAAAATGGAAAGACTTATTCTTGGCATTAGATGCATATCTTGATGATGAATCTGATAATATGTGGGCTGTTCCGATGTCACTACGAACAGTTGAATCCGAAGCAGTATTAAACATAAAAGACAAGTGATATGGAAATACATAAAGATATACAATACAATCAGGGTATTGGAAAATATAAGGTACTATCCTCAAATGCAGGAGTTGGTTCAATAGTTACCACGAAGGCGGGTTTTTTTATTATGCCAAAATCTGTTTCATTTTGGGGATTCGTCAGGGATTTGAACAAACAGATAGAAAACTATCGCGATAGCAATAATAATAAAGATCCAGATCCTGAGTATTTGTCAAGATTTGCTGGCGTTGATATAATAAACGATCCTCGATTTGTGGATTTTTTGAAAGACAATCAAGGAATTCCAAAATTGAAATATCTAATAGACGTTCCTCACCTATCCCTGAGCAATTGGAATTATCCAAAAGAAAAGGATCATCCCTTATATCTACGTTGCAAAGAGAATACAGGACATGAATTGAAGCCGGATCATTTCTATATTCCAGCAATTCATTTTCCGAGATGGTTTTATAGTAGAAAAGAAAAATACTTCAAGCCATTAGTAGAATGGGAGAGCTTATGGAAACAGAAGACGGGAGATACAAAACTACAATACTTTGCTCCTCCAAGAGATCCTTACACTAACACAAATCGATCATTTAAAGACAACAACCAGCTTATAGACATATATGACACGCTGGTTCAAATACCTATTTTGTTGATTTGCAAAAATGGGCATATTTCAGATATTCCATGGTATGAGTTGTTCTGCGCAGGAATAGATCATAAAATGGAGGATATGAAGAAACCTGCTGGATTCGAATTGTTCGATTATCCATGTCAAGACTGTGAGAAAGGAGGTCGACATGAGCTTCAATGGATTGAGAACAGAAACAACTCTGAAAGTTGGGGTACATTAAAATGCAAAAAATGTGGTAAGACTCATGGACTAGAAGGTATTATGAATATTCATCCGTATTGTAAAGGAGATACTCCGTGGAACGGATATGGAACAAAGTCGGATGAACCATGCAAAGATGTTAACGGTGCTAAAAGTGTTATGCAAATGGCTCTCGTGACCAGTAACAGCGTGTATTATGCAGATTCGTTTAGCAGTCTATATATTCCACCAAGATATATGCCTGACGAGATATTGGCCCCACTGCTTCAGAAAGTGTTGGATTTGCTTAATACTAGGTGGTATCCAAAAGCGTTGGAACGTAAACCTAACCTTACGAAAAAAGCCTATATGGAGCAAATGGATATCGTCGAAAAGGCTTATGATAGTGAAATCGACATTACCCAAGAACAGGCAGAAATCATTAAGAATCACTTCCTGGCGGTTAAGGAGGTTCCAAAAGACACACACGAGCAATATCGTTTTGAGGAGTATAGAGTGTTTACAAGTCACTCGGAGTCTTTGCCACAGACTCCTAATCTAGAATTCAAAGATATTGATTTGCCAACTGACCTAACACCTTATTTTAAGAAAATACAACAAGTTGATACACTTGCCATGACACTAACCCAGCTGGGATTTAGCAGAGTATCAATGCCTGTTCCTATGAGAATTGGCGGAACAGTGGTTCGGAATGAAGGTCAAAGGATTTTTAATGAACCTGTTGAAAAGGTATATTCATTGCCAGCTAATCAGAGCATGGGAGAAGGACTATTCTTTGAGTTCAACAAGGACTCTGTTGACCAATGGATGACAGAGCATCACGAGCGTTTTAAAACTCGATATAATCAACCTGAAGGTGAAATCGGTAAAGCATTGAAGGCGGAAATTGATCAATATGGAGCACCAAAGTTTTATCTGCTACACACTTTCTCTCACATTATTATGAAAGAACTTGAGTTTTCCTGCGGATATCCAACCGCAAGCCTTCAAGAGCGACTTTATTACTCGGACAGAATGTGTGGTGTGTTGATTTACACAGTTGATGGTGCGGAAGGCAGTATGGGAGGACTCGTATGGCAAGGGCAGCCCCGGCTCATCGAGAAAATAATAAAAAGGGCGATAAATAATGCTAAAGAATGTTCTTCCGATCCTTTATGTTGGGAGAACGAGGATCAATTAAACTTGGCTGCATGCTTTTCATGCTGCCTTGTGTCAGAGACTTCATGTGAAAAGCGCAATTTAGGACTCGACCGAAGAGCTTTGGTTGATGAGGAGTTCGGGTATTTCAAACGTTTATTAATGGAAGGATAAAATACTAAAGCATGTAATCTCACAAATTAAAAATGCTTAGAAGATATTTTTTCTGCAGATCCAAAATACTCAGTTTTCCAAATATCATCAAATGAATTTTTATTTATTCGACTGCGAATGATCCCTAATTGCGGCTTAATTTCATATATGAAATCTGTTGTGTGATCCATTTGTTTACGTATGGATACATTCTCTTCATTATTGCCTTTTTTAAACATGGATGTGGTTGAAACATAGAGATTAGGTGAATGATTATAGTATTTCAGAAGCATTTCTTTTTCTGGCACCACTTTGTCTCCCCTTATCCACGCAGTCAATTTCATAACAGCATCTGTTTTAATGAATTTCTTAAGAAAATACTCACAATAACCAGTTTCCGAACCATGATGAGGTATTTTAAAGAGACTTGAAGTTACCCCATTTAGTGATGGACTTGCTGCCACATCCATCCAACCCATCATGCCATTGGGTGAAGGATGATTCTCTAAGTCCGCTCCGAGAATAATATGATGATTATTAAATGTCACTTGTATCGTTACGCACCTATCATTTGGTTCTATTTTTTTGGTATCCTTATATTTCAGTAAACTTTCAGTTTCCTCAATTATACTTTCTTCGTCAATGCTCTCTTTTATTAGTTGTTTAAAGCTAGCAATCGTATCTTGCTCCAGATTTTGAGCATCTTCTATCGTATTAGGATCTTTTGTTTTCAATTCTAACAACTGCTTCAATACCTTTTGATAATTCTTTTGCGCTGTCGCCAACTCCTCTTCAAATTTTTTCACTACCTTTTCCGAAGGACTAAGTGCATATGCTTGAACACCTTTCTTGTTAAAAATAAATTCATTTTGCTTCAAGCGTTGGACAACTATGTGATTTGCTTCGGCCTGTTTCAATGTTTGTGTTAACTCTTGCAATTTCACCGACTTACCATTATAATCATAATTTTGCAACAATTCATAGACAAACTTTTCCCTATCGTCAGAGCACGAAATAGCAAAAACTGTTTTCGAAGTGCATTTCTCTATGATTTTAGATAGACCTTTAATATGGTCTTCATGCCAATGAGTGCATATTACATATAACAAATGTTCAGTAACATCAACTTTAAGTTCATCAAGATACGCTAATGGGACACAATCTCCTGTCTGTGAATTCACACAACTATCAACTACAATCCAATCCCCGTCCCCTATGTGTATCAGAACACTCTCGCCATATCCCGTTGTGCCGCCAATTAGAGTTACTTCTATTTCGTCTGACAAGGGAGCTGTCAACTTTTCATTTATCCCATCCATGATATACCGTCAAACAGTCGTTCAAGGTCTTCTCCAATACTGTTCAATAAAGCACGTGATGGTTTGCTCACCATTTTGAATCTGACTTCAGAAACCTTCTCCAACGATTTATGTTTGTTTCTGAATAGTCCTACCGTCCAATAAAAGGTTGCTCCTTCTGCCATTAGTTCACTATTCACCATCGTTACCTTGTTCTTATTGAACCGTACTATCTTTGGTGTACCATTCTGTGCTTTTACCGCCTGTACGATGGCGACAAATGTATCATTATTCTCAATAGAGACCACGCGTCCGTTCCATTGCTTATAATACTCACTGCCTATTATTACTGCATTTTTCTGTGGTTTTGAAGCTGTAAGGTCCATAAGTTCTGTCTCTTTTACAGAAAATGTAGATGCAGGTATTTGGTTAATAATCTCGTCTGTCAACTGCTTCATATGGTCATCTATTACCACCTCCGCTTGAAGTGAGTTTGAAACAACCTCTTCGAAATCAAACGTTTTATTCATTCTCGTTCATCTTTTGAGTGATGGATGTCAGTATTGTTTCGTACTTGTCAAAATCACTTTGCATGTTTGTGTCTAGAGATCTTATTGCAAATGCAACATCCTGTTTTTTTTCAGTGTAATGGTTATTAAGATTAACATCAATGCAATACTTCAAATCTTTAACTTCAGCAGGTTTTATTTGGATTCTTCTCCTCACACCTTCTTCCAAAGTCCCCTCCTGATTTTCTATTATGATATCACACAATCTTGGTGTCTTAAAACAATCGTTCCAAATATCAAGTACGGCTAGTTTTGAACCAAATATGAAATAGCTTTCTTCATCACCGAGATTAATAATATTACCCCTGTTAATACCCACAGCAAATATGGGAATCTCAGGCAAGGCATTTAAAGTACCTATGATCAAATCCTTCATCAGAACGATTCTCTCCGGCTTTTCGATTTTAAACTCACATCTTTCCGGAGTAACAGTCATTTGCATCCAGTCGCCTATTGGATATTGCGAAACTCTCGAGTTGATGATAATTTGTTTTTCAACAACATCGGTTTCTGGGATTAACCCTTTCTTCAATAGCCACAACGGGTGAAAAATTAAGGGATTAAAACCGCCAAGTAAAACAACGCTATAAAATCCGCTTATATAATCTAACTGTATCATTTTTCCTTTTTTTATCAACAATTATCTTTTAGAAAAACATAACGCTGCAAAAATACAAATTGTTTGTCATTTGATAATGGTTTTCTTAAGTCGACTTATTCTATACATGTGAAAGAAACCATAAATGCTGTTGTGGAAGATGAGGATAGCGCCACATTGGGGCCAATGCCTAAGGCTATTTTGCTGTCTGTCAGGCATGGGCAAAAGTGTTTGGATAGATAGCCGTGATATCGTTATTTGTGCTTACGTACTTACAAAGGGAGGACTTATAGGACGGATGGGACTTAGGCTTTTGCAGCTTGATACCACACCAAAAACGGGAAGATGCCATCCTGATTGAGGATTGGGAAAAATTTGTAAATTTGCAGCCGTATTAAGACATAAATAGGGCTTTAGCGCTCTTGTTCCTCACGTCGAAATCTGGTAAATTTCTAAAATACAAACGGGAACGGAACGATAAGGCTCGCGCTATGGGCGCGGGTCTGCCGTTTTCACGTTTGTATGGTTTACCAGAGCCAGACGTGGTGGATTCGGTTAGGCTTGCGCCTTCTTTTTGCGCAGCACGATGAGCGGAGGCTGGAAACAACAAGGTTATGACAGAACAGGAAGCAAATGAACGGTTCGATGCGATGAAGGCCAAGTTAAAGGCTGCCCAGGACATCTTGGATGGCTTCAGCCAGATTGACAAAGGTGACCTGAAAGCCCGTGCTGAAGCACTGAAAAAGGCCGTTAGGCTGCAACAGGAAGCGGCCGAAGCCATCGATGAGTTTGACCGCTTGTCGTAGTTTTCCGCAGAAAAAGCGTCTGCGGAATCTGCGGAATCAGCGTAAAATCTATGCGGTTGGATTTATATCTATTTCGATTTTCCGTGATTTGGAAAAGTGGTTAGAAATAGAAATAAAATGCCCTGCGCATCGGAAGATGGCAGGGCATTTATTTCATTCATTTCTTCACGGGTTTCAGGATGTTCTGCAGGTTGATGATAGCATACTCGGTATGGTCAACGCCTGCGCTTTGCGCAGCGTGTCTGACTACATCAACGAGGTAAGCGTAATCAGATTGCTTGATGGTGGCTGAAAAGGTTGAATCGCAAACACCAAGGTAGCCATCTATTGAGGCCACGAGAGCGGGACGGATGGCGCGGTACGCGGCTGGCGTGAAGGTTTCGATGTGGATGACGGTTTTCATACAGGCTCCACTTTTGAAACCCGCTTCTCGAAGTAGAGTTGGCCGTCCGTCCATGGGTCGTTGGCTTTATAATCGCCATAGAATTGAGGAGCGTTGTAGGAGTTGATTAATTCGGTGATATTGAAGCCACACTTGTTGACCAGAAAATGGATGGCTTTTACATCAAAGTAAGGATTTTGAGCGATCCAGGTCTTTGCGGCAGGGGCATATTCCTTTAATGATTTCCAGAGGAAGGTGGCCACACCTTTGTTTTGGTGTTCTGTCTTGGTAAACATGAACTCCAATTTGGCTCGTTTGCCATTCTTTGTTAAGCGCAACATGAGGCCGCCCAGACGCTTGTCATTCTCAACGACTTCGATATAGAGGTAGTGACGTTTGTAGCAGACATCCTTGATAAATTGTTCATCGACGCAGTGGTCATCGATTTTGCCGAAACGGGCTTTGTAGGTGTCTTTGTAGGTTTTGACCATGTCGGCTATGAAGCCCTTGATGTTTTGGATAGGAACAATTTGTGTTTTCATTTTGTTTGTTTTTAGAGGTTAATAATGAGGTCGCGGGTCAAGCCCGCGATGAGGTCTTGTGGTACTGGCCATTGGCGGGATGTGTGAGGTGGCCAGACTTGCATAGGTCAGAGACGTAGCGTTCCGCTGTGCGCTCGATGATGTTGAGCGAAGCGGCGACTTGGATGTAGGTGGGACGGTCGAAGGTGTCAGGCAAGGCGGCCAGAAACTTTTGACGGACGGCATCACTCAGCTGCCGACGGCCTTTCAGGGCGGCGGCATGGTCGGTGCGGTGAGGCAGCGTCTGAAAGACGGCTGCCGAGTGCTGCAGCAAGACCTGGATCACCGCCAAGGCGGTGTCGTAATCAACATCGGTGCAGACCATCTTCTTCAGCGACTTCTTGCGCTTGGCTGGCACCTCCTCGATGTGGCGGAGGACTGTCAGGATCATCGCTATGCGAAACATGATGAGGCCGAGACGACGGACTGTAGCCACAATCTCTTCGCCGAATATCGCGGCGTAGCGTGACTGTGTGTCCCTGAAGAAGTCGTTGAACTGGACCCCTTGGGCTGTGCTGAGCGTGAACTGGATAGGGCCATCGGGCAGCTTCTTCAGCAAGGTGCAGAAGTCGCGGCCAATGCGCTCAAACTTCTCGTCGGCGGTGGTGTTGTCTTTGGTGACAAACATATCGTGCCAGACAAGTTGCGTGGGCATGACGTAAAAGATGAAACGGCTAAAGAGTCCGTTTTCGGCATCAGGGATGAGGTTGAGAATCTGCTGAGGCGTGCCGGACAGGACGGCGGAGAACTTGGGCTTGCCCAGTTCGACGTATTCCAGATCTTTCTTACGAAGATAGGATATCATCTCGTGGTGGAAGGCCTTGCGGAAACCATCGGAGTAGTTGCCGAGGTCGGATTTGAAGGCATTGGCCAGCGTGTCGCCTTCTGTCTCGAACAGAAGGCCGACACCGCTGTTTTGAGCCAACACCTGATAGACGACCGTGGATGTGCTGTTAGCAGGCAGGAACAGCGTGAGAAACGGCGGCTCCTTGGGCGGCGTTTCGAGGGTATTCTTACGGTTGACGGCGTATGCTGCCAAGGCTGCCTCATACTGTCCCTTCAGCTCATCGTATTTGTCGCGGAGTGCCTGGTGTATCGGCTCGGCGAGATGACGGCACAGGGAGAGCCGTCCTTTGCCTGCCGATGCCCGGGCAGTGACAAATAGAAAAAGATTAGCGAAGACTTCGCGTCCGTCGTACATGCCATAGACCTTCGGGATGCAGGCAGACATGACAGTGAGCGAGCCGAGGACGAGGATGTCGGCATCGACATCCGAGACCGAGCTTTTGACGATGCGCTGCATGATGGTGGGAAGGTTATCGCTGATGGATTGCGAGAATGTCGGGAGCGGTTCTGCGGAGTTTTCCGCAGATTCCGCAGATTCCGCAATTGGATTTCGTGCGGAAAAGTCTTCTTTGAGCGCACGAAAAGACTCCCCCGGCCTGCGGCCACCCCCTCTGAGAGGGGGAATGGGCAAGCTGATTCCGTGGGACTTAGCGATATGGAAGAGGGTGGCGATGGTGATGGGAGCCTTGCCGGACGGAATCTCGTGACGGAGGCAAGAAAGGTATTGCTTAGAGGCTGTTTTCGGGTCATAATTTGGGTAAAAAGCGGAAATCCGATGGAAAAAAGCCTCTCCAGCGGCACCAAATTCCTGTGCGAGGGCAAAACCGATGTTGCACCAGTCGCCATAATTGGCAGTGATGTCGATGCCCGACCGTTCGATGAGAACGATCAGGGCCTCGACAGCATCAGCGGTGGACATGGCATAGTTGGGGAGCGGTGCGGTCATAGCAGAGCGGGATTGATGTAGGCTTGCGGGTCGAACGGAAGGAAGCAGGCACGACATACGTCCTTGCACTTCTCGTCGACATCAAGTGCGTAGGTGTTGCGGAGGTAATGTTGGACAGCATTAAAGAACAGGACATGATAGGAAGCTGGCGTTTCCATAGGAAAGAACAGCTCGCGACGTGCGTAGTTCTGTTCCATGGAGATGACCCATTTGAGGCCATCGCCGGACGGGCTGCGGAAGAGCAGCATTGTCTCAAAGTAAGGATCATTTAATAAGGTGAGGGCGACGGCTTCGACATCTGAAAGATGGTCGAAGTCGAAGCAGACCAGGAAGGAATGGCGGACGAGCTTGTCGGCCTTACGCTGAACAAATAAGCCCGAGAAGGTGCAGAAGTCGAAGCTGGTCCGCTTGAAAGCAGGCCTTTCGGCTGGAGCGAGTGAGCGACATTGAGCTGTAGCCTGTGACGATATGCCGCTTTTGATGTAGTGATAGGCATCGACGAGGGAGATTTCCCGAGTCGGCATCTGGCGGCTGATAGGCTTGGCGAAATAAGAAAAGCGAACGAGCGAGGCGACCGAAGCGTAAGCGAGTGGCGACGGTGCGAGGTTTTGGGGATTTGCAAGAGCTTCCATCATTTTGTTTTTGGTTTTGTGACTTTACGGGAGTTGATGAAGTCCAGGACTTCATCCAGTTTGTAGAGGAAGTAGTTCCTATGGATCTTGTAGTAAGGCAAGCCCTGAGAGCGGAGCTTGTTAAGGGTACGGTCGGAGCAGTGGAGCATCCGCATGACATCGCCAGAGTCGAGCCAGACCTTGGAGAGGTCAGGATGGGTCAAGGTGATGTCCTCCTTGTTGACATAGTTCTGAAGGTCGCTCATCTCCGGCCTCCTTTCTTGGCTGGACGAGCTTTCACGGGGATGCGGACGGTTTCATCGTCGTCGACGGGGAAAGACTCGCCCATGATCCAGGCATCGATTTCAGATTTGAGGAACTGGAGCTTTGCGCCGGCTTTGTGGTAAGGGATGACTTTCTTCCATACCCAAGTGTAGATGGTTTGTCGGGCGGGTTTGCCAGGTAGATAGATGATGAGGTCTTCAACGCTCATCCATTTCTTTTCAGGCTGCGCATCGCGGTCGGCGATGTCTTGCAGCATGGACTTCATTTCGCCTACCTCATAAATAAGCTTAGAGACAGCTTCGGGCAGGCGGTCGAAGGTCATGGGTTCGTTGGATTGATACATGATGTGAATTGTTTTAGGGTTATCCGTCGCGAAATAACCTCTATCACAATTTATGAATACAGGAGTCTTGCAAGAGTCAGGTACGATTTTTTCTGGAGCTCATCTTAGCGGCTACATCAAGAAGGGTTTGCGACAATAGGCCAAAAATGGCCACAATCGTTTCTTCTGAGCACCCCGCATTGAGTGAGTCGCTGAAGTATTTTGTGACATTGCCGAAGTCGTAGTTGAATAGCTCACCAATAGTGTCGAAATACTCTTTGACGGTGAGTTTTTTGCCTACACGAGGCTTCACCAACAGATAGTAAATGGCAAGGAAAACACGGATGAGCTCTATTTTCTTGAAAGTCTCATCGAAAGCCAAATTGGAGGTAAAATGTGCGGCGGTGTTGGCTTTAAACAGCTTCTCACGGATTTTTATCATGTCACCCATATTTCCATTCGTCTTGGCAATGTAATAGTTGAGCACATCGAAGATGTCGGCGGTGTTGGCAGCAACAGCGGCATCAAGCAAATCCATGATCAAAACGACACCGTTCTTTGCGGCTTCTTTGGAAATGGGTGGTATATCAGGGAACAGGTCGAGCTGGACATCATCCTTTGAGGATTGGCAGAAAGACATAAGCGAAAGATATTGCTCTTGAAGGATGAGATACTTTGCTTGCCAGTCGACAGCGGGATGGGGTGAAGTGTGGTCGTCGATATAGTAGCCAGCCTTTTCAAGATCATCGGCCAGTTTCTCAAACGCCTTGAAATAGTCAGAATTAGCGTCTATGTTGTTTTTGAAGACTGAGATGAGCCGTTGGCTTTTCTTGGTCCTCTGAAGCCGTAGCAGCACGAAAACGACCGATAGGACGACTTCGGTTGCATAGGTGTCGATGATGTGTTCACGGACTTTGCGGAAATGGTACTGGACACAGTTTTCCTCGGGATGGAGTTCCTCAGCAAAGTCGTTCATCAGCGAATAGGCTTCCATGAAAAACGCCAACGGAGGTTGGCGGAGTGGATAGGGCCTGTTGCTTGCGGTGTTAGGCTCGCTGACGTGAATGATGGTTCTATGGATCATTTCATTGATGGGACCCAAGACAGGGTCATCAAGGTAGCCGTCCAAGTCGGCGTGAATAATGAAAGGATGTAATGCTGACATGGCTATAGAGTTTTAGTGTTTGCCAAGGAGCAGGGATAAAAAACAAGCCCAGCGGAGCGCCGGGCTTGTTTTTGTCATTCGTCGTCCTCGTCAATCTCTGGATCAACGAAGAGGAGGTTGTTCACCTTCAACCTCTTCTTTGGACTGATGGTGCCTTGATAGCCACGCAGGACATTCTTGGAGTCGACATGGCCAACCATCGCATCGATGAAGGCATCTTGGGTGCCATGCCAGGTGAGCGTGGTGATGTAGGAGTTGCGTGCCGTGGAAGCCGTGACGGGACGGATGCCGAGCCTCGCGCAAACGCCCTGCATTCCCTTGCGGATTTGGCGGTTGAAATCGTGAGTGCGGCTTTCCATGTCGGGTTCGTTATTGGCTTTGAGAAGGATCTGCGGAAACACGCGCTTGCCCTTCACGGGCTTGCTGGCGTATTTGTCAAGCAGCTTCTGCAATGGCTCAGTGATGGGAATGTGGACGGTGACTTTGACCTTGCCGGCAATCTTGCCACGGATGTAGGTCAACTCATTATTATAAAAGTAGTCGTCGTTCCATTCGAGATAAGCCAGGTCTTTCAAGTTGCTGCCGTTGCAGAGATAGAGGATGAGCCACCAATCAGCGGCTTTCTTCCCGGGGCCTTTATAGTCGCGGATCTTGACGATGTCGGACACGGGGATATAATCCTCTTTGCGGCGGCTGCCTTGCTTGATGGTGAACTTCGGAGCAGCATCGATGATTTTCCTTTGGCCGAGGCTGTTCATGACAGCACGGAGGGCACGGAGATAGATGCTCTTCGTGGAGTCGGACAATCCGGCTTGGTCCATCGAGGCCTCCCATTGCATGATGACGGTCTCGTCGACATAGGACGGGTAAATCTTGGATTTCTTGCCTTTCACGACGATGGTCTTTTCCTTGGAGCGTTTCTTCAGTGTGATGGTGGCAACGGAGCAGCCGAGGAAGCGGTAGAAGTTCTTCAGCGCGGTGCTGTACTGAAGGCGGGTCTTTTCGGTTTTCTTGCTTTCGCCAAACTCCATCCAGTATTCGAGGAGCGTGGGAGTCTCCTTGGGTTTGGTTTCGGGATTGGCGATTGCTTTCTTGAGATTCTCAAAGGTGAACTTCTTTTGGGCATTGAGGGCGACAACAGCATCATAGATTTTGTTGAAGGCCTTCGTGACCTGGCTCTTGGCTTTGTGGAGTGGCGAAGAGCCGTTTTTCAGGGTGAAGATTTTGGCATAGTCATCGTCGGAAACGCAGACGCCAGTTGCATGTAGCCACTTTTCACCTTGGTAGGTTACACGTACGTAGATGGGATAAGTTCCATCGTTTTTCTTGCGCCTGATATCGAGGAAAGCGCGGAGAAAAACTTGCTCTGAGGCGTTCTTTAGAATCGGCTCATAGGCAGAGGGGTTAATTTCCATTTTACTAACAATTTGGTTATCTATACTTTGCTTCGTATTTTTTGCCCATGGGATGGTCAAATATTTGCCCATGATTTGCCCATGAGATTTAAAATACATGCAAAAATACATATATTTGATGATATATGCAAGTATTTGATAAAGAAATAATTAAATAAAATGCTAAGTGGCTGATAATGTGGGAAAAGTGGAAATTTATGCTTTGGGAGCAGGGGGTCGAAGGTTCGAATCCTTTTGCCCCGACTTGAAAATCAAGGAGTTACAGGGGTTTGTGACTCCCTTTTTTTGGCCTTTTCAGAAATCAGGACACAAAATGGACACGGATTTCTAAAAACAATTCTATCATTTTCTTACACTTATTTGTAGATCCCCTGCCTAAAATGACACGCACATTTTTCTCTTTAAAAACACAGGTGCCAAGGTTTGTTCTTATTGGTCATTTACGTCCTTTCTGTTTGGGCAGACGCGCCTTGACAGGGACGCGAATAACAACTTCGTCATCATCGTCGGTGTAGTCTTTGCCCAAAATCCAAGCGTCAATCTCGGTCTTTAGAAACTGAAGCTTTGCACCTGCCTTGTGGTATGGAATGGCTTTCTTCCAAACCCATGAATAGATGGTCTGACGTGCGGGTTTGCCTGGTAAATAGGCAATGAGGTCTTCGACACTCATCCACTGTTTTTGAGACCGTCCTACGCGTTCAGCGATGGTTTGCAACATTTCCTTCATTTCGTTTACTTCCTTCATCAGCTTTGAGACTGCGTTGGGCATGCTGTCGAAGGTTACTGATTCGATGGGTTGATACATAGTGCTGTATTTTAGGTTATCATATCTATCAAAAATGCTGTTCATCATCTTACTTCTCCTCTATAATTATTTTTTGCATATTCTTCAAACGAGTTGCAATTACATGATGTGACCTTCTCCAGGGCAGCATTGTAGATGTCTTCCAGCGTCAGGAAATGCAAGCTTGCCAGTTTTCCATCAATGCCAACGTCAAAACGGAGGTCGGTCGATTGGGCATTGTATTCGTCCAACTTCCCGTGACAATGCCCGTGAAGCATCACTGAACCACGCGGCTTCTGGTTCCACGTCACCATAGGATAATGGCACATCACCACATCGAAATCCTCTTTCAGAAACGGCGCGATCGTCTTTTTGAAGCGCATCTCCTTGATCTGATATACCTCTTTGAAGTAGTTCTTGTACGCCCGGATGGAACCCTCGTGATTTCCTTCAACAAGAAACTTATTTCCTGGAAGTTTTTCCAGTAGATGATGAGCCTCCTCACTCTTCAGAAAGGTCAAATCTCCAAGGATATAAATGGTATCTCGCCTGTCTACCGTGCGCCGCCATAAGTCTAGCAGCCACTCGTCGTGCGCCGCAATATCCACTATGTCGGAATATGGCCGATTGGGTGAATGCTTCAAGATGTTCGCATGGCCGAAATGCAAATCGGCTGTAAAGTAAATCTGGTTCATTATTGTTGCTTTTATAATTTGTATTAATTCTCTTCTTCAAGTATCCAATACTTTTCATCCAGTTGGGTCCTCCCATTTTTTTCTCCTAAAAGAGTATCAATATGTTCAAGGTCATCCTGTTTCAGATGACAAATGCTAAGATGCTCCAAATCATGGATGATTACTTCGATAGGGTAAGAACTTCCGTTTTTGATCTCATTGCCATAATTACCCGATTACAGTTGTTACTAAATGCTCCGTTTCTGATGCCGTTGTCAAGGCATCAAAAGCACGAGCGAAGACGTTGTCGTACAGCTCGTCATAACGCGGCTGATGTTTCATGAATTCTACGGAGGTGACCCAACGGCAGAAAGGCTCTTCGCCTTCCAATTCTTCGGGTCCCAACAAGAAACCAATTTTGTAGGTTGAATAAGTGCAGACCGATTCGTTTTCGGTGACAATGACCACCATCGCGCCATTATTGTTGTCACAATGGTCGAGGGCTTTCTGGCAGTCTTTCAATTTGTTGAAATTGAATTCGCTCCAATCTTTGTCGATACTGGTAAGACCGTCAAGTTCAAAAGTTTCGGTACAGAATTGGAAAACGTCCTTCTTTTCGGGTTTAAAGTGTCTTCCCGAAAGGAGATGGAGGAATGCCATCGGCAAATACTTGCGATAGCCCCATTGAAGATGATAAACTTTGTTCAGGCGGGCACCGCTGCGTCCTTCGATTTGTAGTAGGAGGTTTGTTCTTTGTCCCATGATGTGTTGTTTTTCGTTTCACTTTATTAGTATAGAAAAACTGAAAATGTTACATCGTATCTATTATCTATCTAGTATTTCAATCACCGCCCCGCCATCAAACGCTCGATGTTCATCATAAAACACATAGCCCAGTTGGTTGCAAAGCAGTGTTGTCTCCCCAATCTTGGTACCCGAGCCTCCAGCGAAGTGGGTATGGCCATAAATCCAATAATTGGCACCACATCTTTTTACAAATTCATCAAGATCAACTTGGAAGGCCGTATTCAGCACCCCTCCGGGATAGCCGTTGAATTCCTCGCGCATCGTTGGGCAATGGTGCGTCACGACAATTTTATGCACCGCTTTTGAGTCCGTCAATGCCGCTTCCAACCAGTGTAGACAATACTCATGCAGTCCGTCTACGTCATTCGCAAAAAACCGCTTTCCGTCCAAGATCCCGTGCTTGAAATCATTCAATGCCTGCTGAATCTCCCACAAGTGCAGGGGACTTATTCGCGTCCATAATGTGGTGAAAAACAACTCTGTATCCCCAAACAACACACTGCGGTTGTTCAAGTATCGCACATTATCTCGATATACGAACTCGTAATTCTTCATCGTCAGGGCGATGTCATACCCATGATAAAACTCATGATTGCCTGGGACGATAAAGGTCTCTTGGAAATGCTCCGCACACCAGTCGAAAAACCGCCGCTTCATCATTTTTCGGTCACACAAATACGACACGTCACCAGCCAGCACCAGCACCTCGCCAATCGGTGTAATGCCGCCATTCTCAATGAAATTCCTATTCTCTGCAAACTCAAGATGCAGATCCGATGCATATTGTATTTTCATAATGTTTTATTCATTTTCTTTCAATTCTTTCGCAAACATCCTCAGTATCGTCAGCATCGCCTCGTTTGCCGACATAAACTCCTCATCTTTTATCTGTATCTTCTCGTCTCCCTTCTTCCAACCATAGAGATAGCAGTGCTGATGGTCTTTATAATCGCTAATGCCCACTCCGATACCATATTTTTCATATAGTCGGGCGAGTATCGCGCAAACCGTCATCGGTTCGGATACCTCTTCCCGGATGGGGTCATACACCGAATCCTCCAGCGGCACTGTCTCATCTAACGCCAACTGTTCCTCGGGTTTCCACGTGGCCAGCGACACGATCTCGTCGTACTGCTCCCGCGTAATACCATCCCCGTCTTCCAAATCGCACTCGTATGGCAAATCAAACACGCTCCCTTCTTCGTGATGGTTCAGGTAATCGTGAAAGATATGCGGTGTCAGTTTCACATAGTCCTTACCCTCCAGAATATCAAGTATTTTCTGGGAATTGTGCATCAGCAGCGGAGCGCCAGCCTCATAGATTGCCAACGCAATCTCGCAGCCTGCATCCACCCATGCCGAATAGCTCACGCCAAAGCTGATGAGCCAACCACCAGGCGTGTAGTAATCCGTCGCATGCACATTATTTCGCGACAGACCCAGTTCACCGTAATGGTCAAAGGCCATCTCATTAAACGCCTCTTCGCTGTCGAAATCCGTCTCATCGGTAATCTCGCCATGTCGACCGTGCTGATAACGTCTGTAAAATTCAATATCTGTCAGTTTGGTTGATTTTTCCAGAAACTCTTTATACTCCTTCCGGCTTCGCCAACCCAAACGACTAAAATGTGCCTCGTATGCCTCATACGCCACCCGAAAGTACATGGAGTATATCCGAATGCTCATTTGTGGCAGCGGCTCTCGGTAGCATGGCGGCAGATCAACCTCTTCCGTTGAAAACTCCAGCCTCTTAAACTCCCCGTCATCATATTTCGGCTCCGTTCTCCGGTAGATTGCCTCATTCGCGATACACTCCTTCAGCATCTTGACGACCTTCTTAACATTTTTCGGATGACGCCGTTGCCACGGCACAATCCTATCCAAATCCTTTCTGGCAATCCGTCCCGTCCGCTGCCGCTTGGGCAGATGCTCATCGACATATCGGTTATATGCCTCCACATCAGCGGCAATAACAAGCACCTTATCCTGCAGAAACTCAGCCAACGGCTCCAACAGCCATTCCATATCTTCATGATGCGCGCCTTTGTTGTCATCATCATGAATCTGACACCACCAATGCACATTCTCCACCATGTGCAAATAAGTGTGCCCCCTGTACTGCGTCACCGCGATATGATACCACTGCGACTCCATCGGATAGTTGGACTTCCACTCCTTCATATAGTCCGCACGCGTATAATCCTCTTCTTCGGCCCAATCCTTTGCATCATTGAATGAGCACCAATCCGAAGGCTTTCCCCTCGGCACTTCGATCCATAGCGAATGCCGATAGTCATCACCCGTTGGCGCGAACACATCTAATAATTCCTTAATCTCCTTCAGCAGTTCAAGCGATCTTCCTGATACACAAACCCCATTTATATATTGGGTTCCAGCATCCGCCCGCTCCATCAGAGGGACAGTCAATTTTCTCTTTGCCATAATATAATTCGTTTAATTGTTCACCCTTATAGTATGCGTTTTTCGAAAATGTTACAGGCAGAACAAAAATTATTCTAAAAACTGCCGAAAGTGTACAATTGAATTTTTTTTCATATATTTGCACGCTTTATTAATAGGTATCAAGGGCTATTCCTTGGCCATAAAACGAATTGAAATGGAAAACAACGAACAACTAACTCAAAACCCTGCCATTGAGGGAGGAATTGAGAATGAAACGACCACATCAAAGGCCGCAACGAAAGCCATTGATGGTAACGAGAAAAAGAAGATTGTCAAACTGATCCAGCCCAGTATCTTGCCTGGCAAGGTGAAGGTCGAGGTGAACACCCTCGTGGCTGAAATGATTGCCGAGACAGCCCCTGTGGCCGACGAGGTGATGTCCGAGATGGTGGATGCTGCCGAACCTGATGAGGATGAACTGGTGGAAGACAATGCCGACTTGGACGGTCTCAACAAACTGCAACTTGTGGAGATGCTCGAGGAACTCGTGCAAGACTCCGATGTCCAAAACATCAAGGACAAAGTTGCGGCTATTCGTCTCCATTTCAATAAGTTGAACAAGGAAGACATGGACAATGAACTCGACCAGTTCCTGCAAGACGGTGGCGAAGCCGAGAGCTTCCAACATGTTGAAGACCCCATCGAACAGCGTTTCAATGCTGCGTTTGGCATCTTCAAGGCCAACCGTGCCAAGCAAAACGAGGACATGGAGAAGCAAAAGGTTGAGAACCTGGCCAAAAAGCAAGCCATCCTCGATGAGCTGAAGGAAATCATTGCTTCAGACGACTCACTGAAGAAGACCTATGACGACTTCCGCGCCCTGCAAGACCGCTGGAAGGAGATTGGCCCTGTTCCGGCTGCCGAGAACTCTAATCTTTGGAACAACTATCACTTCCTAGTGGAGAAGTTCTTCGACAAGGTCAGGATCGGCCGCGAACTCCGTGACCTCGACATGAAGAAGAACCTCGATGCCAAGATCGAACTCTGCGAGAAAGCAGAGGAACTACTTGACGAGAAATCCATCACCAAGGCTTTCAAGACTTTGCAGAAACTCCATGAGGATTGGAAGGAAGTAGGTCCCGTGCCTCAAGACAAGAAAGACGAGATTTGGGAGCGCTTCAAGGCGGCTACCGACAAGATCAACCAAATCCGTCGCGAGCATTATGCCCAAATTGAGGAAGAACAAACGGGTAACTTCGAAGCTAAGAAAGCTTTGTGCGAGAAGGCGGAGGAGCTGATTGCCGAGGATTACACGAGTGTCAATGCTTGGCAGAAAAAGTCGACTGAACTCTCCGAAATCTTTGGTGTTTGGAAGACCATCGGTCCTGCCAGTAAGAAAGACAACGAGGAGATTTGGCAACGCTTCCGTGGCACGATGGATACTTTCTTCGCCAAGAAGAAGGAATTCTTCGCTACTTTGAAGGACAGACAGACCGAAAACCTCGAGCGCAAGACCCAACTCTGCATCGAGGCTGAGGCTCTGATGGAGTCGACCGATTGGAAAAACGCCACAGAGCAGATCAAAAAGCTGCAAGAAGAGTGGAAGACCATCGGTCCTGTGCCGAAGCGCCATACCGACAAGATTTGGAAGCGTTTCCGTGCTGCCTGCGACACCTTCTTTACCCGTAAAAACGAGCATTTCAGTGGCCGTCGTACTGAGGAGGAAGCTAACCTCGCAGCTAAGAAAGCACTTCTTGAGGAAATCAAGGCGTTTGAAATTGGTACGAGCCGCAACGATAACATGGATGCCATCAAGGCATTCCAGAAGCGTTGGATTGAGATTGGTTACGTGCCGATGAAGCACAAGGATGCTATTAATAAGGAGTATCGAGAGCTCATCGACGGACTTTTCGACACTATGCGTAAGAACCAGAACGAAGCTTCTACCAACGAGTTCCGCGAAATGATGGAAAGTTGGAAAGAAGACCCGAACGCTGGTGACCGCGTACGTAAGGAAGGCAATAAGTTGCAGACCCGCATCCAGAAGCTGCGCGACGAAATTGCCGCCATGGAGAACAACATCGGTTTCTTCTCCAACAGTAAGAACTCAGAACTGATGCGCGCCGAATATGAGAAGAAGATTAACAAGGCTAAGGAAGATCTCAAGGTTCTCGAAGACAAACTGAAGATTGCGGAGGAATAATCTAGATCTAGTTTTATACATTAAAGCGAGACACATCCTTATGGGTGTGTCTTTTTTTTCTATTGTAAAGAGGTACAAAAAAAGCACCCCGAAGGGTGCTTTTGGTTTTCCGAGATGACTTCAATTAGAAGTTCAGACGGAGGTTCAGTGCAGCTGACCAAGTGGAGAGCGTGCTAGCATAGGTGTTCCAAGTAGGATCCGTGAACTGGTAGGTGTAAGGACTCTCTTCGGTACCCTTGCCATTGAGCTTTAGAATGTCGCTGCTGCTCAGCTGTTGCATGTTGCCCCAACCTCTGTAGAACAAGTTGGCGAGGTTCTTGACGTCGATACCACCGCTGATGCTCGGACCAGCCTTGAACTTGTAGGTTCTCTCATACTTGAAGTTGAAGGTGTGTCTCCAAGGAGCTACAACAGCACCACGTTCGGCATAGTGACCACGGTTGGCGCTCAGATATTTGTCGGCCTTGATAAAGTCGTTGAAGGCAGCCTTGTTGTCATCACTAGCGAAAGGCATAGCCTGGAGTTCGCTCTCGGTGGGGATGTAGACCAAGCTGTTCGAACCACCGTCACCATTCACATTGCTGGTCATAGTGTAGCTATAGCGGGTGTAGCTGTAGTTGCCAATGTAGCAGTGGTTGAAGCCTTCGTAGTAGAGGCCAACGGTCTCAGTGGTGTGCTGACCAGTGGTCCAGGTCCAGCCAGCGTTGAAGAGCACGCGGTTGGGCGTGACATAGCTGCTGTAACCAAGTTCGTGGGCGTTGGAACCGTTCACGCCAAAAGCGTTGGTGCTGAAAGCAGAAGTGACTTGGTCGCCAATACCATCGGTGACATTCTTGCCCATAGCGTATGTGTAGGCAGCCATCAGGTTGAGACCGCACTTGAAGTCTTTGCTTAACTGGGCGGTACCAGAATAGTAGTAACCATTTTGGTCAACGTTGGTGATGTAGTAAGGAGTGACCTTGCCACCGACGCTGTTAGTGATATTTTCGCTCACCCAAGTCCATCTCTTGTCGTGTTCGCCAGGCAGTTGGATGTCGTCGCCACGGACGATGCCGAGCTTGGTGACCGCCACAGTGGTGATGTCCTTGTTGAAGATGCCTTCCAAAGTAGCTTTGATGCCACCAGGAAGTTCGGCGTCGAAGGCCAAGCTGCTCTTCCAGGTCTGAGGCATGTGGAGGTTCTTGTCCATGATGGTGGTCGACTGAGGAGCGGCCAAATTGGCGGGCAGGTTCTCGGTGCCAAAGAGAGTGGCGTGGTTGGCAATAATCTCGTTTACGTTGGAGTAGAAGTTGATGTCGGTATCTTCAGCGCTAGGATTGATGTACTGATACTGCATGCAGTTGGAGTTACCCACGGCGGAGACGATCCACACGAAAGGCAGACGGCCAGTGTAGAGGCCGGAACCGCCGCGAATGATGTACTTACGTTCGCCAGTGAGGTCCCAATTGAAGCCCAGACGAGGTGAGAAGTTCACGCGAGCCTTAGGCATGTCGGCAGTCGACAGACCATACATGGTGTTGCCTTTACCGTCAGCGATGCTGTGGTGGTTGCCTTCTTCGTCGTTCCAACCTTCAGCAAATTCCTTGTTGTAGTTGTAGCCAGCGATGGAAGGATAATAAGGCATTTCGACACGGAGACCAAGGGCGAGTTTGAAGCGCTCGCTGAGGGTCATTTCGTCTTGCAGATAGAGGGAGCCTTGCATGTAGTTGAAGGAAGGATAAACCTGCTTGGGGTTGCCACCTTCACCGTCACGGTTGTTGCCGAAGGTGATGGCGAAAGCCGTCGGGTTGGCCTTGTTGACAAAGTCGTCCCAGCTATTGTAGACATAGTAGCCGGCGCCGCCTTGCATGTAACCGTTCTTGGTGTTGTCGAACTCATACTGACCACCGAGGGTGAAGTTGTGGATGCCAGTGAGGTAGCTCACTTCGTCGGTGACGACGGCAGTGCTCACTTCACGGAGGTTACCATAGGTGAACGGGTCGGGACCGAAGCTGGTGTAGACAGCCTTGGTTTCAGCAACGCCGTCGCCATCGGTGTCGAGGTTCTCAAGAATATCGACAGTGGGGAAGAGGTCGCCCACGAAGCTACGGGGCTCATACTGGCGCGAATAGGTGGCACGCAGCATGTTGTTGCCACGACCGCTCAGGAAGCTGTGGTTCCATTCGGCAGCGACGGAGCTGAAGTTCTGCTCTTGGAAATAACGGTTGCTCTCGAAATACAATGCGCAGTCCGAAGTACGGCCGTAGGTGTTACGGTTGTAGGGGTTCGGGACGATGGGGTTCACCGAGTTGGAAGGAGCCGATGAATACTTGTTTTTCACCAAGCTGTAACGGATGTTGAACTTGTTGTTGTCATTGATGTTCCAGTCCAAACGGGCAAGCAACTTGAGGTCAGGCGTGCTAGCGCTGTAGTTCTGGTAACGGCCAGGATTGTAACCATAGGTGTTTTGCAGGTAGTTGCTGATTTCTTCCATCTTTTCGACGGTAGGACGGCTGTATTGTGTACCGCCACCCCATTCGTCTTCTTCGCTCTCGCGTGCAAAGTGAGTCTGACCAGGATCGATGTCGCTTTGATATTCGAAGTTCACGAAGAAGAACAACTTGTCCTTCACAATGGGACCGCCAACGCTGATACCGACGGTGTTGTCAAGAGACTCGCTGAGTTTCAGGCGATCGGGATAGTTGCCGAATTCGTCCTTCACACCATACTTTGTACCGATGAGACCATCGTTGGTGTAGTAGTCATAGAGGCTGACATGCCAGTTGTTGGTACCGCTCTTAGTGACGGCATTGATGGCACCACCAGTAAAGCCGCTGTGACGCACGTCGAAAGGCGTAATGTTGATGGTCATGGCTTCGAGGGCGTCCAAGGAGATGGGGCTACCGCCAGCAGGCAGGTTGCCGCCGATACCGAAGGCGTTGTTGAATGCGGCACCGTCGACGGTGACGTATGACGAACGGTAGTTACCGCCGCCGATGGCCAGACCGTTGGAGGTGGTGGCAGCCTGAGGTGTCAGGGCCAGCACGTCGTTGAGGCTACGGCTGATCGTGGGCAGAGTAGTAATCTGCTCGTTGTTGATAGCTGTAGTGGCACCAGCACGGTCACTGTCCATGCCGTTGGAAACAGCCTCGGCCACAACAGCAACCTCGCCAAGACCAACAGCTTCCTCATTTAAGCGAACATTGAGGATTTTGGTCTCACCCAGTGTGGCGGTGATGCCTTCTTGCTTTACGGTCTGGAAGCCCACCATGCGAACTTCAATGGTGTAAGGGCCACCGGGACGGATGTTGAGCAAACGGTAGGTACCGTTGGCATCAGCCACAGCATAGTACTGTGAGCCCGAAGGCGTGTGTGTGGCAACAATTGTGGCACCAGGAAGTGTGCCCTTGTTGCTGTCCGTGATTTTTCCACTGATACTTGAAGTCGTCACCTGTGCCATCAAGCTAATGGAGGCAATCATAGCCACAAAAAAAGTAAGTAACTTTTTCATAGATAATAATTTAATGTTAATAATTAAGTTGATTGTATTCGATTTTTAAAACCCGTTTTCATTTCGTCCAATCTATAAGACCGTGCAAAGATAAGGCATTCCTTTGAATTGCTGAACCAATCTTTCGGAAACAAATTCCGTTTTTTTTGAAAAGTAATCAACAGGTTTTGTTCATTATTTATAAAGTTTTGATTTTGATACGATTGAAGGAATGCCAAAGCTGGCTTTTTGAAGCTGTTTATATACCTTATTTATATTATTTGGTCGACTTTACCGTGGTTTCATTTTTTTTCTCTATTTTTGAAGCCCAAATTACAAAATACCATGAGAAGGGTTGCAATACTTGCCATGTTGGCAGCCATGCTTTGTCTTAATGCTTGCGATGACACCATCTCAAAGCAGTTCAAGGCTATGGAAGAAGAGGTTTCATCCATTGAAAACCAGATTAATACCATCACTGATTGCGACGAACTCCAGATGATGAATTTCGCCATACTTGGTTTGCGTTCCGACATGGACAACTATCGTCAAGATACAGAAATGACTGATGATGAAATCGGACAATTGGACGACATGATAGACAAGCTCGTAGCCACTTGGAATGGCAAATGGGTTTCTCTTAACTGCGAAGAGGGAATTTCTGACGATGTTCTCGATACCTCAGGCGAGGAAGTGGGAGACTATGATTGAAAGGCTTGTAAGTTGAACTTTTTTGCTATCTTTGCAAGGATTTAATATTATTGTTATGGCTTTCTTTTATCGACATAATCCAAAGAAATTCAATTACATACCTCGCTATTATAACCCAGAGGAGCAAGCGTGGGAGGAAAAAAAAGCTGCTGCTGGCCTTGATTCAAAGTTGACCCATGAGGAACAGCTTCGCGCCCAAATGCGGAGTAAATGGGGCGCCAAGAAGGACGAGGAGACCAAAGAAGAGCAACGAGCTAAACTGATTCGAAGAATCGTATTGGGCGTGTTTGTGGTGCTTTTGTTCTACTTTGTCTTCTGTACACCGCTGATGCAGACTATTGTAGGCGGGCTGATGGGAAAATAACGGTATGTTGGATATCATCAAATTGCTGCCCGACAGTGTCGCCAACCAGATTGCGGCGGGCGAGGTGATCCAGCGTCCTGCATCGGCTGTCAAAGAATTGATGGAGAATGCTTTGGATGCTGGTGCTACCCAAATAGACCTGGTGGTGAAAGATGCTGGCAAGTCGATGATCATGGTTGTCGACAATGGCTGTGGTATGTCAGAAACCGATGCCCGCCTGTGCTTCGAGCGGCATGCCACTTCCAAAATCAGCAAAGCAGAAGACTTGTTCGCTATTCGTACCATGGGCTTCCGTGGCGAAGCCTTGGCCAGTATCGCCGCTATTGCACAAGTGGAGCTGAAAACGAGGCGCAAGGAGGATGAGGTAGGGGTGAAGATTGTCAACGAGGGCTCGGTCGTCAAGGAACAGACTCTCGTGCCGATGCAGCCAGGTACTACTTTCACGGTGAAGAACTTGTTTTTCAATGTGCCTGCACGGCGCAACTTTCTCAAGTCACCCCAAGCCGAGATGCGGCACATCGTGGAGGAGTTCACTCGGGTCACACTGATGCATCCGGAAATCGGCTTTACACTCAATAGCGACGGCAAGGAAGTCTATCATCTGTATCCAGGCAACCTCAAACAACGCATCATGGGATTGTTTGGGAGCAACTATGAGGAAAAACTGTTGCCCGTCCGTCAAGAAGCTGAACGCGTGCGCATCGATGGCTACATCGTCAAGGCAGAATTTGCCAAGAAGACCCGTGGAGAGCAGTATTTCTTTGTGAATAAGCGCTTTATCAAGCATGCTTATCTGCATCATGCCATCGAGAACGCGTTTATGGAGATGATTCCCAAGGACAGTTTTCCTGGCTACTTCTTAAATATTGAGGTGAATCCTGCCGACATCGACATCAATATCCACCCGACCAAGACTGAGGTCAACTTCTTGGATGTCAAGCTGGTGTATGCCATCCTTCACGCGGCTGTGCGTAAAGCCATTGGCCAGCACAATCTCTCGCCGATGATTGACTTTGAGGAGTCTGCCGACTTGAACAACGACTTTGGCAAGGCTATGGGCATGGCGTCGCCTTTGGCTATTCCCAATATTCCTATCGACCCTAATTTCAATCCTTTCAGAAAGGAATCTGCACCGCGTGAGTCGCATTGGGAAGAGTCGTACCAGCCGCAGAGAAAAGAACCTGTAGGAGACTGGCGCTTGCTCTATGGTGAACGAACGGATTTGCCTTCAGAGCCTTTGGAGCAGAAAGATAAAGCCAAGCCAAGTTGCCAATATCTGCAAGTGAATCAGTCATATATCGTTACGCCTGTGAAGTCGGGACTGATTGTTATCAACCAGAATTTGGCGCATTTTAGGATACTCTTCGAGAAATATCTTAAGGAGCTTGAGAACCATAGCGGTGTCTCGCAGCAAGAGCTATTTCCACAGGCGCTGTCACTCAATGTGAACGACGCTTCTTTGCTGAAGGAGATGCTGCCTGAGTTGGAGAATCTCGGCTTTGTGTTGGAGCAAGCCAATCCAACCACCTTTATGATAAATGGCACACCATCCGATGCTTCGGGTTGTGACGCGGTGGCCTTGTTGGAGCAGGTTTTGGACAACTATAAAATCAACCGTACCGACTTGCAATTGGATCGGAAATTGAATCTCGCCAAGACCATGGCGGCGCAGCTCTCCATCAAGGCGCAGACAAGACTGTCGGAGATGGAGATGCAGAACCTTGTGGACCAATTGTTTGCCTGCAATGTGGCAGAAATTGCGCCCAACGGAAAGAAAATTTATGTGATCTTAAATATGGAGGATTTTTTTAAATGAGCGAACAATACAGTCCTACTGGTTTTAGGGTGCTGCCACCCGTGGTGAAACACCTCTTGATTATCAATGTTTTGCTCTATTTGGCAACCTTTACCATGAATCGGTTCCATATTGACTTGACCGACATTCTTGGGCTTCATTTTTTCAAGGCAAGCGATTTTAGGGTGTATCAGTTGATAACCTATATGTTCATGCATGGTAATTTTGAACATTTGTTTTTCAACATGTTTGCTTTGTGGATGTTTGGCAATACGCTTGAGAACATATGGGGCTCAAAGCGTTTTCTGCTATTTTATATGCTCTGCGGTATTGGTGCGGGCTTGTGCCAAGAGGTGGTGCAATACATACAATATGCCACCTCGTTAGCCCAGTATGACAGTGTTAATTTGGGTGGTGGTCAAGTGATTCCTATGGCGAGCTATTTGAATCTGATGAACACTGTGGGTGCTTCGGGAGCTATTTATGGCTTGTTGCTTGCTTTCGGAATGATGTTTCCGAATGCGATGATTTACTTGTATTTCTTTGTTCCGATAAAGGCCAAATGGTTTGTCATCGGGTATGCAGTCATTGAGTTGGTTAGTGGTTTTATTGGAGGAGGCAATGTGGCGCATTTTGCACACTTGGGCGGTATGTTATTTGGTTTGATTCTTATCTTGGTTTGGAAAAAGAAAGGGAGCTTATATCAATGAATCCCTATACAAACAATGGCGGCTATGGTTTCAGACGACCGAGTTTTGGTGAATCCATGAAAGGATTTTTCAAGCAGAAATCGGTGCTGAATGTCCTCATTATTATTAATGTGGCCGTGTGGATAACTTTGGCTTTTGCCAACCTTTCAATATGGCTGATGAACCGAGAGACACCGCAAAATCTTTTGGTGACTTGGCTTTCGGTGCCTGCCGATTGGATGACATTGATTAGAAAGCCATGGACCGTAATAACATACATGTTCCTTCATGAGCGGTTTTGGCATCTGTTTTTCAATATGTGGATGCTTTGGTTTGGTGGGATGATTTTTACACGTTTCTTGTCTCAAAAGCAGTTGGCATGGGCTTATGGATTAGGTGGTCTCGTTGGCGCTTTGCTTTTTGTCTTGGTATACAATGTTTTCCCCGTTTTTGAAACGGCAAAATACACTGCAATTGCCATGGGTGCCTCAGCTTCGGTATTGGCTATTTTGGTGGCGGCTGCAACGTACAAACCAGATTATGGGCTCAACCTTTTGTTTTTCGGTCGGCTGAAATTCATGTGGTTGGCAATTTCTTTTGTAGTCATCGACTTGTTGAGTATCTCGGGTGAAAATCCTGGCGGACATATCGCGCATTTGGGCGGTGCCTTGTTCGGCTTTGTGTATGGTATTATTCTACGGAAAAGCTCTGAACAGCCTGCCAAATCCAAGCATAAAAAGCGTGAACCCAAGATGGAATTTACACCATACGAGGAAATTCATGATGAACCACAAGCACCTCGCTCGAATGAAGAATATAACCGTCAAAAAGCTGAAAAAGAACGCGATGTAGATGCCATCTTGGATAAGATTGCAAAAGATGGCTATGCCAGCTTGACGACAGAAGAAAAAGAGTTTTTGTTTAAAAACAGCAGATAAATGGTAAGAAAAGAGAAAAAGGAAAGAATTTTTTTTGGAAAGCTGTTGGTCTTCATCTTTGCGGTTCTGGCTTTTTTGGGAATGGTGGCCATGGCCTTGAGTGTCGTCAATGCTTACATCAACCCGCAGCACTTTATCTGGACAACAATATTTGGTTTGGCTTTTTGGGAGATTTTTATCTTTAATATATTGATTTTCTTTTTTTTGCTTTTACTTTGGTCAAACAAGATTTGGATTTCTGTAGTTGCATTGATTATTGCCATTCCAGGTATCAGCAAATCATATTCTTTTGGTTCGAAGGTGGAGGGTGACAATACTATTCGGATTATGAGTTATAATGTTCATCTTTTTGAACCCATAGATAAGGAAATCGATCAGGAACAATTTGCTAATCAGTTGATGGACATGGTTCGTGAACAATCGCCTGATATTCTTTGCTGCCAAGAGTTTAGTGGATTCAAATCGAAAACAACCCGTCCAAAGTGTATTGAGATTTTCGCAGAAAATACAGGTTTCCAATATATATATTACAATCGCAAACACAATTATGGTGGCAATGTAATCTTCTCGAAATATCCTATAACAAAGGTTTCAGAGGATTCAGGCTTTGGTAAGGAGAATACATACGGTGTAATGGTATCGGTGGATGCAGGCGAAAAAGGCAAATTCCATGTTGCCAATATGCATTTGCTTTCTTATAGCATCACTGATAGAGAACTTAAGGCTCTGACAAGTGCTTCCGAGCGGCCGAACAATCTCGATACGATTGGAAAGTCGGTGTGGCACAAATTGAGATATGCTTTTCAAAAGCGTAGCGACGAACTCAAAACTGTTCTGGAGGAAATGCCTTCTATTGATGGCCCGATTATCATCTGCGGCGATTTCAATGAGCCACCGCTTTCCTATAACTATCGGCAGATGCAAAAGGCTGGCTATGTGGATACTTTCACCAAAGTTGGACATGGCATCAAGCCGACATACGCAGGGAAATTGCCTTTGCTGCGTATCGACTACATTTGGGCTAACGACGGTGTTAAGCCGCTTGATTTTGAACGGTATAAATACAAGGCTTCGGATCATTATCCGATTATATTAGATTTTGCAATTCAATAACATTTGATATTTATCGGCTGCCACGGTGTGACAGCCCTACAACCGAACAACTGAATAATTGAATAACTGAACAACTAACAACTGATAAAAAAATGACCTTAATTAAATCCATATCCGGCATTCGTGGCACCATTGGCGGCCAGCCGGGCGACAATCTCACGCCAATCGACATGGTGAAATTCACCGCTGCATTCGTCAAATTCGTGCAACACCATAAAGGGGTGAAACACCCTAAGGTCGTGGTGGGTCGCGATGCCCGCCTCTCAGGCTTTCTTGTGAATCAGGTGGTTTGCGGTACTTTGCAGGCCATGGGCGCGGATGTGCTTGACATCGGGTTGAGCACCACGCCTACAACCGAAATCGCCGTGACTGGTCTGAAAGCCGACGCTGGCATCATCCTTACAGCCAGCCATAACCCTGCCCAGTGGAACGCTTTGAAGCTCCTCAACGAAAAGGGCGAGTTCATCTCTGCCGCCGAAGGCGCTTGGCTGCTCGATGTGGCCGCCAAGGATGATTTCGATTTTGTCCCGATTGAGGAAATCGGTAGCTATCAACAGATTGACGGCTGGATGGACAAGCATGTCGAAATGGTGTGCCAACTGCCTTTGGTCAACAAAGAGGTGATTGCGAAGGCCAACTTCAAGGTGGCCGTGGATGCAGTCAACTCGACCGGCGGCATTGCCATTCCGAAGATGCTGCGCGCTTTGGGTGTTAAGGAAGTGCTTGAACTCAACTGTGAGCCTACGGGTAAGTTCGCCCATACGCCCGAGCCTTTGGCACAAAACTTAACCGACATTTGCCGTTATGTCAAGGAGCAAGGTTGTGATTTCGGTGTTGTAGTTGACCCTGATGTCGACCGTCTCGTTTTTGTCAAGGAAGACGGAGAGCTGTTTGGCGAGGAATACACCTTGGTCTCGGTAGCCGATTTCATCCTGAAGCACACGCCTGGCCCGACTGTGAGCAACTTGTCGTCGACTAGAGCTTTGCGTGATGTCACTC
>JAEEGK010003429.1_pt1 | contig 39442 bp, 39 predicted proteins | sample 8958771 | NCBI WGS metagenome assembly JAEEGK01 (sample SAMN16246547, study PRJNA631951) | gut metagenome | biome: gut microbiome; feature: rumen; material: SC-attached | host: Bos | place: Iran: Karaj | collected 2018-10
ACAACAACACGTTGTACTTCTGCTACATTATAACTCCATACCGTGTGCAAAATCTTTGCTGGACATGCGTGAATATATTACCTCGGGTCATATTTTGTATGGTTTCTTGCCGATGTATCACGTATTCGGGTTTGCCGTAGAAGTTTTGGCAACAGTGCAATATGGTGCAGGTGTTTTGCTTCAGCCAACAATTAACCCAAAAGAATTGATGGCGGATTTCAAAAAATATCGTCCGCATGTCATTCCGGCGGTTCCACGGTTGTTTGAAGTTTTCCGCAACAAAATTATTGACGGAATCAAGGCAAAGCATAAATGGTTCTTGTTCTCGTTTATAATGAAACATCAAAAATTGTTAAGCAAGATCGGTTTGGGCAAACTTGTTGATAAAGTAAAGCAACCAATTTTGGATATCTTTGGTGGACGTGCAAAACTGTTGGTTGCGGGTGGTGCGGCAACAAAACCAGAAATTGAAAATTTCTTTGTATCACTGGGGCTTGGATTTATCCAAGGGTATGGTATGACCGAAACCGTTGGACCAATCTGTATTTCCAAACCATGCAAGGGTCGTGTGCCGTTTGCGTTTGGTGGGCCAACATCAAATAACGTTGTTGAAATTCGTGATAAAAATGCAGATGGGGTTGGCATTTTATGGTTAAAGGGGAATCAGGTCTTTGGTGGATATATGAATAATGAAGAAGCCAACAAGGATGTATTTGATGAACGCGGGTTCTTTAATACCGGTGATATGGTATCAATGGATAAAAACGGTGAATTGCATTTTGCCGGTCGTAAAAAACAAGTGATTGTTTTGGACAGTGGTAAAAATGTCTACCCAGACGAATTAGAAGGATTGTTCATAACTATTCCGGGGGTTAAAAATGTTGCGGTGTTTGAACATAAAATCAAAGATAAAACCGTTTCGTATGGTGTGTTTAGCGTAGAAGAGGGCATGACAATGGAAAAATTGTCCGCAGCGGTCGCCGCAGCAAACAAAAAGGTCGCATCTTATAAATGGGTGACGCACTTTGCGATGACAACCGAAGATTTGCCGATGACCAGTACGCAAAAGGTAAAACATCACGTCGTTCGCAAGAATCTAATTGATGGTAAATATCCGATTCGTAAAGAATAAAGGGTGGTTAGTGAAAACGGTCGCAGATTGCGACCGTTTTTTATTTCCCCAAACATAATTGTGAAAATGTCATATCCAGTACTTCGTTTGTGCCGATGACCCCAAGTATTTTGCCGATTGCGTCGGCGGCATAGCGGACATGTTCGGACAAGATATCGTAATCGCCATTTGATAGTTCCATCGCGTTCTTTAATTCGTCTGCGGCGGTTTTGACAAGGTCGTATGTGCGGGCATTTATCATTAAAACCGATTCGCCGTTTCCTGTTATCTGGGTTATACGATTTTTGATTTCTGACATTAAATCGGCAACGCCATCGCCTGTTTTTGCCGACGTATAAATTGCATCATCAAAATTATGTATGTTGGTTGTATCCGATTTATTTATAACCAAGATTTCATCCGATTTAATCTTGGTATATTTATCGTTTGGATTTATTACATGAATCACTATATCGGCATTTTCAATTTCTGATGCGGTACGTTCTATGCCGATTCGTTCAATTGTATCGGTTGCATCACGAATACCCGCCGTATCGGATATATTTACCATATATCCACCGATATCCATTGTCGCCGACACGACATCGCGCGTGGTTCCCGGAATATCAGATACAATTGCACGGGCAGAACCAACAATACGATTAAACAGTGATGATTTACCAACATTTGTTTCGCCGACAATTGCGATATTAATCCCGCATGTAATTGCGCGTGATGTTTTATATTTGCCCAATGCGGCAGATACCGCCGTATAGAGCGTTTTTATATGTTCGTTAATTGTTGTGTCTATATCACCAGGTAAATCGTCTGAATTATAATCTGTCATGGCGGCGGCGTATGCCGATATTTTTAACATTTGATTGCGCCATTCGGTATAAATATCACTGTCGCCGCCCATCATAGATTTTAATGCACTGATGCGTTGTTTGTCGGTTTGTGCATCTAATAGTGCGACCAGACCGTCAACATCTGATAAATCCATTTTACCATTATAAAATGCGCGACGTGAAAATTCGCCGGGCGTTGCAATGCGCATGCCAGACCCACGCAGAAATTCAAATATTTTAAGTATTACCGCCGGTGCACCATGTGATTGAATTTCAATAATATCGGTGCCGGTAAAACTGTTTGGTGCGGCAAAGTATAGAACAACACATTGGTCAATTATTTCGCCCATATCGTCGGTCAGGTTCGTAAAATACGCATGCCGTGGTACTGGCGTGTGGCCAATAATTTTTTCGGCAAAAGGTTCAAGATTATCCCCAGAAATACGAATCACCGCAACGCCAGATTTTCCGCGTCCACTTGATAGTGCAAAAATTGTGTCGTTATTTGTCATTATTTATTGCCACTGATTTCCTTTAATGCCATTGGAACAAGTTTTGATATGTCGGCATCTGGATTTTGTGCAACCAGTTTCTGCGCCATTTCAACAATATCCATACGGCGATATCCCAACGATTCTAATGCAGACAGCAAATCAGGCAACGCGCCACCCGAATCGGATGCACCAAAATCAAATGATGCGCCGCCGACCTTGGATTTTAATTCAACAATAATCTTTTCGGCCATTTTTTTGCCAACGCCTGGGGCGGTTGCGATAGTTTTTGCATCCCCTGTTGCAATTGCGGTCATCAATGTATCGGTTTTGATTGTCCCCATAATTGCCAATGCAACCTTTGGACCAACACCAGATACACTGGTCAGCATATTAAACAGGTTTTTCCCGGCAAGCGCAGAAAACCCAAATAGACGAATTGAATCTTCGCGGACAATTGTTTCAATCCACAGGGTAACGGTAGCTTTTGGGGTCAATGTTTCTGGGGTATAGACCCGATATCCAACGGGACCCGCCATCAAAATAATGAACCCATCGCCAATATAATCAACAATGCCTTGCAATTTTCCAATCATTTGCTATCCTTTATCCCAGTTATTTTAATCTAATAAAATAAAAAGGTCAAATTATGAGTGGACACAGCAAATGGCATAATATTCAGCACAAAAAGGGGCTGGCGGATGCAGCGCGCAGTGGTTTGTTTACAAAATTGGCGCGTGAAATTACTATGGCGGCGAAATTGGGTGATAAAAATCCCGATAATAACCCGCGCCTACGTTTGGCTATTTTACAGGCACGTAAAAATTCTATGCCGAATGATAATATTAAACGTGCAATTGAAAAGGCATCGGGTTCAAATACCGAAAGTTATGTTTCTGTTCGGTACGAAGGTTACGGTCCAGGTGCAGTGCCAATTATTGTAGAGGCATTAACCGATAATCCACGTCGCACCGTGCCAGAGGTTCGTAATATCTTTTCCAAGCATGGTGGTAATATGGGCGAAGAGGGCAGTGTTGCATTTATGTTCACACGTGCCGGCCAAATTTTGTATCCATCGTCTATTGGTAAAACCGAAGATGAAATGATGGAAATCATTATGGACGCGGATGCAGATAATTTGGAAACAACCGAAGAGGGTTTTATCATCACAACAAAACCAGACGATTTTATGAATGTTCAAAAGAAAATCGCAGATGTTTTGGGTGAACCAGAAAGCGCGGAATTGACATGGATTCCAAATATGCCGATGGATGTTGATGAAGAAACATGGGAAAAAGTTGAACGTCTTGTTGATGCATTGGATGCCAACGACGATGTTCAAAAAGTATTTACCGCCGCGGCATAATTTAGTGGTTGGTATGATAAAAAAACGGGCGCATTTGCGCCCGCTTTTTATCGTTCAATAAGATGACTTATTCCACATAAATATATTGCCTTGTCCACATTACAATTTATGGTGGCCAGATTAGATTTTGCAATATCTATAAATTCTGGATCTGGCGTGTGTTGCATATCGCCACGATAATAATCTGTTAAATAGGTTTTCATCAGTTTTGCATAATGTCTAAGAAAACCTATTCTTTTATCTTTTTCGTATGCAGGTAAACTTGCGTCTTTTTTTGTGTTTCGTATTTCTTTTTCGCCATTTAATTGTTCTTGTTTTAAAGATTGTAACATAGATTCTGTTTCTTGCCCTTCAATGGCCTGAACCAACCAAACATCTATTGATTTATAAGCTTTGTTATCAATTGAATATGCGTTTTGGGTGGTAATAAATCTTGTTCTATCACCTAAATCATAGGTTGGAACTAAAAATGTTGCGTGAAAACCAATTTCTTGTATTTTTGCCATTTTCTACTCCCTTTGTTATAAAATTATACTAGTTTCTGTTTCGTATAATTGTAATATAAGACAAATTATGCAAATTGTCAATATTTTAAGCAAAAAATAAATGATGATATAAAAAGTTTTGTTATGAAATAAATTTTGCGAAGTTTGTTGTGTTTGCGTGGGCCAATGCGATTGCGATAGCATCGCTTTCGTCCGCGGTTTTCGGATTCGCCGTTGGCAATAATATACGTACCATTTTATCAACCGCCGTTTTGTCGGCATGTCCACCGCCTGTTAAAATCTTTTTTATGCGATTTGGTTCGTATTCAGATATCGGAATCTCTTTGACCGCGATAGCAACCATTGCCGCGGCGCGTGCATGTCCAAGTATAAGTGTTGTTGTTGGGTTTTTATTTACAAAGGTTATTTCCATACTGCATTCATTTGGCGAAAATGTATCGCAGAGTTTTGAAACCTCGTTAAAAATAATGGCAAGACGTTCGGCCAGTGGACCAGTTTTCTTGGGTAATATAACACCACTGGCCACATAATGACGGGATGAACCGGCGGTATCAATTACCGCCCAACCTGTATGTAAAAGCCCTGGGTCTATGCCCAAAATGCGTGTTGCCATATTTATTTCCTGAATGTTATTTTTTCAACGCAGGTGGATCCAAAATAATTATTTATCTTCTTTTTTATTTCTTCGGTCATATACGATAATTTTAGTGTATGCGCCGGATTTTTTGGCCGTAAAACAATATTGTATCCACCAGAACGTGTTTTTTTTACTGCGCAAATAGATGCCAAATTTGATATTTCTGGGCCGATTATATCTGGCCAGCGTGCGACCAAATCAGAATCAGATGCACGCACACCAATTCGTTTGAAAAAACGACCCAACACGCCGGCAATTGTTTGCGGACGTGCGGCGCGTTCATTTGGATCAAATTTATTTTCTTGGTTTGACATAACTATATTCTTTTGGCATAAGGATATACATTTCGCCCTGGGCATGTTGACCGTGGGCATAATTGTATGCTTCGTCACCTTTGCCAAAGAATATGTCAGCACGTATCCAACCGCGGATTGCACTGCCGGTATCTTGGGCAATCATAAGACGTCTAAATTTTTGGCCGTTGGAAAGGTTCGTATTGATGTACACGGGCAATCCCAATGTATACAGCGAATCATCCATTGCAACACTGCGTATTTTTGAAAGCGGTGTCCCAAGTTTTCCAATCACATCTGGTGGCACAGATTCATAGAAATATACATAGCGTGGGTTGTTGTATATAACTTCTTTAGCAAGTTTTGGATTTTTCTTTAAATGTTTCCATACGGCATCGGCAGAATAGCCACCTTCGGGTCGAATACCACGATTACGCAATTGTTCACCAATGGATTTAAATGGCATATCGTTTACCGCGGCAAAGTTTAATTTAACCATTTTGCCATCGGACAATTTTAACATACCACTGCCTTGGATTTGAATATTTTGAACATCAACGATATTCGCCCAATACAGAACGCGCCCAATTTTATTTTCAACAATCTTTTTCTTTGGTACGCCTTTGAAGTTTGTGCCGTCGGTCGGAATGCCCATCAATGGTTCATTGCATTCGGCGGTTTTGGTTCGGCACCCTGGGATAACCGGTGAATAGTATCCGGTATATGTTCCCTTGGACCCGCCATTTTCATTAAATACTTTGTATGGTTGAAAGTTTGATTCAAACCATGCCCGCACAGTTGCATTGTCGGCACTGGCACTGGGTAACATATTGCATTTTTCTTCAAATAATGCGCGGTCGGGGATTACGCGACCATTGTATTGTATTTTTGCTTTACATGAATTGCGAAATGCCTGAAGTGCATATCTGACATCGTCTTTGTCCCAATCAGGCAGTTCCGAATACGAAACAGCGCGCAAATTACCCGATGGAAATACCGAATCGTTACCAGTATGTGTCGGGGTGGATAAATCGCACGAAGTTAATAAAACACCTAAAAATATGGCACTTAGACCACGAAAAATAACCCTTGGAAACTTGTATTTCATTTTATTTGTCTCCCCCACTTGTAAAATTCCTCTTTAGTGTTATATTATCATAAAACTGGTCATAAAAAAAGGAGCAATCGTAATGGCAAAGTTCAATATCATATCTCAATTTTTGAAAGACATCTCTTTTGAAAGCCCAAACGTACCAGATTTGTTCTTTAAGCAGGACAATGGTCAGGCAGAATTGGAAATCAATATAGATATGCAGGTCAAAGGATCTGAAAAGAATCTGTTTATGGTTGATTTGATTACAAAAATTCATTCCAAATTAAAAGCAGATGGGAAATCTATCTTTTTAATAGAGGCGACATATTCTGGCCTTGTTCAGATGGAAGAAGAAAAAGACGAAGATGCAAAGAAACGGACTTTGTTGATTGATGTTCCGACATTGTTGTTCCCGGCGGTTCGTGCATTGGTAACGCGTTTGACTGCGGAATCTGGATTCCCACCATTTGCGATGCAACAGGTTGATTTTGCAGATTTGTATGAAAAAAGAAATCAAAAGCAAGAAGCAAAATAATTAAAACGCACCATTTGGTGCGTTTTTTTGTGCCTTTGCGATTCCCCCGAAATTGTGGTATCATATAAAAAAATACCAAATAGTATGTTGGGGGGATTTTTTATGGCCAAAGATAAATATATTTCTGCGCGCAGTTCGGTTAGCGGTTTTTCATTTGCAAATTTGGGTTTGTTTACTGGGTTTGCCGATGGTATTTACAATGCGGTTTATTCACTTGTTATATTAGAAATATTCAGAAATTCTGCTATTGTTGGTATTTATGTCGCGATTTATTCGGTGTTTTGTATGATTGTGGCATTGTTCGCAAACGAGATATTCCGCCAGTTTTCCAAGGTTAAGGTTTTCTATTTTGCATTGTTAATGTTGGTTGCGTGTTACGCCATGATGGGATTTTCGGTATTGCCGCGAACATTTGTTGTATTGGATTATACCAGTGGTTTTGCAATAACTTTGTCTGCGATGTTGATACCATTGTTTATGTCTGATTTTGCGGGTGATACAGGGATGGCGCGCCTTAATTCGCGTTATCATCTGTGGACGAATATCGGGGCACTATTTGCGCCAATGTTGGCGGTTATAGTTGCAACACGTCATGGTAACAGGGCGGCGTTCTTTTTATCTTCGGCGATTTATTTGGCGGCATGGATGTTCTTTAAATATTTCCGCATTGTCCAAGAAGACAAACAAATTAAACCAATGAGTCCGCGACGCACAGTGCGTTCATTGATTCGTAATGCAATATTGTTTTTCAGAACCCCAGGTATGTTGCGTGCATATTTGATTAACTTTGGTTTTTATTCACTGCGCGCGATGCGGTTTTTATATGTACCCATTGTGGTCATAGAAAATGGATTTAGCAAAGATACATTGGGGACGGTTCTAACCATCGGTATAATCCCGTATTTATTATTGTCCGAAGTGATGGGGCGTCTGGTGCGGCGATTCGGTAAAAAGTTATGGTTAATATTGGGATTTGGCAGTTTCGCAGCATTTTCCATTTGGGCAACTGTTGCAAGTGGATATCCATTGCTGGCCATATTTATACTGTGGCAATTTTCGGGGGCATTTATGGAACCGGTACACGATTTGTTATTTTTTGATAATACAAAAAAAGCACAACAAACAAGATTTTATGGGGTTTTCCGAACAAGTGTCAATTTGCCCAGTGTGATTGCCCCAATTGTTGGTGCGGCATGCATTACACTGTTTGGTGTAACATCGGCGGTGTGGTTTGTGACCGCGGCGGTGGGGATACTTTCCATTATGATTTTGATTGCTAAAAAGTAATTGCAAGTAACCTTTTTTCTTTGTAGTATAGCCGTGTAAGAAAGGGGTTATTTATGGCAAAGAAAGAAGTCGCAACAACGGGTGCAAAAAATCCTGCACTGGAATCAGCGTTGGCGCAAATTCAAAAACAATTCGGTAAAGAAGCAATTATGAAAATGGGTGATGGTTCCCAGCAGAGCATAGAAGCAATATCTTCGGGTTCATTGGGATTAGATATCGCATTGGGAATCGGTGGTTACCCACGTGGCCGTATCGTTGAAATATACGGTCCAGAAAGTTCTGGTAAGACAACACTTGCATTGCATGCGGTTGCCGAAGCACAAAAGAAGGGTGGCACATGTGCGTATATTGATGCGGAAAATGCGCTGGATCCAAGTTATGCAAAAAAGTTGGGTGTTGATGTTGCAAACCTTATTATCTCGCAACCCGATTCGGGCGAACAGGCATTGGAAATCGCAGACACCTTGATTAAATCAGGTGCGGTTGATGTCGTGGTTGTTGATTCTGTTGCGGCATTGGTACCCAAGGCCGAATTAGAAGGTAATATCGGTGATACATTTATGGGAACGACCGCTCGTTTGATGAGCCAATCATTGAAAAAATTAGCAGGCAGTGTTTCACGCAGTAATACATTGCTTATCTTTATTAACCAGATTCGTATGAAAATTGGTGTTATGTTTGGAAACCCAGAAACAACATCGGGTGGTAATGCGTTAAAGTTCTATGCATCCGTTCGGTTGGATATTCGTCGTACTGGGGCAATCAAAGATAAAGAAAATATTATCGGAAATGAAACGCGTGTTAAAATTGTTAAAAACAAGGTCGCACCACCGTTCCGTACAGTTGATTTCAAAATTATGTACGGCGAAGGCATTTCCCGTATCAGTGAAATTTTAGATATGGGTGTTAAATACAATTTCATTGATAAGGCAGGCAGTTTTTATTCCTATAACGATGAACGCATAGGGCAGGGCGAAGCAAACGCACGCCAATGGTTAAAAGACCATCCCGAAGCACAGCAAGAATTGCTTGATAAGATTATGTCGCGGGCAAATGGTATTGCCGAAGAAATGACAATCGGTTCCCCAGTTGATGACGAAGGCGAATCGGTTTCAGAAGAATAAACCTAAATAAAAGGGGGAAACATGAGTCTTGGCAGAATACTGGCATTATCAGATATAATTTTGCGTGGACATGTGTTGAATTGGTTTTGGCGTTCACGCGAAAAAAGAAGACAGGTTCGCAGTGATATTTTGGCAAATGTTATCCCCCGTTATTTCAAAAGGTATTTACCTGCAGCGGCAAAAATTCCAGAACGCAAAGTTGTAAATAATGATAAAAATGAAAAGATATTTACGCTTTGGTTGCAGGGTGAAGAAAAGGCGCCACCATTAGTCAAGGCGTGTTTTCGCAGTGTCAGAAAACACTGCAAACAAGAACTGGTTGTATTAGATGAAAATACAGTTTTTGATTACATAACATTGCCCGAAGAAATTATGGCAAAGCGTCGTGCTGGGAAAATTAAGCATGCACATTTTGCCGATATTTGTTGTGTAGAATTGTTATACGAGCATGGCGGAATTTGGTTGGATTCAACTGGGTTTGCAACAGGCCCAATTCAAGATTGGATTATAGAACAAGATTTCTTTGTATATATGGCCGGGCAAAATGTAGGCAGTCCGTACAGTTATATGCAAAACTGTTTTATTCGTGCACGCAAAGGTGCATACTTGCTGGATGCGTGGCGTGCAATGATAATTGATTTTTGGATGCATGAAAATCATGCGTTTGATTATTTTATGCATCAATTATTATTTAAGACATTGGTGCAAAATGATCCGCGTGCCATAAAATATTTCGCAAAAATGCCACATGTTGACCAAGATCCAACGCATGCGTTGTGGTGGGCATACGGTGATAAACCTTTTGACCAAGAAATTTTTGACCGTATAACATCAGAATCGTTCTTTCAAAAGACAACTTATAATAGTCCGTGGGTTAAAAATATTGTACCGGGGACATTTGCGGACGAAATGGTCAATAAAATGTAGGACAAAATTATGGTGCCAAAAATATCAATTATTATCCCAATGTATGGGGTTGAAAAATACCTGCGTCGTTGTTTGGACAGTGTGTTAAACCAGACCTTTAAAGATTGGACAGCAATTTGTGTTGATGATGGTTCGCCTGATAAATCTGGTGAAATTGCCGAAGAATACGCTGCACGTGATAAACGATTTATTGTTGTGCACAAGGAAAATGGGGGGCTGTCTGATGCGCGTAATGCGGGCATGCCGTATGCCAAAGGTGAATATATAATGTATCTGGATAGTGACGATTTTATTCACCCGCAAACAATGGAATTGGCGTATGCGATGGCGGTGCGCGATGATTCAGATATAGTTTCGTTTACATATGATCGTTTTTATCGTCCACAATTGATGGTGTATCATAAACTGGGGTTGGATACCGACAATGTCGTGCCATTGGGTATCAAGAAAAGGTATAAATTAAACAAAATAAAAACACGTACAACGGACGATGTTTATGAATATGCAACAGATGGTGCGCATAACGCGTTTAACAAAAATCGTAAATGGCTGATTAAACATTGTCAGGTTTGGAAAAACCTTTATCGGCGCAGTTTAATAGCAGATATTCCATTTATTAAGGGTATTTTATTTGAAGATTTTCCATGGTGGTCGCGTGTTATGTTACGTAATCCACGTGTTACGATTATGCCATTGCCATTATATTATTATATTCCAAATTTTGGTGGCATTGTATTATCGGCCAAACAATTGCGTATTATGCAGAGTTTAATTACAGGTATCAAAGATTCTTTTGTTTTGTATAATGACCAAGCAGATTCGCATCAAATGGAATTATGGTCTAAAAACTTTTTATGGTTTTTTGTGAATTGGGCATTCCGCAAGATTAAGTATTTAAAGACGGCTGAAGAATTAAAAATCGCAAAACAATCTTTTACAGATTTATATAAATTGGGTGTATTAGACAATCCGCCGGCATCACGTCGTGAATTGGCAAAACGTGTTTTGAAATTTATTGGGAAATAATATGTCCGAAATGCTGGATTTTTATGATAAAGATATGAACTTTATTGGTGTTGAATCGCGCGAAAATGTTCATAAAAATGGGTTGTGGCATAAAACAGTGCATTGTTGGTTGTATGATGAAAATGGAAATATATATTTCCAAATCAGGACAGATACAGGAACGCTGTATACGACGGCGTCTGGGCATGTGCAGAGTAGCGAAACAATAGATGATGCATTGCGTCGTGAAATAATGGAAGAGGTTGGTTATACCATTGATACCACCAAAAAGGAATTATTGGCGGTTGATGTTTGGACAATGGCCAGTGAAAAAAATGGTGTGAAAAAACAAGACAATGTGTTTGCCAATGTTTATATGTGCTGTGTTGATGCCGATAATTTAAAATTTCATTTTGATAGGGTTGAGGTTTCAGGAGCTGTACGGCTAAATGCGGGCGATACATTGAATTTGTTCTTGGGTAAATGTGATACAGTTAATGGTACATTATTTACTAATGATGGTATGCGTGAAATTGTTATAACCCCAGACAAGTTTTTATTATGCAATGGTGAAATTGCAATACTGAAATACGGTCGACAATTGAAATTTGTTTGCGACCGATTCAAAAAACAATAAATTATTTTTCAAATGGTGATTTATTCGGAAAACGCTTTTCCAAAAAATCGGTGTTTTGTTGTAATATTTCCGGGGTATTGTTTGGCCCGTCATTTATGCAAAATGTTGTCGCCGTTGCAATGGCCTTTTGGGCAAGAACGACATTTTCACATACAATATTAGATCTGCGAATACGTCTGAAATGCAATATGTTATAAATAAAGTTTATGATTTTACGGTGTCCATATTTGCGTGCCCGTGAATGATATAGAACCGCACGGTTTGTTACGAACGCATATAGGCAAAACATCCAACATGGAAATTCAGATTCACTGCGGAATTTATTGTAAATTTGTTTATCAATTAATGGTTTCATTTTTGGATGATTACGATATTCCAACCATGCAGATTTTAGATATGGGTCAATTCCATGTGATGGACGGGCAAAGAAAACATTTTTGCCAAACAGTTCTTTGAGTTTCATTTCTGCGAGTATAAGACGCCTTGTCCATCCGTCTGATTTTGCCAACCAATTATCAATATTTTTTGGATGATGTAACCATGCATTATAACTTACCTTGGCACGTCCAAGGCGGTCATAGAAAAAACTTGGTTTAACCGGTTTATTAAAAAACATGTCGTCAGCCATTTGAATAAAATGTTCAGACAAATTTTTGATGTTTGGAATACACATTTCAATGGCGGTTGAATTAAATGTTGGCAGGGCATCCGCTGGCATAATTTCTTCGTGTGAAACGATGGTTATTTTTGGGTGTTTCGTGTTTAGCCATTTTGGAACCTGGTTAAATCCAGTTATGATATAAATATGATTAATCCATGGCGCACATTCTGCGACCGAACGCAGTGAATATTTTAATTCGTCATTATTGCGGAAACGTTCGGTTGTTGCAGAACCTTTATATATTGGGGTTTTGCCGGTTATTTTTTTATACCATTTATCTTTTTCGGCCTGCCATTTTTTATCTGACCCATCTACCCATCTATAAACAATGTCTATCTTTTTGGGTGTGCCCATGTTATACCCCCGACTTTCTAAAACGTGTTGGAATTTTTACAACCCATTTTATCCCAATCATGCATGGTTTACCAATCGCATAAATCGGCCGACATATACGTTGCATTATGCGGGCAATTTTTATATATCTTTCCCCATGCGGTGTTTTGTTTGTGACCAAATTTATTGTCCCATTACCACGACGGCGCAGATGGTTTACCCAATCAGGCCCTCTCTTTTGTGCCTTGGATACCAGCATTTCCATATCAACCGCACCAAAGTGCAGAAGATATAAATTTTTATCAATATGAAAATTATGGTGTTTTACGCGGTGGAAACCGCTGCCCCAGTGGGCAGGTTTAAATAAGACAACGGGTTTTGTGTATCGTGTAGAGAGCAGGGCATACGAGCGTTGCACAAGCATTGGTTTTTTTGTATTTAATTTTTTTTCTTTGGATAAATTTTGTCCAACATCTAATCCCAATCCCGATACAGTTGTAGAATATTTAAGGTTTGATAAATATTCAGATAATGTTTTCCTTGTATTCGGATCAACAATTAGAAATTCGTCCGAATCGCATCCGATAACAATGTCATATTTATTAAACAGGTCACATGCCAATTCAGATATTTTACCAATGCGGTATTTATCGCCCGTCGCACGCGACATATCTGTATGTGGCATTTTGATAATATTTGCGCCCTTTGCATTTTTTGGTGCGATCTGGTCGGTGCCATCTAAAATAATGTATAGGTTTTCAATGCCGATTTCACCACCATAATATTCCACCCATCGCGAAAGAAAAAATTCATCATTTCGCGCCATTGTTATTGCGGCAATACGTTTTAAATTTTTCATATCTTACCGTTCTTTATTTTCTTTATAGCATAACCAATTTTGCGCGCCAAGATTTTTATTGGATTTGATGTTAAAAACCAATTCATATAATTTTTACCATAAATACGATTTGCTGTATTTTTTATCTTGGTTGCTGCGACATGGTCGGATTTTTTTAATATGTATTTTATATCATACCCCAGTGCGCCATTGTGGCGTGTAAAGCAAGCCCTTTTAATAAATGGACAACCCAATTTAAACAGTTTTTTTGGATTATTGTATGTATAGCGTCCATGGCAAATATAAACGCCGTCCCATGATAGATTATGTTCACTAATTATTTTGCTTAAACCGTGTTCATATTTTACGGTAACACGATTTTTGGTTGGCTGTGTCGTAACACCTGATATAAATTCATCAAACCAATCTGATAGAACTATTTTTTTATTTAAACGCACAAACCAAGATTCCATAAAAGAGTGCGTTTTATGTTTTGAAATAACAATTCCACAGGCATCCGATTCCATTGTGTCCATTTTGGATATTATATCTGACATATCAAACAATGGCCCGAATACCGAATCGTTCACAATATATACATAATCATATTTTCCAAGTAAATTATTGTCGCGTGCATATTGAAAACCGCGTTTATAAGAACCGAAGTCGTATTCGCCATGCCGTGTCGCATTAACATACTTGCAGTACGGTTTTAATTTTGAAAGTTCTGAACTTTTGCAATTACAATCAAGAAATAAAATCACATCGCCGAAATTATTTAAAGTTTTGACGTAATAAACCAACGCATCATCAACAATGCCGTCTGCACTGTATCCTGCGAACAAGAATAACCGTTTGGTATTCATGGTTCAAACTATACAAGGTTGATGCATAATTTGCAAGTATTGACTATAATACTTCGTCTTTGCCACGGGCAAGTTTTTTGCGTTTACCACTGTCTAATTCTTTTTTACGCAAACGTATTGTTGCCGGTGTAACCTCTACTAATTCATCGTCTTGGATGTATGACAGGGCTTCTTCCAATGACATTTTGCGTGGTGGGGCCAAGAATAATTTTTCATCGGCGGTTACACTGCGGACATTGGTTAATTCTTTACCTTTTATTGGGTTTACTTCCAAATCATTTTCTTTGCTGTGTTCACCGATAATCATACCCGAATAAACTTCGGTTTGTGGTCCGACGAACAATACACCGCGTGGTTCCAGATTATGCAATGCATACGTTGCGGTGGTTCCTTTCTCCATGGATACCAGCACGCCCGGCCGGTATTGAACAATTGGGCCGCGGTATGTATCGTAACGGTCAAATACGCGGTTCATAATTCCAGTGCCACGTGTATCGGTTCTGAATTCAGACAGATATCCAATCAGTCCACGTGATGGTGCCGAAAATACGATGCGGGTTTTGCCACCGCCAGATGCCTTCATTTCGGTAATAGTTGCTTTGCGTTTTGTCATTTTTTCAATAACAACACCACTGAATTCATCGTCAACATCAACAACGACTTCTTCTATTGGTTCCAGCATTTCGCCGTTTTCGCCGGTATGCATAACAACGCGCGGACGTGATACGGACAGTTCAAAACCTTCACGACGCATGGTTTCAATTAAAATACCCAATTGCAATTCGCCACGTCCCGATACTTCAAAAGATTCTTTGTTTTCACTTTGTGTGACGCGCAGAGCAATGTTTGTTTCTGCTTCTTTGAACAGGCGTTCACCAATCATACGTGACGTCAATTTTTTACCACTTTGTCCAGCCAATGGTGATGTATTCACAAAGAACGTCATGGTCAGGGTTGGTGGATCAATTGGCATTGCCGGAATTGGTTCGGTAACCGATGGGTCGCACAATGTGTCTGCCACAGTCGCTTTGGTAAACCCAGCGACAACAACAATATCGCCCGCAGACGCGCTTTCGCGTGATACTTTTTCAATTCCACGATGTTCAATAATTTTTGTAATTTTGGCGTTTTCTATGAATTCGCCTTTCATATTAATTGCTTTAACCGTCTGGCCAACATGAACAGTTCCAGATTCAATTTTACCGGTCAGAATTCGTCCAACATACGGGTCTGATTCCAATGTTGTGGCAAGCATGGTAAATGGCGCGTTCAATTGACAACGCGAACCATTACAATCAGGTGCTGGCACGTGATCAATAATAAGTTGGAACAGCGGGGTTAAATCTTTGTGTTCATCATTTAAATTACGGACCGCCCATCCATCACGCCCAACTGCGTAAAGATATGGGAAATCAAGTTGTGCATCATCTGCACCCAATTTATCAAATAAATCAAATGTTTCGGACAAAACTTCATCAGGGCGGGCATCAGACCGGTCTACTTTGTTAATACAAACAATAGGACGTAGACCTAATTTTAACGCTTTGCTTAATACGAACTTGGTCTGGGGCAGGGGGCCTTCGGCACTGTCCACCAATAACACTACACCGTCAACCATGGATAAAATACGTTCTACTTCGCCACCAAAATCTGCGTGTCCAGGGGTATCTACGATGTTAATTTTATAATCATTCCACAAAATAGATGTTGGCTTCGCAGATATGGTAATTCCGCGTTCGCGTTCAATGTCACCACTGTCCATAACGCGATCTTCTACGCGTTCGTTTTCACGGAAAGTCCCCGCTTGTTTCAACATATTATCAACCAAGGTTGTTTTCCCGTGGTCAACGTGCGCAATAATCGCAATATTTCTAATTTTCATGTTTTTTAGCCCTTTTTTGCCCTAAGGACATAGATTATACTATATTTTTGTGATTTCAACAAATTATAATGTATTTTTACAAAAAATTTGACATTTTGCGGGCGTAGGGTATATTTAACAGTACAAATAAAGACAAAATGGTAATAAATGAGTAGAAAAAACATAGATATGGATAAAACAATTCAAAGTCTGTTAACGACCTATGGTAATTATGTCGTAAAAGTATTAGATTTTGATGGATCGCGAATTGCCAGCGAAAAATTTTTTACTCCCGCAGAAAAAACTCAAGTGGTAGAAGGGTACTATCGCACCCGTCAATCATATGAATTTCTGCGTAAAGTCATAAAAAATCCAACAAAGTATTTATACTATCCGTATGGTATTGCGTATAATGGATTAGATGACGATGATACCCCAGGGGTGCATTACGGCACGCCAACAGTATCTGAAAAACTGAAAGATGTAGAACAACTGGTGCGGGCGCGGACAGGATTAAGTGTGATAGACCAATTAAGCGAAGGAATTTCATATCATGTTATGGCCACAATGTATAAACCTGGTGACCAATGGATATATTATGGCGGTAAAGATGACTGTGCAGCACAAACTATACTGAAACTTAATAAACAAGTTCAATTAATGGACAAAACAAACTTTGAACGGGTGTTTATGTGTATGGCGCCGGCGCGTTGGTTCGCGGCATCGTACAATGTACGCGGAGGCAAATAATATGGCAATCGCAGAAATTAAAAAAGATGATGTATACGCCGTAATTAGCGATGTTTTAGAACGTTTTGTTAAATTAGTTGCGTATGATTTAAATAATCGCAATGTGGGTAAAGGTGATGCAGAAATAAATGCGGTAATGCAATATATGTGTGATGTTACGTTGAATCCGAAAAAATTTTTGTCATATGAAAATATGGATCTGAGTGCTAGCAGGGTCAAAAAGCCATCATATGTCGTTTATAAAAATAGTCGCAAATGTATGTTTGATAAAGATTTAGCCGCCCAGTATCGTAAATTCTGTGAATTGGTTGAACAATGGGAAAAGTATAGCAAATATTCCCCAGAAAACGCATTGGTAAAACAAAATGAAATTCTGGAATTTGCATACGCGTTTTTGCGGGTGAAAGATAACTTTATTTTGTTGTTTTCAAAAAAACAACGCAGATCTAAATAAATAAAACCGCCCATTTGGGCGGTTATCTTTTAATGCTTTCCACCAATTTTTGTGCGCCCCCCCATCAGTGCTTGCAGTTTCTTTGGAATGTTTACAGAACCATCTGCATTTTGGTGGTTTTCAATCAATGGAACTAATGCGCGGGGCAGGGCGATACCAGTATTGTTCAATGTTGCAACAAATTTAACTTCGCTTGTTGCATTTTCACGATAACGCGTATTCGTTCTGCGTGCTTGGAATTGACCAATGGACGAACAAGAACCCAATTCACGATATGCGTTTTCCGATGGGAACCATGCCTCTACATCGTTCATTTTAACTTTGTTGAAACCCATGTCGCCGGTGGAATTTGCAATTACACGATAAGGTAATTCCAAATCTTCAACTACTTCGCACAGGTTGTTTAACAAATGTTCATGCATTTCATCGCTTTCTTCGGGACGACAGAAAATATATTGTTCCACTTTGTCAAAGTGATGGAAACGAACAAGCCCACGTGTGTCACGACCCGCAGCGCCAGCTTCTTTTCTGAAACATGTTGAAAAGCCCGCGTATTTAATAGGTAATTCGTTTTCTTGTAGAATTTCATCCGTATGCAGCGAATTTAAAATAATTTCCGCGGTTCCGGCCAAACATCTGTCGGTGCCAGTTAACATAAATACATCATCATTCATTACCGATAAATCAGACCCCATAAAGTGTCCTGCATTAAATATGGTTTGTGGTTTTGTTACTGGTGGACATTCAATATATTTGAATCCTTTACTAATCAATTTTTGAATTACAAATGTTTGAATTGCCAAAGATAATTCGGCCAATTCGCCACACAGACAATATGTGCGTGTACCACAAATACCTGCGATTTTTTCTGGCATCCACCAGCCATTCATATCCAACAATTCCCATTGTGGACGTGGTGTAAAATCAAAAGTGCGTGGGGTGCCTATACGGCGGATTTCCACGTTTGCAGAATCATCTGCACCAACTGGCGCATCCGCAGATGGAATTTGTGGAACGCGATGCAACAGGTCGGTAAGCACTGTTTCTTTATCGGCCAATTCCGCCAAATCGTTTGCAATTTCTTCACTGATTTCTTTTGATTTCGCAATCAGTGGTGCCTTGTCTGTTGCAGTTGGAATTTCTTTTGTAATTTTATTTTTTTCGGCCGTTTTTGTTTGTGTAATTGTTTTTAATTCACGTACACGCACATCCAAAGACAGAATATCGTCAACAACATCAGGAAAATTTTTAACACGGCATGCATTTTTTACCACATCTGGATTTTCACGAATAAATTTTATATCCAACATATTTTATTCCTTTTGGTTATTATTGTGCGTTTGCGTTTAAATAACTGATGGCATCCATTGCCGCGGTGCATCCTGTGCCAACCGCCGTTGCAATTTGCATTTTTATATTTGAATGAACATCGCCGGCAACAAATATTCCGCGTGGTAATGATTCCGGTGCAATACGACCCAAATCGTCACGTTTAATATCTTCGGTTAGGTAATCTGTGTTTGCTTCGTGTCCAATGGCAACAAAGATTCCATCACACACAATTTGTTGGTCATCCAAAGTTGTAGCAATTAATTCGCCTGTTTCAGAATTTGGACGTGCAGAAATTTTCTTTAAATCTGTATTAAACAGACATTCAATGTTTTCTTTTGCGGCAACGCGATCACGCAGAACCGCTTCGGCGCGTGTAAACGCCGATTTACGATAAACAATTTTTACCGTCTTTGCGATGTCCGCCAAATATAGCGCATCGTTTAATGCAGAATTACCACCACCAATTACTAATACTGTTTTGCCACTATAGAAAAATCCGTCGCATGTCGCACAGTAAGATACACCGCGACCAAAAAATTCACGTGCGCCATCTATTTCCAGTTTGCGTGGTGATGCGCCTGTTGCCAAAATTATTGCGCGGGTTTCATATTTTTCACCAGATGTGTCAGTGATGACAAATGTGCCATCTGCGCCATTTTCAATGCGTGCGGCAGATTTCATTTTGATTTTTGCGCCGAATGATTCGGCCTGTTTTTTCATAAATTCAATAAGTTCAAAACCAGTGCCGTTCCATCCTGGATAATTTTCCAGTGTTGCAATACTGGCAGTTTGGCCGCCAAGTGTATCGCCACCCATAACGAGTGTATTTTTATTTGCACGACCGCAATAAATTGCGGCTGTTAATCCGGCTGGGCCGGAACCCAATATAATAATATCATACATTCCTATTCATCCTTTGCGTAGAACAATAGCATAACAAGATTTTGCGCGCCATAAAAAAGTATTACTTGCCAAAATGCTTTTTTAGTGTCTGGTATGCAGATGAAATTTTTGTAAATTCTTTACCAGATGATTCTGATGCATGTGCGGTATCGGGGTGATATTTTTTTGCCAATGCACGATATTTTGTCCCAATTTCACGCCATGATGCCGTAATTGGTAAATCCAATGTCTTAAATGCCGCAATAATAGATGCGGGCATACTTTTCTTGGGCGGAATTTTATCAAATGTGCTGCGCCCATTTATAAAATCGCTAAGGAATTTTAAATATTCCGCAGATTCTTGGGAACTGCGTTTGTTTATTGGTGAACCAAAGGTTCTTATTTCCCAATCTTCTTCTATTTCTTCGGGTGTCATACCGTCATAGAAATTCCAATTTTTATTATATTCGGCGGCATGTTCTTGGCAGAAATACCAATACTCTTTCAATTCACGCGTTTTGGGCGCGCGACATGTTCCGGCTTTTGGACAGCCCTTTACATCACATTTCCGTATCATTGTTTGTGTTCCTTTTTATCAGAAAGCGGGTGGTGTTCGTAAACAACCTGTTGCAATTTTTCAGGTTGAACATGGGTATAAATTTGTGTTGTTGAAATATCTTCGTGTCCCAACATCATTTGAATTGCGCGCAGGTTTGCGCCATGCGATAATAAATGCGATGCAAATGAATGGCGCAGAACGTGCGGTGTTACGCGTGTTGGTTCAATGCCCGACAGTACCGCACATTTTTTTAAAATCTTGAAAAAACCATCACGTGTTATATGGCCAGATGATGCGTTGGTTGGAAATACATATTTAGATTCGTTATCACCACGCACTTCAATCCATTTATTTAATGCGGCGATTGCGGTGTCATGCATCGGCACAAAACGTTCTTTGGCGCCCTTGCCATGGATTAACAATCGGTCACCTAAAATTGCGGTCATCGGTAATTCGCAAAGTTCCGATACGCGTAAACCCGATGCGTACAGCAATTCTATCATTGCGCGCAAACGTACCGAATTACGTGTATCGCCCGCCGATGATATTAACAATTCAATTTCTTCGGTGGTTAGTAATTTTGGTAACAGTTTTCCGCGTTTTGGTAATTCAAGATTCTGTGCAGGATTCTTTTTAATAATGTGTTCAATCATCAAAAATTTATAGAAACTGCGCAGTGCGCTGGCCTTGCGGGCAACAGAATTTGGACGTGCATCAAGCCCCGCAAGATATTTTTGGATATCTTGTTCGGTCGCGTTTTCCAAACCACCGGAAATCGCGGCATCGGCATGACGCAAATCATTTGCATATGATGCAAGTGTGTTTGCGCTGCGTCCTTTTTCCGCGGATAGTGCTTCTAAGAATATATCTATGTGATTCATTATTGTTGCAATACAACCTCGGTTACATTTTGGTTTGGTGGAAAGTAAATTATCATCAGGACCAATAATATGATAACAACCGTCCATATAATGATTTTGTTGCGCTTTGAATTTTTCTTTTTCAGTGGCATATCGTCCCCCATATAAATAAAAGATTAAATTGTATCAAAACTTGCAATAAATACCCCAGATGCCGCAATGATAATAAGGGGTGGGGCAATAATCGCAAGTAGTGTCGGCAGGGTTCCATTGGCCCCCAGCGCGCTAAATATATTAAGCAAGAAATACAACACAAAGCAGGTTAATATACCCAAACTGAACTTTTTACCAAACGAATGATTGCGGCGTTGACGTGTTTGCGAAAACGCAATTCCCAATGTCGCCATCGCTATCATGGTCAATGGTAAAAACAGCAATGTCCAAAACTGAACATAATGGCCACGTACAGATACCCCGATTGCCGTCATCTTTTTTATAAAATTGGGTAAATTCCAAAATGATATTTGGTCTGGTTGCAGATATCTATCCAAAACGGTTTGTGGGGTTATCAATGTTTCATTTTCCCATGCGGATGTTTTAATGTTACCCGATGTGTCAGATATTTTTGCACGTTTGGTTTTTAACCCTGTCTCAGATAAAGTTATTTTATCGGCATCAATGCGTTGCAATAAAACAAAATTAGGATTTTGGACATATACGGTTGCCGTTTTGAATACCAAATCTTTCTGGTCGCGTGTCATATCCATGGCAACAATTGTTAAATGGCCCGCGTCCGAAGATTCGTGTAACCAAATTTTCCCGTCAACAAGGTTCAGGTGTTCTTTGGTAATATTTTTTGATGTAATATTGACGGCATACGGATTTATGACCATGGTGGCAAATGCCCCGACAATAAATGCACCAACCAGAAATGGTCGGCCAATTTGATATGGCGACAGGCCCGCCCCAGACATAATAACACCCTCGCTGGATCTGGTCAGATTGTAATATGCAACCAATGTTCCCATAAATACCGCCAAAGGCAAGAATAACGGCACATATTCCACCAGACGCATCCACGCATCATTTAATGTTGCAAATATATTTGGATTACTGGGCAACCGTTCCACAAATGTTACCGCATATATAATGCCGCACACGATAAGTAGCACCAAACCGACGCCTGAAAAAAAGCGCCGAAATAAAAATCTGGATAATATTCTGCTCGTTGCCATTTCTTTTTGTTGGTTACCTCAAAAGTATAAACTGTTTATTTCCCAATTGCAAAATTAAAATGAAGATTTATAATGCAACTTTATAATATACATTAGGAAGTGATAAAATGGACAAGAAACCAATTTCAAAACAGGGCTTTGAAGCACTGGTTAAAGAATTAAAGCAATTACAGGAAGTGGACCGCCCAGAAATATTAAAGGTTGTTCAATGGGCGCGATCATTGGGCGATTTGTCAGAAAATGCGGATTATAGTGCTGCACGTGAAAAGCAACGCGAAATAGATAAACGTATTCAATATATTGAAAACTTTATAAATAATGCGTCGGTCATAGATGTTGATAATTTATCGGGGGACCGTGTTGTATTTGGTGCGCGTGTTGTGTGTGAAGATGAAGATGGAAACCGTATGCAATGCCGCATATTGTCGGATATAGAATCTGATGGCAAACAGGTTATATCGTGTACATCGCCGGTGGGACGGGCGCTGATAGGGAAATGTGTTGGTGATACATGCATCGTTCATTTGCCGTCTGGTGAACGCGAATATGAAATATTAGAAGTAAAATTTAAATAACAAGGTAAATGCGTGTCAATAAGATTATTGCCTGATTATCTTATTAACCAAATTGCCGCCGGCGAAGTGGTGGAACATGGTGCCAGCGTGGTCAAAGAAACCGTTGAAAATGCGCTGGATGCGGGGGCAGACCAAATTATCATAGATGTTGTTGATGGCGGACGTACCTTGATAAATGTGGTTGATAATGGTTCGGGTATGGGCAAAGAAGATTTGGCAAATTGTATTATGCGCCATGCAACATCTAAATTACCAGATGACAATTTATTACATATAAATTTTATGGGTTTTCGTGGCGAAGCATTACCGTCTATTGCATCTGTATCTGATATGACCATTGATACATGTAACGGAACCGATGAAAATGGGTGGCATTTGGATTGCAATACTGGGGAAATTCGCCCGTCTGATTGGCAAAGCGGAACACGCATACGCGTTCAAAATTTATTTGCAAAAACGCCTGCGCGATTAAAGTTTTTACGTTCTGATCGTGCCGAAACAATGGCTGTGTTGGATGTTGTAAAACGGCTTGCGATGGCACGAACCGATGTTGGCTTTGTTTTAAATAACAAATGGCGTTTTCCAAAGGATCAGCCATTATTGGAACGAATCGCAACCGTTATGGGCGATGATGTTGTGGGGCGTATGCATGCGGTTGATGTTTCGTCAGGTTCAACAACAGGGATGCGATTAACCGGTTATATATCCGACCCGACATTGCGACGCGCATCATCGGTTGACCAATATTTATTTGTAAATGGCCGGCCGGTCAAAGATAAAGTTCTGGTTGGTGCATTGCGTGCGGCATATATGGATGTTATGCATGCACGTGAATTTCCATTGTGCGCATTGTATTTAACATTGCCACCCGAACATGTTGATGTAAATGTTTCACCGACCAAAACAGAAGTTCATTTCTTGGAACCGACGCATGTTCGTTCGTTTATTATAAAATCTTTGCGCGATGTTTTGTCGCAAACAATGGTTGATGAAAAAAGCACTGATGCAATCGATAACAAAAAAATGTCTTTTACTGGTCCAATTGTGTCAAGACCACAGTTTTCGCCGTATACGTCGTTTGTGCACCAACCAAATAATAATCGGCAAGAATTATTTACCACACAATCAAATTTTGTGGAAAACAAGAAAAATTCTGTACCCGAATCGGTTGAAAATATTTTTGATTCGCAACCATTGGGACGCGTCGTTGGTCAAATTGCAAATAAGTATATAATTGCGGCGACCGCCGATTCGTTGGTCGTTATTGATCAGCATGCCGCCCATGAACGCATAACATATGAAAAGATGCGGACGCATACGATAAAGGTTCAGCCATTATTAACCCCAATAGTTGTTCATTTAAAAAGTGAAGATATCACCGCGATTTTGGATATAGCCGATGAATTGCGCGATAGTGGTTTGGTTTTGGATTCGTTTGGTGATGATGCGGTTGCAATTTTTGAAAAGCCGTCCGATTGGGATATGGATTGGGCATCGGCATTGCATGATATTGCGGACGAAGTTCGCGAATACGGACATTCCAGTATTTTAAAAGAAAAATTGCATTTAAAATTGGCAAATCATGCATGCCATCATTCTGTGCGGGCAGGGCAAAAATTAAACTATGAACAAATGGACGCGCTGTTGCGTGATATAGAAAAAACAGAACGTGGTGGCGAATGCAACCATGGCCGTCCGGTTTATAAATTTATCCCATTGACCGAAGTTGATGGTTGGTTTGAAAGATAGTGGAAATAGGCGCCCCTGTGGACCACTTTTTTCTTTACTTTATGGGCTTTTTTTTCTATTCTTGGGGCGTAAGAAATAATAAAAAAGGAGAAAATTATGGATGTTACAGCAGCAGATACAGCAGTTGATACCGCAACCCAAGGCGCACAGCAGGTTGCCCAGCAAGGCAGTTGGGGTGGTTTGTTTGTTTACTGTTTGGTTATTTTCGTAATCATATATTTCTTTATGGTTCGCCCAAATAAACGGCGTATGGCCGAATATCAAAAAATGCTTGATTCTATTAAGGTCGGCGATTGTATTTTGGCGGCTGGTATTTATGGCACAGTCAAAAGTGTTAAAGAAAAAACTCTGGAAATGGAAATTGCCAAAGGCGTCGTTATAGAGGTCAGCAAGAACGCGGTCGCAAATGTTGAAAAATAAGGGGAATAGGTTATGTTTAAAAAGTTAGCAATTATTTTTGTTGCGGTGTTTGGGGTGTTGTTGGCGGTGCCAACTTTGTCTCCCAATGCGGCACGGTTCTTTCCAACATGGATGCCACCAATTTCATTAGGGTTGGACCTTAAGGGTGGGGCGCAATTGTTGTTAGAGGTTGATACCGACACCATGCTAAAAGAAAAATCTGTGCAATTGTATGACGAAGTGCGCAGTGCATTGGTTGATCGTCAAAAGGGGTTAATCAGACATACGGATATGCGTAATACAGATGGGGTGATTTCATTTGTGTTGCGTGATTCGGATGATATGTCAAAAACCAAGGGACGTTTAAAGGGTGTATTTGGCAGCACTGTTGACATCTCAACGTCTGGAAAAACGGTAAAGGTTTCTTATACAGAAAAACAAAAAAAGGAAATGATTGCGGATGCGTTGGCGCGTAGTATTGAAATTGTGCGTCGTCGTATTGATGCGTTGGGGACCAAGGAACCATCTATACAAAGTCAGGGTGGAAAATATATCCTTGTTCAATTGCCGGGGGTCGCAAATCCGGAACATATCAAAGAACTGATTGGCCAGACCGCAAAAATGACCTTCCATTTGGTTAATGAAAAATTGGCAGAAAATGGGTCGCAACCAGAATCCAAAGAAGCACCGGCGGGAACAGAATATCTGCCGTATATGGATATGCTGGGCGCAACATTGCCAGTATTCACGCATGTGGAAGTTTCTGGTGAAAGTTTAAAAGATTCCCAAGCAGATTTTGATCAAAATAATATGCCGGTTGTGACAACAGTATTTGATTCATTGGGTGCACGTCGGTTTGCAAAATTGACAACTGAACACGTTAATGAAAGATTTGCAATTGTTTTGGACGGCAAAATTTTATCGGCCCCAACAATTCGTGAACCAATACCTGGTGGACGTGGTCAGATTTCTGGTGGGTTTACATTACAGGGCGCAAAAGATTTGGCGGTTCTGTTGCGCAGTGGTGCGTTACCAGCACCGTTGCAGGTCATAGAAGAACGTACCGTTGGTGCGGGACTGGGGGCGGATACCATTGCCCAAGGTAAAATTGGTTCCGCAATAGGTGTCGCATTTGTTTTGCTGTTTATGTTAATTGTATACGGCGCATTTGGATTGATTGCGGATATTGTTTTGATGGTGAACCTTGCCATGATTATTGGTGTATCTGCATTGATGGGTGCGACATTAACATTGCCAGGTATTGCCGGTATCGTGTTAACACTTGGTATGGCGGTGGACGCAAACATATTACCGTTTGAACGTATTAGGGATGAAATTAAATCTGGGGCAACACCGTTGCGTGCGGTTGATTCTGGGTTTAATCGCTCCATGAAGACCGTTCTTGATGGTGAACTTACCAATTTGATTTGTGCGCTTATATTGTTCCAATTTGGCGCTGGTCCGATTCGTGGTTTCGCGGTTACATTATCACTTGGGGTTATGACAACATTGTTCACATGTATATGGTTGTCACGCCTGTTAATAGATTGGTATATGGGCGGTAAAAATAAAAAAATTGGTTATGTAAGAAAAAAGTAAGGGGTTAAATTATGAAACTGCATTTTATGAAGTATCGCAAATTATCGTACTGGATTTCCGGGGTATTGGTGTTGTTGTCAATTCTGTCATTGTCCATCAAAGGATTAAATTATGGAATTGATTTTGCCGGTGGTATTTCTATGGAAGTCACATCCAACAGTCCCGATTATACTGTTGATAAGATGCGTCATGATTTGGCCGCGTTTAGTCCGGAATTACAATCTGTGGATGATAAATCTATTTTGATTCGTGTTGGTTTGCCCAAGGGTGCGACCGATGCACAACAAAATGAACGCGTGCGCGAAATCAAAGACATTTTGGGTGACCGTGTAGAATATGCCCAGGTACAAATTGTTGGACCAAAAATCGGTGGTGAATTGGTGCGCGGTGGTATACTTGCCGTATTGGTATCGTTTATCTTGATGGCGGTTTACATTTGGATACGGTATCGTGGTGGATATGCGGTTGGTTCATTTGTGTCATTGGTATTTGACTTTATTTTGATGTTTGGATTCTTTTCGGTTATGGGATTGGAATTTAATCAAACAGCCATTGCGGTTATCCTTATGGGTGTCGGATATTCAATAAACGATAAGGTCGTGAATTATGACCGTATAGATGAAAATGTGAAAAAGTATCATAAAATGCCAATGGATGATGTTATTGATTTGTCGGTTAATGAAATGTTATCACGAACATTGATGACAAGTATTACTACAATGTTGGCGTTGTTGGGATTGTTCGTATTCGGTGGCTTGGCGTTACGCGATTTCGCGATTGCGATGACGTTCTCTATCATAATGGGAACATTGACCAGTATGTATATTTCAAATGTTATCTTGTACCACTTTAATATACGTGAAACACAATACTAATATTGGTGGCACTTGGTGCGAAGGACAGGGGGGACGAATGATAAAAATAAAAAAATTTTTTGTCGGAATCTTGGGGGTAATCTTTGCAGCAGGTGCCGCGTATTCTGATAGTTTATTTTTTGAAGATGAACCAATTCAAGATGGTATAAATGTTGTCGAAATGTCACGTGGCTTTGCCGATATTTATGAAAAATTAGACGGTGTTAGTTGGGGCGGCAAAAACATAAATATCGCAATTGAAAGTTTGGAAAATCTGAATCAAAATGCGCATATTGCCGCGACCGATGAACGTGTCGTTTTGGTGTGGGGTGATTCTATTATTGCAAATTATCCACGTCCCGCCGCGCGTGATTGGAATGCATTTGGGGAAATAACAACGGCATTGGTATTAAAGTTGCGCGAACATGATCAAAATCTGGCCATGGCGGACGAAGGTGAAATATATCGTGCCGTGGTTGATGGGCTGATGCGTGGCATAGACGAAAGCGGACGTTATATTTATTCCCAAGATGCCGAAATAACAAATGATGGTAAAATATTGACCAGTGTTGGTATTGAAGGTGCACGCGATGAACGTGGAAATTTCCGCGTGCTTGGGGTATACAAGGGTTCGCCTGCGGATAATGCAGGTGTTGCCGCAGGGGATTTAATTGGCGAAATAAATGGAACATTGGTGTCGGATATGTCTGATGCGGCACTTGGAACAATGATGTCTGGATTTAATTCTGGAACATTAAAGATGACATTGCTGACCCCAAGTGGAACACGTCGCATAGTCGTTCGTCGTGCAACAATTGTTATTGCGGATGCGGATGTTGTGTTCATGGATGATGATAATGGGGGAATATTGGAAATTATTGTTAACAGAATTTCTAATAATGCCACATCTATTGTGTCCGAGGCATTGGCCAAACATAAAGACCTGTCGGGTGTTATATTGGATTTGCGTTCCGCAGACGGTAACGATGAACGCGCCGCGGCAAAATTGGCGGGTTTGTTCATTGGACCGCATCCAATTATGCGTGTGGTTGAAACCGCACGTGACGAAGTAGAGGTTGTTCCTGCGGGTGATGCGGTAACAAATGCGCCAGTGGTGGTTGTCGTTTCAAATATGACACGTGGCACGGCCGAGGCAATTGCCAGTGCGTTTTATGAAAATGGACGCGGGGTGTTAATTGGAACACCAACCGCGGGGATTGCGCGTATCGCATCGCATTTGGCATTAAATGATGGTGGAATATTAGAGATTATGAACAAGTCCGTAAAGACAGGGAAGGGAAGTGTCATAGACAGACGCGGGGTATTCCCATTGGTTTGTTTATCTAATATAAGAACGACATCGCAACAAAGTGCATTTTTCCTTAATGTAATAAATAATGATTTCCGTGCGCATGATTATAATCGGGACAAAGGCGTTGATGCCGAATCGGTTCGTCGTGGTTGCCCAACAATTACCAGTGGTGAAGATGAAGATTTGGTCGCGTTGTCTGTGGCAGTTAAAATATTAACTGATGCCAAGGTATACAGCCGGTTATTAAATTTTGAATAAGGAATTTAAGATGAAAAATAAATGGTCGGGAATAATTGTTGCATTTATTATTACTTGTTTGGTGACGTTGGCGGGAATATTTTGGTTTGATGTTCCTGTATATGATTTCCTGCGTGGGTTTGATTGGCGCGGGTGGAAAATCCTTGGAAAAATTTTCAGTGCGAAAAATTGGTTGGTAATACCGTTCTTGGTTGTTGTCGTTTTTTATGTTCGCAAAATTATTCAGACAAAATCCAAGGTCAATTTGTTTGAGGCATATACCAAGGTTCGTGGCAGTTATGCATTTTGGGTGTTTTGTTCTGTGTGCGCAGCATCTGTGGTGGGTTTGATTATAAAATGTATTTTGGGACGTGCCCGTCCGGCATTATATGAAATGTGGGGGTTGCCAGAATTTGAATGGTTTACCAGTGCGTATGATTATCATTCTATGCCATCGGGACATACATTGGCGGCATTTGCAGGTTTGGTAATGATTGGAATGTTGGCGCCACGTGGTCGGTGGTTTTTCTGGATATTGGCGGTGATTATTGGTGTGTCGCGTGTATGTGTTGGGGCGCATTGGCCGTCTGATGTTATTCTGGGGGCATTTATTGGAACGGTTACGGCAATTATCGTCAAAGATATTTTATCGCGACGCGTTAATAAACAGTTAAATAAATAATGGTGCGGGCTATTATTTTGTAAATTTTTATGATACAATACATAGCATGAGTGAGAATTCAAAACTTTTACCGGACAGTGTTTCGGGCGCCTTGAAGGGCTTTGCAAAAAGGTTATGCGGACTGGTGGTTGCATTGGTTGCGACGTGGGGCGTGTTGGCATTGTTGCTTCATAATCCATATTTAGATGGTGTATCGGCGGCGGGAAATTTTGGTAATCAATCGCTGATGGGGAATTTTGTTGGAACATTGCGTTATATGATTGGGTTCGTACCAACATTATTTTTATTGTTATGTTTCGGACGGTATGGAATAAATCTGATACTTGGTGGCGGTGGTGATGGAACACCAGAATATAATATATTGCGTGGGTTTGTCGCCGTTTGTTTGGGTGCCGCGGGTTTTGGAATGATTGCACCACGGGCAACATTTGGGGGAATGGTCGGTGCGGTTGCCGCCGCGGATATTTCGGGACTTATTGGTGGTGGTGCGCTGGTTGTTGGGATTTTATGTTTGGGACTGTTTTTTATAATTGCCGGCATATTGTTGCATATCAGTTTTGGTGATATTGCGCGAATCGTTCGTATTGTATGGCGCGTATTGCGTTGGGTGTTGACCGCGTTCCATCTGATGCGAGAATTGCCGTCCGATGAAGATGAAGAAGAAGTTGAGGAAGAGGAGGAAGAAGTAGAAGAAGAGGACGAAGAGGAAGAAGAAGAGGTTAAACCACGTAAAAAAACGCGTCGCAAGGTTGCTGCAAAAGTGTCTGACAGTGATGCCGCAGAATATGAATTACCCGATCCAGAATTTTTGGAAAGTTCCAATTTCCGTAAGAATACGGTTACACCAGAATTAAAACGTCAGGCATCGTTGTTAGAGGTGCATTTTGCCGAATATAATGTTAAGGGTAAGGTCACAGGTATTCGCCCCGGGCCAATTGTTACGCTGTATGAATTTAAGCCAGAAAGTGGAACCAAGATGGTTGATGTTAACAAAACCGTCAATGATATGACGCGTGCAATGGCAACGGAAAAAATCCGTATTGCACATATTCCACGGACGGATTTAATTGGTGTGGAAATGGTTAACTTTGATCGTCAAACGGTTCGGTTCCGCGAATTAGTTGAAGATGATTTATTCGTAAATTCAAAATATAAAATACCGCTTGCGCTGGGGGTTAATATTGCGGGTGGGCCAATGTATTTTGATTTGGCAAAAATGCCACATATGTTAATTGCTGGACGTACTGGAACTGGTAAATCGGTGTTCGTTCAATCTATTATTACATCTATTGTGTATCACTTTACACCGGATAAATGCAAATTAATGATTGTTGACCCCAAGGGTGTTGACTTTGGGTTCTGGGACGATATTCCGCATTTGATTACACCAATTGTTAAAAATGATCCTGTGGCGGCGGTTAATGCGCTGAAATGGGCGGTGCGTGAAATGGACGACCGATATAAACAATTACAAATGTTTAATGCCCAGAATATACAACAATATAACGAAATTGTTGCGGCAAAACGTGAGGCAGGCGAAACCGTTACACAACAGGTTGCGGTTGGAACAGACGAAGAAACCGGCGAATTATTATATGAAACACAGGAAGTTGATTTGTCGGATATGCCATACATTGTCATTATTGTTGACGAAGTCGCTGACCTGATGAATGTTGCGCGCAAGGAAGTAGATGTGTGTCTGCAACGTATCGCACAAAAGGCGCGTGCGGCGGGTATCCATCTTGTTATGGCGACGCAGCGTCCGGATGCGACAATTATTACTGGTGCGATTAAGGCGAATTTCCCAACACGTATTTCGTTCCAGGCACGCAGTATCCAAGATTCAATTACATCCCTTGGCGAAAAAGGTGCAGAAAACCTGTTGGACAAGGGGGATATGTTGTTCAGTGAATCTGGACGGTTGCCGGTGCGTATCCATGCGGCATTCATAGATAATCCAGAATTACAACGTATCGGTGATTTCTTGCGCGCCCAAGGTGAACCGGAATATGTGGAAGGCGTTGTTGATAACGTGGATGACGCGGCCGCCAGCGGTGGTGGTGCAATATCATCGGGCGAGGGTGGTGATTTATATGCGATGGCCAAAGAATATGTCTTGCGGGATAAAAAACCAACAATTTCGTATATTCAACGCCGTTTGGGTGTCGGGTATAACAAGGCCGCCGGATTTATGGAACGTATGGAACAGGAAGGCATAGTTAGTGCCGCCGATGCCAAGGGCAAACGTCAAATTTTATAAATTGACTGTTTTTAATTTTGTTATTTACTGTTTTTGTGATATAATCTAATTATCAAAAAGGAGAAAATTAAATGAAATTAAGTTTACCTGCATTGGGTTTTGCGGCTGTGTTGGCCGTGGGAGTGCCAGCATTTGGTGCAAATTATTCGGGTGTGTCGTATGCCGCGCGTAATCAGAATAATTCAAATTACACGCAATATCAAACGACACGTTCTACGACGACACGGTCTTATTCAAATACCGGTGGTTATGGTGCCTATGGTACATCAAATGGCCAATATTATGGTCAGCAAGCGGCAAACAGAAGCCAGATGTATAGCAACGGATACCAAGGTGCAACCACAACACGTACCGAAACAACAACCAGAAATAAATCGGTTCGTAAAAGCGTGAAACGTAAATATTATTTGGCGCATCCGTTCTTTCAACCAACCGAAGGAAAGTTTGGTTCTATAACGGATATCGCGTCTAATCAGGCGTCGTACAGTTTTGAAATTACACCGGCGGCTGGGGTCACATTGGATGATACAAAAGCAAAATGGACAATGGATCAAATCGCGATTAAGGAAGATTTCAGTTTCGGAATCACTGATCGTTTTGGTGTATTGTTAATGGGGCGTTATGATTCAACCAAATATAAATTTGATTGGTCACAAAGCACCACCCCAGATGATAAAATGGATGACAGTGGTTTCAATATCTATGGTGCTGGGGTACAATGGCGTTTCGCAGACAATGATAAATGGATTGCTACATTGTCTGGGTATTATGAAAGACAACAAGATATTGCTAATGAATTTATCGCGGATTTAAAGTTCGGATACAAAGTTTCTAAATCAACTATTTATGGTATCGCGCGTGGTTGGTTGATGAATTTTGATGATGAAATGTATGGCAATGGTATCAAAGGAAAGACCGCAGGCGGTTACGAAGAAGCGATGTTCTTGGCATATGACGATGATGCCGCACGGACATTCTTCTTTGAAGCGGGTGCTGGTGTGTTCAGTGTTCTGTCTGAAGATTGGACATTGAATATAGAAGCATTGGTTGGAAATTATGATTGGCATAATCAGGCATCTATCAAGGCCGCCGTTGGATATCAACCAAATGATTGGTTCGCGTTGGACTTGTATGCGAAAACATCGTTCTTTGATAGTGCCGATGGCAAAAACTTGGATTACTATCAAACCGAATCAGGTATTTGGGGATATGGCGGTGTGGCCAAATTGGATAAATACAAAGAAATGTCCATTGGGGGTCAAGTGATATTCTATTTCTAATATAATTATTTGCCGGCGGCACTTATATCGTCGCCGGCTTTATTTTATTTATGGGGTTGTAAATGCGTAAGATTCTTTGTTTTATGATGATTGGTTTGTTGACAGTTGGTTCTGCACGTGCGGCGGAACTGGCCCGCGATACATCAGACCCATTGTTTTTGCAATCGCGCAGTGGCTTTTTATCGCAAACTGGTCTTGATTATTTTGAAACGGGGCTTCGTATTGGACAATCTTTTTCATATGGTTTGGCAGATAGATTTGTAATTGGTGCCAAGGTTCATTATCAATTGGACTTTGCACATGATGAAGATGGTTTTTCAAGTACAGATGTTGGCGCAATTTACCGTATCGGAACCGCAAATGAAAATAGCACCCATGTAATATATGATTTGTTGGCGGGATTAAAATTTGGTGGTTCGCGTCAGGTGCGTCGTCCAGATTTTGCAGATTCAACATATTATGTTGGGTTGCGATTTGGTCGTCAATATGATGGGGTGACGTTTGCGGGAACATTAAAATCAAGTTGGATTTTTGATGATGACCCAAATGGTATGGCGTTCATAGATTTTATTCCAGAGGTTTATTTCCGCGTAACAGACGCATGGCGATTTGGTGCCGATTTGGCACTGCGCAAGGCGACAAAACATGATTTTAATGAAGAATCTATTGGCGCAAAATTGGTGCGTGAATATGGTCGGACACAATATGTCGGACGTATGGAATACGCATTTGAAGAAGATGAAGTTTCCATCGGTGTATCGGTGAATATATTGTTTTAATCATCCTGTTTCGTACGGCGACGCATCGCATCCCAATATTCCAAACGTTTTTTAATTTCACGTTCAAATCCACGTTCAATTGGATGGTAAAAGCTTTGCCGTTCCATACTTTCAGGGAAACAGTTTTGACCACTGCACCCAGATTCTGTTTCGGGGTCGTATATATAATCTTTGCCATACCCCAGATTTTTCATCATTTTTGTTGGTGCATTTAAAATATTTTTGGGTGGCATTAAATTAGATGTCCGCTTTGCCACCGCATACGATGCCGATTGCGCTTTATATGCGGAAATGCTCTTTGGTGCGGTGCCAAGGTATATGACAAGTTCGGTCATGGCGATGTCGCCTTCGGGACTGCCCATGCGTTCATAAATTTGCCATGCGGCAAGTGCCAATTGCATTGCGTTTGGATCGGCCAAACCGATATCTTCCATTGCAAATCGGGTAAGACGACGGAATATATACATTGGGTCTTGGCCCGCCGTCATCATACGCGCAACCCAATACAATGCCGCATCGGTGTCACTGGCCCGCAAGGATTTATGAACCGCGGAAATCATATTATAATGTTCGTCCCCAGATTTATCAGATAATGGCGCGCGTTTTTGGATAACATTGTCCAATTCATCGGGTGATAAATTCTTTTTGAATTTGGCCGATACCAGATATTCCACTGTATTCAATAAAAAACGCGCATCACCATCAGATATTTCGGCAAGGTGTTTTTTTGCATCTGCGTTTAATGGTATTTTCGTCTCAAGGTGTTTTTCAGCACGGTCAATAAGTATTAATAAATCGTCAGTATCCAATGGTTCCAAAACACCGATATGACACCGTGACAGCAACGCGTTATTCAAATTAAAACTTGGGTTTTCGGTTGTTGCACCAATAAAGACAACAGTGCCATCTTCTAAATACGGTAATAATGTGTCCTGTTGTGTTTTGTTAAACCGGTGAATTTCGTCAATAAACAATAAAGTCCCACGACCAATAAGGGCATTTGTGCGTGCGGCCTCCATTGTTTTTTTAATGTCGGCGGTTCCCGAAAACACCGCAGACATCGGTACAAAGTCCATATCAACCGAATTTGCCAATGCGCGTGCAATTGTGGTTTTGCCGCATCCCGGTGGCCCCCACAATAATAGGTTTGATAATTTATGATTATCAACCATACGGCGAATAATTCCGTTTTCGCCAAGTAGTGCACGTTGCCCCACAACATCGTCAATTGTGTTGGGACGCATTATATCTGCCAAAGGTCGTGTATCAGACATTTTATTATTTACTCTATTTGTGATATAATTATCTTATTAAATAAATATTTGGTTGGCAAATGATAAATTTGCCGATTACAGCAATGGAGATTACGGTCATGCGCGTATATGTAAATACCGAAGATAAACGTTGGAATAAATATAGCATTAACTTTGATAAAATTGCCAATGCAACGGTTGGACCAAAGTATAAAAATTCTGAGGTTTCTATTACCCTGGTTAACGACAAAGAAATACGCAAAATAAACAAGAAGTATCGTAATATCGATAAACCGACAAATGTATTATCGTTTGAATTGGGTGATGATTTGTTATTGGGGGATATATTTATATCTATTGATACGGTAAAAAAAGAAGCGGCCGCGGCGAATATAAGTGTTGCCGAACACACTGCGCATATGGTTGTGCATGGCGTATTACATCTGTTGGGATATGATCATATAGAAGACAAAGATGCGGTAAAAATGGAAAATAAAGAAATTTATATTCTGACAAAATTGGGTTATAAAAATCCGTATGCCGATAATGAAAATATTTGTACCAATGCTGAATGTTGCCCGGGTGGTAAAACAATTGGCTGGTTAAAAAGATTTTTTGGTGGTGGTCTGGGGCGGACATTATTATATATGGTTTTTGGTGCGATGGCTTCATTGGGATTTGCGCCATTTTATATGTGGTGGTGGACCGTTATTGGTATTGGTGGTGCATATTTATTAAGTATAAAATATTTGCCAGGACATTCACGCATTGGTAAATTTTTCCGTGTATTTCCGTTTGGTGCGGCATATGCAATTGCGATGTTTTGGTGGGTGCTGCACAGTATTTATGTCGTCCCAGAATTGACACAGCAATTGGCAATTTGGACGGTGCCAGGAATCATAGGTATAGGAATTGTTGGTGGTTTAATTTTTGGATGGCCGTTTTTGGCAATGTCGTCTATACGGGCAAATCCGGTGTGCAGACCGTTTTTGTTCGCAACGGTTTGGATGGTCGTATTATGGTTTCGTGAATGGTTGCTAACAGGATTTCCATGGAATCCAATTTCAAATATAGCCATTGAAAATATGTTCGTTGCGAATTCTATGTCTTTGTATGGTGCATTGGGATTAACATTTGTTATTGTTGGTCTAATTGCGTCATTGTGTGAGATTATAACAAATCGCCGTAAATCATTGAATTGGTTCGTTATGCTGTTGTTTGTTGGAATTGGCGCGGCCGGTGTAATTTATGGCGTTAAAAATATAAATATTAGTTCGCAAAATTGTAAAGAATCTGCACCATTGATTCGCGTTGTGCAACCTGGACAAAGTGCAACACAAAAGGCAACACATTCGCGCAGTGCGGCATTGCAAAACGCAAATTATAATCTTGAGGTGATGACATCAATCGCATCCGCCGAAGGCGAATATGATTTTGCCGTATTTCCAGAAACCGCGTATCCCTTTGTTATGACATCTGGAGATATAATGTCTGTTGCCAGAATTTTATCTAAACCAATAATCATAGGTTCAAATTATTATAAGGATGGAAATTTATATAATTCAATGATTGTGGCGGACGCCGAAGGCACGGTTTCCAATGTATACCACAAATCACATCTTGTGCCATTTGGTGAATACCGCCCAATTGGAAATCTGATACCGACACCGGGACAATTAACCGCAGGTGATGGCCCAGAAATTATTAAATTAAATCTGGATGGTAAAAAATTCGTCTTTGCACCAGCAGTTTGTTACGAAATAATATTTTCTGATTCACTGATTACCAAGGGCAAAACGCCTGATGCAATTATCAATATAACAAACGATAATTGGTTTGGAAAAACGCCTGGAACGTACCAGCATCTTGATATGGTGCGTCGTTATGCCATAGAATCAGGGTTGCCGATTGTACGTGCAAATTATTCTGGAATAAGTGCATTTGTTGCACCAAACGGTAATATAATTGCCGATATTCCAATTGCAATTTCGGGACATGCCGATGGTTCGGTATGTGGTGCACATAGAACATTATATCGCGCATTGGGACGTGATATGTGGTTAATAATTATGTTGATATTGTCGTGTCTATGTTGTTTGTGGGTTGCAGATATGTCACGAAATCGTGATTAAAATTTAATTACGAAAATAGTTAAGAATCCATACACGAATTGCAGATGATAAATTGCTGCGCATATCGCGGTGTGCGTCAATTTCACCGATGATTTTTGCAACGGATGTTTTGCGTGCCGCCGCGATTTCGTGCAATGCGGTTATGAATTCTTGTTCCAAAGAAATACTGGTTTGGTGCCCTGATAAAGATACAGAAATTTTTTTCATGGTTTATACGCGTCCCCCAAGTAAACAATCTAAAATCGCGCGATATGGATCGTCATATTTGCGCAATGTCCCAAGATTTAAATTGTCCAGCAAGAAACATGTTCCAAATGAATCAAATGCGAACCAAAATAAATCATTACGGCCAAATATTGTTTTTCCACGTATGGTTGCAATATTGGTCAAATCTGAATTTATCTTAAAAATGTTGGGTGTTGGATATTTGGGTGGACGGCTAAATTCATTTGGTCCAAATATGTATCCGGCACCAAGACGCATACCACCACACTTTTGATAAATATTTATCATATATCCTGGTAATACAGCGGCGTGAATTTTTTGCAGGTTTATATTTGTTATATTTATTTGTCCCACAGTCGCAGCAGGTGCAAAAATAACATTACGTTCGCGTGCCTTTATAAAAAATTCTTGTTCCGTCATATTGATATCTCTTTATACTTGGCGTCCCTTGGCCGAAATGTTGGCGGACATCTGGCTTAATCTATCAGCAACTGCATTCCCACCGTTTCCCGCAAGCGTTGAATGTATCGGCAGATATATCTTTTTCTTGGGATTTGGTAACCAAACAGTGTCATTGCCTGATTGTTCAATTATGAATCTATCAAGGTTTTGTGATAATGGAAATGTATAGCACATAAATAAATTATCTGTGCTTAAGGCGCCGCCCCATATCAATGGAACACGAAAACGAATAGACAGGTTTTCGGGAATTTCGCGCCCAGTCAGCAATCCCATAAATTCTTCACGGCTAAGGTTCATTAGGGCAAGTTCTTGAACACTATCAGACAGGGAACGCGCAAATGTATGGCATAATTCTTTGTATTTCTGGAACCAATCAAGTGGCACCGAAACCGTCCGCGGATTTATCGGCGTAACCGGTAAATCAGCCATCTTTAATGATTCAAGACGTTTTGTGGCGATTGCCTCGTTCCATTGCATTATTCTTTGCCTATGTAATTTGTAACCGTACCAATATAGGTGGATATAGCATCAAATAAGTCGCTATCAAAATCATCAGGTTTAACGTTTTGATGTTCTTTCATAAATTGTTTGAACGCATCAATATTATCAAATGTTGATATTAAATCATGTTCTACGGTTGATGTTGGTGCGATAATGCAACCATGCAAGGTTATGTCGTTTGCACTGTCCCCAAGGGTATCATCAAACAGGTTTGTCAATGTCTGAAATGCATCAACCATATCTTCGCCTGATGCGTTTGATGTTCCAATCCACAATGTTTGATTATATCCCAATGCAACAATTGGTGCACCAAGTTTCCCGATTCGTTTGCACGGTTTCATAATAAACCCAGCGGATTCAAATGTCGCGTTAATATCCGACCCCAGCGGATTCTTGGGTGCAACCACCGCGGTTGGCGTTGGGGTATTCATCCGTTGAGTTGGTGGTGTAAATTGTTGTGGATTTTGCTTACGTGCCATTCCAGACATCATCGCCGATGGTGAACGTGGTCGTTGGTTGCTTGTGGGACCAGCGGACAAATCAGAATGCACTTCGGCTTCATTATGTATGGGTGCAGGTTCTGGTGCCTGTGCTTTTTGTTCCATTGGGGTCAATGCGTACGGTTGAACTGTGGCTGATGGCAATGCATTTT
>JAEEGK010003430.1_pt1 | contig 39440 bp, 20 predicted proteins | sample 8958771 | NCBI WGS metagenome assembly JAEEGK01 (sample SAMN16246547, study PRJNA631951) | gut metagenome | biome: gut microbiome; feature: rumen; material: SC-attached | host: Bos | place: Iran: Karaj | collected 2018-10
TACGAAATATAAAGTATATGTGTATGCTAAAGATGTATTAGGATTTCAAAGTAATATTTATACAACAATATTAGAAACTGGAGATGTAATAACTCCAAGAATAAGTGGAGCAGAGATTTCAGCAACCCTAGATTCATTAACAATAGATATAACAGCATTAGATGGAGATAATGAAATAGATAAATACTTATATAGTATTGATGGAGGTAAATCTTGGATAGAGGAAGAAAATCCTTATATCGTAACAGATTTACCAGCCACAAGAGAATATGATGTTAAAGTAAAAGTAGTAGATACTGAAGGATTAGAATCACCAGAATATTATGAACAAATAACAACTAAGACATATATCAAACCAGAAATAGAAAATGTAAATGTAACAAAGAATGCCAATAGTATAACATTAAATGTCATAAGTATACCTGGAAGCTATGAAATAGATAAATACCTTTATAGTATAGATGATGGTAATACTTGGGAAGAAGGTACTTCATCAAAAACATTTAGTGGATTAACTGGAGGAAATACATATAATATCAAGGTTAAAGCAGTAGATGAAAATGGAAGAGAATCAGTAATCTATAACTTGAGTACTAAAGCAGAAAGTTATAGTTTACCAAGTATAAGTGATGTGTATGTAAGACCATTTCCAACAACAATGACTATAAATGTAACAGCAACTGGAGGAACAAATCCAATAGCAAAATATTATTATAGTATTCAAGATGGAAGATATTATGTAGAAAGCACAAGTTCTTCGTATACCTTTGAAGATTTAGCAAGTAATGCCACATATTATATAAAAGTATATGTTGAAGATTCTAGTGGTAATATATCACCGATATATGAAACAATATCCAAAACCGATTATTTAAATCCAAGTATAAGGGGAGTATATAAACAAGAAAATGCAACAAGTGTGGTATTAACAGTAAATGGTAAAAAAGGATCTAATGAAATAGATGGTTATTACTATAAATTATCAAGTAGTAATGAATGGATAGCATCATCAAGTAATGCGATAACAGTAACAGGATTAAGAAGTAATACAGCGTATACATTTGATGTCAAAACAGTAGATACTGAAGGCCATGAATCAGAAGTATATACTTTAGCAGTACATACATTATATGTCGATCCAACAGTAGTATGTAGTGCTGAGGCTGTAGATTATGAAAATATATTAGTAACAGCAACAGTATATGTAGGATCAAATCCAGTAACAGGCTATAACTTCAAAAAGGGAAGTGAAGCATATAAAGGAATACAACAAGCAAATACCTATACATTTGGTAATCTAGAACCAGGAACTCAATATTCATTTAGTGTTCAAGTTACAGATAGTGAAGGACATACAGCAACCAATACTTGTCGAGGAACAACCAATGCTGCACCAACCCCAACAATAACATTTAACACTGATGGAGGAAGTAGTGTAAATAGTCAAACAGTAACATATAAGCAAGCCTATGGAACATTACCAACACCAACTAAAGATGGATATCAATTTGGAGGATGGTATAAAGAATCGACATTTAATACGCAAATAACATCAAGTACTATAGTAACAGATCCAAATAATCATATATTATATGCTAAATGGACAGCCAATAGATATACAATTGTATTTAATAAAAATAATAATAATGCAACAGGGTCAACAGCTAGTTTAACTAATGTAAGTTATGATGATAATGTAACATTAACAACCAATGGATACAATCTAACAGGCTATACATATCAAGGCTGGGCAACAACAAGTACTGGAGCAAAAGCATATAATAATGGACAAACCAATGTATCTGTAGCAACATTAGCAGCAGGTGCTAATGTAACAAATACCAATAATGGAACAATTAATTTATATGCAGTATGGAGTACCAATACATATACAATAACACTTGATAAATGTAGTGCAACGAATACACCATCAAGTAGTGCTACAGCAACATATAATGCCACAACATTAAGTACAATAACAGTACCAACAAGATCCTATACAGTGTCAGGATTTACAATAACAAATAATAATGCAAGTGGAGCAACAGTATCAAACACTACAACTAGGACAAGTACATATGCTTTTGGAGGTTGGTATACAGGATCATGTGCATCACCAACTACTCTGGTAGCAAGTAGTGCAGCAACCCCTGCTTTACAAGCAAACGTATCAGGATATACTGATTATTCAAGACGTTGGACAAAAGATGGAACAGCAACATTGTATGCTAAGTGGACCGGAGGAACAGTAACATTACCAACAATAACCAAAACTGGATATACATGCGGGTGGACAACAACAAGTAGTGGAGCAACGTCAATATTATATGCATCAGGGGAAACAATAACACCAACCGACAATACAACATTGTATGGAGTTTGTGTAATAAAATCAAATCTAAGTCTGATAATTAATTTTGCAGGTACAGGCGTATCAAGTGTAGCTGTTAAAACTGGATCAACATCTGGAACTACGGTTGGAACAGTATCTAGTAGCGGTGGAACTGTAACAGGATTAACGTATAATACGTCATATTATTTAGTGCCAACATATTTAACGGGATATCGAGTAGATAGTTGGGCTATAGATAGTGGATCTGTTGGATCATTATCAAGTACAACTGCCTCAAATCCAACATTTACAATTGGTGATGGAACAAATAGTGTAACGCTAACAGGAAAAGCAAAGACTTATACAGTAACACTAAATAGTTGTAGTGCCACAAATAGTCCATCAAGTAGTGCAACAGCAACATACTATGGAACAACTTTAAGTGCAATAACAGTACCAACAAGATCCTATACAGTGTCAGGATTTACTAGACCTTCAGGAAATAATGCAAGTGGAGCAACAGTATCAAGTACATCAACCCTAACAAGTTCATATACATTTAATGGCTGGTATATAAATTCATGTCATATGCCAGAAACTAAAATAGCAAGTTCTGCAGCAACACCAGTATTAGAAGCTAGTGTAACTAATTATACCGATTCATCTGGTAGATGGATAAACAATGGTACTGCAACTTTATATGCACGTTGGAGTGGAGGGGCAAAAACTTTACCAACAATTACAAAATCTGGAACTACTTGTGGATGGACAACAGTTAGTTCTGGAGCTAAATCAATAATGTATGCTTCTGGGGCAAGTATAAAACCAACATCTAATTTGACTCTATATGGAGTTTGTGGTGTTCAGTCATATTTGTATTGGTATAATCAATTAACAAACTATCCTAGTGGTCAAGTACCATCTCAAACATATACAAGCCTTGCCAGTTTTATCGCAGCAAAACCAAATGCTACTATTGTTGCCAAGACTTCAGTGTTAGATGGAAATACTGGAGATCAAGCGGGTGTATGTTTAATAAATAATAATAATGAATTGTGTTTTAGATATGATTATTCTGATACAGATTTAATTATAACTAAACAAAAAATAGAATCAGATATTACTAACATTCTGGGAGTATCATCAAACAATTATTCTTGTGTAGCTGGTACAGATTATGTTAGATGTACAGTAAGTAATATCGGTTATGTTGAAATTCGTAATACCTATGTGGAAGTAGGAATGTATCCGAATTCTCCTTCTACTTGGATTTATTGTCGTAATTACATTTCTGGAACAATTCGTTGTGATTATGATTCAAGTTTGCATTAATATTAAAATTAATGGAAGTAAAACTAGCATATAAAATTATTAATACTAAAGATTAAAGGCGTAAGCCTTTTTCTTTTGCTTAAAATGTGGTATAATGTATGTGTGGGGTGAAAATTATGAAAAATGATAAATTAATGTATGTATTAATAATTATTGGTATATTTATAGTACTTGGATTAGGAATAAATATTGGTTTAAGTATGAATAAAGAAAAACCTCAAGAAATAGACTTATATAAAGAGGTTGAAAAATTGAGTAATAAGAGTAATAAACCAGTAGTTAATAATAAAAATGAAGTAAGTACTGTAAAAGAGATTGAAGAACCAAAGAATGAAGAAGTAGTTAGTATTCCAAGTAAGAGTACTACTAGTAATACAGGAACTAGTACTAAAAATAATATCACAACTAAATCTAATAATACTAATTCTAGTAATACAAGTACTAGTGTTAATACTAATACTAATACTACAACCAAACCTAGTAATACTACTAAAACTACAACCAGTACTAATGTAAGTAAAAGTACTAATACTACAAATACTACGAATACAACTAAGAGTAATGATGTAAGCAATAATAGTGTTAGTTCTAGTAATGATAATGTTACAAATAATGTTGAAGAACCTAAGTTTAGTTTAAAAGATAATGTAGTAGTTAATAAATTAACAGAAACTTATGAGAATGTTAAAACTAGTGTTGTTGATGGAACATTTAAAGATAAAGGAAAAGCAACGTTTGTATCAATAGTAGACTTTTTATTCTATGATGGAACTATTGATGGAGTTACATTTAAAGAGTTAACTGGTAAAGGTAAAGAAAAAGCCTTAGAGCTTGCAAGTAAGATAGATAATGCTATTGAGAAAAGAGCTCCTGGATATAAAGATACTATAAGTGATAAGAAAACTAAAGTATTAAATAAAGCTAGTGAACTTATTAAAAAAGGAACAACTAGTTTAGATAATTTCTTAAGGAATAAATTAAATAGTGAAGATTACAATGAATTAATTAGAGCAAAAAATGAATTAGTAACTAATACTAAATATGCAGTATCATTTATTAAAGAGAACGGAAGTAAAATAATAAATAGTGCAATAGATAAATTGGATAAATGGTACCAAGTATGGAAAAATAAATAAATGTTAGAAATAGCATTTATTTTTTTTAACAAATATGATAAAATTACTTTAAAGTAGAGGAATGTCATATGGAAAAAAAAGGATTTACTTTAGCAGAACTTATTGGTGTGATAGTAATAATATCCATATTACTAGTACTCAGCACAGTATCTTTTATTGGAATAAGAAAAGCTGTATTACGGAATCAATATAATAATTTAATTCAATATTTAAGTACTAAAGCAGCTAATTATACTGAAGAAACTGGAGAACTTAATGTAACAGTTGAAAGATTAATTGAAATAGGAACGGTAGAAGCTGATGATGATAATATATTGAGAGATCCAAGAAATAATGATAGTTTAAATTGCTTAATATTTGATTCTAAATATGAAAATGGTAGTTATAATGCAACACCTAATCATGATATTGGTTTAAATGAAGATGGTAGATGCAATAAATATGAAGTAAAAAAAGAGATGCAAATTTGTGTTATGGAAGGTAGCGTCTGTAATACGCAAATAGCTAACTGGTATAACAGAAATGTAGTTTTAAGTGTCATAATTGGTGGTAATCAGGAATTAGTAAATAATGCTGATGTTACATGGAAAGTCGATGGAGAAATTACAAAAAGTAAAACTTATACAACTAATATAAGTAGTATTAATAAGGGCATATATACCGCAGATGTAAAATATGAAGAATTGAGACCGGATGGAACAACTAAAATAATACAAGGCGTTGAAATAGCTGCAATAAACATTGATTTAGTCAAACCAGAAGTAACGAAAATAAGTATAAATAAAGAAGAACAATGGACTAATGAAAATAAAAAGGTAACTATAAATCTAACAGATAATAATGGTTCTGGCGTTTCTTCGATTGCCATAGTAGGCAAAAATATTAATTGTTCTACTATAACTAGTGGGTGGGACATTCAAATCGGAGATACTTATGTAACTGCATTGGATAATGGAGAATATAACGTATGTGTTCAAGATGTAGCTGGCAATATTTCAGATAATAAATTATTTGAAATTAAAAAAATAGATAAAATAGCACCAACGTGTTCTATAAATGTTGCAACCCCAGATGGTGATAATGGATGGTATACTAGTAAACCAATTAATTTAACCTTGGTAACAGATGATAATGTAGAAGGTAATATTGCCCATGGATTACGTAGGGATGATAATAATACCTATTATAATAATATTAGTAGTATTAATCATACTGAAGATGTAGAGGGAACAGTATACTATGGTTTTGTTAAGGATATGGCGGGTAATGAAGCAAATTGTAGTAAAGAAATATCATTAGATACTATTAATCCAAGTTGTAATATTACTATTACCGGAGATAAAACAATTAGTGGAAGTGAATGGTATACAAGTGAGATAACAATTACTTTAGTGGAAACCAAAGGTACAAGTGCGATAGTAGGGCATAATTTAACTACATCATCTACTATTAGTTATAAATATGATACTAATCCTCAAATAGCTACCCAAAATAATACAACTGGTATTAGTTACTATGGTTATGTTAAAGGAGCATCTGGTAGAGAAGGAAGTTGTGAAAAAACTAACATTAAAGTTGATACAATAAAGCCTAGTATAGGGACAATTACATATGAAGATACTGCAACTAGCGGTCAAAAAATTATTAAAACTAGAATATCTGATAATGGTTCTAAATTAATGGCTTATGCTGTAACTACTAATAGTAATCCACCTACTAGCTGGCAAACAATTAGTGGTAGTCCAGAAACATATGATATAAGTTATAAAACAACAAATACCGGTACTCATTATATATGGGCTAAGGATAACGCTGGAAATGTCCAAAATCAAACCGCAAATGTTATACTAGGTTATGACCAAATTACAAAAGTAAGATATGAAAATGTTGATGGTACATGGGGTAGTTACACAACTGTAGAAACTAAAAGAGTAGAAGAAGGGAAAACTTATTCTTGGAGTACAAGTAGTATAACTAATTTTGATAGTACAACATATCAAGCAGCATCAGTAACTAGCTATACAGTAACTGGTGAGAAAACTAATCAAGTAAATATATATAGAAAGACATTTACCTGTAAGATAGGGTATAAATTACAAAAAGCGGATGGAACATATGAAAACGCAACAAATGCTGTAAATAGTACTTTAAGATATGGACAAACATGTAGTTATTCAAGAGCAGCCGATACAACATATCAAGCAGCAAGTTATTCAAGTACAATAACAAGTAATATAGATGAGACTGTAAATGTATTAAGAAAAACTTTTACAGTAACCAAAAGATATAGATTACAAGGAACAGATGGAACATATCCAAGTAGTTATACAGCAGATGGAACAGCAACAGCGTTATATGGTTCAACCTATACATATTCGAGAGCAGCAACAACAAGCCATCAAGCAGCAACAACTACGTCAAGTACAATAACCGGAAACGTAACATTATCATTAGATGTTCCAAGAAAGACAGTTACTGTAACTAAAAGATATAAACTACAAGGAACCGATGGCAATTATCCAAGTAGTTATACGGCAGATGGAACAGCAACAGCACTATATGGCTCAACATATACATATTCAAGAGCTGCAACAACATCACATCAAATGGCATCAACGAGTGCCTCAAACATAACAGCAGCTACAACATTATCGTTAGATGTTCCAAGAGTAGCAATAACATGTAATAAACAATATCGTTTACAAAATGCCGATGGTACATGGGGTAATTATACAGCAGATGGATCAATAACAACAGTATATGGAGGAAGTTGTAGTTATAGTAAAACAATAACTGATTATAAAGGCAGTTCCAGTGGAACTAATGGCTCAGCTGGTTCAGCAAGTGCATCAAATGTAACAAGTAATCAAACACTTCAAGTAAGTATGTATCGAAATACATTTACCTTAACAGTAACAGCAGGTACCAATACATCAAGTGCTACTGGGGGAGGTGCTAAACGTTGGGGACAAAGCTGTACAGTTGGAGTAACCAAGGCCGCTAATACTACTTGTATTTCATATGCAACACCAACATGGACGGCAAGTACAGGAACAGCACCAGCAGCTGGAGCATCATCAACGTATACGATGCCAAAATCAAATGCAACTGTTACTGCAACAAGTGCTGCCTCAAATGTATCTCAAACAATAACCTTATCAAAAGGAACCGGAGTATCAGGAATTAAGATAGGGTCAACAAATTATACCGGTAGTAGCGTTTCATTAACTTGTGGAACATATAATATTTCTGGTAATTTAAATGCTGGTTATAGTTTCTTATCTTGGGCAAGAGCAAATGGGGTAGCTGTTGCATCAACATCAAATGCCTCAACAACAATGACAGTAAGTGGAGCTGGTACACTAACACTAAATGGTAAAGCTAATACTTATAATCTTGTAATTACTGGTGATGATGGCGTATCAGGATTCAGTGTTAAGGCTGGTAGTACATCTGGTACAACAACATCTTGTACAAAATCTGGAAACAATTTTACTTGTTCAAGTCTGGCAAATGGAACTAATTATTATTTATATCCAATCTTTAATAGTGGATTTAATTTTGGAAGTTATACAAAAACGGATTCAGCTACAAATTCTCAACTTGGATCTACAAGTGTCCAAAACACCTATTATAAAATGGGGGCTGGAGCTGGAGCTATAACTATCAGTAGTAAATTAGGTTTATGTGATGATTTGGATCATTGTATGCAAACAGCGACGATGGAAAATTGTGGCAATACAAAGAAAGATGCTAGAGATGGAAAATCTTATACTACTGCCATAATTGGTACAGAATGTTGGATGACAAAGAACTTAAGCCTTGCTGGAGGAACAGCTTTAACTTCTGTGTTATCAAACGTTGCTTCTAGTTACACTATACCAGCTTCTGATTGTAGCGCTTCATATGGATCTGATCCTGTTGGAACATTTATGTGTAATGACAATTGGGGTAAGGGTGCATATTATTCGTGGAATATCGCTGTAGCTGGATCTGCAACAGTGCCTACATATGGTCCTGATAATCCTGCACCAAGTGATTTGCCTTATGAAAGCGTGGCACCATATGATATATGTCCTAAGAGATGGAAATTACCGACTTCATTTGGCCAAATTTCTAATGCGGTATGTGAAAGGGATGGGGGAACTAGATATTGTTATCCTACAGGTAGCCCATTCTATGGCGAACTTAATGGTCATCCATTATATTCTGGACAAGATAGAATTGGTGATTTTGGATTTCTTTGGGCATCAACTTATTCTCCAAGAGTATATGGTTGTGAAGTAGTAAATGGTCAAGTAGGATGCGGATATGCTGGAGGCATTAATTCCTTGTACATAAGAAGTAATTTGTTTACTTACCTATCTGAAACTTCTGGCCACGCTAAAGGAATAAGATGTATTCTTAAATAATAATTTTAAAAAAAGACTTTAGTTAAGTCTTTTTTTATGTTATAATATTGAAAGATATGGAGGTTTCATATGGAAAAAGAAGATACAGTTAAAATTAAAATAGAAGAAGAAAAGCCTAATGAGATAGTAGAGATTGATGAAAACGAAGAGATTACTGCTACGCAATATGATCTTCCTGTAACTGAGAAAAAGAATTCTACTAAAAAAAGTGGAGGACGTTCTAAATTATCTAGAAAAGCTAAAATTACTATTATAGTTATTTTATCAGTCTTATTATTAATAGGCATAGGAATAATTATTTATTTTATTATTAAAGGTAATGGTGGGGAACCAGAAATAGAAAAACCACAAGAAGAAGTAGTTGTTGTTGAAAAAGATAATTATCGTTTTCAAAATGGTAAATTAGTATTAAAAGAAGATAATAACGATATTGGTGAATATACCTGTAAAAATAATAATGATGTACTATGTTATGTAGCATATTTTAGTAATGAAGATACATTTGATGTAACTGAAAAAGTATATGAAACTGGAATAAAAATTCAAAATAGAAGTGATATTTATAAAAAACAATTTGTCTTTATATATGATAATGAGGAAAAAGAAGATGGTAATTTAATATTATATGATATAAAGAATAATAAAAATCTTGGTGAATATAAGTTAGTTAAAGAAATAAATAATGATAAAGTAATTGTTAAAGATTTAGAAGATAATTATCAAGTATTAGTATTTGATAGTGATGCAACAAAATTACTAGAGAAAGAATATGATTATATTGGTTATATAACAGATTCTGATAAATTAGTTGTGGCTTCTAATAATAATTACCAATTACTAGATTTAACTGGTAAGGAAGATTCAAAGGAAGTGCCTGGAGAAATTAAGAACTTTGATAATAATAATTTAAGTGTATTAATAGATAAATCAGAATATGTATATAACTATGATGGTGAAAAGGTAATTGATAAAGCCTTTGACTATATAAGATTTACTAATGATTATATTATCGGAGCTATAAATAAAAAATTATATGTCTATGATTCTGAAGGAAGTCCAATGATAATTGATGGTATCAGAATATCAAGTAATAAATACAATACCAGGTTAATATATGGTACTGATTTAAAACAAACTGGAAGAGAAGTAGCCTTTGATGCATTTGTTACCGGTACTAATATGCGTATTGAATATGGTGAAGATTATCAAGTAATTAATCTTAATGAAGGAGCACTTAGTAAAAATCTAAAGTATGTTAATTATATTCAAGGTAAATTATATTTCTATAGTGATGAAGAAAAATCTAATTTAATTGGTACATATGTATGCAAAAACGAAAATACTGTTAATGCTGATACTACAGAATTAAATAATTGTTATATTGCCAAAGAAAGTAGTATCTTAAAGAGTAATGATGTTAATTCCTATTTACCGGTATATAATAAAAGATTTGTATTTATAAATGATAAAGATTCTGCTAATAGAGGTAGTATAGTGCTATATGATTTAGCTAGTGATAAAGAAAAAGCATCTTATACTAAAGTAGATGCTGGGTATCATAAAGAAATTGAGGGAGTTACATATGTTGAAACTGCTGGTACAATAGTAGCTGCACAAAATACGAGTGATAGTTATGGTGTTATCAATATTGCAAGTAATGATGTAACAAGTGTTATTAAATTTAGAGATGATTCTGATAAAGATAATATTAAAAATAATGTTGAAATTAAATATCTAGATAATAACTTATTAATAAAAAGAAGTGATGGAACATATCATTTATATGATACTAAAGGTAAATACTTAACAAATAGTTTAACTACAAGTAATGAAATAGTTAAATTATATGATAAATATGTGATGGTAAAAAGTGGTAATAAATATTTAATTTATGGCTTAGATGGAACAATAATTAGTTTAGAATATAAATATATTATTATGACTGATTTAGTATATGTATGCATAAATGATAATGATAAAATAGAGGCATATAAATTTAGTGATAAAAATACTAATTTAATAACTGAGGATATTAGTGTAGACAATAATAAAGTTACTGCTAATGTTAGAGGTAGCATATTAACAATTAATTATACTAGTGGTGGAGAATCATTATATCAAGAAATTAATATAGATAATCCTAATCCAGGTGGTGATGATAATGGATAATAAAAAAATATCCTTAATTATTGTCATCATCCTCCTTGGATTATTTACTCCAGGTGCTGTTATTGGAACAATTAGACATGTTAAAAACAATAAGAATACACCTACAGTAAAGGATGATAATCCCAATCATGATTTCTATTATCAAGGAAAATTATATTTTTATGTAGATAATGAATTGGTTTCTACTTATGAATGTAGTAATTGTTCAATAGCTACTCCAACTATTGATGATAGTAATTATCATACTAGATATTATAAAGATGGAACAACTATTTTAAAACCTATATTAAACAATATGTTTGCTATATTTAGTGAAAAAGATAGTATAAGCTTATATAATTTAGTTACAAAAAATATAGTAACTACTTATGAAACTATCAAAACTTATAGTGTTGATGAAGTTAATCAGTTAATACTAATTAAAAAAGCAGGTTTATGGGGTGTATTGAATATTAATGATATTAGTAAGAATGTTGATACTAAATATGATTTTTTAGCAGCTCCAGCCCATTTTATTGGGGATAAATTAGATATGAGTCAGCTTATTGCTAAGAATGGCGAAGATTGGTTAATTATTACTAGTGATGGTACAACAATTCATAAATCAATTAATGGTGAAATAGTTGATTTTAATGCTAATTATTACATTACTTATAATAATGGAATATATAATGCTTATGATTTTAAAGATACAGAGTATTTAGAGAGTATTGAGAAGAAAGATATTACTTTATTAGATAATAAAATATTTGTATTATTAGAAGATAAATTAGCTGTATTTAGTTCATTAAATGAAGGAGCTTTAAAAGTAATTAGTGTTCCTAGTGATATTACATCAATTAATTATAAGAATAATGCTGATAAATACGAAGTATATATTAATGATAATTTATTTCAAACTATTGAATTAGGAAGTAATATTTGATAAAATAACAAATGTTTCAAAGAAATTTGAGGAGTACACTATTCGTTATTTAAAGAGAGTTAGTGGTAGGTGAGAACTAATAATAAAGGTAGTAGAAGGTTGCAAATGGAGAAATAATGCAGAAGTGCTATAAAACTAATTAAGTTAAATAAAGGATGGTACCGTGCATAAGCACTCCTTGTACTATCCTTTTTTATTTGAAAGGGTGATATTATGTTAGATAAAAAATATGATCATAATTTAGTTGAAGAAGGTAAATATGATAAATGGTTGAAAAAAGGTTATTTTACATGTGATGAAAAAAGTAATAAACCTCCATATTGTATTGTTTTACCACCCCCAAATGTTACTGGAGTACTACATTTGGGCCATGCTTGGGATGTTACTTTACAAGATATAATTATTCGTTATAAAAAGATGGATGGTTATGACTCTTTATGGTTACCTGGAATGGATCATGCTGCTATTGCAACAGAAGCAAAAGTTGTTAAAAGATTAAAAGATCAAGGTATTAATAAATATGAATATGGACGTGAAAAGTTTTTAGATGCTTGTTGGGATTGGACGCATGAACATGGTGATATTATACGTAAACAATGGGCAAAATTAGGGATTGCTTTAGATTATACCAAAGAAAGATTTACATTAGATGAAGGCTTATCTAAAGCTGTAAAAAAAGTATTTATTGACTATTATAATAAAGGATTAATATATCGTGGAGAAAAGATAATAAATTGGGATCCTGCTGCCAAAACAGCATTATCTAATGAAGAAGTTATTTATAAGGAAGAAAAGAGTGCCTTTTATCATCTTAAGTATCGACTTGAAGATAGTGAAGAATATATTGAGGTAGCAACAACTAGACCTGAAACGTTATTTGGAGATACTGCAGTGGCAGTTAATGAAAAAGACCCTCGTTATCAAAAGTATATAGGTAAAAATGTTATATTACCAATAGTTAATAAAAAGATACCTGTTATAACTGATGAACATGCTGATATGACTAAAGGTACCGGAGCAGTTAAAATAACTCCAGCCCATGATCCAAATGACTTTGAAGTTGGGAATCGTCATAATCTTGAAAGAGTTGTTATCATGAATGATGATGCCACAATGAATGAATTATGTGGTAAATATGCTGGGATGACCAGAGAAGAATGCCGTGAGGCAGTAATTAAGGATTTGGAGAAAGATGGGCTTCTTCTAAAAATAGAACCGATGGTTCATGAAGTAGGTCACTCTGAGCGTACCGGTGTAATGGTAGAGCCAATGGTTAAAAAGCAATGGTTTGTTAAAATGCGTCCTTTAGCTGATCAAGTATTAGATAATCAAAAAGAAAAAGATACTAAAGTTCATTTTGTTCCATCAAGATATGAAAAAACAATGAATCATTGGATGGAAATAACCTATGATTGGTGTATTTCACGTCAACTTTGGTGGGGACATAGAATCCCTGCTTGGTATCGAGGGGATGAAATATATGTCGGAGAAAATGCTCCATCAGGTTCTGGCTGGATTCAAGATGAAGACGTATTAGATACATGGTTCTCATCAGCTTTATGGCCATTTGCAACGTTAGGTTGGCCAGATAATACAGATTTATTGAAAAGATATTATCCAAATAGCACATTAGTTACTGGTTATGATATTATTCCGTTCTGGGTTAATAGAATGACATTCCAAGGTGAAGAATTATTAGGAAAAAGACCATTTGTATATTGTCTAATTCATGGCTTAATACGGGATAAAGAAGGAAGAAAGTTCTCTAAATCACTAGGAAATGGAATAGATCCATTTGATATGGTCGAACTTTATGGTGCAGATGCTTTACGTTATTATCTAGCTACTGATGTAGCTCCTGGTACTGACATGCGTTTTGATGAAGATAAAATTAAAGCTACATGGAATTATATTAATAAAATATGGAATGCTTCACGTTTTGTTTTAGCAAATATTGAAGATATTCAAGATTTAGATTTTAAAGATTTGAAGGATATTGATAAATGGATTCTTACTAAATACGCAGAAATGCTTAAAGTAGTTAGAAAATTCATGGAAAGATTTGAATTTAATAATGCTGGGTCTATTATTTATGACTTTGTCTGGAGTAATTTCTGTGATAATTACATTGAAATGGCTAAATATTCTTTAAATGATTCTAATACTAAAAAAGTCTTAGGTTATATTTTAACTGGTATATTAAAAGTATTACATCCATTTATGCCATTTGTTACTTGTGAAATATATAATATGTTACCAATAAAAGATAGTGAAGATATAATGATATCAGAATATCCTAAATATGATAAAAAATTATTATTTAAAGATAGCGAAGAATTAATTGATAAAGCTATAAACTTTATTAAAGTATTCAGAAATATTAAAAAAGAAAATAATATTGGTAAAGAATTTAAAGTTCAATTAACTAGTGATATACCTGATATAGTTATTAGAATTCTTAAATTAGAAGATAATATTATAAATAACAAATTAGATATAAAATCATATAATGTTTTAGCTGGTGATTTATCCTTAATTATCTATTATGAAAAGGAAGAAACAGAAGAAGATAAAGCATTAAAAGAAAAACAAATTCAAGAATTAAAAGCATCAATTAAAAGAAGAGAAACATTACTTGCAAATGAAAATTACTGTAATAAAGCCCCAAAAGAATTAGTTGAAAAAGAAAAATTAACTTTAAAACAAGAAAAAGAAAAGTTATCGTTATTGGAGGGATAAAATGGAAGATATAGTAATAATTGGAGCGGGTCCTGCTGGATTAGTAGCTGCTTATGAGCTTATAAGTAAGAGCCCTAAATTAAATATCACTTTAATTGATAAAGGGTTCTTTGCTAAAAATAGACATTGTCCAATGAACGAAAAGAAGATACCTTGTGTTAATTGTAACCCATGTAATATCATGGCAGGTTTCGGTGGAGCTGGTACATTTTCTGATGGTAAATTAAATTTTATTGCTAAACTAGGTAAAAGTAATTTATATAAATATATGACTATATCCGAAGCTGATGAACTTATTGATTATACAGAAACTGTCTTTAATAAGTTTAAAATGGATAGTGATATCTATCCTAGTAATATGGATGAAGCTTTAAAATATAAACAAATTGTTGCTAAAGAAGGAGCAAATCTTTTGGTAATTAAACAAAAACATTTAGGTAGTGATAATTTACCAACCTATATTCAAGATTGGACAGATTATTTAGCTAGTAAAAATGTTAAATTAATGGAATTAACTGAATGTTTGGATTATGAAAAAGAAAACGACTACTATATTTTGCATTTAATTAATAAAGGTAAATCATTGGATATTAAGTGTAAAAATATTATTATTGCTCCTGGAAGAACTGGTGCTAAATGGATGCAAGAAATTGCAGATAAACACGGACTTATTTATACTTCTCAAAGTATTGAAATTGGAGTAAGAGTTGAAGTTAGAAAAGAAATACTTGATGAAATAACTAAAACTATTTATGATCCATCAATATTTATTAAAACTAAGACTTATGATGATGAAATAAGAACTTTTTGTACTAATCCTGGAGGATATGTAACAAAGGAAAATTATTATGGTTACATATGTGTTAATGGCCATGCTTTAAAAACTAAGAAAAGTAATAATTCCAATTTTGCTTTTATATCTAAAATTAATTTAACAGAACCAGTAACAAATACTAGAGAATATGGTGAATCAATAGCTCGTATTGCTAATACTTTAGGAGCTGGTAAACCAATTGTTCAAACATTAAAGGATTTAAGAAGAGGAAGAAGAAGTGTTCCAGCTAGAATTGCTAAAGGTTTTATTGAACCAACGTTAAAAGATGTAGTTGCAGGTGATTTAGCCCTAGTATTACCACATCGTATTATTACTAATATTCTTGAAGGACTAGAAGTCCTTGATCGAATAATACCAGGAGTAAATAATGATGAAACATTATTATATGGACCAGAAATAAAATTCTTTAGTAATGAAATTGAAACCGATAATAATATGAAGATTAAGGATGAAAACATCTATTTTATTGGTGATGGTGCTGGCAAAGCTGGCAATATTGTTACTGCAGCAGCTACAGGTGTCGTAGCAGCTAGAGATATATTAAAAAGTGTCAAGTAATTGACATTTTTTATTTGGCATATTTAAATCCAGGTGTTATAATAATTAAACAGAGGTTTTGAGTATGCTAAGAAGTGAAGTAGATAGAAATAAATTAAGCCCAATGATGGCTCAATATATGGAAATTAAAGATCAGTATCCGGATGAATTAGTTTTTTACCGTCTTGGTGATTTTTATGAGTTGTTTTTTGACGATGCACTAACAGCTTCTAGAGAACTAGAACTTACTTTAACTGGTCGCGTTGCAGGCTTGGATGAGCGGGTTCCTATGTGTGGTGTACCTCATAACAATGTTAAGCCTTACATTGAAAAACTGGTTAATAAAGGATATAGGATAGCTATCTGTGAACAATTAGAAGATCCTAGAACTACTAAAGGAATGGTTAAAAGAGGTATTATTGATGTCATAAGTAAAGGAACTATCGCCGATAATGACTTACTTAATGATAAAGATTCTTCATTTATTGCTAGTGTGCTTTTTTTTGAAGATATAATCCTTATTACTATATTAGATATATCTACTGGTTATTTAGCTAGTCTAACTATTGATAATGATAAAGATAAATTATTAAATGAACTACTAAATTATAATATTAAAGAAGTAGTATTAATTAATAATTTAGATATCGATTTAATAGATATTTTAAAAAATAATTATAATATTGAAATTACTATTAATAGTGAATTTTTACTTGATAAATATACGGAATTATTAGATACTATCGGGGATATTAGAGTTAAAAATGGTGTTGCTCATTTATTTTATTATTTAGATAAAAGGCAATTAAAAGACTTAAGTTATATTAATAGTATTAATATTATTAACAATAGTGAGTACCTTGAAATGGATGTTCATACTATTAGAAACTTAGAATTAGTTGAAACAATTCGTTTAAAAGAAAGAACGTATTCTTTAATATGGCTACTTGATAAGTGTAAAACAGCGATGGGTAGTAGAAAATTAAAGTCATGGTTATTGCATCCACTAAAAGATATAAATAGGTTAAATAGTAGATATGATCGAATAGAAAAATTAAATAATGAATTTATCTTAAAAGATGAACTTAAAAATGCTTTATATGAAGTGTATGATATTGAAAGATTAGCTGGTAAGGTAATAAATGGTTCATTAAATGGGAGAGATTTAATCCAATTAAAAAATAGTTTAGAAGTATTGCCTAAAATAAAGAATATTATTAACAATTTAGGATTTGATTATGAGATAAATACGCATGAAAATATTTATAATTTACTCGATTCATCAATAGCTGATGATCCTCCAGTAAGTGTTCATGAAGGATATATTATTAAAAGTGGTTATAATGCTAAATTAGATGAATTAAAAAGTATCAGGAGTGGGGGTAAAGATTTTGTTGCTTCATTTGAGGCTAAAGTGAAAGAACAAACAGGTATTAAGAATTTAAAAGTTGGTTTTAATAAAGTATTTGGTTATTTTATTGAGGTTCCAAATGGTTCTAAAAACTTAGTTAAGGATGAATATAATTGGTATCGTAAACAAACATTAACTAATTGTGAAAGATATATATCACCTGAATTAAAAGAAAAAGAATCAATGATTTTAAATGCTGAAGAAAATATTATTGATTTAGAATATGAATTATTTTGTGAGATTAGAAATATAATTAAAAATGAAGTACCATCCTTAAATATGACTGCCGATACTTTAGCAGAAATTGATGTATTAACATCCCTTTCTATTTGTAGTGAGGAATATAACTTAGTAAGACCTAAATATACAAATAGGAGTGTTTTCGATATTAAAGGTGGTAGACATCCAGTAGTTGAAGTTGTCAGTAAAGATGAATATGTAGAAAATGATTGTGTAATGGATAGTGGAGTAAAAACATTATTAATTACTGGCCCTAATATGAGTGGTAAATCTACCTACATGCGTCAGTTGGCAATTATTGTTATTATGGCCCAAATTGGTTCTTTTGTGCCAGCTAGTAGTGCTGAATTACCAATTATTGATAAAATATTTACTCGTATCGGAGCTAGTGATGATTTGGTAAGTGGCGAATCAACATTTATGGTAGAAATGAAAGAAGCTCGTAATGCAATTTGTAATGCAACTGAAGATAGTTTAATTTTGTTTGATGAATTAGGTCGTGGGACAGCCACTTATGATGGTATGAGTCTTGCGGAAGCAATTCTTGAGTATATCAGTGAAAATATTCATGCCTGGACGTTATTTTCTACGCATTATCATGAACTTACTAAGTTAGAAAAAAAATATCAAAGTATTCGTAATATTCATGTCAGTGCCATAGAAGAGGGAAATAATATTATATTTCTTCATAAAGTTAAGTCTGGAGCTGTAGATAAAAGCTATGGTATTCATGTAGCAAGACTTGCCAAAATGCCAGATAGTTTACTTGCAAGAGCAGAAGATATCTTGAAAGAATATGAGAATACTGCTAAGAATAAAAGTGGAGTTACCAAAGTACAATTAAGAATGGATTTTGGTGATGAATCTAAAAAAGAAGATAATGTACTCCAAAATAAACTTAAGGATATTGATGTTTTGAATACTACACCAATTGAAGCACTAAATATTTTATACGAACTAAAAAATGACTTAAAAAAATGATGTTAACCTAAGGCAACATCAAATATCATCATTATGATAAAACCTACAATAGTAGCAAGGGCCATAAGGTCCTTTTTTTTATTTGTTTGACTTTCTGGTATTAATTCTTCAACTACGACATAAATCATTGCCCCAGCAGCAAATGAAAGTAGAATAGGGAGTAAGAATCTAATTTTAAGGACAAGTAAGGCTCCAATAAAAGCCGAAATTGGTTCAACAATACCACTTAATACTCCAAATAAAAAGGCTTTTTTAGGACTATATCCATCCCTTATTAATGGTAGTGATATAGCAGAACCCTCAGGAAAGTTCTGTATACCTATTCCTATTGCAAGCATAATAGCAGCAATAACAGTTGCCCCATCAATTCCATAAATAACTGAACCAAAAGCAACCCCAATAGCCATCCCTTCAGGTATATTATGAAGTGTAATAGAAGTTATAATCATTAATGATCTTTTAGTTTTATCATTCGTATTATTTATCTTTTTTTGTAGTACTTTATCCCCAAAAAATAAAAGTAAACCTCCTCCTAAAAAGCCAATAGATACAATTAGCCAAGGAATATAATTTAAACTATTTGCCATATTAATCGCTGGATTTAAAAGTGAAAAGAATGTGGCAGCAATCATAACTCCTGCACTAACCCCAAGCATCGCATCCATTGTAGTCTTATTAACCCTTTTAAATATAAATACTACGGCAGAACCAAGTGAAGTAATCCCCCAAGTAATAATCCCTGCTAAAAAAGCTTGTAAAGGAGGATTTAAATTAATAAATAAATTCATATATAATCCTTTCCTGATATTTTATGAATCAATTTATAATTAGTGTAATTAAAATAACTAAAATAAAAACTGCATAATTTATGCAGTTTTCTTATTTAGTGTTCTTGCTTCTCTAGCACTTATGATAACTTGTTCTCCATTAATAGTTTTCTTTTGTAGATTTGGTTTTTGTTTCATTTTAGTTGCATTTAAAGCATGTGATCTTCTATTACCAGTTAAAGGTTTTTTAGTAGTTACTTTTGTAGCCATAATATCACTCCTTTTCGTTACTTAAAGATTTTATCATTATATTTTATGTTTGTCAAATATAGAATAATTAAATTATTGAAAATAATATATTATCTTGCTGTAAATTGCGCGTAAAATATAAAAATACATATTGTAAATAATATTATATGTTTGTTAGAATATAGTCAGATAGAATAAGAGGGATAAATATGAATGAATTAAATGAAAAAAAATGTAATAAGAAATTGTTATGGGGGCTTGTGGTTTTTTTAGTGTTATTTATAGGAATAGGTAGTTATTTCTATTTCAACAATAAGGCTATTACTGAACCCACTGAAAGAGCTGAAATCAAGCCAAGTTTAAAAGATGATTTCTATGAATACATAAACTATGATGTTTTAAAAAAAGCTAAGATACCATCTGATAGTCCTTCATGGAGCAAAATGTATGATGCTTCAGAAACAATAAAGGACAGGATTGAAGTGCTAACAAATGAAATATTAGAAGATCCTGATTATCAAAATGAAGAAATAGATATTCAAGTTGAATTATACACTGATTATGAAGGAAGAAATGAACGCGGCCTAAGTGAATTAATGCCATATTTTGAAATGATTGATAATGCTAGTACAATTGATGAATTTAGTGATGTTTTAATGACATTGGATAGGGATTTGGATTTGGCAACGTTTATTAACTATGAAGTTGCAAATGATTTTTATGATTCAACTAAAAATGTTTTATTTATAGAGCCAATAAATATTGATGGTGCTCCATTAGTGATGTTTACTGATTCAAGATATGCAACACTCGTTAAGTTTATTGATAAAACAATGAAAAAATATTTTGAAGCAATAGGATATTCAAATGATAAGATTGAAACATTAATTACTCAAATCAAAGAATTTGCTGCAAAAATCCAAGAAAAATCTATTAATTTTATGGATGTAACAGATAGATTTGAATTATATAAAAAATATACTTTAGATGAGATAAATAATGAAATAAAAAATGTTCCAGTTAATAGGATATTAAAAGAATTAAAAGTAGATAATCTAGAGTTTTATTTAGTTCCAGATATGGGTCATTATAAAGCCCTTGATGAATATTATAACAACGAAAATCTTGAATTGTTAAAAGAAATAGCAAAATTAGAAATATTGGCTAATAATTTCTCAGTAACTTCTAGAGATAATGAACAATTCGAATTAGATCTTCAAAATGAAGCATATGGAGCAAATTATTCTATGGAAGAATATGAAAAAGAACATATTCTTTCTATAAAAGCCTCATACATTAGTGATGAACTTCAAAAAAGATATGAAGAGAAATATTTCACTGAGAGTGATAAAAAAGCAGTTGCAGATTTAGTTGAAGAAGTTAAAGAGTATTATAAAGGAATAATAAATAATAGTAATTGGTTAAGTGATACTACTAAGGAAGAAGCAATTAAGAAATTAGACAATATAAAAGTTTATATCGGTTATCAAGGTGGAGAAAGTGAAAAAAAGGAAATGTATAAGTTGGTTCCTAAAGCAAATGGCGGAACATTAATATCTAATATGATAGGGGAAAATAGATTCGAATTTGACAGATTTTATGAAACATTTGATGAAGAAGCTAGTTTAGGGAAAATAAATACATTGGAAGTTAATGCCTACTATATGCCTCAAAATAATTCCATTAATTTTCTAGCAGGTTTCAAAGAATTGTATGAAAATGAAACTAATTACTATAGATTATTAGGATATTTTGGTACTGTTATAGGTCATGAAATATCTCATGCATTTGATACAACAGGAGCTCAATATGACGAAAATGGTATGGTAAATAATTGGTGGACAGAAGAGGATAAAGCTAATTATAATAATCTTACATCAAAGATAAAAGATTATTATGCAAATTACGAGTACATGGGCTATAAAGTAGATGGAAATAGAACTTTAAGTGAAAATATTGCGGATTTAGCTGCTATGAAAGCGATGGTAAGTATTGCTGAGTCTAGAGGTGCAACAAATGAAGACTTCAAAAATTTATTTGAAGCTTATGCAAATTTATGGGTAATGAAGTCTACATCTGAATATGCTGAGTTATTATCTTTAGAGGATACTCACTCACCAAATAAAGTACGTGTAAATGCTGTTTTATCATCAATTGATAAATTCTATGAAGTTTATGATATTACAGAAAATGATAAAATGTATGTGGCTCCAGAAAATAGAGTTGGTTTGTGGTAATAAAGTAACGACTTTATCTTTAAAAGATAAAGTTTTTATTTGGAAAAAAATAATAGTGTGGTAAAATAGAATATGAGGTAAGGATATGTATGCACCACTTAAAGTTACAACAGATTATACTCTTCTAAAAAGCTTAATTAAGATTGATTCTTTAATGTCTTTTTTAGTAAAACACGAGATTAATGCTTGTGGTATTTGTGATGAAAACTTATCTGGTAGCATGGATTTTTATAATAAATGCCTTTCTAATAATATAAAGCCAATTATTGGTTTAAGTGTTTTTATAAATAATTTAAATATTTATTTATATGCCATGAATTATCAAGGATATAAAAATCTAATAAAGATTAATACTATAAAAGAAACTAGAGAATTATCTTTTAGTGATTTAGAAGAATATAAAGATAATATATTAGTTATTATTCCTTATAAAAGTATAAATTTATATGAGGCTTTAAGTTTTTATAAATATCGTTTTATATCCTATACCAATGAATATGAAAAAAGTAATTCCCTAATTATAACTAAAAATATCCTATATGTTGAAGATCTAAGATGTCTTGATATAAAAGATATTAAATATATGATGTATTTGGATAAATTGAGAAAAGATAATCTAATTGATTATAGTAATAATTATTATCAAGAATTAGAAATAATCAATGAAAATGAAATTAATAGAGTAATTGACTTAATTGATATTAAAATGCCTACTGGTAATAAGTATATACCGAAATATAGAGATGATGTTGATTCATATAAATTCTTAATGGAACTTGCAAATAAAGGTTTAAAGAAAAGGTTAAATAATAAGGTAACTAATGAATATCAAAATAGATTAGATTATGAATTAAGTATTATAAATAAAATGGGATTTGTTGATTATTTCCTAATAGTATATGATTATGTTTTATTTGCTAAAAAAAATAACATCTTAGTTGGTCCTGGAAGAGGATCAGCAGCTGGTTCTTTGGTTAGTTATTCTATTGGTATAACGGATATTGATCCTTTAAAATATAATTTAATGTTTGAAAGATTTCTAAATCCTGAACGTATAACTATGCCTGATATAGATATTGATTTTGATGCTACAAAAAGAGATGAAGTATTAAAATATGTTCAAGGAAAATATGGAGAAAAGAACGTAGCTTTAGGATTAACATATAGTACATTAAAAAGTAAATTAGTGCTTAGAGAAATAGCTAAATTAGAACATGTCAATAGTGGATTAATTGATAAATTTGTTGGGAGCATTAATCCATCCTTAAGTTTGAAAGATAATCTTAATAATCCTAATGTTTTAAAATTTATTGAAACATATAAAGAATTAAAAAAAATATATAATATATCTATACACTTAGAAAATATTAAAAGGAATATATCTACTCATGCTGCAGGAGTAGTATTATCAAGTGTTAGTTTAGATGAAGTAATACCAGTCCATTATAATAATAATTTTTTACAAACGGGTATTACCATGGATTATTTAGAAAATATTGGTTTACTTAAAATGGATTTCCTTGGTTTAAAGAATCTAACTACTATTGCTAATATAACTAAGAATATTCCCGGATTTAATATCAATAATATTGATTTAAATGATCATAAAGTCTATGAATTATTCTCTAGTGGTAAAACAGAAGGAATATTTCAATTTGAAACTCCAGCTTTAAAGCAATTATCCTTGAAATTAAAGCCAAGGTGTTTTAATGATTTAATTGTTGCAATCGCTCTAGATCGTCCTGGACCCAAAGATCATATAGATGAGTTTATAAATAGACATAATAATCATGAACCAGTTGTATATATAGATAATTCCTTACAAGATATACTTAAAGAAACAGAAGGTATACTTGTATACCAAGAACAAATAATGGCTATACTTGTTAAAGTAGCTAATTATTCTTTAGCAGAAGCAGATTTAGTGAGAAGAGCAATTTCAAAGAAAAAGGAAAGCATTATTAAAGATGAAGAAACTAAATTTATAAGTAGAGCCATTAATAATGGTTATAGCGAAGATATAGCCAAGAAAATATATGAAACAATTGCCAAATTTGCTAGTTATGGTTTTAATAAATCTCATTCTGTTGCTTACGCAATTGTAGCATATGAACTAGCTTATCTAAAAACATATTATCCTGCTTTATTTGTTATTGAATTATTAAATGATAGCAAGGATATAAAAAAGAATAATACTTACTTAACATATTTAAAAAGTAAAGGTATTAGATTAATTAAACCTAGTATTAATAAATCTTTAAATGATTATTACTTAAATAATAATAGTTTAATCATGCCTTTATGGACTATTAAAGGATTAAATAAGGATATAGCAAATACTATTATTAGTAATAGAATTAATAGATATGAAGACTATTTTGATTTTATATGCCGTAATAAAGACATTTTAAATGATAGTATTTTTAAAATATTAGTTAGTAGTGGTGTCTTAGATGAATTTAATATTAATCATCAAACAATGATTAATAATTTAGAAAGTGCTCTTAATTATGCAGAATTAAAAGATGATGATGGATTAATTAGTAAGCCTACAATAGTAGAATATCCAGAATATAATGATGATATATTAAGAATTGAAGAAATAAACTCATTTGGCTTTTATATTAATAATCATCCTGCTAGTATATATAATGGCAAAGATATTATAAAATTAAATAATATAAGTAAATATTTATTTAAAAAAATTAAATGTGTTGTATTAATAGATAGGATAAGTAAAATAAAGACGAAGAATAATGAGGATATGGCTTTTATTACTGGTAGTGATGAAACTAGTATAAGTGAATTTACTTTATTTCCTCGTAATTTTGAATTAATAAATAATATTAATAATGGTGATTTAGTAGAAATATATGGGGAAGTATCAAAAAGATTTGACAAGGTTCAAATAATTATTAATAATATAAAGAAGTTAGGTGATAAATAATGAATCCAGAATTAAAAAGATTTTTTGATAGTATTAATTTTTATGATGAAGAATTTAATTCTGCTAGTTTAAATAGAGTAGTATTTAAAAAAAGTGAAGATAAGTTTTATGTTTATATTAGTTCTCCTAGGGTAATATCTTTAGAGGCAGTTAATAGATTGTTTTTATGTGCCAAGAGTGGTATTAATGGAGATAAATTATGCCAAGTAATATTAGAGTATGATAATGTATCGGAAGATGAATTAAAAGAATATTTTAATTATTTGCTTGATAATGCAATAATTAAAAGACCATCATTAGTAAGTGTTAAAAATAGTAATATAGATATTACTAATAATACTATTAATATAAGTGTAACTAATATGGTAGAAAAAAAAGATTTAGAAAATGAATTAAAGAGTATAAATAAAGATTTAGTTAATTATGGATTTAAAGATATAATAATAAATGTAACAATAAACGAAGAGGAACATAATACTATTGTTGAAGAAATAAAGAAAGATAAAGAAAATGTAACAGTAAAAAAAGAGGTTAATAATAATGTTATAGGTACTCATAAAGAAGGAGAAGTATCTAAGTTAAATAATATATATGGGGAATTAAAAAATGTAATAGTAGAAGTATATGTATTTGATAAAGAAACAGTTGAAAGACAAGGTAAAAAAGGTCCTATATATATAATGAATGCTAAAGTTAGTGATAAAACTGATAGTATTCTTTTAAAAATTGTTAAATTTGATATTGATGAATTTAGTGATATAGATAAAAATATTAAAGTTGGTTCTTGGTATCGGATTCATGGTCATATTGAAATGGATCCATATCTAAAACAATTAATATTAAATGCTCGTAATATAGAAAAAATACCATCAAAAGATATTTCTATTGAAGATAATGCAGAAGTTAAAAGAGTAGAATTACATGCTCATACAATGATGAGTCAAATGGATGGAGTAACTAGACTTGATTTAGGGGCTCATACATGTGAATTAGTAGAAAACGCTATTAAAATGGGTTATCGAGGAGTAGCTATTACTGATCATAGTGGTTGTCAAGCTTTTCCTATTGCTTATCAAATTATTAATGGCCATAATAAAAAAATAGAAGATAAAGATAAACATTTTAAAGGTTTATATGGTACAGAGTTAACTTTAGTTGATGATACAGTTAATTTAGTAATAAGGCCAACTGATGCAAAATTAAATGAAGAAACATATGTAGTATTTGATACCGAAACAACTGGATTTAATGCTTCTGGTGGAGATCAAATGATTGAAATTGGAGCAGTTAAATTACATGATGGAATGATTATTGATAGATTTGATAAATTTATTAATCCAGGAAGACATATTCCAGATAAAATAACTGAACTTACTGATATTAGTGATGAAATGGTTAAAGATGCTGGTACGGAAGAAGAAGTTACGAAAGAATTCTTAAGTTGGGCAGGTGATGCACCACTTGTTGCTCATAATGCTAAATTCGATATGTCTTTTTTAGAGATGGCTATGCATAAATATAATTTAGGTTCCATAAATAATCCTGTAATAGATACTTTAGAATTATCTCGTAGTTTAGATCAAGGTTTTGCTCGTCATAGTTTGTCAGCATTAGTTAAAAGATACAATGTTCCATTTGATGAAGAATCACATCATAGAGCAGATTATGATGCTGAAGGTACAGCTTTAGTTTTTGATAAAATGATTAAAAAATTGATGGGACAAAATATCATGACTATTAAAGAAATAGATAATTTAGTTAGTAAAGATGAAATATATAAGTTTGGTCGTACTTTTCATTTTAATGCGATAGCAATTAATAGAGATGGTTTAAAAAACTTATTTAAAATAATCTCTTTAGCAAATACTACTTATCTTTATAAAACCCCAAGAATTTTAAGAAGTAAATTACAAGAATTAAGAGAAGGTTTACTTATTGGTAGTGGTTGCTATGAATCAGAAGTGTTTCAAGAGGCTAAAAGTAAAGATGAAGATGACTTAATAAATATTATTAATTTCTATGATTACGTAGAGGTTCAACCACCTGAAGTATATGATCATTTAATTCAAACAAGTGATTTTGCATCTCGTTATGATATAGAAGAACATATTAAGAAAATAATTGATTTAACTAAAAGAGCCGGTAAAATGATTGTTGCAACTGGTGATGTTCACCATTTCTTAAGAGAAGATAAAATATATCGGGAAATTATTATTAATCAAAAGGTTCCTGGTGGTGGAAGACATCCACTTGCTAAAGATTCAATTAAAAATATTCCTTCGCAACACTTTAGAACAACAGAAGAAATGTTAAATGATTTTGCTTTTTTAGGTAATGATTTAGCATATGAAATTGTTGTAACTAATACTAATAAATTCTTAGATTTAGTTGATGAAATAGAAGTTATTATCGATACCCATGGTGTACCTTTTTCACCAAGAGTTCGAAGTGATGATGGTTCTTCTTACTTAGATTGTCCGCAAGTTGTAACAGAATTAGTTTTTGATAAAGCATCAAGTATGTATGGTAATCCACTACCAAGAATAATTGAAGAGCGGATTAGTAAAGAGTTATATGGTGATGCTGTTTATAATTATTGGCATGAAAAATTGTCTAAAGAACATCCAGAGTATAGCCCTGAAACTTTAGAAGATGAAACATTTAAAAATTTACATGAAACATTAATAAGTGGTAAAGATAAAGTAACGGAACTAATAACTGAATATGTTCGGGAACATTGGACAGATGAAGATGGAGAACAAGACGAAAAAAGTGTTTCTAAAAAGGTTAAAAAGACTCTTGGAGGTATTATTGGTGGAGGATTTGATCCAATATACTTAATCGCTCAAAGATTAGTTAAACACTCCAATGATGATGGATTCTTAGTTGGATCGCGGGGTTCAGTTGGTTCCTCATTTGTGGCTACCATGATGGGTATAACTGAAGTTAATCCTCTAGCGGCTCATTATCGTTGTCCAAAATGTAAGTATTCGACATTTACGGATGATGATGGTAAAGATTTAGGTTCTGATTATCCAAGTGGTTTTGATTTACCGGATAAGGAATGCCCGAATTGCCATGTTAAAATGATTAAAGATGGACAAGATATGCCATTTGCAACATTCTTAGGTTTTAATGCAGATAAAGTACCAGATATCGATTTAAATTTTTCTGATTTAAATCAAGCTAGTGCTCATGAATATACTAAGGTATTATTCGGAGTGGATAATGTTTATCGGGCTGGAACAATTGGTACTGTTGCAGATAAAACCGCTTATGGTTTTGTTAAAGGATACTTTGAAGATAAAGGGATAATGAATAAAAATTCCATTGAAATAGAGCGCCTTGCTAAAGGATGTACTGGAGTTAAAAGAACTACTGGTCAACATCCTGGAGGTATTGTTGTTGTTCCTGATTATATGGAAGTATATAATATTACCCCGTATCAATTTCCTGCTGAAGATCCAACTTCGGCATGGAGAACAACCCATTTCGATTATCATTCAATTGAAGAAAATCTCCTTAAACTGGATATTCTAGGGCACTCTGATCCAACTCAATTGCGTTTAATTCAAGATCTTAGCCATACTAATGTCTTAGATGTACCACTTGATGATAAAGATACCATTAGTATTTTTACTTCAACTGCAGTACTTGGAGTAACAAATGAAGAAATAATGTGTCCAACTGGTACCCTTGGTATTCCCGAATTTGGAACACCATTTACTATTCAAATGGTTGCAGATACTAAGCCAACAACCTTTGCTGAACTAGTTAAAATATCAGGTCTTTCTCATGGAACTGACGTATGGCTTGGTAATGCTCAAGAATTAATTAAAAATAATATTGTTCCATTTAAAGAAGTTATTGGATGTCGTGATGATATCATGGTATATCTAATTTATCATGGTGTAAAACCATTAAAAGCATTCAAAATAATGGAATTTGTTCGTAAAGGTAAAGCAAGTAAAGATCCTGAAGGTTGGAAAGAACATAAACAAACAATGATTGATGCTGGTATTGAAGATTGGTATATTGATTCATGTGAAAAAATAAAATACATGTTCCCAAAAGCTCATGCAACAGCTTATGTTACATCAGCATTTAGAATAGCTTGGTATAAAGTTCATATGCCAGCATACTTTTATGCATCATGGTTTTCTACTAAAGCAACTGATTTTGATATAGAAGCCATGATAAAAGGTTATGATGCCATCAAAGAAAAATTAACGGAAATTAAAAATAAAGGTTATGATGCCACTAATAAAGAAAATGGTATATCTGAATCTCTAGCAGTAGCACTTGAAATGGCTGCTCGTAAGATAAAAGTAGCACCGTTTGATCTATATAAGTCAAAAGGATTAACATTTGATGTAGCAGATGATAATACTATTATTCCAGCATTTGTAACCATCGATGGACTAGGGGAAACAGTTGCTAAAAACATAGAAGAAGAAGCTAAAAAACATCCATTTATCAGTATTGAAGATTTCCAAAATAGATGTAAAGTTTCTACTACATTAATTGATAAATTAAAAGCAATGGGTCTATTTAAAGACATGCCAGAGACCAGTCAATTAAGTTTATTCTAAATAAAGCACATTTAATGTGCTTTTTATATTGATAAAAATAGTATAAATTGATATAATGAAAGAGAATATGGAGGTATACCCATGAATAATAAAAAACAAATGCTTATACTATCAATAGTAATAATACTTGTATTTAGCTTATTAATATTAGTTTATTACTTTAAAGATAATAATAAAACTATTATTATGAATGAAAAGAATGCTAATAGCAATAAAGCTATATCTATAATGTTAGAAACAGGATTAGAAACTGGGGTATATGAGTTATCAGAATCAACAACATTCCCAAGTAGTGGATATATTTTAAATACCACTAGAAGTGGATGTGAAAATGGTAGTACAATATCATATAATGCCGAGAATAATCAAGTAATAGTAAGAGGAAAGATATCAGATAAATGTTATATATTTTTTGACATAATACCACCGGATATAATGGTAAATGTAAGTAATTTACCAGAAACATATGGTAAAAGTGTAACAGTAACTCCAACTGGAGTAACTGCTGTATATAATAATAAATTAAATCAATTAGAATTATCTAATCTTACAACAGATAAAATGAGAGTATCATTAACATATTCTAATCCAACAGGAACAACAGCTCTAAACAATTACATTATAGGCCTTGCAGGTACAACTCAAGGAGATGGACAATTGGTTCATGAATATGGAGATTTTTATGATTACTCAGAAGTAAGTGTTGTAAAATCATTTGGAACAACACCGGTATATTTTAGAAATACAAGTTCTACCTTAACTACTCAAACCCAAGTTGATAGCTTTTGGACATTTAATAATTCAACAGGGGTATTTACATCAGTCCCAAGTAAAATGACAACATCTGGTTCATATGCAATTTATCATGCATATATGAATGTGCCATCAGCTGGTTATTATCAAATTTGTTACACAATAGCACAGGCTCCAAATGCTAATAATTATTTATATATAGCAAAGAATACAACACAAAAAACTTATATTGCTTCGTCAACGTCTGCTGCTATTGCTGAAACTTGCTTTGATATGGGCTATTTTGAATCAACAGATTATTTCAATATATCAGAACGTGGATATAGTGGAACGTCATCACCAGTAATGACATTTAGAATAGAAAAATCTGAAACTGTTGCAACCAATGATACCGGGTATAGATTTGAGGGAAGTAACCCAAATAATTATGTTATGTTTAACAATGAATTATGGCGTATTATTGGAGTTTTTTCTACTGAATATGATTCAGATAATGATGGAACAACAGATGCAACAGCAAATTTAGTGAAAATAATAAGAGGAGACTCCCTTGGAGGTTTGGTGTGGAATAAATCAAGTTCCGATGACTGGCCAAATTCCTCACTATATCATCTACTTAATGAACAATATTATGATTGGAATACTAATAAAGCAACAGTAGGTACATATTGCTATGGTTATTCAACGACAGTACCAGCAAAATGTGATTATAGTGTTAAGGGAATTCAAGATGGATATCGGGACATGATAGTGAAAGCAAAATGGTATTTAGGTGGTGGAGGAAAAACTGGATATACTAGTGATACGCCAGGCAATATATATTCTTATGAAAGAGATAGCAATGCTGTGTATACTGGTAGAAGTGCTAGTACACCAGGATATATTGGTTTAATGTACTTAAGTGATTATTTATATGGAGTATTAGCAAGTGATTGTGTAAGAACACCTGAACGTGGTTTATATATGAGTACAAGTTGTGCTGGAAAAGATTGGTTGCGTGGTAGTGGACATGAATGGACTATATCGCCGAATTCGAACAATTCGTCCGGCGTGTGGCATTTGAGCAGTAACGGCTTTATGGGGAACAACGGCACGATCAGTGGCTATGTCGTACGTCCAGTCTTGTATCTTTCGTCTTTCGTCTATAAAGTTAGTGGGATTGGAACTATTACAGATCCATATATCATAGGAATGTAGGTGATTATTATGAGAAAAAGATTAATAATTATATCACTTTCAATATTAATAGTATTTGGATTAATTATTCTTATTACTAATGATATTAAAAAAGTCTATATAGATATCGATGGTGTAAGGTATGCTATAACTGTAAATGGAGAATCAGCAACATCATTTCCAAGTGGCAATTATAAAGTAGGAGTTGATTGCACTAATGCCTATGGATATTGGGATAGTATAACAAATAAAGTAATAATAAAAAATATAAAAGGTAACATATCATGCGATATAGATTTTACTAGTATAACTAATAGTGATTATTTGAATACATATTTACTAGGATTATCTGGTACAACTCAAGGAGATGGACAACTAGTTCACGAAACTGGTGAAATACCAGATTATACTAATTCAACAGTAGTAAAATCATTTGGAACAACACCGGTATATTTTAGAAATTCAAGTTCTACCTCAACTACTCAAACTCAAGTTGATAGTTTTTGGACATTTAATAGTTCAACTGGGGTATTTACATCAGTCCCAAGTAAAATGACAACTTCTGGTTTAACAGCACTTTATCATGCATATATGAAAGTGCCATCAGCTGGTTATTATCGAATTTGTTACACAATAGCACAGGCTCTAAATGCTAATAATTTTTTATATATAGCAAAGAGTACAACACAATTAGCTTATATTACTCCGTCAACGTCTGCTGCTATTGCTGAAACTTGCTTTGATATGGGCTATTTTGAATCAACAGATTATTTCAATATATCTGAACGTGGATATAATGGAACATCATCCCCAGTAATGACATTTAGAATAGAAAAATCTGAAACTGTTGCAATCAATGATACCGGGTATAGATTTGAGGGAAGTAACCCAAATAATTATGTTATGTTTAACAATGAATTATGGCGTATTATTGGAGTTTTTTCTACCGAATATGATTCAAATAATGGTGGAACAGCGAATACAACAGATAACTTAGTAAAGATAATAAGGGATGATTCGATTGGAGCCCTTGTTTGGGATAAATCAAATACCAATGATTGGCCAAATTCATCATTATATCATCTACTTAATGAACAATATTATGATTGGGAAACAAATAAGTCTAACGTAAGCGATAATTGTTATCAAAGTGGATCAGATTTGCCTGGACAATGTGATTATAGTATAATTGGTATAAAAGACGGATATCGTAGTATGATAGCAAATGCAAAATGGTATTTAGGTGGAGGAGGAAAGAGCGGTTATACCACATATACCCCAGGTAGCATATATATTTATGAAAGAGATGCTAATGCCATATATACCGGAAGAAGTGCCAGTACACTAGGATATATAGGATTAATGTATGAAAGTGATTATTTATATGGGGTACTTGCAAGTAATTGTGTAAGAACAACAGCCCATGATTCATACAATAGAGCTAATTGTGCTGGAAAAGATTGGTTATATGGTAAGGGGCATGAAAGGACAGTATCGCCAGTTTCGAGCACCTCGAACAACGTGTGGAATTTGAACAATGTCGGCATTGTGGGGAGCTATAGCGTGATCGAAGGCCATGGCGTCCGTCCAGTCTTGTATCTTTCATCTTCTGTCTATAAAGTTAGTGGCACTGGTACTATAATAGATCCATATATTATAGGTATGGCTAGTTAAAGTGATAGAAATATCACTTTTTTTGTGTTATTATTTTAGTGGTGATTTTAAATGAAAAAAGTTGTCTTAGTAACTGGTGGTTCTCGTGGTTTAGGGGCTGCTATATCACGCACATTTGCAGCAAATAATTATGATGTAATTATTAATTATAAAAGTAATGAAGAAAATGCAAAAACAATAAAAGAAGAAATAGAAAGTACTTATAAAGTAAATGTAAGTATTTATAAGTGTGATATATCGCATGAAGATGATGTAATTAGGATGTTTAAATCCATAGAATCTAAATATAATAAATTAGATTGTATAGTTAATAATGCTGGTATTGCTAATGATTCTGTTATGTTTGATAAAAAGATGAATGATTTTCTAAAAGTGTATGAAACTAATTTAGTTGGTCCATTTTTAGTTACAAAGCACGGTAAGAAATTACTTGATGATGAATCTAGTGTTGTAAATATTACATCTACTAATGGTATAGATACATATTATTCATATAGTGCCGATTATGATGCATCTAAAGCTGCCTTAATATCTTTAACTCATAATATGGCTGTAGAACTTGCTCCAATTAGAGTTAATGCTGTTGCTCCAGGTTGGATAAATACAGATATGAATAAAGAATTAGATAAAGAATATATTGATGAAGAATGTAAAAAAATTCTTCTTGGTCGTTTTGCCGAGCCAGTTGAAATTGCTAAAGTAGTATATTTTTTAGCGAGTGCTGATGCTAAATATATCAATAATACAATAATTAGAGTAGATGGTGGTATGAATGCTTAGCAAATTAGTAGAAAAATCAGAAAGTGTTTTATCTAATAAATATGAAGAAATAGATAAAATAGTATATAAGAATAGTGAGAAAGTACTTAATGCTTTTCATGAGGTTAAATTAACAGAAAATGATTTTTATGGAACTACTGGTTATGGATATGGAGATATTGGCAGAGATAAAATAGAAAGAATTTATTCAATAATATTTGGTACCGAAGATGCATTAGTAAGAAATCAATTTATATCGGGTACACATGCTATATCTACGGCTTTATTCGGAGTACTTCGCCCAGGTAATTTAATGTTATCTATATCTGGTAAACCTTATGATACATTAGATTCTATAATAGGATTTAATGATAATAAGAGTTCTTTAAAAAGTTTTGGGATTAAATACGATCAAATAGATTTAATAGGTAATGTATTTGATTATGATGAGATTAAAAAGTATGTTACATGTAACAAGGTAGATGTTATTTATATTCAAAGATCTAGAGGATATTCAACTAGAGATTGCATTACAATAGAAAATATTGAAAAAGTAATTAAGTTAGTTAAAAGTATTAATAAAGATATAATAGTTGTCGTCGATAATTGTTATTGTGAATTTGTTGGATCAATAGAACCAAGTGAAGTTGGGGCTGATTTAACAATTGGTTCATTAATTAAAAATTTAGGTGGGGGTATAGCATCTAATGGAGCTTATATTGTTGGTAGAAAAGATTTAATTCATTTATGTAGTGAGAGATTAAATGTGGCAGGTGAGGCTAAAGAAGTTGGACCATCACTAGGTGCTAATAAGTTAATTTTACAAGGCTTATATTTGGCTCCATCAGTTGTAGGCAATGCCTTAAAAACTGCTATATTTGCAGCCTTTATGCTTGAAGAGTTAGGTTATAAAGTATTCCCTAAATGGAATGATGATAGAAGTGATATTGTGGAAACAATATATTTTAATGATAAAAATAAATTAATTAAATTTGTCCAAGGAATTCAAGAAGGTAGTGCTATAGATAGTAATGCCTTACCTGAACCAAGTGATATGCCTGGATACAATGATCAAATAATAATGGCTAGTGGATCATTTACTCAAGGCTCTTCAATTGAAATATCTTGTGATGGACCCCTAAGAGAACCATATATCGCTTATTTACAAGGAGGAATTACCTTTGAATATGGTAAATTAGCTGTATTAAAAGGAATTAGCAATTTAGAAAAATAAACTTGTTTACTTTAAGTTAATTTGATATAATTAAAGTGTATTAAGTACTTGCTAAATATTAATACATCAAATTATAAGTCGAGAATTTATATTTTTAGGCAAGAAGAATATATCTATTCGGAGGTACCTTTACGGAACCTCTTTTTTTAATTATTTCAGGGAGGGGGATTATGTATGGATGAAATAATAGAAAAAGATAATATAGAAAATTTGATTTACGAGGTTAGAGGAGTACAAGTAATGCTATCAAGTGATGTTGCAAAATTGTATCAAGTGGAAACAAAGGTAATAAATCAAACTATAAAAAGAAATATTAATAGATTTCCAAAAACTTTTTGTTTTCAATTGAATGACGATGAAATTGAAGAACTATCTTTAAGGTCACAATTTGTGACCTTAAACAAAAGTAATAATTTTAGAGGTCAACACATTAAATACTTCCCATATGTTTTAACTGAACAAGGTATTATGATGTTATCTGGGTTGCTAAAAAGTGATATAGCAGTTAAAGTAAATATTCAAATAATAGAAGCTTTTGTTAAAATGCGTCATTATATAGGAAATAATTTAATAGAACAAAAATATATTAATTCAATAGTATTTGAAGATCACGATCGAATTTTAAAGTTAGAAAAATCATTTGATAAATTAGAAGAAAATATAAAGATAAACGATATTTACTTTAATGGTCAAATATTTGATGCTTATTCAACAATTATTAATATATTTAAACTTGCCAAAAAAGAATTAATTATAATAGATGAATATGCTGATAATACCATTTTGGATATAGTCAAAAGACTTGATGTAAATACTACTATAATTACTAAAAAAGATAATCTTTTAACTAATCAAGATATAGAAAAGTATAATAAGCAATATTCAAATTTAAAAGTTAAATATGATAATACATATCATGATCGATATTTTATAATTGATAAAAAGATTGTATATCATTGTGGAACAAGTATAAATAGAATTGGCTATAAAACATTTTCAATTAATTTAATAAGTGATTCAGATATTAATGAGTTAATAATAGATAGGATTAATACTATAATATAATAAATTTATAACTGTAAACTTAACTTCTAAATATGGCTAAATGATTGACATATTAGGGTAAAAAGTATAATATATAATTGAATATTTATATATTTAAATAAGATTAAATATAGGTAATGTAATCATTTATAAATATTAGAATAAAATAAAGTAACAATGATAGATATAGCTTATATCAATTTACTAAATGAATGGAAGTGAATTGGATGAATGCCTTAATAGATAATTTAAAGATAAATTATATAAAGCAAGGTAAAGGAAAGACAGTTCTAATTATTCCTGGTTGGGCTACAAGTATTGAAACATATAAACCATTAATAGATTCTTTAAGTGAATATAGAACAGTTTATTGTTTAGATATGCCAGGATTTGGTGAATCAGAAGAACCAAAAGAAAGTTGGAACTTAGATAAATATATTGAATTTATATGTAATTTTATCAAAAAAGAAAAGATTAAAGAATTAGATGTAATAGGACATTCTAATGGGGGAAGAATTATCATTAAATTAATGAGTAAGAAAAAATTAGATTTTAAGATTAATAAGATAATTCTTATTGGTAGTGCTGGAATTGTCCATAAAAAGACTTTTTCGCAAAAGATGAAGATTAGAACGTATAAATTATGTAAGAAATTATGCCAAATAGGGTTATTTAAAAAATTATTCCCTAATTTACTTGAAAAAGTAAAGAATCGTTTTGGTTCATCGGATTATAAGAATGCCAGTCCTATAATGCGGGAATCTATGGTAAAACTAATTAATGAAGATATAAGAGAATATTTGCCTATTATAAATGTTCCAACATTACTTATTTGGGGAGAACTTGATACTGCTACTCCAATAAGTGATGCTAAATTAATGGAAAGTATGATTCCTGATGTTGGATTAGTTACACTTCCAGATTGTGGGCATTATATATTTTTAGAAAATTCTTTATATGTTAATAAAATTATAAGCAATTTCTTAAATGGAGATAAAAATGACAATAGTAATTAGTATATTATTAGTAATTAATCTATTATTATTACTAAATTTTTATATGCATATGTTCCAATTAAATTCGTATTTTTTTAAAAAATACTTATTTTGGATTAAAGGAAATATTAAGAAAGTATTTATTAGAAATAGTTTAGCATTATTATCATTAATAATATTATTTAATAATGATATAGTAAATATAATATCTATAATAATATTGATATGTTCAATTATAATAAATATTCCTAAAAGTAAGGCTAAAATACCATTAAAATATACTAGTAGAGTTATTAGAATGATTATTACTGAATTAGTTATTGGGGCAATTATATATATTATATGGCCAAATATTATAACATTAATTATCCTAAATATAGTTTGTATATTCTTATGCGTTTTAGCTAATACCATTAATTATCCAATAGAGTATCTTGTTAGAAAATATTATATAAATGATGCTAAAAAAATCCTTAATAATATGCCTAATTTAATAGTTATAGGTATAACTGGTAGTTATGGTAAAACTGGAGTTAAAAACTATTTATCTAAAACTTTAGGGGTTAAATATAATGTACTTGCAACTCCTAAAAATTATAATACTACCATGGGTGTTGTTAAAACAATAAGGGAAGAATTAAAACCAATCCATGAAATATTCATTTGTGAAATGGGAGCTACAAAACTTGGGGATATAAAAGAAATATGTGATATTGTTAAACCAAAGTTTGGAGTTATAACATCTATTGGCCCACAACATATGCAAAGTTTTAAAACAATTGATAATGTAATTAGAACTAAATTTGAATTGTATGATGCTGTAAAGAATAATAATGGTATAACATTCTTAAATTTTGATAATGAATATATAGCAAAACAAAATAAAGATCATATAATTACTTATGGGATTGATAATAAAAAATTAGATTATAATGCTTATAATTTAGTATCTTCTCAAAATGGTTTAGAATTTACTATTAAGGATATTCAGTTTAAAACTAAACTAATAGGTAAACATAATGTTGAAAATTTGGCTGCTGCAATTGCTGTAGCCAATCATTTAGGGGTACCAATAGAAAAATTAGTACCTAAAATAAGAGAAATAAAAAGTGTGGAACATCGTTTAGAATTAATATCTAGGGATGGATTTAATATAATTGATGATTCCTATAATTCTAATCCAGTTAGTTCTAAAAGTGCCTTAGATACCCTAAATGAGTTTGATGGTACTAAAATAATAGTTACTCCAGGTCTAATTGAACTTGGTGATAAAGAAGAAGAATATAATAAAGAATTTGGAGAATATATGACTGATATTTGTGACTATATATTTATAGTAAATAGTACAGTGTCAAAATATATACTTGAGGGAATTAATATAAAGAAATATAATAAAGATAGATTATTTATTGTAAATAGTCCTGGTGAAGCAATCAAAAAAATATCTAATATGAACTTAAATAGTGTTACAATATTGTTAGAAAATGATTTACCAGATAATTATAATCTGTAGGAGGATGATAAATTATGAAAATAAAAGTTGGAGTCTTTTTTGGAGGAAAAAGCGTTGAACATGAAGTTTCAATTATTACAGCTATTCAAGCAATTGAAAACATTAATAAAGATAAATATGATGTAATACCAATCTATATTGCTAAGGATAATAAAATGTATTGTGGTCCTTTAGTTGGAGATATTTCCAACTACCAAGATTTAGATAATCTTTTACAAAATAGTACTGAAGTTACTCTTGCTCAAAAAGATAATAAAGTTGTATTATTACGTACATCTAAGAAATTATTTCAAAGTGATACTTATGATTACATTGATATAGCATTTCCAATAGTTCATGGTACAAATGTTGAAGACGGAACATTACAAGGGTATTTAAAAATGTTTAATTTACCATATGTTGGTTGTGATGTTATTTCATCAAGTGTTGGTATGGATAAATATGTATGTAA
>JAEEGK010003431.1_pt1 | contig 39430 bp, 36 predicted proteins | sample 8958771 | NCBI WGS metagenome assembly JAEEGK01 (sample SAMN16246547, study PRJNA631951) | gut metagenome | biome: gut microbiome; feature: rumen; material: SC-attached | host: Bos | place: Iran: Karaj | collected 2018-10
CAAGGTAAAATCTTATTGTCTCATGTGTATTTTGAAATGGGAGATACAATAAAGGCTATTCAAAATGCAAAAGAAGCTATTTCATTTTTTAGGTCTAATGGAGATACTAATAATTTCATAATCTCTGAATACGCATTATCTTTATTCTATTGGAAGAGTAATGATTATTTAAAGGCGGAACAATATATGTCAGAGACTCTAGATTTACTAAAGAACATGATTTGCAATGAATTTGTAGGGCTGACAAATCAACAAAAGCAAAGGATATGGTCAATCTATGAAAAATATTTTGTATTCTACAGACATATCATAGCAAAAACAAGTAGGAATAATGAACTATTGTCAAAATTGTATAACTACATACTTTTTTCCAAAAGTTTTCTTTTAGACGAAGAGATAGATTCAGACAGAGATGAATTGATACGTGTAAAATTTAATTGGCGAGATGTTAAACAGCATCTTTCTATTGATGCAATTGCTATAGAATTCATATCGACGATGGAGGATGAAGGGAATTATAACACTTATCATGCATTAATCATTGACAAGAATACTCCCTCGCCAAGGATGATAACTCTTTATAGTGAATCGAAATTGGAAGAGATAAAGAAAATAGACAAACGCGATATTCGTGACATTGTTGGTGAACTGATATGGAAACCGATCTTAGACCAATACGTTACAGTAAAAGATATCTATTTCTCGGCAGATGGTATTCTACACATACTTCCTATTGAGTATTATAGTGCAGACGGCACGAATAGTATGTTTGAGAAATTTAATATGCACAGATTATCTTCTACAAAAGAGCTTATACGTGAGTCTGATAAATATCAACTTAAAAGTGCTGTGCTATACGGAGGTCTTGATTATAACCAGTTAAAAGAGATCACTATTGGACCAAACATAAGCGAGATGTCAAGCATTTGGAGAGGAATAGCAGATCGTGGCGGCTTTGACCCTCTATTTAATACTGCATTAGAAACTCAGGAAATCAAAGAACTATTGGTAGATAAGAATATAAAAACCACTCTTTATAGCGGAGAGTCTGGAACAGAAGAAAGCTTCCGTAATTTATCGGGGCAAAGTCATGGTATTATTCATTTGGCAACCCATGGAATGTATATCAATCCGGAAGGTGTTGCCACAAAGAGAAATGAATACAATTTTGACTTCCTGGAATCATTGGCTAGTTTAGACGACCCTGTAAAGGAGGATGTCGTCCTAACACATTCATTTTTGGTAATGTCAGGTGGTAACAAACTTATAGCTCGAAAATCTGTTCCTGACAAAAACAATGACGGGATTCTTACTTCTAAAGAGATATCCCAACTTGACTTTCATGGGCTTGATCTTGTTGTACTTTCTGCGTGTGAATCTGCCTTGGGTGATATTGACAATGGGGGCGTATATGGACTTCAACGTGGATTCAAAAAAGCGGGAGCAAATACTATCCTCATGAGTTTAGGAAAAGTTGATGATGAAGCTACAAGAATCTTGATGGTAGAATTTTATCGTAATCTAATGGATGGTAAAGCAAAACTTCAGTCTCTCAGAAATGCTCAGAAATATTTACGAAGTGTCGAAAATGGAAAATATAACGATCCCAAATATTGGGCATCGTTTATAATGCTGGATGGATTAAACTAAAGGGATATGGATATTTTATCGTTTAGCATACATTATAGAGTATAATGACAAATAATGAATAAAGTTAGAAGAATATAATAGTATGAAAAAATTATTCTTATTGCTATCACTCCTAGAGCTTTTCGTTACACTATCAGCACAAGATTTTAATCAAGCTGTGGTGAATGAAATACAAGATTGCATAAAATATATGAACTTTAATAAAGCAGATTCTATTATCAGTTCTTTCAGAAATAAGGATTTGCCAAGAAATTCTTTATTTTGGCTGAATCTAATTCATAGTGACATCGGAATTAGAAGATATAGACAAACTGGTGATATTAATGATTATAATAAATATGTGAATTCTGGTATTGACGCTTTCCGTTTCCTGTCAGACATTATTGTTAATAAAGAAAATGCAGAGTCCTCTATCAACTGCTGGAATTTCTTGTTAAATTGGAGTGAACTATATACACAAATAGATAATAACATTGTAGACTCCCTTTCTTCTTTTTCAAACAGGTATTATAATACCTGCGAAATGATGAATTCCAATATTTATTATCTTGTTCAGCGTAATATTTTTGAATATTATATGGGTAAGCAACAATATGAAAAAGGTCTAAATATTATGATAGAAGCTGAAAGATCTATTCAAAAAGGCAAATCAGCAACAAAAGTAGCCGCTTTAACTCATTTTCATATAGGATTGGCATATTTGCAGCTAATGGATATAAATAATTCAAAGAAATGGTTTGATTCTTCATATTCTTTATTTACAAATGTTATTGACAAAGGAAAAGTTGGTCGTTATGGGTTGTTACTGAATAATATATCTAATTTATATAGTTCATATCTTGGTGATTATAATCTCGCATATAATTATGCACTTGAGGCGATTCGCGTCAATGGCGAATTATGCGGGAAATTATCTGAAGAATATATTTCAGCGCTTGTGGCATTGTCAAATGCAGAATTCGGTCTTAATATGATAAATGAAGGATTAAAACACCTTGAATCTGCTGTAGGTTTATTAGACACTGTCAAGATGCATGACAACCTCAAACAAAAATTGAGAGAGACATTAGAGTATGCGAAATTAAGACTAAATATTAAGGATTCCTCTATGGAAATTGATTCATTCTCAAGAATAACAGATAATGGATTGTTTCTAGAGGCGAGCAATCTATATGCTCATGGAAATATCAAATCGGCAATACTTAAATTTAATGAATGTAAATCTTATATTGAAAACAATTGGAACTATAGTAGCATGGCTAATTACATTCAGGTCATTTCTTCCCTATCCAATTTGCTAGTTGAAGAGGGTAATTATATTGAAGCTGACAGCATATTAGATAATAGTCTCCATTTCGTCCAAGCACACAATGTACCTAATAATTTATATAGAAGCATCTATGGTGCAAAAGGCAAACTATGTTTTGCTATAAACAATATTGACCTAGCTTTTCATTGGTTTAATATGGAGAAGGATCTTTTTGCAGAAAAAGATACAATTGGGCTTGAATATGCATTATTATTGTCTAATCTGTCAGGATGCTATATGGTAAAAGAAGATTTCTCTACAGCTAAGCAGCTATCCGATAAAGCATATAATTTGGTAGTACATTTTTATGGCAAAAATGCAGACAATGCAAATGACAGACTTCTCCTACTAAATAATTTGGCCAATATTTATTATAAAATGAAAGACTTATCAAAAGCCAAAGAACTTTATGAAGAAGTTGTAAAAAGTTGTGTATCAAGTCAACATGAAGCAACGAAAGCCCTTGTCTTGCTGAATTTATCAGAAATCTATATGTTAATTGACCAAAATTACAACAAAGCAGAAGAATGTCTTCGCCAAGTTCAGTTTTTGAATGCAGCCTCATATGTAAAAGACATGGCTGAGATAGATTTATATTTCCTTCATTGTGTAACTAACAACTATGGAGTTGTCGCAGAAATTGTTAAATACAATGAATCTATTAAAGGATGTGTGGCAAATATGTTCTCGCATTTCTCTGAAGCGGAACGCGAAGACTATTGGACGCAAAAATCACGAGCGTTGGTGTTTTTGAATAATCTAGCATTATCGACTTTTGATGATAATCGAGTTAGAATAATGGCATATGACAATGCTCTGTTTACAAAAAACATGCTCTTGAACTCTGGCAGATTGTTAGGGAATACTGTGAAGAACAGTACTGTTGAAACAAAAGATGCGTATTCATATATGCAGACACTTAAAAGCGCGTTATCCAAGAAAGAAATGCCAAAGGATTCGGTTGGTACTTATATGGAAAGGATTAGCCAGTTGGAAAAACAAATTATTTCTTCGATTCCGAGTTTTAACGACAGACTAATACAGCAATTCAAATCAACATCCGATATTCAAAATATTTTGTCTGATGATGAAATCGCTATAGAATTCGTGTTCCTTCCACAAATAAAGATGCCCTTTGAAGATTCTGAACTTAAATATGGCGCTTTGATATTGTCAAAGAACATTGAGGCTCCAATTCTAGTCCCTCTTTGTTCGGAATATGATTTGGAGGATTTGTTTGATGAGGAGAAATCCAACAATCAAACTTTTGTGGATAAGTTATATGACATCAAAGATACAAAACTATATAACTTGATATGGGCAAATATAGAGCCATATCTAGCTGCAGCTAAGATAGTTTACTATTCACCCACAGGCTATATAAGCAAAATCAATTTGTCTGCAATTTCAAATGGAAGCAAAAGGCTACATGATAAACTTGTGATTCACGAAGTTTCAACAACGGCAGCAATCGGAGAATTAAAAAATGGAAAAAGAAACGACATAACTAATTCAATTTTATATGGAGATATCAACTATTATGAGGATTCTGACATGATGGCTGAAAACGCAAAATCATATCAGTACGTTTCTTCAGGAAGTGTGCTAGCTACACGATCCTTAAGTCGAAGTTCCTGGGATTTGTTACCCAATACTATAGATGAGATTATGAATATCAGTAAACTGCTGTCTAGTAAGGGTATAAAAACACAAACTATAAGCCAAAACTCGGCAAATGAAGAATCATTTAAAGCTATGAGCGGCAATGCGCCAGACATTATTCATGTTGCATCCCATGGATTCTATTACCAATCCATCGAAGATATTACGTCATCTTTCTTTGGCCAATTGAATAGCTATACTCAGAAGGATTATTCACTATTATTCAGCGGACTTCTTTTTGCTGGAGCAAATAATGCGTGGACAGGAAAAAATATAGCCAAAGACATAGAAGACGGTATCTTGACTGCTGATGAAATTTCTCGTTTAGATTTAGAAGGAAATAAACTTTTGGTTTTATCTGCGTGCGACACAGGACTTGGTGACATAGACAACATTGATGGTGTCTTTGGACTGCAACGTGGATTTAAGAAGGCTGGAGCAGGAACTATACTTATGTCTCTATGGAAAGTCCCAGACGAAGAGACGGGTATATTAATGAAATCGTTTTATGAACATTATATTTCTGGAGAGTCGACTTGTATGTCATTAAAGCAAGCACAAAACGTATTAATACAAATGGGGAAATCACCGTATTACTGGGCGGGTTTTGTGGTGTTAGATTAACGGCCAAATTGTCCAAAAACGGTCTAGGACGTAAAAAATATGACTGAGACTTAATAATAACAATTATGATAGCAATTAAATTAATGCTACTCATTTGTTAGATTGGGTCGTTGCAAAAATTGCAGGCCCAATCTACGAGTCGTAGAAAGGATGTGTCATACGACATAAGCGTGACAAGCAAACTTATATAGATTGCGAAAGGATTATGGGACACATTTGCCTAAGGCAATTCAGCCAGCACCTTTGGAAAGTGCTGGCTGTTTAATTCATGCGTTTGGTTTATGATGCCAAACATTACCACATTCTGGATCCGAACAATTATACACTTCGATATACTCACCATCTGCTCCGACATAAGAATTGCTCTTTGCCGCAGGCATCCCACATTGTGGGCATTTTTTCTCTATCATATTTAAAACATTTAAGTGGGGCATACCTCAAGCCATCGTTAAACTTTTCAGTTATTTCCAATTGGCTCAGAGGCTCGATAAGAATCATCAATAAAAGGAGAGCGAGGTTGTTCTCGGCTGCAAAGATATGAAGATATTTCTTTCGTTGTACTACAAGCCTCTAATATTTAATCTCTTTTAAGATTTTCTGTGCCTTTGCTGCAATAGGCATGTCTGGATTATCAGCTTCTAGTTTCTCTAATACAGGGATAGCCTTATCAATCTGGTCGTTTTTGATATATGCGAGTGCAAGATTCCATGCTATATCGTTGGCATAGGCGTTGTAGGTGAAGTCCATGTCAAGTGAGGCATATATTGGCTCCAACTCTTCGATATATTGGGCAACATAACGTTGCTCCTTTATATTATTAAATAAGGTAAATAGGTGTGCAACAGTGGCAGAATCAACATCACCACGAGAAATGTCTCTCATGCAGTACTCTGCATAATAAGGTGACACGATGCTGGAAAGCTCGTTAGTTCGCTTATCCTTGGTATAGCCAAAGAAGATTGCAACAACAGCAGCGATAGAACATGCCCATTGCAACAAAGAACGTACACGACGATTGTCGTATTTTGTAATAATCGTCTTTTCCTGCACAGCATCCTGGTTGCGAATGCCACGGATAAGAGCAACAGTTGCTTTCACCTGGGCACGGAGTTCTGGGTCAGCCTGTATCTCCTGCTTAAACGCGGACTCTTCTTCTGGCGTCATTTCACCTCGAAGGAATGAGTCAATACGAGCATCAATAGCTTCCTGCAATATATCGTTGTCCTTATCCATAGATTTTGTTCTTTAATTCGTTATACTTCTCGCGGAACTTCTTTACACACTTATATTTCTGAGCCTTTACAGAGTTGGCATCTGAGAAATTGAAGATGTCTGCAATGGTTGATGTGCTATAGTCGTTCCAATAATAACCATGCAAGATGTTCCTACAGGTATCTGTCATAGATGCGATAATACTGTTGACAAGTTTCTCCAAACGAACCTGTTTATCTTCTTCCTCAGTATCAACACAAACACCCCATAGCTCGTCAATTTTGTCATTGCGAATCGAATTAGGATTGGTAAGCTGATTCTCGTTGAGCAAGGGAATCGATTTGGTGTGCTTGCCCAGAAACTTCAGGGTATGATTGATGCAGACTCGCATGAAGTAGGTGCCCAGCGAACTGGTAAGTTCAGTAAGTTTCCCGTTACGAACATTCATGAATAGCGCCATAGAGGCATCTTGAAAGATGTCATTAAGGTCGTCGTCTGAGAGTGAATATTTCTTTCTTAGATAGGAAAGAACCTTTCCACGTTCACCAGAGATGAAGCTATTCAGGTCGTTATTCGTTAGTGAAACTTCCTTTGCCATATCAATAACTTGATTCTGTTACTAGATTCTGGTTGTTGGGCCAGTGGCCTCCATTCATAATAGAGGACTTAAGGCTTTTCAAAAACTCATCTGCATTGACAGAAAGAGTATTCGTAGTTATTGCCTGGGCAATGTTGTATGACAATGGCCCATATCTTTTGTCCCCCACTTTGATCTCTGTGTTAACCTGGTCAGGACGGCAGGCCTCAATAAACAGCACATTAGATAGTTGGGGATTAGCCTCAATCTTGTAATGAGACTTCTTTTGCTTGGATGGCTTGAATACCTTATTATTATAAGTAAAGCCGACCTTAGTGCCTCTAACAGTCTCGTCGTTTGCTCTGGATGAGGTACCTGCATGGCAGGCATCAATAACAACGTATAGGAAACCTTTGGTACCAATCTTCTTCCTTAATTGTTTTACATATTCGTTGAGTTGGTCATCCAACAAGTGTTTTTTGCCCTCATAGTTTCCTTTCTTATACATCTTATAAGCATCAATAGGAACGATTGCCTCGTCCCATCCATCATCTTCATCACCATTTAGGTCTTCAACAGGTTGGCCATGCGTAGAGAAGTGCAGGTAAACAATGTCACCTTTCTTTGTGGTTTTGATGAAGGTGGATAGCTGGCGGGTGATGTTATCATAGGTCGCCTGTTCGTCTAACATCACCGTAGTTTGGAATCCTTGCTTCTTAAATACAGGGGAGAGCAGATTAACATCCTCAACACCATTGATATTGTTCCACTGATAGCCAGTCAAAGCAGTGTCATAGTGGGAAATACCCACTAAGAATGCTCGCTTTCGTTGGGCATCGACATCTGCAATCCCCATGCAGAATAGGCATAATATCAATAGTTTCAGCTTCATCTAAAAATATTTTTGGCAAAAGTACAACTTTTTTTTGAAAATGCGGTTACCTTTTCCATTTTTCTAGTATCAAGAGGCAAAGAAACAACAATTAGTAACAATTTAAAATCAAAAAACAATGAGAAAGTTATTCTTACACATCAAGAGAGTCTTCAGAAAGTTCTGGTATGTAATCTGCTTAATTTCTGCAATTTCACTCGTACACGGACTTATTGCACTGGTAGTGATGACTATCATCTCCTTGTTATTCTTTGACAACATCGTAGACGTAGATGCTATCTTGGAGAACTTCACTGATGAGCAGTTGGAAATCATCCTGTCAGAAGAAATGGATGAGAACGTTACAGATGACGATTATCTGACTCTGTTAGCAAGATACCAGTCATTTTTCTGCCCCAAGAAAATAGACAGAATTACCATCTGGACTAGTTCTGAGGTTACAAAAGACGCTTATATCTTTAGCTATGAACTGAAAGGTAAAGAGACTATCACCAGAGAAGAGCAGAAAAAGAGAATATTCGCTCAGATCAATACAAATGGAGTACATGTAAAGAGACTGGTAAATTCGAACAGACAGCTCGTGTTCAGATACACATATCGCCAGACTGGTGAGACTATTGAGATTGTGTTTACCACAGACGAATTGAGGGGATAAACGAAGTAATAACAATTAAAAATATACAGCTATGAAGATCTTAAATATATTCAGTTCGAAGAAAGTCGCTAACAGTGATGTAGTTCCTGTTAATGCTGACATTACAGACAATGATCAGGAATCCGCAATGACAGCAGACAATCCTGAAGAAGAGAAAAAGAGTAACATCGTAACCATCAAATGGGGAACGGGAATGCCTATTGACGTCATCTACAACTATATCCACAAGAACTTTGAGGATGATGGATACCAGGATGCTTTGGTTAATCAGGACATTGCCTATCGTGACACTCGGATTTCGATTATCCGTAATGACCTGGAGATGTTGTTCAACAGAATTACGCTTTGCTACAAGAAGAACATTAGGGAAGCTCAGGTCAGGATGGACAATAGCAGAAAAGCATTCGCCCTAAGTGCAGCAGCAAACCTTGAAGCACAGCTCGCAACCTATGAGGAGCATCTTGCTGAAATAGAGAATATGAAGAAACTGTTTGATGACAATGATGCGAAGATGCTGACCATGATTGAGTCATACAAGAGGGGGTTCCTGAAAGGTATCAATGCAGCGACAATGGATTTTATTAACAATAACCACTAAAAGAATACGATTATGAAAACTATAAAGAACATCGGTTGTTTCCTGATTGGTTGGAACAATAACATATTGAAGGAGTGTGGCGAAGCAAGTCAGCGCCAGTTCAGAAAGCTATTGTCAGCGATTTGCATTATGATGCTGATGTGGGGAACTATAGGATACTGCTTTGCTGACAGGTATATTAATATCGAGTCATGTATTCTGAAGCTCTGCGTGTCACTAGCATTTATGTTCATCATCTTATGCGTGGAGCGTGTAATCATACTGAATGTTGGAAAGGCCAGAATGATGGCAGTAATGCGTTTCTCGATGGCTATTTGTATGGCAATCTTAGGATCATGCATCTTTGACCAGATTATCTTCCGCAACGATATTCAGCAGACCATACAGGAGAATAGAGAAGATGTTATTAAAGAAACCATTCTAAAGCGAATGTCTATCTATGAGAGTGACGAGAAGCGTATTACCTTCGAGATTGATTCGCTGAATAAAGCAACTATCGCATTGGGTGAAGAACTAATGAAGCGTCCTACGATAAAGAGCGTGAATGTATCTACTCAGGAACAAGTTGTAGGAGTAGATGAGAGTGGAAAACCAAGGAAAGAGATGGTCAAGAACACTCAGGTAGTTAATATTCCAAACCCATTGGCCGAACAACTCAAATCGAACAATGGTCAGATAGAGATTTATCAGAATCAGTTGGAACAGCTGCGTCAGGATAAGAAAGACATTGCAGAGAAGGTTACTATAGAGGTGAGCGAGCGTCCTCTGGGATTCATCGAAGAACTGGAAGCAACCCTCAGCGTGGTTTCTAACAGTTGGATCTCATTAGCCTTTTATGTTGTACTTTTCCTTTTCCTCACATTTATGGAATTGTTCGTGCTAACCATAAAGATGGGAGAAAGCAAATGCGACTATGAATTGATAGTAGAGAACCAGCTGAACCTGAAGAAGAATCTCATGGAACAGACCAAACAAAGTCTTATAGTGAACAAATAACATGTTAAACCATTTAATATACAAAGATTATGACAACAGATTTTTATGATGACTCTTTCGTAGAGTATGATGATTACAAAGAGAATGAAGAGTTCGACGATTATGACGAGTACGAAGATGAATATGAGTGTGACGATCAGGATGGAGGCTACGAGTGGACAGAAGAAGATTCCTGGGATGCTCTGACAGACGGGATGTATGGTGATATGCCCAGTGACCCTCAAATGTATGATGCGATGATGGATGCCATGGGTTATTAATCTAAAACATGCAACTATGGAAAAGGAATTAATGAATAGTATTACCAAAGAATTGGAGCAGTTCCATTGCTCCATTCTTTTGGACGAAGTGAAGGAAAAGGTGCGCAAACTGAAGGCCTACGGAGTTGAAGACACTGAAATCATGGCGGTAATGAATGAAGAAGAATTGTTTCCTCAGTTAATAGTAACCAAAGACTACAAGGTTGTTTTAACTGGTGAGAAAGATGTGGTGATAGAAATGGAACCATTGGTGAAAGCTGTATATCTTCTGTTCCTCTCGCACCCAGAAGGTATTGTTCTGAAATATCTACCAGATTATCGTAAGGAATTGACAACTATATATTTGTTGCTAAGACCATACGGACTAACTGATAGGGTAAAGAAAAGCATTGTCGATGTTACGACACCCACTCAGAACTCTATAAACGAGAAATGTGCGAGAATACGGAAACTGTTTTCTTCTGTGCTGCCACAAAGCGTAGCTCGATATTACGCTATATCTGGCAAACGTGGCGAAGCAAAAAAGATTGATCTTGTCCGAGCAAATGTCATCTGGGAATGCAATTTACCTAATCCGCAAGGCTTGTGATTGTAAATCGTTACGGAATAATCTGGCTTTTGTTTAAATTTGCAAGAAAAAGTAGATGATAGTACATATTATAATACTTACAATTATTGTTGTGATATTCAATATCTGGCGCTACAATCGTGAAAACGATAGCGATGACTATGTTTCAAATATAGATGAGGAACCTCAAAATAATGAAGTAAATGTAAGCTATATGGAAGAGAAGATTAGCACAAGGCAATTGGCTTTAAATACCATCGAGAATATTGGGAGTACACCACAATATACCGAAGAGGGAAGAATCCAGTTTGAGTATCAAGGAATTGTATTCCTAATGGAGGCTGCCAATGACTGTTTGTTCGTGAATCTAATTTGGCCGTGGTGCCACAGTTTCTCAAAGTTCGACATTGACGAGTTCGCAAGAGTGCGTCAGGTGGTTAATAAAGTCAATCTGCGTGAAACGCTTTCGGTCGTCTATTCTGTAATGGACTCAGATGACGTGGCATTACACATCAAGACGAATTTCCTGTTGGTGCCGCAGATTCCAGAAGTGGAGGAATACCTGAAATTGATTCTGAACAGTTTCTTCAGAACATCTAGGATGTTGGAACTGGAGATAGAAAAATGCAGAATGCAGGAGTGTGAACAACAAGTTTGAGAATAATTTCGTATATTTGCAGAAAAATGTAAGACTATGGGAAAAGTAAAGATGTTGGGAGCACTGGTGGGTGATATCATTGGCTCCATGTATGAGTTCCATAACACGAAGAGAACGGATTTTGAACTATTTCCGGAAGGCAGTCGCTTTACGGATGACTCTGTGATGACACTGGCAGTGGCAAAATGGCTATTGGAGGACGAGGCGCATAGCATTCATTATTTAATATATTGTATGCAAGAACTTGGCGACCACTATCCAAATGCCGGTTATGGAGGAAGATTCATGGAATGGCTTTTTGAAGAGAATCCTCAGCCTTATAACAGTTGGGGAAACGGTGCTGGTATGAGAGTGAGTCCTGTGGGACTGTATGCTAAGACTCTCGATGAAGCATTGGCTCTTGCAGCATTAACAGCGTGTGTTAGCCATAATCATCCTGAGGGTGTTAAGGGCGCTCAGGCAATTGCCACGAGTGTGTTCCTTTGCAAAGAGGGTAGGGCGAAGCTGGAAATCAAAGAGTATGTGGAACAGACGTTTGGCTATAACCTGCATCGTACCATCGCAGAGATTCGTCCTCATTACTATTTTGACGTTTCTTGTCAAGGGAGTGTGCCTGAGTCTATCATCGCCTTTCTAGAGGGCAATTCCTTTGAAGAGGTCATTCGCCTGGCAATCTCTATTGGTGGCGACTCCGACACCATTGGCGCCATGGCTGGTGCCATCGCTGCATGCAGATATCCTATTCCTGAGAATATTGCAGAACGTTGCGACAGTCTGCTAACGGATGATTTGAGAGAGATTAAAGACAGGTTTTGTCAGTTTATTAATGAAAGGGGATAAAAAATGAATTTCATAGTTTTTTTATCACTTATAATAAGTTCGGTGGTACTCTTACTCGTATTAGTACCGTTATTGCTATTAGTGTTTTGGGCTCTCAATAGATGGGTTTTGAAAGGTAAATTTAAGCTTATCTATAGAATTCTACTATCTATATGCATACCTTTCGTTTTAATATGTTTCATATTTTTATATACTTATTACGCTCCATATAGTACATCAGATATGAACGAAAGATTGGAACGGCTAGTTCCAGAAATAAAACTCCCACCATATAAAATCACAAAGTATAGTAGCATCTATCTTGAAGGTGACGACCTTAAGGATACTTATCAAATGGTGTTCAAGAATGGTAAAGACCTAGAACTGAAGAGAAAATTAGATAGTCTTATTGTCGTAAATCCAAAATGGAAGAATATCAACAATGAGTATATTTATGATACCACATTTTGGGGATATGAAGTCGTTGACAGCATCATTATTCGTCCATTGAAAGGTACCGCAACATTCGTCGATTGCAAATGGTAATTTATCATTTCTGACAAAATCTGTTTATGTATGTCAATATTTAAAAGAGAATTGCGCTATTTGGAAAAGTTTGACTGGAACCGTCTGCGCTCTTTCAGCATAAGACGATGGCCTGATGCTATGGGAGCTACTCATGGCGTCGAGCATTGGGATAAAGTCGCAAGATTTGGCAGAATGCTGTACCAAGAAGGTGCAGATATGGATGTTATACTGTCATTTGCTTACCTCCATGATTCCGAGAGGAAGGACAATGCAGAGGACATTGAACACGGAAAGAGGGCATCTATGTTGATTGATAGAATTCGTGAAACTGAACTGAAAGCACTAAGCGACGAGCAGATTGCGAAACTAAAACGGGCCTGCGAATTGCATACCACAGAACATCAAACTGGCGATATCACTATAGATACTTGCTTCGATGCTGACAGAATGGATTTGCTAAGGGTGGGCATTACACCATCGCCTGAGCGTATGGCAACTAAACGAGGAGCAGAATTGGTTGCTGACCCTTATTATGAGAAATATTACGAAGAAATAGGAAAATGACTCGAAGAGAATATATTAGGGGTCATTGTTCGGTAAGATAATAGCGTTATCACTCTTTGATGAATTTTGTAATGGATAGAAGTGAGTTGTCAGATAAATCAAAAGAAGAACTTGTTGGAATCATTCTTGATAAAGAAAAACAACAAGAAGAATTAGAGAACCTCGTTATTTACTATAGTGTAGGAATCGGTAAGGAAATGAAGAAGAACCAGCGCTTGATAGCGGCTTGTTCTATCATGTCAGTCATATTGATTGAGGTCATGATAGCTTCAGTTTATTTGATATTATTCAAGTGATGGATTATGATAAGATTTTCTACTAAGACAAAGAAACGGATGATCATAACAATTCTATTTGTCTTCATTCTTATTGTAGTCAAGGCCTGTTGGGTGAAATGCGTAATAAGTGGTCAGGGCTCCTTTGAAGGAGAAAAGAAAGAGATTGTCCGTCGTGCAAACTATCTGACAGCAAAGGTGGCATCCTCGCCACAACAGTTGCTGGATGAGATGCCCAGTGGAATTGGCACGCAGTTCCAAGGGGAATGGGCACTATATACATGCTCTATGACTTGTGCTGCATTGGCGAATATTGCCATTCTTTACCCCCAAAACAAAGAGACGGCCATCAAGTTCATCGGACAGATTATTGATATTGCTATGTCTGAGGAGATACGGGAATACGACAAGCTGCGCTGGGGAGAGGACCCGATGGATGGTATCTATGGTAACCTAAGCCATATCTCATATTATAGCCATCTGGCATGGATGATTAGCAGGTATAAGCAGATTGGTGGTGACAGAAAATATGATGGGCTGTATCATACACTCTGCAGGTCAATGAATCGCAGGATTCGCCAGAGCTCGATACTGAACCTGCCTACATATCCAGGAGAATCTATCTATATACCCGATATGTTGGTGGCCATTGTGGCATTGCACAATTATGCCAGCCAATATAATGGTGAGTATAGTGCAACTGTGAAGCTTTGGATTGAAAGAGCAAAGAAAGAGTGGATTGACAAAGAAACGGGACTGTTGGCATCGTTCCTTGTGGATAATGGAAATAGCGCAGAGATAGAGCCGCCAGTGAAAGGCTCTTATTCGGCTTTGAACTGCTACTATCTGTCGCTGATAGATACTGAATTTGCCAAGTAACAATACGACTGTTTGAAAAAGAACTTCAAACGGACTTTCCCGTTTAATGGTATCAGCGAATACTACGATAGGTCTTGCTGGTTGGGGATGGACATCGATGCTGGCCCGATTCTCTTTAATCTCAGTCCTTCAGGAACTGCCTTTGCCATTGGTTGTGCCACAAGTCTTGGTGATATGGAGTTCAGGAGCCAGTTGCTGAAGACGGCTGAGATTGCCGGTAGTACCATCAGATGGTTTGACAAAAGCCATTATCTGTTGGCAAATGTTGCTCTTGTGGGCGAAGCAATAGCGCTGGCCATGAGAACATCCGCTCCGCAAACTAAAATTTGAAACTTCGCAAGCCTTGTGAGGATTTGGAGAAGTGAGAAAAGTTTGCTACTTTTGCAGAAAAATAGGTGATATGACAGAAAACAATAATATTTTAGACTTTCCTTGTCCCATCGAGGACAAGATGCAGGGCATCATCAAAGTGGTGGGTGTTGGTGGCGGCGGATGTAACGCCGTACGCAACATGTACCTCGACAAGGTTGGGGGCGTGACGTATGCGGTGATGAATACGGACAGTCAGTCGCTGTCGCGCTCGCCAGTGCCCTACAAGATACAGCTGGGTGCTGGTCTGGGTGCTGGTGGTAATCCTGAGCAGGGAAAGCGCGAGTGCGAGGAGAGCTTCGAGGATATCAGGAAGCTGCTGAGCGATGGCACGAAGATGGTGTTCGTGACAGCAGGCATGGGTGGTGGCACTGGAACTGGTGCTGCACCGCTGGTGGCTGGCATCGCCAAGGAGATGGGACTACTGACAGTAGGCGTGGTGACGATACCGTTCTACTTTGAGAAGAAAAAGAAAATCATCAAGGCGCTGAAGGGTGTTGACGAGATGCGTAAGAATGTGGACGCGCTGCTGATAGTGAACAACGAAAGGCTATGCGACATCTATGCGGACTCGGAGCTGTCTGTGAAGGAGGCATTCAAACGGGCAGATAACATACTGATGGATGCGGTGAAGGGAATCTCAGAACTGATTACACTGCCCAGCGATGGTGGCATCAAGAGTGACTTCAAGGATGTGGAGACAACGATGAAGAACGGTGGTGGTGCCATCATGGCGATGGGCAGAGCCAGTGGTGAGCATCGTGTAGAGAAAGCTATTCTGAATGCACTGGACTCGCCATTGCTCTATGGTAATGATATCGGTAAGGCGAAGCGTATCTTGTTTAACATCTATTCCAGCGAGGAGCATTCTATCTTTGTGCGTGAACTGCAGGAGATAGACGAGTTCTTTGACCAACTGGACCCGAATATCGATGTAATCTGGGGTACGGCAACGGACGACTCGCTGGGCGAGGATGCAAAGGTGACGATACTGGCAACGGGTCTGGAGGATGACTTGCGTAGTGAGGTGAAGCAGGATGCCCACAGCAATGAGGATGACTTCTACGAGGACCTGATACCAAAGCTGTATAAGCCTGCGAAGAAGGAACCATCAACCATGAAAGAGGTGTTGGCGAAAGAGCAGCCGTTGCCTTTCGAGGTGGAGAAGGCACCAGAGCCAGAACCTGCACCTATACCTGAGTCTGTAGTCGTGGAAGAGCCTAAGGAGCCGACCATTATCGACAAATGGAAGAGTTGGCTGAATAGGTTGGCAAAGAATGTGGCAGAATGACGGGGATGATGCAGCATAGTCCTGAGGAGATGGCTGAGCAGGTCAGGCTACTGGCTGAACAGCTGAAGATGGCAGGTCGAAAAGATTTGCTATTAAGGGCTATTGGTGCCCCTCTTCTGGAGGAGCTGCGCATAGAGGCAGCAAGGGCCAAGCTGAGCAGGTTACAGATTACGATGGACTACCGCTTCTTCCTGGTGGACTATAATAATAAGGAAGTGGAGTTGCAGCCAGTACACAAGGCTGTGTATCTGTTGTTCCTGAATCATCCTGAGGGTATCGAGTTCAAGAGGCTAGGGGAGTATCGTGATGAACTGACGAGATACTATATGGCAACGGCAAAGCTGCTGGACAAGGAGAAGATCATGGAGGGTGTGGACCACTTGGTGAATCCGCTGGACAATGCCATCAACGAAAAGTGCTCGCGCATCAAGAAGGTGTTCCTGGAAATGATGGATGAATATGCTGCCAGCTACTACATCATCAGTGGTCATACGCAGAAACGCTTCGCAGGCTCCAATCGCATTTGGTATGAGCGCCTGAAGGTAATTACACTGCCCAGAGAGTTTGTGATAAACGAAAGTGAATCTCAAATTGGGTAATCCGTCATCCTTATGGGTGGCGCTCCTTGTTTTCCCTTTTTATCTGCTATTTTGTGCAAAATATTTTGCACATTTGTTTTTTTTCTTTATCTTTGCAGGCAGAATTGCATAACCCAAAACAATACAATTATGAAATTATTAGGTAACATTATTTGGTTCGTATTTGGAGGAGTTTTTCTTGCGTTAGAGTATTTAATTGGAGGACTTATCCTTTGCATTACAATTATTGGCATTCCTTTTGGATGGCAAGTTATCCGTTTGGCAGGATTGGCTTTATGGCCTTTTGGTAAGGAAATCAGGTACAAACAGCAGACTGCAGGTTGTCTCAGTACTGGCATGAATGTGTTGTGGTTTCTTATTGGTGGCGTTTGGTTGGCCCTTGAACATGCCATCATTGGTTTATTCTTCTTTATCACAATCATTGGAATACCATTTGGCAAGCAACACTTTAAACTAGCTGCTGTTGCCCTTGCACCATTTGGAAAGGAAATTGTGTAGAATTAGATGAGAAGGCCCAGGAGTTGTTTGACTATTTTGAGATAATTAAATACTGGCCACGCATCAGGCTGGCAGCAGTGTGATGCTAAGGAAATAATTCGAAGGAGCGTCATCCGTATGGGTGACGCTCCTCGTAGTCTATGTCATCGATTAGGTCTTTTAACTTGTGTTGCAACTTCTCAACGAGGTCAGGCTCCTGCAACTTTTCAAGGATAGCTTGTTTGTTGCCAAACCCGACGACAGTCTCTGCTCCATACGGCGAAGGATGGTTCACCGCAGCCAGTTCCAGGTAGCGCTCGTCGTCGTGCCCTAATCCTACCGCCGTCACCTTCAGGATGACGTGCGACAGTCCGATGTGCCTCTCCGTCACGTCCTCCCGTTCATACACCACGTCAAAGTTTCCCATTTCGGGCACCTTCTCCTCCACCTGCTTCTGCAGGCTGGCAACCATCTTCTCCAATAGTTCTTTCATACGCTTCCCTTTTTTGTTATAACTCCTTGGTCCCCCTTTTTATTATAGAAAGAGTGCTATGAGTTTCTATTTCTATCACAAAAAATACCTTACACATATCATTTTTTGACGATTTTCTTGTTTGTTTTTACTTTTTTTACTAATTTTACCGCCGCTTATATCCAATAATGACGAACTAACCTCATGCAAGACAATAATAGATGAAAACGATACTTATACTGACTGTTGGACTGCTTCCAGCCATCGCACTGCTGTACTATATCTGGAAGAAAGACCCTCAAAAGGAACCAACGGCGTGGCTGACCAAGGCGGTAGTGTGGGGTGCAGGGATATGCATACCTGTCGCCATTATTGAAGCGGGTATTGAGGCTGCCTTGTTTGGCGGAGGTTCTCCATCAACCCTGTTGGACACGACGGTAATGGCCTTCTTCGTGGCAGCGGTGCCAGAGGAGGCCTGCAAGTTGCTGGTACTATGGCTCTTGTTGCGCAAGAATCCGTATTTCGACGAGCATTTCGATGGTATCGTGTATGCTGTCTGTGTGGGCCTTGGCTTTGCGGCTATAGAGAACGTTTTCTATCTCATCGATAATTCTGATGATTGGGTCTCAGTCGCAATTATGCGTTCCTTGTTAGCTGTTCCTGGTCATTACGCTTATGCCGTGTTGATGGGCTATTACTATTCGGTTTATCACTTTGTAGATCGTTCTCCGAAGATTGCTGTTTGCATGCTCTTGGTTCCTGTCATAGCACACGGCATCTATGACGCTATTGCTATGAGTGGCATGGTCAATGAATATATAGGAACGCTTAGCTTCTTTGTCCTGAGTTATTTCTGTATCAAGATGCATAAGTTCGCTAATAAGAAGATAGTAGCACAGATTGAGAGAGATCAAAATGGATATTCTGATATGTTGTAAAAATAAAGGCTTACTATGAAAGAAGAGATAAACAATATTATTAAGCTCTTGGTCCAGCAGGTTGTGGACCATGTGCCGGAGTATGGAGATTTTGCCCCTGTCATGGAGTTTTTCGTGAATCCTGATGTAAGGACTCAAGAGTTTGTGGGAAAGTATGGCCTGAAGGTGTTCAAGATGCCCAAGGATATTGTTCCTGACCCTAGGATACGCTATATAGAGGCGGCAGCATATATCCCGTCCGCCATATACAAGTCCGACTGTACTGTTGCTTCAGGCACCAAGGACGAGATTATCGCCATCATGCAGACACCCGAATTTGCGGAAAAGCTGCGTGAAACCTTTCTGGAGTTGGGGGAACTCTTCGAACATTATGATTAGTTCATCCTTTTTTTAGGAAATTGATAGATTGCTGGTTTGACGAAATAGCCTCTCATTGAAAAAATGAGGGGCATTTTTATTTTTGCTGATAGAAAATGGTTACTTGCGCCACTCTCTTAATCATGAACAGATAAAACATAGGAGGTTAAGAGAGATGAACGCAAAGACGAATGCAGAAAAGGAGTGGCTCCGCAAGATGACTACTGGCAGGGTGGTGGAGAACCCTACGCCCAAGTCGCGCAATGGATTCGGTGATGTGGCAGGCATGGATGAACTGAAGCAGCTGGTAACGGAAGGTTTCATCAATGTGCTGAACAACCAGGAATGTGCCAAGGCTTATGGGATTACTCCTCCGAGCATGCTCTTCTATGGTCCTGCAGGATGTGGAAAGACATTTTTTGCCGAGAAGATTGCCGAGGAGGTGGGTATCAACTTCATGAAGATTGTACCCGACGACCTGGCATCGACCCTTGTGCATGGCACACAGGAGAAAATCGGTGAGGTGTTCCGTAAGGCAGAACGTAAGGCTCCTACACTAATCTTCTTTGACGAGTTCGACGCGATGGTGCCACGTCGTACCAATGATGACCATAACTACCAAAATGGTGAAGTTAACGAGTTCCTGTGTATGCTGAACAATGCTGCTGAGCGAGGCGTCTATGTCCTGGCGGCCACCAACCACCCTGAGCGCATTGATAAAGCTGTTCTGCGCACAGGTCGCATTGACGAGATGATCTATGTGGACATGCCTGACAATAAGGCACGTGAGAGCTTGTTTCGACTGGAATTGTCAAAGCTGCCGGTAGCCGAGGATGTCGATTTCGTAAAGCTTGCCGACATGACAAAAGGATATAATTGCAGCGACATCAGCTATATCATCAAGGTCGCTTCCCGTAAGATGTTCAATGCCAGCATCAAGGAGAAAGACCAGCCCTACAAGGTGATTACACAGTCGCTGCTGGAAGACACTATTATCCATCAGTCGCCTTCTGTTACCAGTCGTGAACTGAAAGAGTTCGAGCGCGTACGCAGTGAGTTCTCTCCCAAGGACAAAGGCAGACAACATGTGACTATTGGATTTCATTGAAGAAGTGGGCTATGCCCTGATTAACAATTTAATAACGATACGATTATGAAGGAGAAAATTTTTGAGGCATTCAAGGCTTTGGGCTTTGAGTTGGAAGAAGTGGAAGGTTTCGGCTATGGTTTCCAGTATGAGGGAAGAAACTATCTCTATATGTATAGTGAGGACGATGAGGACTTCCTGAATATAGTGATACCTGCAGTGTTGGATATTGACGATGAGGACGATATCTGTTTCTATCAGCTGATGGACAAGATTAATGCATCCCGTAAATATATCAAGGCCAACAGGGTTGGTAATAGTATGTGGATTGCCTACGAGCGCGAACTGTTTGGTGATGAAGACCTGAAAAAGGTGCTCACACGTATGATTCTGCATCTGGATGCATGTCTGAGATTCCTGCAAAAAGCAATGAAAAATTCAGAGAAGGAGGAGGATTAGCTATGACAAAGAAAGAATTAATCATGTCTGTCCTCGAAAGGATAGGCTATTCTCCAGAGATTGATAAGGATGGTGACATCATGATTTGTTATCAGCTGAAGACTATTTACGCCTTGTCTGGTGACGAGGAAGAGCCTTATATCTCTATGATGCTTCCCCAGTTCTATGAAATAGAGGAAGGACAGGAGACTGTCGTGCTGGCGGTCTGCAACAAAATGACCCGTGAACTGAAACTCGCCAAGGTGTATATCGACCAGACTTTCAAAAGTGTGTCAGCGGCCTGTGAGTTCTTCTATGCCAACGAAGAATCATTAGAGCAGAACATCCGTCACTCCTTGGAGCTGTTGGGTGTGGTGCGCGGCATCTTCAGAAGAGATTTGGATGAGCTGTCGGAGGATGAGTAAATAAAGAAAGTAATGAATAACTATAAAAACGAAGAAAGATGAAAAAGGTATCAGCAAGTGTGTTCTTCACCGTGTTGTGGAGTGGAGTGTGTCAAGTGGTGGAATGGTTCTTTGGACTGTTCGGCTACAAGCGTGACGGAAAGTTTGCCAAGTGTGTATGGGGACTGTTTGCCACTAGTGCAGCAGTCATCGTGGTTCTTGTGGCCGTGGTACTGGTGTGGACAATGGGCGAATATGTCTATGAGCGCCGCTTCAAGGAGGAACACTGCTATGATGAGGCATGCCTGCATGCTGAGTTCGTGGGTCCCAACGTGTATTACCATGACCGAGGTGATGGAAAAGGGTATGTGTTCAACAGTCTGACGCGCGAGAAGACCATCAAGGACGTAAAGTGGATAGCCAAACCCAAGGGGAGAGATTCGCTGGTGTGCTTTAACAACGGCAAGCGGGGCTACTTCAATATGAATACGGGTAGGGTAGTCGTAGAACCGAAATACGAGCATGCTTGGGTCTTCTCTGAAGGACTGGCCAGTGTGGTGGAGAATGGCTATATCAAGTTTATCGATGCCACGGGCAAGGTGGTCATTGACAAACAGTTGGTCTATCGTCCGTATAGGGATGGATATGTGTTTGCAAACGGCTATTGTGTGGTACACACGGACGACGAGGAGTTGTGCGGTCTGATGGACAAGACGGGACGGATGGTGCTGCCCATGGAGTACGATGCCATCAGTCTTGTCAATGAGTATGGCCTCTGGAAGGTGCAGAAAGGGAAGGAAATGGCTGTTCTGGACAAGGACCTGAAGGTTATTGTTCCGCTCATGGAATGTTGCCTCTATATCGATGAGGGTACCATCGACGCAGCGATGCCCGACCACACCATTCGCAAATACGATCTGCAGGGAACGCTCATCAATGACTTCTACATTACCAGCCTCCGTATGCTGGAATACGAGAAGGATGAGCTCCTATATAGGAAAAGGACGCACGATGACGATGGTGACGAGTATGCGGTCCCGTTTGTGGATTCATATCATCCGAAGGCTGTTGCCCGTCTGCGTGCATACGTCGCTGGCGCCGGTTTCGAGGGTTTGATGACGGCCGATGGCCATGTCGTTGTGATGCCACAGTACAAAGATATCGAGGCTATTGGTCCCGACCTGTACCTCTGCACGTCGACGAATTACGACAAGGTGATTATCAATGGCAAAGGTGAAATTGTGAGATAATTGGTAAGTATCAGGGCGCTTCAACTGAAATGAAGCGCCCTTTTCATATTAGTATGTTATTACTCAAAAGGCGTGTAGGGCAGACCGAAGACGTCGGCGACAGCCTTGAAGGTCACCTTGCCTTCCACAATATTCAGACCCTTGGCTAGTGCTGGGTCGTCCTTGCATGCCTTCTGCCAGCCTTTGTCTGCCAGTGCGATGGCATAGCGAAGGGTTGCATTGGTCAGTGCCAGCGTCGAGGTATTTGGAACTGCCCCAGGAATGTTGGCCACACAGTAGTGTACGATGCCTTGCTCGGTATAGACGGGGTCGCTGTGAGTCGTGGGGCGTGACGTCTCAAAGCAGCCGCCTTGGTCGATAGCCACATCCACCAGCACCGTTCCAGGTTCCATCAGCGACAGCATGTCCTTCGTAATCAGGTGTGGCGTCTTATCGCCAGGTACTAGCACACTGCCTATGACAATATCGACGGTCGGCAGCATCTGTCGGATATTATGCTCTGACGAGTAGAGGGTGTGCACGTTGGCAGGTGTCTCAATATCGAGCTGACGCAGACGGGGTAGGGAGATATCCGTTATCGTGACGTCAGCACCAAGACCAGCTGCCATCCGTGCGGCAGCCTCGCCAACAACGCCACCACCCAGCACCAGCACCTTGGCCGGACTGACACCAGGCACACCGCTGATGAGCTTGCCCTTGCCGCCCTGCGTCTTCTGCAGATAGTAGGCACCATTCAGTGTCGCCATACGTCCTGCCACCTCACTCATGGGCTGCAAGAGGGGTAGGGTACCGTTGGGCAGCTGTACAGTCTCGTAGGCCAGACAGACGGCACCGCTTTTCAGCATGGCGTCCGTCAGTTCTTTCTCACAGGCGAAATGGAAATAGGTAAAGAGCAGCTGCCCCTTGCGTACCAGTTCATACTCTGGCTCAATGGGCTCCTTCACCTTCACAATCATGTCACACTCGCGATATACCGTCTCTATCGTCGGCAGGATGCGGGCGCCAGCCTCAACATAGTCGTCATCAGAGAATCCGCTGCCTTCTCCTGCTGTGTGCTGTACGCTGACCTCATGGCCGCGACGCACCAGTTCAGCCACTCCCGCAGGTGTCATGCCCACGCGGTTCTCATTGTTCTTAATCTCCTTTGGAATACCTACTTTCATAATGCTTCTGTTTTAGTTAAACAATCATTCTTTGCGATTTATACCGCAAAGATACGAAATAAATCATTACGTTGTTCTTTACAACTCAAAAAAAATATGCTAATTATTTGGAGGATACCGAGAAAATAGTTACTTTTGCAGCCGAAATAAAAATTTCTATCACAGAAAACAATTGTAACAATGAAAGGAACAATGAAGGAAACAATTTGCAGTCGAGTGGTTCGGAGACGAAGTTGAAACTGAAAAGTGGATGCTGAGTTGATGAATCGACGGGTGGATTGTGCGTTCATTGAGACTTCGTCTCGAAAAGTGACAGTGCGTTCTTTGACATGTTGTTACAATTGTGGTAAGTGTGATAGAGAAATCTGAAAAGAAGACTCTGTGATAACAAGGGCAGGTGCTTTGGCACTGGGCCCGATTTCTCTTGCGCCCCTATTTTGGGGGCTATATACCTTAATATATGTATTTTTATCATAATGATGTTGACTATGTGTAATGAAAATCTTAATGAACTGACGGAACAGGAACAGATGGAGTTGAATGAGTTTGAAAAGATGCTGAACGAGTTTATTGATGGTGAATTTGAGAAGGAGTTGAAGAAGATGCGCGGTGAGGATGACGAACACACATCTGATGAACAGACGGAAGATGAGGAAACTGCCGAGGAAACGGAGGATGAGGAAAACACTGAGGGGGATGACGAGGAGTCTTCTGAAGAGGAGTTTGTGCCAATTCCGGACGGGGAGATAGAGCAGAACCAGGGAATGAGTGTGAAGGTGAGCATTCTGCGACCTATTGCTAACCCTCGCGAGGAACTGGATAAGCTGGTGGGTTGCGAGGAGATCAAGCGCAGAATGGATGAGCTGGTGGCACTGACCAAGTACAACAGTATGATGCGTGAGGCCTTTCCTGACAGCAAATTGCACGAGGTCTCGCTGCATAGCATCTTCTTCGGACGCCCCGGAACGGGAAAAACCACTGTCTGCAAAATCTATGGCTCGCTGTTGCGCCAGGCAGGAGCACTATCGAAAGGTCATGTGGTGGTGTGCGACCGTGGTACCTTTATCGGAACGCTGTGGGGCGACGAGGAACGTTCGTTGCGTCAGGTGTTGGAGAAGGCCAAGGGTGGGGTGCTGATGATTGACGAGGCCTATCTGCTGAATGGCAAGAACGACAACGATCCAGGAAAGATGGTCATCCAGTTGTTGATGAATATCCTGGCCGACGAGACGCAGCGTGACATCGCCATCGTGTTGTGTGGCTATAAGGACGAGATGAAGAAGCTGCTGGACTTGAATCCTGGTCTGCAGTCGCGCTTTCCTAACAGGTTTGAGTTTCAGGATTTTACCGTCGATGAACTATTGGAGATTACCCAAAGTCGCGTTATGGACTATGAGTACAAGTTTACCGACCAGGCATGGGAAAAGTATCGTCGGCTGATGGAGCAAGCTTATCAAGTGCGCGACCCGCAAACGTGGGGCAATGCCCGTTTTGTGGCCAATCAGCTGGACCGCATCTATATCCAGCATGCTGCGCGTTGTGTGAAGCAGTTGCCAGACGATAAGTCTCAGCTGCGTGTGATTACTGCGGACGACATTATCCCGATTGAGGTTCCTCGTCAAAGAGCACGCATGGGCTTTTAGTCCTGTGCGTGCTTGGACACTTATTCGTAACTTTGACTTCGTCGAAGGTAGGCTGCATCTCAGAAAAACTCAAATAAATTTGGTTTTTTATTCGATTTGCACTACCTTTGCAGCGCTATTAACTATTTAAGTGTATGAAACACGTTTATCAATCATTCATTTCAGCTTTGCTGCTACTGCTGACACTGCCTGTCGCAGCCTACGAGCAGCAATCAATTAACATCACCGTTAACGGTAAGCAGCGTAACATGATTTGCTATACGCCCAACGAGTTGCCTGCAAAGTCGCCACTGATGATTGTGACGCACGGCATGAATCAGGATCCAGAATACCAGATGGGTTCTGACAAGTTGTATGAACTGATAGACACGGCAAAGTTTGTCATCACCTATCTGCGCAGTAACGGCAGCACATGGGATACGGGCGGTACGGGCGATCAGGACTTCGTTACGAAGACCATCGACGAGATGTACACTCGCTTCAACATTGACAAGGATCGCGTCTACTGGTCAGGATTCTCAATGGGTTCCATGCTCATTCACCACTGCATAGGCAATATGCAGAGCAAGATTGCGGCCTTTGCACCCACTAGCGGTATCCAGTTCTCTGAGTCTCCTTGGAACAATTGCTCCAAACCCGTGAACCTGTTGGAGTGTATCGCCTATGGCGACGACGTGTTCGGCTATGAGGAGTATCACATCCATGATTACATAGAGAATTATGCCAAGCACGACAAGCACACGCAGTATAGCAGGCAGATAGGCTACAAACCCATGGGTGCCTCGTGGGGCAATGGCGACCTGGAGAAATGGACAGGTGGTCCCAATGGTGGTGAGGTGTGGCTCTACAGCTATAACAATGGTGGTCACTGGCCATCGGACCAGAACCGACACCTCATTTGGAACTTCTGCAAGCGCTTCTCGCTGAACCAGCCCTCGGCACGCATCACGGTGCCTGCTGGTGAGACCACCAATCTTTATATGGGTCCGAAAGACGAGGCTTCGTTCCCTGATGTCCAAATTGAGGCAACAGCCAAAGGCAAAAACAGGGGCATCAGTATCGTGCAGGCCGACATCTATGATGGTAGCACGCTGTTGAAGTCGCTGACGGAGGCTCCCTATACCGCTACGTTGACAGCACCAGGAGCAGGTGCACATAATCTACGCATTGTGGCAACGGACAGTAAGGGAAAGACTGCCGATGCCTATTGTCTGGTGAACAACGAAGTGTTCGAGGAAGCTGCTAGCTACGACCTGTGTCGAAATTTCGTCATAGAGGGTGCCGTTCCTCAGGACTGGTATGTCAGCAATGGTACCGATGAGTCGACACGTGTGGGTGGCGGACTGCCCTATACCAATGGTCCCCGTCTGTTACATTTCACCAACGAAACTCGTGGCCTCGACTATGGTCTGCTGGTTCAGAACACTGCAGGCAAGGAGAAGGCCGCCTGTGCTAAGTTTGGTGACGAGAAAGGTCGTTCCACGATGCGGTTGCACGCTGGAAGCTATGTCCTCAACTACAGAATATATAACTGGAACCAGCCGGAGTTCACGCCCGTGACCATCGCCATAGAAAGTGCCGACGGACAGGCAGTGGCCACGAAGGTATATATGCCTGCTAAGAATATTGGTGGTAACACGGCCAATGCATTTTCTAGTGGTAGAACCCAGAAGTTCAAGTTCGACATCGCGCAGACGGGCAACTATGTCCTTGCATTTTATACCGCAGACACGAAGAATGCTGACTTTGTGGTGGGTAAGCTCACTCTAAAGCTGACGGAAAGTCAGGTGTCGGGCATTAGCGACGCTACGCTAATGAATAATGAAAAATTGATAATGGATAATGTAATCTACGACCTGCAGGGTCTTCGCGTAAAGGAGTCTGGAATTCGTAATTCGGAATTAAAGAAAGGAATTTATATTGTGAATGGCAAGAAGATTGCTGTTCGATAAGGTATGAGAAAGAGATGGAGTGTGGCAGTTCTCTTGCTGCTGTGTGCAGTCACGTTGCTGGCTAAGTCGGTCAGCGAGACCGAGGCACAGCAGTTGGCGAAGACCTTCTTGCAAGGACGTGGCAAGAAGGCCGATGGACTGCGTATGAAACAGCTGAAGAAGGTGCGTCGTACCTCTGCTACTGCAGATGGTGCTGTGGGCTACTATGTGTTTAACCTTGGCGAGGCCGATGGTTTTGTCGTTGTCAGTGGCGACGACCGCACAGCCCCCATTCTGGGCTATGCCGACCAAGGATGCATTGATGCTGACAACATGCCCGACGGACTGCGCTATCTGTTGGACGGCTATGAGCAACAGCTCCAGCTGCTCGACGCTGACACTCAGTTGGTGGGCGAGGGAAGAAGCCTTCGCCGCACACCTCTCGCTGCTATCGCTCCACTCATTACGACCACTTGGTACCAGTCGGAACCCTATAATAACCTGTGTCCTGAGATTGGTGGCACACGCGCTGTGACAGGTTGTGTGGCTACGAGTATGGCGCAGGTGATGAACTACTACCAATGGCCAGAAACGGCCTGTACGGACATTCCTGGATACACCACCTCGACGCAGGACAAGGATAAGAAAACCATCAGTCTGACGGTAGATGGACTCGGCGCCACCACCTTCGACTGGGGCAATATGATTCCCGACTATACGTCTGTTACAGGCACTGCTGCCCAGCAGCAGGCTGTTGCCACGCTGATGCAATACTGTGGTGTGGCTGTGCAGATGGCGTATGGACTGGGCAGCAATAACGGTTCGTCGGCCTATAACGAGGCCATTCCCTTTGCCCTGAAGACCTATTTCGGCTACGATGGCGGCATCCATCACGTCTATCGCAAGAACTACAGCTATGCTGCGTGGGTGAACATGATATACAGTGAACTGGAGGCCAGACGTCCCGTGATACTCGGTGGACAGAGTATGGGTGGTGGACACTCGTTTGTCTGCGACGGCTACGACAGTCAACCTGCAGGAAAGTCTATAGCCGCTGACTATTTCCATATCAACTGGGGATGGTCAGGGCGTAGCGATGGCTACTTCCTGCTGTCGTTGCTGAATCCCTACGACCAGGGCATTGGCGGTTCGTCGACGCTCGACGGTTTCAGCTATAGTCAGGACGCCATCCTTGGCATCCAGGAGCCGGGCAGCACCGTTTCGCAGTATTGCATGTCGTTGGAAGGACTTAACCTGGGTGGCGACGATGCGAATAAGACCAGCAAGACGTTTACGCGTGTTGATAATACGAAAGATTTTACAGGTATCGACATCTCTTTCATCGCATACAACTATTATTATGGCGATAACGCCTTCGATGTAGAGCTGCAATTGCAGGATGCTGATGGAAATGTCGTAGAGCGTCTGAAAACCGTTTTGAACGAGACGAGAACTTGGAACCAAACGATTGGTGATACCTACTCCGTTACGATTCCCAGCGGTGTAGCCAAAGGCACCTATTATATCAAGGTGATGAGTAAGCTGCACAGCGGCGGAAGCTGGCAGGAGTGCTACGATGGCAATGCCTATCGGTTGACAGCTGATATCAGTGACAATCAGTTGACCATCACTGTACCCCTTCCCGCCAATACCCAGCCTTCTGCGACCCTCGCTGTGTCTGGTGACGGTGACAGACTTACAGGTCAAGAGTATACCGTGACGGCTACCATCACTGGCGGTGCGAACCCTTATAATGGTAATGTCTTCCTGCGCGTCAACGACACTGCCGTCCTGGGTTCTATCATCAATGTGGCGGCAAGCGAGGAACAGACGCTAGAGTTCTCCTTTATCCCCCAGAAGGTTGGTACCAACACCATTGCCCTTTACAATAGCAGAACGGGCGGACAGCAGATTGGCTCGTCAACATCTGTCAACGTCATCGCCTCGTTGAATAACAATGGCAGTAACCGTCCTATCGTCGAGGCCAACGAGGGCGTCACCACCAATGTCGTCCTTACTGGTCGTACACTCTACAAGGATGGCGACTGGAACACCCTCTGTTTGCCGTTCAATGTGACGATAGAAGACAGTCCATTGGCAGGTGCCGAGGCACGTACCCTGAGCAGTTCTGCATATGCTGATGGCGTGCTGACGTTGAACTTCACCGACCCCGTCAGCACCCTTTCCGCAGGCGTTCCCTATATCATTAAGTGGACCAGAGCCGACGGCTACGTGGACGATGACAGTCACAACATTGTCAGTCCCACGTTCACTGGCGTCACCATCGTCAAGGGCTACAACGATGTGAATACTACCTGGGTCGACTTCCATGGAACCTACAACTACCTGTCGGCCGATGAAGAAAACCGAGGTATTCTCCTCGTGGGTGCCGGCAATACGTTATACTGGCCCAAGACTGGTGCCTCGTTGGGTGCTCAGCGTGCCTGTTTCCGCCTGAACGGTCTTGAGGCTGCTGACGTCAATGGCGCCCGCATGAGCTTTGACGACACAGACGCTACAGGAATCGGTGACAATTACCATAAAATGACAACTGACGATAGTTGGTGCGACCTGCAGGGACGAAAGATGGTCTATGGCCAACAACCAACAGTTAAGGGGCTGTATATCCAGAACGGACGAAAAGTTGTAGTCAAGTAGTATCCTATGAAATTGTAACAATATGGCAACAGTAGACGACAAGAAAGTGATTTTTTCGATGGTGGGCGTGAGCAAGACCATCCAGCAGAACCAGAAACAAGTGCTTAAAAACATCTATCTCTCGTTCTTCTATGGAGCGAAGATAGGCATCATTGGTCTGAATGGTGCAGGTAAGTCGACACTGATGAAGATTATTGCCGGACTCGACCAGCAGTATCAGGGCAATGTGGTGTGGGCACCTGGCTATACGGTGGGCTACCTGCCGCAGGATCCTCCCTTGAACGAGGAGAAGACGGTGAAGGAGAACGTGATGGAGGGTGTGCAGCATGTGTATGACGCCCTGAAAGAGTATGACGACATCAATGTAAAATTCGGTCTGCCTGAATACTACGAGGATGCAGATAAGATGGACAAGCTCATGCAGCGTCAGGCGGAGTTGCAGGATATCATCGACGCAACGGATGCGTGGAATATGGATTCTAAGCTGGATAGGGCGATGGCTGCGCTGAACTGTCCTCCAGGTGACTGGTCTGTAAAGACGCTGTCGGGTGGTGAGCGCCGTCGTGTGGCTCTGTGTCGCCTGTTGTTGCAGAAGCCCGATGTGCTGTTGCTCGATGAGCCTACCAACCACTTGGATGCCGAGAGCATCGACTGGTTGGAGCAGCATTTGCAGCAGTATGAGGGTACGGTGATTGCCGTCACCCACGACCGCTACTTCTTGGACGATGTGGCTGAGTGGATTCTGGAGCTGGATCGTGGAGAGGGTATTCCCTGGAAGGGTAACTACTCCAGCTGGCTGGAACAGAAGTCGCAGCGTCTGGCTCAGGAGGAGAAACAGGCTTCGAAGCGCCGCAAGACGCTGGAGCGTGAGTTGGAGTGGGTGAGGATGGCACCGAAGGCACGCCATGCCAAAGGTAAGGCCCGTCTGAACTCGTATGAGTCGATGCTGAATGAGGAGCAGAAGCAGAAGGAGGAGAAACTGGAAATCTTCATCCCCAACGGACCACGTCTGGGCAACAAGGTCATCATAGCCGAACATGTGGCGAAGTCGTTCCCAGAGAAGGAACTGTTCAAGGACCTGAACTTCAATTTGCCACCCAACGGCATTGTGGGTGTCATTGGTCCCAACGGTGCTGGTAAGACTACGCTGTTCCGCCTGATTATGGGACTGGACAAGGCTGATGCTGGTACGTTCAGTGTGGGCGAGACGGTCAGACTCTCGTATGTAGACCAGCAACACAAGGACATCCTGCCTGAAAAGTCCGTTTATGAGGTGGTGAGTGGTGGCAACGAGACCATCCGCATGGGTGGCAAGGATGTCAATGTACGTGCATACCTCAGCCGTTTTAACTTCAGCGGTGCCGATCAGGAGAAGAAGTGTGGCGTTTTGTCTGGTGGTGAGCGCAACCGCCTGCACCTGGCCATTGCCTTGAAACAGGAGGGTAACGTGCTGTTACTCGACGAGCCTACCAACGATATCGACGTCAATACGCTTCGTGCCTTAGAGGAAGGTCTGGAGGCCTTTGCAGGGTGTGCTGTCGTCATCAGTCACGACCGCTGGTTCCTGGACCGTATCTGTACGCATATCCTGGCGTTCGAGGGTGAGGGCAACGTCTTCTACTTCGAAGGCAACTACAGCGAATACGAGGCTAACAAAGCCCTGCGCTTAGGACTCGACGAACCCAAACGCGCACGCTACAGAAAATTAATGGAAGAGTAAAAGCTCTTCCATTTTTCTTTAGTCAACGATTTTCGGGTACTTGCGTGTCCAACCGTCCCAGCGCAGTCGCATGACGCCAAAGAATGCCTCGCCAAAGATGCCACCCGACATCTTGCTGACACCCTCACGACGATTGACGAAGATGACGGGTACCTCCTTGATCTTAAAGCCAATCTTGTAGGCGGTGAACTTCATCTCAATCTGGAAACCATAGCCCTTGAAACGAATCTTGTCGAGTTCGATGGTCTTCAGCACGCGACGCTTGTAGCACTTGAAACCAGCGGTGGTGTCGTGAACCTTAAAGCCTGTGACGATGCGCACATACTTCGAGGCGAAGTAGGACATCAGCACACGACCGATGGGCCAGTTGACGACGTTGACGCCACTGACATAACGTGAGCCGATAGCCACGTCGTAGCCCTCGTCGGCACATGCTGAGTAGAGGCGGGGCAGGTCGTTGGGATCGTGGCTGAAGTCGGCATCCATCTCGAAGACGTACTCGTAGTCGTGCTCCAGGGCCCACTTGAAACCAGTGATGTAGGCTGTTCCCAAGCCTAGCTTGCCGCTACGTTCAATGATGAACAGACGGTCGCTGAACTCCTCCTGAGCCATCATACCCTTGACGATAGCCGCCGTACCGTCTGGTGAACCGTCGTCGATAATCAGGATATGAAAACACTTTTCCAGGCCGAAGACGGCACGGATAATCTTCTCGATATTTTCCTTCTCGTTATACGTAGGAATGATGACAATGCTATCGCTTGTATGCATGGTTGGGTCTAATTTTGTTGCAAAGATACAACATTTTGCTTAAAAGCTATCGTCCTTTAACTCCCTTTAACTCCTTTAACTCCTTTAACTCCCTATTTCTTTGTATCTTTGCATGCGAAATTCGTATGACGATACAAGAATTGCTGAAGAAATATGCCTTGTTGCCCCAGGTGGGTGCACTGGCAAAGACGTTAGAGAAAAAGTCGGTGAAAACCGTTTTTCTCGAAGGTCTTATGTGCTCGTCAGCACCGATGGTGTTTGGAAGCCTGGCGTCGAAGGGGAAAACTCTGACCACGCTATTCATCCTGCAGGACGCGGATGAGGCGGGCTATTTCTATCACGACCTGACGCAGTTGATAGGCAAGGAGCAGGTGCTCTTCTTCCCCTCCAGCTATCGTCGTGCCATCAAGTATGCCCAGCGCGACAGTGCCAACGAAATTCTCCGCACTGAGGTGCTCTCTCACCTCTCATCTCTCACCTCTCACCTCTATATTGTCACCTACCCAGAGGCCATTGCCGAACTCGTTGTCTCTAAGAAGCAGTTGGACGAGCGGACGGTAGTGCTCAGCGTGGGCGATACAATTGATGCTGACGAGACAGCACAGCAGTTGCGCACGTTGGGATTCCACGAGGTGGACTACGTCTATGAGCCTGGTCAGTTTGCCCTGCGTGGTAGCATCCTCGACATCTACAGCTATAGCAGTGAGTTGCCCTTCCGCGTCGACCTCTTTGGCGACGATATCGACTCCATCCGTACCTTCGAGGTGGAGACACAGCTGTCGAAAGACAAGTTGCAGCAGGTGACCATCGTGCCAGAGCTGTCGATGACGGAGGAGAAGATGCCGTTCCTGTCGTTCCTGCCTCAAGAGACTGTGCTGGTCTTCAAGGACTTCCTGTATGTCCGCGATGCCATCGACCGCATCTATCAGGAGGGCTTCTCTGAACAGGCCATGACAGAGCGTCTGGAGGGGGCTACGGAACAGGAGCAGCATGAGATTATGCAGCAGATGAAGAAGGAGAGTCAGCTGATAAGTGGTGCGCAGTTCTCGCGCGATGCTGTCGACTTCCGGCGCATTGAGATGGGTCATCGTCCGTCAGGACTGCCCGATGCCACTATCTCCTTCCATATCTCGCCACAGCCCCAGTTCCACAAGAACTTCGAGCTCCTGCAGCAGTCGCTGGAGCAGTATCTCGCTGATGGCTACCAGCTCTGCATCCTCGCAGACAGCAAGAAGCAGCTGGAGCGCTTGCGCGACATCTTCGCAGAAAAAGGAAGTGTTCTTTTCGATTCTGTCGAAAAGACCTTGCACGAAGGTTTTGCTGATGACGACCTGCGCCTCTGTGTCTTCACTGACCACCAGATTTTTGACCGTTTCCACAAGTACAGTCTGACATCTGACAAGGCACGTTCTGGTAAGGTGGCGCTGACGCTCAAGGAGATTCAGCAGTTTGAGGTGGGCGACTATGTGGTACACGTCGACCACGGTATCGGTAAGTTTGGGGGCTTGGTACGCATGCCGTTGTCCAACACCCAACACCCAACACCCAACACCCAGCAATATCAGGAGATGATCAAGATCATGTACGAGGGTGGTGGCGCCATCTATGTCTCTATCCACTCGTTGTACAAGGTCTCGAAATACAAGGCGCAGGACAATGGTCAGCCACCCCGTCTGTCGCACTTAGGCACAGGTCAGTGGGAGCGCATGAAGGAGCGCACCAAGGCCAAGCTGAAGGATATTGCCCGCGACCTCATCAAACTCTATGCAGCCCGTCGCCGTGAGCTGGGCTTCGCCTTCTCTGCCGACTCGTTCATGCAACACGAGTTGGAGGCGTCGTTCCTCTATGAGGACACTCCAGACCAGTTGAAGGCCACCAACGATGTGAAGGCCGATATGGAGAAGGCACAACCTATGGACCGACTGGTCTGTGGCGACGTAGGCTTCGGTAAGACGGAGGTCGCCGTGCGTGCAGCCTTCAAGGCGGCGTGCGATGGTAAGCAGGTGGCTGTGCTGGTGCCCACGACGGTGCTGGCCTATCAGCACTACCAGACCTTCACTTCACGACTGAAGGATATGCCTGTGCGTGTGGACTACCTCTCGCGAGCCCGTAGCACCAAGCAGACTACCGCCCTGTTGAAAGACCTGGAGACTGGCAAGATAGACATACTAATAGGTACACACAAGCTCATCGGCAAGTCGGTGAAGTTTCACGACCTGGGACTGCTCATCATCGATGAGGAACAGAAGTTTGGCGTATCGACTAAGGAGAAGTTGCGCCAGATGAAGACCAATGTCGACACACTGACGCTGACGGCAACACCCATTCCGCGTACCCTGCAGTTCTCGCTGATGGGTGCCCGCGACCTGAGCATCATCCAGACACCACCACCCAATCGCTATCCCATACAGACGGAGATACACACGCTGACTGCGGAGATTGTCGCCGACGCCATCAATTTCGAGATGTCGCGCAATGGACAGGTGTACTTCGTCAACCCGCGCATCAACGACCTGCAGCGCATCAAGGAGATGATACAGAAGTACGTTCCTGATGCCCGCATTGCCGTGGGTCACGGACAGATGAAACCAGAGGAGTTGGAGAAGATTATCTTCGACTTCATCAACTACGACTACGACGTGCTGCTCTCGACAACCATCGTCGAGAACGGCATCGACATACCCAACGCCAACACCATCATCATCAATGGTGCCCACCGCTTCGGACTCTCCGACCTGCACCAGATGCGTGGTCGTGTGGGACGTGGCAACCGCAAGGCGTTCTGCTACCTGCTGGCGCCACCGTTGGCCGACCTCCCGCAGGAGAGTCGTCGACGCCTGGAGGCCCTGGAGACCTTCAGCGACCTGGGCAGTGGCATCCATATCGCTATGCAAGATCTCGACATCCGTGGTGCTGGCAACCTGCTGGGTGCCGAGCAGTCGGGTTTCATTGCCGACCTGGGCTATGAGACCTACGTGAAGATTCTGCAGCAGGCAGTGGTGGAGATACGCAATGAAAATCCTGCGCACACGGAGACTGTCCCTGCTGTGCGTAGTTCACGGAGCACAGAGGGACTGTCCCCCAATAGCTTCGACTTCGTCTCCGACTGTTCCCTCGAGTCCGACCTCGAGCTCTACTTCCCTGACCAGTATGTGCCCTCTGATTCTGAGCGCATGCTGCTATACAGGGAGTTGGATGGCCTGACCACCGACGAGCAGGTGGCAGCCTATCGTACCCGTCTGATAGACCGCTTCGGCCCTGTGCCTCACTGTGGCGAGGAGCTGATGCGCGTCGTTCCCCTGCGTCGCATCGGACAGTCGCTGGGTTGTGAGAAGATAGTCCTCAAGCAACAGCGCATGACGCTCTTCTTCGTCACGCAGAACGACAGTCCGTTCTACCAAAGCGAGGCCTTCGACAAGCTGCTACAGTTTGTGGGCCACAATCCTCGTCGTTGCCAGTTCCGCGAACTGCACGGCAAGCGCTCTATGGTCATCAGCGACGTGCCTACCATCGAGGAGGCCGTCAACATCCTGAAAACGATTAACTAACAATAATTACCAACTATAAAACGTACTAAAGAAAGATGAGAAAAAGAGTATTCCTGGCATTGCTATCCGCTGTTAGCATGCTGAGCGTCAGTGCAGCAGAGCGCTTGACGAGTCCTGATGGAAACATCGTTGTCGTGGTGGACGTGCAAGACGGCAAGCCTACCTACGAAGTGCAACTGGGTGGCGTCACCTTCCTGCAGCCCTCGCCGCTGGGTTTGCAGACCAACATCGACGACCTGACCAGCGGTCTCGTGTTGAAGGGTGTCGACAGCAAGAAACAGCACGACGAGTACTTGCTGAAGACCACCAAACGGAGTCACATCAGCTACGATGCTACAGAGGCTGTCTGCCATTTCGAGAAGGGTGGGCGTCAGGCCCTCGACATCCAGTTCCACATCACCGATCGCGACGTGGCCTATCGTTACAAGATCTATCCCAAGAAGATTCGTGGTGGCGAGACGCTGGTAGCTGTCGTCAGTGGCGAGGCCAGTGGTTTCGTCATGCCTGAGGGTACCACCACTTTCCTCTGTCCGCAGGCTGGTCCGATGGGTGGCTTCGCGCGCACCGCTCCCTCTTACGAGACGTCCTACACCCTCGATGACCAGATGGGTAAGAACGGCTGGGGCAATGGCTTCACGTTCCCCTGTCTCTTCAAGACTCCTGCAGGCTGGCTGTTGCTCAGCGAGGCAGGCACGGATGGTGGCTATGTGGGTTGCCGACTGCTGAACAAGGGTGGCAACAAGTATCAGATTGGCTTCCCTCAGGAGGGTGAGATGAACGGCTTTGGCACCACCTCTGCTGCTGTCTCTCTGCCCTGTGAGACACCTTGGCGCACCATCACCCTGGGCACCACGTTGGCACCTATCGTGGAGACCACCGTCACCAACGACGTGGTTCGTCCCAAGTACCAGGCCTCTAAGGAGTATGTCTATGGCAAGGGCTCGTGGTCGTGGATTATCGGCATGGATCCCAGCTGCAACTTCGACGAGCAGAAGCGCTACATCGACTTCTCTGCCGCTATGGGCTGGCGCTCTGTGCTGGTCGACGCCCTGTGGGACGTGCAGATTGGCTACGAGAAGATGGCCGAGCTGGCACGCTACGGTCGTGAGCGTGGGGTAGGGCTCTTCCTGTGGTATAACAGCAACGGCTCCTGGAACGATGCTCCCCAGTCGCCCAAGGGCAAGATGGACAAGTCTGCCGCACGTCGCAAGGAGATGGCGTGGATGAAGGAGAACGGCATCCTGGGCATCAAGGTCGACTTCTTCGGTGGCGACAAGCAACCCATGATGCAGCTCTATGAGGACATCCTCACCGATGCCAACGAGTTTGGTCTGCAGGTCATCTTCCACGGCTGCACGCTGCCTCGCGGCTGGGAGCGCATGTATCCTAACTACGTCGCCTCTGAGGCTGTCCTGGCTTCTGAGAACCTCCACTTCGGACAGGGCGCTTGCGATGCTGAGGCCTTCAACGCCTGCATCCACCCCTTCATCCGCAACACTGTGGGCTCTATGGACTTTGGCGGTTCTACGCTCAACAAGTACTATAACAAGGACAACCAGCACGGCACCGTTCGCAAGACCAGCGATGTCTTCGCACTGGCTGTTGCCGTCCTCTTCCAATCCAGCGTCCAGCACTTCGCCATGGCTCCCAACAACCTGGAGGATGCTCCCGCCTGGGCTGTCGACTTCATGAAGCAGGTGCCCACCACGTGGGACGAGACCCGCTTCATCGACGGATATCCTGGCAAATACTGCATCATGGCCCGTCGTGCAGGTACCAAGTGGTATGTCGTGGGCATCACCAGCGACGGCACTCCGTTGCAGAAGAAGATAGACACCAAGGCCTTCTTCCCCAAGGGCACGAAGCCTACCGTCTATACCGATACCGATGCCATCGTGATGATGTAAGAAAGTCAAATCAAATTTTTGCAGCGTGGCATATCTAATAATAATTCTACTCTTCTTAGGGTGCAGTCAGCTGGTAATGGCAGAAAGTGCCGACAGTACTGAACTGCAGCCTAAGATTTCATTGGAATATACTGGTGAGTTGCAAACCGATTTTAAGACCACCAGCCAGGTCAATCTTCTTCAGCTTCGCGCTGAACTGCCCTTGTCGCGGTCACTGTCCTTTCAGGCGGCATCACTCAGTGTTTCCTCTACGCAAGACGAACTGCTGTTTGATAATATGATGGGCTATTCGAATATCGATGCCTACGACAAGTCCTTTGCACTCATGGTGGCTGGTTTTCAGTGGCACATCAATAACCGGCATACGCTTTTTGCTGGCATCCGTCGCATCGACGAAGACTACTTCTGCAGCGATGGCCTGTCACTCTATACCAATCCTTCGTGCGGAATCTTTCCTACCATCAGCTGCAACTACTTCATTGCCACCTATCCGTTTGCCGCTATGGGCTTACACTACGCCTATGAAACAGACCGCCTGTGTTTGCAGGCTTCCGTCTATAACGGTACTCCCAGTCAGGATTTTACGGGTCGCAACAATGTGTTCCGCATCTGTCCAAAGAACGATGGCGTCTTTGCTTTAGGTCAGGCAGAATACCGTTATCGCGACAGCCGCTATTTCCTAGGAGCCAGCCTCTATAATGGCTATGATTACGACCTCTATCTCGATGGTGAAGAACTTCTAACGGTACCCCTCGAGCGGAAGACGTATCCTACGATGTGGGCCTATGCCGAACAAGCACTCTCGTCCCGTTGCATGCTGATAGCTGCCTATGGTCATTCTTTCAGTAGTGATGATCTGGTTCGCAACTACTATGGCTTGGGAGCCCAATATGCCTTGGGAAAACTCAGATTCGGACTCTATTCAGACCATATCCGTGCGTTGGACGTCAACGAGTGGAACACTGAGTTCGTCTGTCATATCGATCTCAATGATTACCTCTCCGTTAAGCCCGTGCTCCACATCCTGAATACCGATGGCCAAACCCAATGTATCGGTCAGTTACGGTTGACTGTGAATTTGGGAAATTAATAGAAGAGGTTATTTTTTTTTGGCGAATGCCAGAGCATAAAAAGAAGGGCCGACAACTGTCAGTCCTTCTTCAATTTTTCAATTCTTCAATTCTTCAATTCTTCAATTCTTCAATTCTTCAATTCTTCAATTCTTCAGAACGGTCCGTGGCCCATACAGCTCGTCGTTGTGATAGCCGTCAGGAAGGCTGTGAGTGCGGCTACTATGACCTTCACCGCAATCTCAATGAAACTTTGTTTCTTCATAGTCTCAAGTTTTCAATTCTTCAATTTTTCAATTCTTCAATTTAGAATGGTCCTCGGCCCTCAAAACTTCATCAGTTGGTGTCGCCTGCGTCGTCGTCACCGCTGGGTGTCAGGGAGCCAGTGCTGCCACCGTTCGAACCGCCTCCGTTTTCACCGTTTTGGTTCTGGTTCTCGCTAGAACCGCCGTTCTCGCCACCCTCGTTCTCGGGGTCTTCCACCTCGCCAGAGGTCGAGGTTACGCGCTTCACCACTTCGCCGTTGCGGTCGTAGCAGGTAATCTGGATGGCGGTGTCTGCCAACTCGTCCTTCAGATCCACACTCGGCGTGAAGATGATGCGGCGACTGG